>OBZV01000001.1_pt1 | contig 381434 bp, 228 predicted proteins | sample 1501581 | NCBI WGS metagenome assembly OBZV01 (sample SAMEA2580257, study PRJEB22360) | human gut metagenome | biome: human gut; feature: human-associated habitat; material: faeces | place: Denmark | collected 2008/2010
GAATTCTAGGGAGAATCCAGAAGGGGACACACGTGAGCTTTATTTATAGAGGAAATATAATGAATATAGTAATGAGAATGAAATATATATTCATAACTATTTTAATTTTCACTTATATTTCCTCATCGTTATTTCGCTAATATACTACTGATTTACAACGTATTAAATTCCAGAAGCATTTATATTTATATTCTAGTTTCCAAATACAGCATCCTATCCCTCTACATTTGCAACATCGGTTCGCCGAGCAAACATTTAAAATCTACGTTACCATGAAAAAGTTTTTTTTATCCGTCATCTTACTTGTATCCTTATTTAGTTGCAGCTCACTATTCGCCGCAACTGCAATAAAAAAAGTAGCCCCTGCATTCTGGTGGGCAGGAATGAAAAACCCCGAACTGCAAGTCATGCTGTATGGGGAGCATATAGCTTCTGCAGAAGTCAGCATTTCTTCTAAAGACATCATGTTACAAGAAGTTGTAAAACAAGAAAATCCGAATTACCTGCTTTTATATATGAATATTTCGGAAGCAGCCCCACAGAAATTCGAAATCATTCTGAAACAAGGGAAAAAGCAAACTGTAGTCCCCTACGAGCTTAAACAAAGAAAACCGTCAGCTTCCGAAGTGGAAGGTTTTAATTCAAGCGACGTTCTTTATCTCATTATGCCGGACCGCTTTGCCAATGGCGATGTTTCTAATGATATAATCCCCGGAATGTTGGAAGCTAAAGTAGATCGTAATGATCCTTTTGCACGTCATGGGGGTGATCTGAAAGGTATAGAGAATCAACTGGATTACATGGCCAATTTGGGAGTGACGAGTATATGGCTCAATCCGATTCAGGAAAATGATATGAAAGAAGGCTCCTATCATGGTTATGCCATTACCGACTACTATCAGGTAGACCGTCGTTTCGGAAGCAATGAGGAATTCCGTAGTTTGGTGGAGCAGGCACACAGCAAAGGCTTAAAAGTAGTAATGGATATGATCTTCAATCATTGCGGAGATCAGAACTATCTCTTCAAAGATATGCCTTCCAAAGATTGGTTCAACTTCAAAGGCAACTATGTACAAACGACTTTCAAGACAGCTACTCCATCAGATCCGTATGCTTCGGACTATGCGAAAAAGATTGTAGTAGACGGCTGGTTTAGCGAATGTATGCCCGATTTTAACCAACGTAACCGCCATGTAGCTACTTATCTGATACAAAGCAGTATCTGGTGGATTGAATATGCAGGTATCAATGGCATTCGCCAGGACACACATCCTTATGCAGACTTCAACATGATGTCCGAGTGGTGTAAAGCGGTAACAGAAGAATATCCGGATTTCAATATTGTAGGAGAAACCTGGATAGGCAGTAACGTGCTTGTCTCTTACTGGCAAAAAGACAGTAAAGTAGCCGCTCCCAAAAATTCCTATTTGCGTACAGTGATGGATTTCCCATTGATGGATCAGATGAATAATGCTTTCGACGAAGAAACGAACGACTGGAACGGAGGACTTTACCGTCTCTTCGACTATCTGTCACAAGACATCGTTTATGCCGACCCGATGAATTTATTAATCTTTCTCGACAATCATGACACTTCTCGCTTCTACCGTTCGGAAGCTGCCACACAAAACCTCGATCGCTACAAACAGGCACTCACATTTCTGTTGACAACCCGGGGAATTCCACAAATATATTATGGAACTGAAATTCTAATGGCTGCCGACAAAGCTAATGGCGACGGTTTACTCCGCTGCGATTTTCCTGGAGGCTGGCAGAATGATACACAAAATTGCTTCGACGCAACCAACCGGACAGCGCAACAAAATGAGGCTTTCTCTTTCCTCCAAAAACTACTTCAATGGAGAAAAGGAAATGAAGTGATCGCCAAAGGGAAGTTAAAACACTTTTCTCCTAACAAAGGAGTGTATGTATACGAACGCAAATATGGCGACCAATCAGTAGTGGTATTCCTTAACGGAAACAACCGGGAACAAGCCATCAACTTGAACGAATATCAGGAAGTACTGCCCGCTTCATCTGCTCATAATGTGCTGACAGGAGAGACAGTCAAACTAGAAAAAGAATGGGCCCTTCCAAGTCGTGGAATTTTGATTTTATCCTTCTGAACAAGTTCATAACGACTTATATTTACGGAGGTGCCAATATTAGTTAGCAACCTAACAAATAGCGAATTAACATTTACATAGACTTGTATTTTTATTCTAATTCATAAAGCCGGTAAGGATAGTCTTTACATTTGCGATATTCCTAATGTAAAACACCTGAAAACTCAAATTGATTAGCTTACAATTTAATACCATAGATAAAATGAAGAAGAATTTATTGATTATTGCCTTACTCTGTATTTCGTTCATCGCGAACGCACAACAGAAACTGACCTCACCGGATGGAAATCTGGTTATGACCTTCCAATTAAACAAAGAAGGTGCTCCCGTGTATGAATTGAGTTACAAAGAAAAAGCAGTCATCAAACCTAGCAAACTGGGATTGGAACTGAAAAAGGAAAATGCGACTAAGACTGATTTCGATTGGGTAGACCGCAGAGACATGGATAAACTTGATTCAAAAACAAATCTATCTGATGGGTTTGAAGTGAAAGATGCCCGTACATCTACTTTCGATGAAACCTGGAAACCGGTATGGGGAGAAGAAAAGGAAATCCGCAATCATTATAATGAACTGGCAGTGACCTTATACCAACCGGTAAACGACCGCTCCATCCTGATACGTTTTCGTCTGTTCAACGACGGTCTGGGCTTCCGCTATGAGTTCCCACAGCAGAAGACATTGAACTACTTTATCATCAAGGATGAGCATTCACAATTTGCAATGGCAGGTGACCATATCGCTTATTGGATTCCGGGCGATTATGACACACAGGAATATGATTATACCATTTCCCGCCTGTCAGAAATCAGAGGATTGATGAAACAAGCTGTCACTCCTAATACTTCGCAGACCGTATTTTCACCAACAGGTGTACAGACCGCATTGATGATGAAAACCGACGATGGATTATACATCAATCTTCACGAAGCCGCTTTGGTTGATTACTCCTGTATGAACCTGAACCTGGACGATAAAAATATGATATTCGAGTCATGGCTGACTCCGGATGCCAAAGGAGATAAAGGTTATATGCAAACTCCCTGTAATACTCCATGGCGTACGGTGATTGTCAGCGACGATGCCCGTAATATCCTTGCCTCACGTATTACACTGAACCTGAACGAACCTTGCAAACTTGAAGATACTTCATGGATAAAACCTGTGAAATATATCGGTGTATGGTGGGATATGATTACCGGAAAAGGTTCATGGGCCTATACCGACGAACTGACCAGCGTGAAACTTGGCGAAACTGATTATTCTAAAACAAAACCGAACGGTAAACATTCCGCCAACACAGCCAATGTAAAACGTTATATAGATTTCGCAGCTGCTCACGGATTCGACGCAGTGTTAGTGGAAGGATGGAATGAAGGATGGGAAGACTGGTTCGGCAACAGTAAAGACTACGTATTTGATTTCGTAACTCCGTATCCTGATTTCGATGTACAGGAAATACATCGCTATGCAGCCGGTAAGGGTGTTAAAATGATGATGCACCATGAAACTTCCGCTTCTGTACGCAACTACGAACGCCACATGGATCAGGCTTATCAGTTCATGGCAGATAACGGATACAACTCTGTAAAGAGTGGTTATGTAGGCAATATTATTCCTCGTGGAGAACACCATTACGGTCAATGGATGAACAACCACTACCTGTATGCAGTAAAGAAAGCCGCCGACTATAAAATCATGGTCAATGCACATGAAGCAACCCGACCGACAGGTATTTGCCGCACTTATCCCAACTTAATCGGCAACGAATCGGCACGTGGTACAGAGTATGAATCATTCGGAGGGAACAAGGTATATCATACCACTATCCTGCCTTTCACACGATTAATTGGCGGTCCGATGGATTATACTCCGGGGATCTTCGAAACTCACTGCAATAAAATGAATCCTGCCAATAATTCTCAGGTACGTTCTACCATCGCCCGCCAGCTAGCTTTATACGTGACGATGTACAGTCCTTTACAAATGGCTGCCGATGTCCCCGAAAACTACGAACGGTTTATGGATGCTTTCCAATTCATCAAAGATGTAGCCATCGACTGGGACGAGAGTAACTATCTGGAAGCAGAACCGGGAGAATATATCACTGTTGCTCGTAAAGCGAAAGGTACTAACGACTGGTATATCGGTTGTACAGCAGGTGAAAATGGACATACTTCTAAACTGATATTCGATTTTCTTGCTCCGGGTAAGCAGTATATCGCCACCGTTTATGCAGATGCCAAAGATGCTGATTGGAAAGAGCATCCACAGGCATATACCATCCAAAAAGGTATTCTGACCAACAAGAGTAAGATGACTTTGCGTGCAGCCAACGGCGGAGGATATGCAATCAGCATCAAAGAAGTAAAAGATAAAGCAGAAGTAAAAGGATTAAAAAGGCTATAATCATATAGCCTTTAAAGAATAAATGTTTTCAATAGGTATTTTTACTAAATGTTTTCAAGGATATGATAATATCACTATATTGTTAACTTTAATTTTTAGAATGCATGAAGCAAATTAATTTCAGAATCTTTCAAGTGATTCTCCTCATATTGCCGGGGCTGTTCTTCGCATTAAGTTCCTATGCACAACAGATGGCTGTCAAAGGGCATGTAAAAGACACCACGGGCGAACCGGTAATCGGCGCAAATGTGATTGTCAAAGGTACTACCACAGGTACAATTACCGATTTCGACGGTAACTTTACACTAAATACTGCCAAAGATGCTATACTCTCTATTTCTTTTGTAGGCTATAAACCTGCCGAAGTGAAAGCTGCCCCTTCTGTTACTGTGACACTGCATGATGACAGCCAATTGTTGAATGATGTCGTTGTCATTGGTTATGGTTCCGTAAAGAAGAGCGATTTGAGTGGTTCAGTTGTTGCCATCAAAGCGGAAGACATGAATCGCGGTGCTGTTACATCACCACAGGAATTAATCCAGGGCAAAGTGCCGGGACTGTTTGTAGCTCCGGGTGATGGTAGTCCGGGAGCCGGTTCTACCATCCGTATCCGCGGAGGTGCTTCGTTGAATGCATCCAATGATCCGTTGATTGTTATTGATGGTATTCCTACTTCCAATGATGCTGCTCCGGGTACCCCCAACGCACTGGCAACAATCAATCCCAACGATATTGAAACATTCACTGTTTTGAAAGATGCCTCTGCTACTGCTATTTACGGTTCGCGTGCATCAAACGGTGTCATCATCATCACCACCAAAAAAGGATCGCAGGGCAAAGTGAAGATTACCTATTCCGGTAGTTTCACCGCCAAAGATGTTTATCAACGTGTTCCTACTCTCAATGCCGATCAATTCCGCGAAATGCTAAAGAATCAGTATAGCGGAACGACACAAGAGAATGCGATCAGTCAGATCGTGAACAAGTATCCTCACCAATCTACCGACTGGCAGGACGCCATCTACCAGACAGGTTTGAGCACCGACCAGAATATCGCTATCTCCGGCAAGACAGGTATACTGCCCTATCGTGTCAGCCTAGGTTACAATAACGAACGCGGTACTCTCAAAACTTCATCTTACGAACGTTACACCGCTGCCATCAATCTTAATCCGAAATTCTTTAAAGAGCATTTGAGTGTAGATATCAATATAAAAGGTACAATTAACAACAATCGTTTTGCTGATTCGGGAGCCGTAGGTGCCGCTGCTTTCTTCGACCCAACCAAACCGATATACACAGACAGTGGAAATTATCACGGCTATTGGAACTGGTCGGAAGTGCCCGGTGCCGTTCAATCGGTAGCAACATTCAATCCACTATCTTTATTATATGATAGAGACAATCAGGGAAAGACAAACCGTAGCTTAGGCAACATCCAACTGGACTATAAGATTCATGGCCTGGAAGACCTGCACATGAACTTGAACATAGGTTACGACGTGGCAAAAACAACGGGACACAACTTTGTTGCACCCGGTTCTATCCAAAGCGCACAAGACACCAACTTTAAAAATCTGGGAAGCGGCAATACATGGAATAATTTGCGTCGCAACCATTTGCTGGATTTTTATCTGAACTATACCAAAGATATAAAATCAATCAAAAGCCATATTGATGTAATGGCAGGTTATTCCTGGCAACACTTCTACTATGCCAACCATGATATCACCTACTCCAACCCGACAGATGGAAGCGAGGGTGACAAAGAGGGGTATACGTATGATAAGGAAATAGGAAAATATGTTCGGGACAGCCATTATCGTATTCCTTACGAAAACTATCTTGTATCTTTCTTTGGTCGCTTGAACTACAACTTCATGGGACGTTATCTGCTCACCGCAACCTTGCGCCGGGATGGTTCTTCCCGTTTTAGCAAAAACAACCGTTGGGGTCTATTCCCGTCGGCAGCACTGGCATGGACAGTGAGCGATGAGGTATTCATGGCAGGAACAAAAAATGTTTTATCCAAACTGAAGCTTCGTTTGGGATATGGTGTCACCGGTCAGCAAGAAATCGGTGACTATCAATATCTGACCACTTATTCATTCAGTACCAACCCCAACACGACTTATCTGGGAACAACTCTACTGAAACCAAATGGCTACAGCCCCGACTTGAAATGGGAACAGACCGCGACCTATAATTTCGCCATCGACTATGGTTTCCTGAATAATCGCATCAATGGTAGCATCGAATATTATCAGAAACATACCAAAGACCTGTTGAATACTGTCAGTGCACCTGCAGGCACCAACTTCACCAATCAGATTACAGCTAACGTGGGTGAAATGAAAAATGAAGGAGTTGAATTTAATATCAATGCAATGGCTATACAAAGCAAAGATTTTACCTGGAATGTGGGCTACAACATCACTTGGAATGACAGTAAGATTACCAAACTGACGGCTACTTATAATCCCGAATATCAGGGTATCGATGCCGGAACGAATCAAAAACATCAGATCAATGAACAGCCCAACACTTTCTATCTTTTCCAACAAGTATATGATAAAGATGGAAAAGCGATCCAGAATGCTTTTGTCGACCGTGACGGCAATGGGAAAATTACAGAAGCCGACCGTTATCTGACAGGTAAAAGCCCGATGGCGAAAGTCTTTATGGGACTAAGCTCGGAATTTACTTACCGCAACTGGGACTTGGGCTTCAACCTGCGTGCCAACCTCGGAAACTATGTATTCAATTCTCTTGCTTCCGGTAACAGCACTACCTACAACTACAGTGGTAAAGGCTTCCTCGTAAACTATTACGAAGCAATCTATAAAACCGGATTCACCCAGATCAACAGTACGGAGCAGGGAGCCAGCGATTACTTCCTTGAAAATGCCTCTTTCCTGAAAATGGATAACATCACACTGGGTTACTCCTTCAAAAAGCTCTTCACCAACCGATTGTCGGGACGTATCAGCGCTTCGGTGCAGAACGTGTTTACGATTACAAAGTATAGCGGTCTGGACCCTGAAACCTCAGCAGTAGACGGAAGTATGTGGCCTCGTCCCCGCACATTTACATTAGGTATCAATCTTAACTTTTAAAACGGAATGCCATGAAAAAGAAATATTATATATTAGCTTCAATGTTGACTTGCCTCACCGTTTTCAGCAGCTGCGTGGGTGATTTGGATGTACAGCCTTTAGACCCGACCGTTGTAACAGCGGAAAGAGCCTATACAGATGCCGAAAGTTATACCAAAGGATTAAATAAAATATATTCAGTGTGGGCACTTTCCGGGCAGAACGGTAGTGATTCCGACATTGCCGGTCTGGATGGAGGTAACACTGTATTGATGCGTTGCTGGTGGACGATGCAGGAACAGACAACCGACGAATGCAAGAATGCAGCGAACGAAGCCTGGTCGAGCGAAATCAATAGCCTGACCTGGAGTACCAGCAAGAATGAAATCATAGAGGGAGTGTACCAACGCTGTATGTTTGTAGTGGCACTTACCAATGAATTTATGAAGAATATAGATAATGCACCGTCAGAAATCGACCAGAAAAGCTATGCGGCGCAAGCCCGATTCAACCGTGCTTTCGCATATTACGTTCTGATGGATGCTTATGGCAGACCTCCGTTCATCACCGAACAGAATTATTCGCTCACTCCGTCACAGCTTTCACGTACGGAACTGTTCAACTGGATTGAAAGCGAACTGAATACCATCAGAACCGATCTGCCTGCTACCCGCACAGAATACGGACGTGCTGACCAGACCGTAGTAGATGCATTACTGGCACGTATGTATCTGAATGCCGAAGTCTATACGGGACAATCACGCTACACCGATTGTATCTCTGCCTGTAAACGCATCATCCCTCACTATTCCCTGGCAAGCAACTATGCCGATTTGTTTAAAGCAGATAATGGAGAGAACCCGGAAACATTGAAGGAGATTATCTATCCGGTGATTTTTGATGGTAGGAAAACTCAATCCTGGGGAATGACAGCACTGATTGTCGGCGCACGCAAAGAAGCAGGCGGCGGTGTTCGCGAAGGATGGAGTGTGTTCCGAGGCACACAGAATTTAGTAGAACTGTTTAGTTTTGAAGACAACACTGCTCCTAAGCCGGAAGAAATTCTGGATAAACGAGGCATCTTCGATGACTATAACGGCAAATGTAACTATCAGATAACAACCGGAGTAGTAGGCAATTTTGATACCGAAGGCTGGGGAGTCATCAAATATACGAACCTCACCAGTACAGGAGAGCCGGGACAGGACGTTTTGTGGGTAGATACTGATTTCCCTTTGTTCCGTCTGGGTGATGTTTACCTGATGTATGCCGAAGCAGTGGCACGTGGCGGCGAAGGCGGTGATATCAGTACCGCTGTCGGATATGTAAATGAGTTGCGCGACCGTGCTTATGGAGAAACCCCGCATAACAAGATCGACGCAGCCTGGCTGACAGCTAACAACTATCAGAATATATTGGATGAAAGAGGCCGTGAGCTTTACTGGGAAGGCGTCCGTCGCATAGACCTGATTCGTTTCGGCAAATACACATCTTCCTCCTACACATGGCCTGCCAAAGGTGGTGTCATTACCGGAGTAGGTGTCAACGAAAGATACAATATATTCCCTATTCCTATTTCAGACATCAGCGTAAACGGATCACTGGAACAAAACGAAGGTTATAAATAATAAAATGACTTACAGATATGAAAATAGCAAAATATATATCAGCAATCTGCCTATCACTATTGATATTCAGTGCTTGCGAGAGCGACCTGGACAAAGTGTATTACAATGAGAGCGAAGTGACTCCTGCCGTATTGTCCGGCATTGCCGACACTTATGTATTGGACGCGAATAAAGCCCAGACTATTGCGATAGAGTTTAAATGGACCAATCCACAAGCCGGATATACAGCCCAGATTACCAATTCTTTGCAAATGGACCTGAAAAGTAAGAATTTCGGTAAGGCAATAACACTGTATTCTTCTACAGAAGAGGGACCTTATGACATCACTACACTGGATTTGAACAGCAAAATTATGAAACTGCTCCAATCTTATGAAATGGAAGTCACCGTAGAACCTTATGATTTTGAATTCCGTATCGCTTCTTCCATCTCGGATGCTGTCGACTCCTTCTATTCAAACGTAGAGTCCGCTCAGATCACTCCGTTTATCGGCGAGCCCGAATATCCGAAAGTATATCTACCGGGAGCCTACTGTGGCTGGGGAGATCCGGATAATTCGTTCAAGCAATGCCAGCTATTGTTCTCCGCTAATGATGATGGCATCTATGAAGGATGGGTAGTCTTTGGTAGTCAGGCAAAAGACGGCTGGAAGATTTCTCCTGAAGCATCCTGGAATACGAGTTGGGGAACCGATGATGTCACTGAAAAGAATCCTGCTTCCATCACGCTGGCTACCGGTACGGGTAATATTGCCTGCTATGATAAGTACTCTTATAAATTCTCCTTTAATAAGGCGACTCTGGAACTTTCTACGAAAGCATCAGCCGAAGCATGGGGAATTGCAGGTACACACAACAATTGGGGAAATGCAGCTGCGGACACTCCTATGACTTTAGAGTTTGAATCGGAGGTTTCAGGCAACAGAGCCTATTACTTAACTGCCACTTTGGATCTGAAAGCAGATAATGCATGGAAGATTCGCGCGGATAACCAATGGGCTAACTCATTTGGCACCAATGATGTGGAAGGAGAATTTGAGGAAGCAGGTAGCGATAATAATTTTAAAGTAAGCGAGGATGGTACTTATATCATTAAGTTGTACTTCAATAAAGTGAAAGCTAAGTTGATCGTGACGAAGAAATAAGTTTTTCATTACCAATAACGCAGGTTCATACAGATTGTAAAGATTGTCAATAAGTAAATTGCAATTCAAGCTGTATGAACCTGTATTATTTATGATAATTATCAGACTTGGGTTTCTCCTTCAATATACTCTTCCAAAAAGAGATTCTCTCCATCGAATACGGCATAAGAGAAGAAGTTAATCCAGTCACCCAGAATCAGTACGCGGGAAGTGGCGCTCAACATCAAATCCAATTCAATGTGGCGATGCCCGTAGATAAAGAAGTTGATATTAGGATGGCTTTTCAGATACTCCTTAGTATATAGTACCAGATGTTCTTTATTCTCTCCCATATAATCCGGTTCCTTCCCGTCAACCCGTTTCTGACGGCTACGCTTTGCCCATGACAAGCCCAACTCTACACTCCAACGGGGATGGATAGCCGAGAACATAGTTTGCAAGGTAGTACTATGAAACATTCGGCGAAGCAATTTGAACTTCTTGTCCGGATCGCCCAATCCGTCACCATGAGCCAGATAGAATTCTTTCCCATAGATTTCGGTAGTCAACGGTTCACGGTGCATAATAACACCACACTCTTTTGTGAGATAATCTCCACACCAGATATCGTGATTACCAATAAAATAGTGAATTTCCACTCCCATATCCGTCAGCTCGGAGATTTTTCCCAAAAAACGGGTATAACCTTTAGGAACCACCAGCCGGAATTCATACCAGAAGTCGAACATATCTCCCAACAGATAAATGGCAGAAGCTTTGTATTTTATACTGTCGAGGAAATTCACAAGGCGTCGTTCCTGGGTGCGCCCATGCTCTATGGCACGAGACCCAAGATGCGCATCGGAAAGGAAATAAACGTTCTTCATGGGCTTTGAGTTGTTAGTTATAGGCAGCTTGTCACTCATCACTAGAGAAAACCAAGTTCGAGTTTCGCTTCTTCACTCATCATATCTTTATCCCACTCCGGTTCAAACACCAGATTAATGGTAGCCGAAGTCACTCCCTCCACCGATTCCACTTTCTGACGAATATCTTCCATGATAAAATCAGCAGCCGGACAATTAGGGGCGGTCAATGTCATATCAAGTACTACTTCTCCATTATCGGAGACATCTATCTTATAAATCAGTCCAAGATCGTATACGTTTACCGGGATTTCCGGGTCGTACACCGTTTTTAGCATGGCTACAATCTTTTCTTCTATTTCAATCTTTTCCATACGTCCTCTCATTTTTTTATATATCGCAAAGATAGAGATAAAAAATGAAACATAAAAAATTAGGGTTATTAAGAAAACGTACCGGAACAGTAAATTGTTGCAATGAAAGACTTAATCCAGTTTCTCTCCGAAATCTGTCTGTTGTTGCTCCACTTCCTTCAGTTTTAATTCGTTCAGTTCACGACGGAGGCGTTCCAACTCCAGTTCAGCATCACTCTTCTTGTCCATGGAGAACGATTCGGATGGTTTAGGCAGCGCTTCTTCTTTCTTATCAAATATCAATGGATACATTGGAGCGGAAGATGTTAGTTCCAGTTCACCGCTTACAGGCATCTGTGATCCCTCAAACAAAACACTGGCTCTTACCTTAATCTTTCCGGGAGTCGTGGTCGACTGGATCAATACGGGAGCACTGCCCCATTTCACCGGAGCAGGATTTGCCAATACATTAGCTCCGCCCAAAATACATCCCTCTCCTTCTACAAAGAACTTGATATAATAATTATTCAAACGCTTTACATTTCCATTCTTATCCGTGATTTCTGCCACAACAGTAACAAAATCAGATCCATCAGCACGCAGTCCGATTCCTTCGTTGTCTACTCTCAAACGTATCTGTTCTGCACGGCGGGCGGGCATTACTTTATGTGTAGCCACCACCTTACCATCCATCAGTCCCTCTGCCAGGAAATAGACGTCCGCATCATGCTTTTCACGAGTCATCTTCTTATCAACCATAAAGTCAAATACCCCGGGGAAAGTTATTACCGGAGAAGGCATTCCTTTTCGTGTCTTATCTTTTTTATAGGTATAAGTTTGCCCATCTTTATTCACAGTCAAACGAACTTCATCGCAGTTGGAATACACCGTTACATCTCTGCTTGAGAACGGTGTCATCTCGTGAGCGATATAAACCATCGGTCCGCTTTCTGCCAAACTCTCGGAAACGACAGCCGGACGTTGCGCCTTAAACATATAATAAGAATACTTAGGCTGACGGAATACATCCATCAGTCCACCATAGAACGGGTCCGGGTGGTATCCCCGCTGATGATCGAACGAATGCCACAAGCATCCGCCTACATGCCAGGGAGACTCTTTATACAAACCATCATAGCAAATGTAATTATAATAAGGAGAAGCGTAATGAGCAGCCTGTATAAGCATGGGCTGTTCTCCCCAGTTACGGGCTGTGCGACTTGGAGAATTGTGCGAACTCCAATCATCGACATTATCTCCCCACTCGCGTGTAAAGTAAGTTATTTTAGGATCACGTTTTGAAAGATCCATCGGATGGGCAAACTGCACCGGAAAATATTGCGAGCCCTTGGCTTGCACATCACAACCGGAATAGCAGGATGGATAAGGATATTCCTCATCAACAATCCCTTTCACACGCCCGGCAAAATCTTCCGGATACCATGTCTCATTCAAAATCGGTTCCCACAGCCATACACAAGGATGGTTACGGTCACGGCGAACCATATTACGTATATCATTATAAACCCGTTTGGCAAAAATGGGTTCGTCATTCCAGAATTGCCATCCCGGAGTATTCACGATAACAAACAAGCCAAGTTCATCACAGGCATCCATAAAAGCCGGGTCTTGCGGACAATGTGCATTACGGATTACTTCCAGCCCCAAATCTTTCAGTTTCTTGGCATCACGCCAGTGAATACTATTGGCAACCGCATTTCCTACAACTGCAAAATCCTGATGCCGATTAGCTCCCATCAAAGGTTTACCATAAGGTTTTCCATTCAGCCAGAAGCCATCTTTTCCCTTAAATTCGAGACTACGGATACCGACGCGACGACGATAACCGTCTACTACATTTCCATTCTTATCATAAATACGCACACACAGATTATACAGATAAGGTGATTCAGGAGTCCATAAATGCGGCTGCTCCACTTTCATCTTTCCATTATGACTTGTCGCAGTCCCTTTACGGATATTCAGTTTCACATCTGACGATGCCACTTCTTTTCCTTCACGGTCTACTAAAGAATAGGAAATTTTTCCTGCAAAGCCCTGTTTGTCTTCATTACGTATATGCGCTTTCAAGAGAATATCTGCCGATTGCTCCGATACACGATCTGTGGCAATAAACAGTCCGCCTCCTGCTATTTCGTTCTCGTAATTCGGATCCGTGATAAACACATAATTATGTGCAATCAGCCAGCAATCCCGATAAATGCCTCCCAAGTAGGCATAATCTAACACATCTTGTGGTTTTCCAGGCGCATAGGTCGGATCGTCGCTATTATCAGCCCACACCGCAATCACATTGTCCTCTCCCCACTTTAATGCATCAGTCACATCTACCGATACGGGAAGATAGCCTCCAAAGTGCTCTGCCAATAATTTACCGTTTACATAAATCTTACTTTTACCCATAATGGCTTCAAAGTGCAGAAACAGTTTCTTTCCTTTCAATGCTTCGGATGGAGTAAAGTGTTTACGATACCATACTTCCCCCTGATAATTGATGCAACCACTAGCCTCAGTAGGAAGATACTCGATACCATTAGGTAAAGACACCACCTGCCAGGCTTTGTCGTTAAATTCTTTTGCTTCGGCCCCCACCGCACTTCCTTTATAAAAGCGCCAGGCAGGATTCATCGAGTACACATCACGCCCGGTATCCGACAACCGGAAGAAACCGGCTGTTGAAAATTCCGGCTCATGGGCATAACCCATAAAAAACAGAGATAAAAGCAGTAAGCTAACAAAGATTCGTCTCATATAAAGTTTTATTTTATAATGAATGTCATGTTGTCTGTCGCAACCAATCCAAAGATGTCTTCGACATACAAAGATAGTATATTCCAGATACGAATCCCCCTATTTGTCCTCTTCATATACAAAACAAGGATAAATAAGGGGATCCAAACTAATACCTGTCAGTTATTATTCATCCGGTTGAATGAGTAAAGGTACTCTGGCACTATCGGTTCCTGCATTTTCAACATACTTGTAACCAGAGCCAGCTACCGCTTGATTCATGGATGCTATTTTATCAATAAGGGCAGCAGCATCGCTTACCTTAGTTGAAGTTGGTAAGTTTCCACCCGGATTCGAAACTCCGTCGGACATAAAATAACATTCGTTTGCTTTCACTGATCCCGTTGATATTCCACAAATGGTAACAGAAGCAGTGCCAGAAAGCACAGAAGTTGAATAACATCCTGTCAAAGTTCCACCATTTTTCACCAAACCACCAATGTTTCCGGACGCTTTGGCCACTATTTCACCAGCAGCAAACGAAGCGGTTACAGGTCCTTCGTTTCCTCCCACCAGACCACCGGCATTCACAGCTGTAAATGCAGTGATAGTCATCAAAGAATAACAACCAGTTATGGTTCCCTGAACATTCCAACCCACAAGTCCTCCGATGGCACCTTCACCATTACCTCTATATACAAAGGATACCTCCTTGTCAATCGAAGAACCTTGTATTTGTGCCTTAGACCACCATCCGTTCACACCTGCCAATCCACCGGCATTTACTTTACCACCGGCAACAGTCAGTACCACATTACCTTTTACCTTACAATCCTTTATCATTGACGCACCAGTCTGATTATGTCCGGTAATAGCCCCCAACTTAGCATCTGCTCCATTGACAGTCAACGCTCCTCCATCAATAACGCAATTCTGAATCGTTCCGGTATTTATTGCTGCAAATGCTCCAGCTGCGCCTGACACTTGTTTCACCGTTACATCTTTAAGGGTTAAATTTTTAATGATACCATTATTAGTTATAAACAAACCGGCATCGTTTCCTGTTGCTTCAATTGTAAGACCGGAGATAGTCTTGCCATTGCCGTCCAATGTACCTTTAAACTCCGTAACCGGTACCCATGCCTCTTTAGTCGACATATCAAGATCAGCATCTAATGTAATTACCGTAGCAGCATTCGTCATAACAGTCGGTTCACTTGCCAAATTTATCAACCCGTCTTCTTTCTTGACTAAATACTTACCCGCTTCAGTCTCCTCATACCCCAAGTCTGCCACCAGCATAAATGATATACCATATCGCTTTCCAGCCACATATTTATATTCATCTCCTGCTACCACCGATTCGGCATTATAAAGTTCACTGATCTTTCCTTTTTTCTCTATTGTTTCCGTAGAGGAAGAATCTCCCACTTTTTCTATCGTAGCAGTAAAAGTTAATTCTGTATCCTTTGTCATGTCTGCCATCGGAAAGAAACTCAAATAACCGTATGCAACTTCATTCTTTGCCATTTCCAAACTTGTCATAGACAAAGTCAGACTATTACTTTTATCACCATACGTTTTCTCTTCTCCCGAAACTGTCAACGTTTTTGGGAAAATAGCAGCATCAGCCGAAACAACCACCTTTGTCACTTTATATGCATCCGGTCTTCGATTGGTGAATTTAAACTGATAAAGAGCTGTCAAATGTTCAAACTTAAGATTGGTGACGGTAGTCCCATTCACCGTGCCTTTAGCAAGCATGTGCATCGTATTCTGCAACTCTGCTTTTTGGGCACTTTGCGTAGCATCTCCTAACGTAAAAGTGAAAACATTCCCTGAAGTCGGAGTATCTTTTTTCGGATAGATTCCCCAAACAGTAGCTCCCTCTTCAAAGTTACCATTCCCTGTGAATTCCACATTTCCTGACGGTTCACTCTCATCATAATTTATGGTTGTGAAATCATAGCCATTTGTTCCATTCCAAAGTGTAACCTTATCATCGGCATTCCACATAAAGGAACTACCGTCATCTTGTACGTTGGCACGTGTAGATGATTCTTTGTCCGTATTTTCATACCCCCGGATAGAAGCAACAGCCACATAAGTCTGTGATTCTCCCCGTTGCAATTCATCCCCACCTTCAATGAAAACATCTTCTTTACAAGAGCTTAGGGTGGCTGCACTTAGCAGCCCGATCCCTAATAAAGAATAGATTTTATTCATGATTTATTTTTTTCCGTTATCAGTTATTTAAATATCACCACCATCTCCAAAATCTGATCCACCGAAGCCAGGTTCTTTCACAGCCCCCTGTAGAATCAACGGACAGTATAAATTGGATCCTGCATCCTCATTCACTTTAAAGCTAAAGCCAAATTCTGGATCCTTGGCTTCTATTGCCAAATTCATCTGACGCTTCTTATCCTTGAGCTGAGTGGCTGTTACCTTACTAATTCCATTTGCAGATCCGCTTCCTACAGGATTAGTCACCGTCTCGCCTACGAAATAACACTGGTTGATTCCTGTTGAATTCGAAGCGACGAAAGCTCCCAATTTATTACTTCCGGCATTATTAGTCACATTTATCTGCGTGGTCGAGTAGCAAGCCGTCACAGTAGCATCAGCATTATTAATGGTATTCTGTGCAATGAAACCGCCAGTATTATTATGGATAGTTCCACTAATTGAACCCGCTACATAACAGGCCAGAACCGTACCGTTACTATTAGCTCCTATAAGTCCTCCTACTTGTCCGGAACAAGAAACCTCAAGTTTGGCTAATGAGTAACAACCTTTGACTTTACCGGAGTTGTTCCAGCCGACAAGTCCTCCGACACAGGATGCGCCACTAGAGTTACTAGGATGCTTGATTGTTACATCCGCACCGACATACGAATTTATAATAAGAGCCGTTCCATTAAAATGCTCACCAACCAAGCCACCATAATTGGAATTACCAGCACCACCCAAATTAAGGTTAATAGTTCCACTGATAACTTGACAACCTTCTATTCTTCCTTCGGAGTTCCGACCGATCAAACCACCAAAAACTACCGGTTTTGTAACGGTTGCAGTCACTCCCTTGACAGTACAATTCTGAATAACACTCGTTGAACTTTCAGCAGCCAATGCTCCTGCTCCCTCTGTGATATTACCAGAGAAACTTACATTTTCCAGTGTCAAATCCCGGATAGTTCCCGTATTGGTAGCTATAAACCCTTTATTAGCTATCTGCAAATTGCGGATGGTAACACCATTACCTTCAAATACACCTCCAAATGCGCCAATAGGTTCCCAAAGTTCATTACCCATATCGATCACTTTTATTCCATCTCCGGCCGGTTCATCGATATATTCTTTTTCTAAAATAACGGTTGCCTTACGGTATTCATCCGCAATTTTATTCCATCCGAATAATCCGGTCTTATTATAGATATGAATATTTCCATCATCATCGATCATATACCCCTCATCAGGAATTCTGAAACGATAATCTACCTCAAAATCCATTTTATAATGCTTGCCGGCTGCAAACTGATTGGCAGTAGCATCCATATCAAGTCCGATGTTATCCTCCAAATCTTTGACTTTTACTTTTTTCAGCAGGATAATATCCTGTTCCACTTCATTATTCAAGACGCTTACTGTAATGTTCAGTTCGGTCGTACTTTTTATCAACCGGGTATCACCATAGGTTGTAGGTAATATGTTCAAATACCCGTTTAATGTTTCATTCTGCGCCAATGCTTGTCCACTCATGTCAAGTGTCAGTTTGTTACGCATACCTGAAAGACTCTGTACTACTCCGTTTTCATCAATCTTCAACTCTGCGGGAAATACATCATCATCACTCTCCAGCGTAATATAGCGTATCTTCAGTTCCCGGTCCGACGTATTTTTCAAACCAAACTGTATCAATGCAGTCAATGGTGAAAACGTTAATGCAGGAATCTTATTATCAGTCACATCCCCGATGGCAACCATATAGGTAGTGGCTGCCAGTTCAGCTGCATTTCCCGTTTGGGTAGATGTCTCCGGCATAGAAAAGGTAGCCAGGTCATTAAACGTTTTTGCTTCTTTCCGTGGAAATACCGCAATCAGCTTATGACCGTTTTCTACAGCAGCTTTTCCTGTGAATTCAGCAGATTTGTCAGGCTGGTTGTCATTATACCCCGGGGTGATAGAGAAATCATAGCCGGCTCCGAAGTTGCGATTCCATAATGTAACAGCATCTCCTTTATTCCATGTATACACTCCATTCTGCAAATTGCTGCGACCCAAAGGGGCGGACTGTTTAATAGAAGCTATAAATGAATAATCAGTCAGATTCTTGTCGGTTTCGTTCCCTCCACCGCTATTCTCATTCACTATCTTGTCCTCTTCGCAAGAGGTTAGTGCCATTGCGCCCAGCAGCGCAACGCTCAATAAGTGATAAACCTTTTTCATAACTATATAAAAGTTTGTTCGATTAAATATCTTTATTTCAACAACCATTAATACATTGGTTTGTTACGCGTTGGAGTACCACTTCCAAAATAGTCGTAGGTTGGCTTCTTATAGAAACGTATCCAGTCGATTTCCATACGTGGCGTATCATTGCTAGACTTACTTTCCTGATAAGAAATATACTTAAAGTCGTTTGCCCAACTACCATCTTTAGCAGCCTGCTCTGCCGCAGCGTCACCAAGCGCCCACTCATTACATCCGGCAAATGTCAATAGTAAGTGTAACCCTTCCGTATTGTATTTGTCCGTAAACGGCCAATGCGTAGACGAGTTCCATGAAGCCGTTCCATTGGCAACTCCGGTATAGCTGCCATCAGTCCTCATGCGTACATTCTCCTTACCATTAATACCTAAAGCAATCTCGTTATTATCTCTCCATTCCATCCAATAAATATCAAATTCATCCATATCCGATATTATCATCTGTCCTGAAGACGGTTTATACTTATCACCGGATGAAGTAGATATATCATTCCAGTGGAAAGTCTGCCAAGCACCATTCGGATTCGCATTGGTAGCCGGATTTTCCAGCAAGTCAACCTCACCATAGGTAGACCATTGCACACCTCTGATATTTCCCTGGAACCAGACTGCCGAGTTGAAAGAATGTTTCTTTCCACGTACACGAATTCTAACTTCCACACGAGTGCCCGGCAAAATACGTACATTACTGGATTCCCAGGAATCGGCACCCGTAGGCACACCATCAAACTTACTTGCATAGAGAGAGGAAACTCCGAAATCTCTTGTTCCTGTGATTTCTCCCGTCACGCTGATTCCCGGATCATACGCACACCACATCTTCAAATATCCATCCTGAGTCATCGTTGCATATTTTTCGTTTACAACAGCTTGTACTTTCTGTGTGTTAGCCACATTCTGTGCCGCCATAAAACGTGGAGGACGATTACCGTATTGATTGGGGAGGCCGGTACCTTCTGTTAAAGCATCAATCGGGTGGAACTCATAAGAATTCAGGAATGTCCATCCTTCGGCAGCCAACGCTTCATTCGGATGCGGATCGCCTTCCTTTATCAATAGTGCTGACGCAGCTCTTACCTCATCCCATTTTTCTACCGCCTTTTTATTGTTGGCTGATACAAATATCTGATCCGGATCTGTATACACCCATTGCTCATTGGTTAACTCGGTGCCCGGAGTCAAACCTGCATCCGTATCAGTAACCTTAATTTCCAACTTATCTCCATATACCGGATGAATTTCAGAATCGGTAGCAAAAGACATAGACACAGAAGTGAAAGTATTCGGTCCTTTCTCTCCTTTCACCCATATAAGTTCAGATTCAGCTGTTTTATACCCGGCTTTCACCACCAATTCGCTCGGCAGATTCTCATATTTATCCGCATCTTCACCCGCATCAATATGAACGACTACATCTTCCTTAGCCGACGCTCCTACCGTAGCGACCAGAATAAATGAGCCATACTCTTTCACCGTATTGTCCGAATTGTTCTTCAATGACAAGATGGTGTAGTGTTTATCAGATACCACAATCGGACGTTCAGCCGCATTGATCTTATATCCTCTGACATAAGCGGTGATAGTACCTGATATAGGATATTTAGCCAGATCGTTCTTTACCTTAAATTCGGTAAATCCCTGTTTCTCACCTTTCTTCATAAAAAGATGACCGGCAAAGCCTTCAAAGACATCAGATGCAGGGACATCCTTTCCTTCTACATTCTTACCTGCAAAGGTCAGAACAACGTCTATATCTTCTTCGAGTGCCAACTGATTGTCTTGCTGATCTACCTTCACTGTAAAGGTCACATTATCTCCGATAGCAGCACTTTGAGTACTGATTTCGGCCACCAGATTCCGGGCTTCTCCGATAGAGATAACCGTCTCGGTGTCATTACAGCCTGTCATTGCAAGGATAAACAGGCAAATTGGTAATAATCTATAGAAATATTTCTTCATAATCTATCCTATTATATCATTATTAATGATTACCATTTCGGGTTTTGTTTCAACTTTTTGTTCAATTCCAATTCTGAAGGAGGGATCGGTAACAGATAATCCCTATCTGCATGGAATTGATATCCGCTTGGCAGTGTTCCGGCCATCGGGTCCGCCCACTTGTTATCATCAAGCGTCAGACGCTCTCTGATTCTTTTCTGATTATCCGGACTGTAAGATTTGAATAAAATAGATTCATCACCTACATAAGCACCTTTACCACGCTTTCCAACAATCAGTTTATCAGCTTTCCAACGCATGAGATCATCCAGCCGGAAACCTTGCAAAGCAAGTTCAGAACGGCGTTCACGACGGATTTCCTGTAAAACAGGAGTCAATGCATAACCGAAATCGGTGAAATTAGCATCCTTTGCCGGTGCCAGATATTTCACTCCTGCACGTTCACGAAGCGCTTTCAAAGTCTTATTTGCTATATCATCGCTCCACATTTCCAGTTCAGCGGCAGCTTCTGCATAAGCCAAAAGACCTTCAGCATAACGAATAATAGGTAAAGCAGTCTCACCATTGCCACTTACAAAGGTGGTATCTATTCCCAAACGGATATGATAACCCGTCAAAGAACGTGTGTTTCCATCTCCCGCCAATTTAGGAGGACTAATAGTATTCTTCTTTTCATCCGTATATTCTTCCAGATGCATTGGGGTGGCAGTAGTGGCAGAAGCAAATTTAGCACCTTCATTCATCACCGTTTGAATCAATCTAGGGTCACGGCCTTCAAATGTTTCCTTGAAATCCTTAAATTTCTCATTTGTCGGATCAATAAATGTTCCATCGGCATTCAGATAATTATCCACCAGGCTTTGAGTAATTCCGGCAGCTCCTTCCGAGTCGACAACACCTGCCTTCAAATTACCGTTGACATCATGAAAGACGCCTTCATCACTCGAATATTTCCTCCACAATAGCACTTCGCCCATTCCTGACAAATCTTTGCTATTGAACAATGCCGCAAAAGCATCTCCCGGATTTTGCCCGGTTTTATACAGATCAATGCCACAACCGAACAGTTCATTTCCCCAGTTAATAACTTCACCCAAGAAATAATTTGATTCGTTAGTGGAAGATGCAAAATCATCGCTGCTGTGATACTTTTCCCAGGTTCCTTCATACAACGCCACATTCATTGCCAAAACCATGGCAGCTTCTTTATTGATACGAATTCCAGAATATTTACCGCGCGAATGCAACAGATTCTTCGCCTCAACCAAATCACTCAAAATAAATCGGGCTACCTCATTACGTGTCTTTGCGGGAATCTGTAATCCTGCGATTGTTGCATTCTCATCCCAAAAAGCATCCATTACCGGAATAGAACCGAATTTCTTCAATAAATCGAAATGCCAATAGGCACGTAAAAAGTAAGCCTCCCCTTTCAACGACAGTACATCTTCGTTTTCCTGTGCTTCGGGTACTTTATAATTATGGAAAAAATAGTTCACTTTACGCAGGTTCTGATAACCTGTCTGCCAATCGGAAGCTCCGCTAAACTGGTTATTCTGTCCATGCAAACGGGCATCATACTTTTCTGCAATAATATTGTCACTATTCTTTTCTTCACTGCGAACTCCCAAACCGAACTTACTAAAAGACGGCAACGTCATATATAGTCCGTTAATATAGTTTTCAACCTGTATGGCACCTGTCAGAAAATTACCGGCTTCCGGCTTGGTTATCGGTTCTCTATCCAGAAAATCTGAACAGGATGAAAATGGTAATATTGAAGCGGCTACAAAAGCCATTATATATATTCTTTTCATATCTTATGGTTTAAAAGGTAAATTCAATACCAAATACGTAGTTTTTATTCAACGGATATACCTTTCCGTTACCATTTTGCTTCATTGGGGAAGTCAATCCCGGAGCAGTTTCGTTACTACCCCCAGCCCATGTATTTACCTGATTCAAGGTTTCAGGGTCGAATACGTCCGGCAAATTGTCAATCGTGAAGAGATTATCACAAGTGAAATACACTTTCAAGTTCTCCAATCCCATCTTCTTAACCAGTTTAGGCTGGAAGTTATAAGAAATCATCAAGTTTTTGAGTCGCATATAAGCTGCGTTCAATAAATAACGTGAAGTGTTGTAACCTACGTTCGCATTATATTCAGGACTGTCGGGTTTTGTTAGACGCGGCAGGTAAGCTCCCGGGTTGTACACATTATAATAATCCAAATGTTCTTTGAAGAAATTGGAATCACCGCTAAACAGATAAGTACTTGCAGCCATCGGGAAATCACGTTTCATGACTCCCTGGAACAATGCGGAAACTTCAAAGCCTTTATAACCGGCATGTAAGTTCAGACCGAAGGAGTAACGAGGAGTCGTATTACCGATAATTTTCAAATCACCGTGATCTTTCAATGTACCCGAACCCGGATCAATTTTACCATCACCGTTCGAATCGATATATTTCAAATCACCACGCTGCCAATCCTTATTCGGTTTGAAGAAGGACATGTCTACTCCTTTCAGATATTCATCCACTTCCTGGTTGGTGAGAAACAGATCATTTGCTTCATATCCCCAGATTTCACCTAAATCCATTCCCTGGTAATAACCTTTGTTACGAACCAGACCGGTGTGGTTGTTATAAATCAATCCTTCCGGATTATTGTATTTGGTTACCACTGCTTTGTAATCGAAGATATTGAAACCGATTCCATAACTGAAACCATTCTTCAGCTGGTCAGACCAGTTAACCGACAATTCCCATCCACGGTTACGTAACGTTGCATTATTTACTTTAGCACGTTGGTCAACAGCAATACCGCCAATATCAGGAATTGCTTCAGCCGGGCCAATCATGTCTTTGGTCGTACGTTGGTAAATATCCGCTGTAATCGTCAAACGATTGTTAAGTAGAGTCAGGTCGAAACCTAAGTTGGCATTATCCACTTTTTCCCATGTAATGTACGGGCTTACCATAGAAGGCGTTAAAGCGACTGTACCACGTACCGGAGTAGCCGAAGTGACACCGGAAAGCAACCATGCATTTGAATAGTCCGGTCTCAATGTCATGAAGTTTAGATAATCATATAGTCCGGCTCCATTCTGATTGCCTAAACGTCCGTAAGACAAACGCACTTTCAACTGTGAAACAGGCAAGCTCCATTGCTTGAAGTAGTCAGTACGGGCAATGTCATAACCGGCAGAGAAAGAAGGGAAAAATCCCCAACGATTGCCGGAAGCGAAACGTGACGAACCATCATAACGTCCGCTAAATTCCAGAAAATAGACATTCTGGTAGTTCCAGTTCAAACGGGTATAGAATCCCATGGTTGCCCAATGGTCACGCGCTTCACTATTATAGGCTTTTCCGTTTGCATTGTCAAAAGAGAATGTATCATCGCTCATCACTCCGTCTTTATACGCATACATGCTTGAGTTTTGCTGCACTTCCATCTGGAAACCAGCCATCGCCTTAAAGAAATGGTCACCCCATTGATTCGTATATGAAGACGACACACTGGGAGACAAATAATAGTTGAATTGATTTCCACGAGTCATTGATCCCCACAAAGAATTCGAATATTCGATACCGGGATAAGAATATCCCTGCCGGGGAGCAGTTACATTCTCTATGGTTCCGTCGGGCCGTGTGGTACGGGGCTGCTTCTGCAAGAATTCATCATTCTGCACATCAAAACGAACTTTCATCTCTCCGATAATGTCCCAGCCTTTCAGAGGCGTAACAGTAGCCGCAAAAGTCATGGCATCAGAAATGCGGTTCTGCGAATAGCCCACATTGTCCAGATACAAAGCTTCATTCCATGAAGGAAGATTATAAAGCCCGGAAATAGGAACTTCAGTCACCATATTAGGCTGCGAACGAGCTATCTGATGATAAAGAATAGACATATCGGGGAGCGGGCGGGAAATCAGATTCAACGTGATATTGTTATTGAAGTTAAACTTCAACCAGTCATTCGGCTTGATCTGAAATTTGGTATTCACGTTGTATTTATCCAGAGAGTCTTCTACACGATCCAGCAAACCACCCTGGTAAGTATAACCCAGACCGACATAATAAGTCACTTTGTCCGATCCACCGGAGATACTTAGATTGTGTGAATGACGCAAAGATTTGTTTTTATAGAAATAATCAAACCAGTCGGTATTGGCATACTGCGATTCACCGCCACGCCAACCGGTATTCTCCTGATTGGCGGTAATACCGGGCAGACCTTCACCATAGGGGTTCTGCAAAAACTGATTCATCAAATCAATAGTCTCCTGTGAGAAGTATGGAGACTCACCAATTGCCGAACGGTACGCATTTTTATAATTGGCAAACTCTACAGAGTTCATCATCTCGGGCATGTTGATAGGTGCACTCATACCCACAGAACCGCGATAAGTCACCCGGGCTTTATCCTGTTTACCGCTCTTGGTCGTTACTAACACCACGCCATACGCAGCACGAGCGCCATACACGGCTGCTGCAGAAGCATCTTTCAATACACTGATACTTTCTATATCGGCAGGATTTACATTCTGCAAGCTCTGTTCCACACCATCCACCAATACATAAGGCTCTCCACCATTAATAGAACCGATACCGCGAATATTAAATTTGATTTCTCCGCCAACTTCACCACCGGTACCGCTTTCAGAAGCATCCGAAGCAAAGTTCAAACCAGCCACATTACCTTGTAAGGCGCTAGTTACATCCGTCACAGGACGGGTAGCGATTGCATCCGCATTAACTGTAGCTACAGCCGCTGTAATAGTATTACGTTTCTGTGTTCCCATACCGACTACCACCACTTCATCCAAAGTTTTGGAGTCTTCCTTCATCACGAACCGATTTCCTGTTAGCTTAGTGATTTTCACTTCCAAAGGAGCATAGCCCACATAGCTGACAGTTATCGTTGTACCTACTTTACCGTTAATTTTAAAGTTTCCATCCAAATCGGTAATGGTACCATCAGTAGAACCTTTCACCATAACGGTTGCTCCGATTACTGACTCGCCACGTTCGTCTACCACCTTACCAGTGATAGTGCCCTGTTGGGCAAAGAGCTCCACAGGGAAGAACAGTAAAAGCATTGAAAAGAGACACACCAGTTGCATCCTAATCTGCATTTTCTTCATAACATTATATTAAAGTTAATACTAAAAGTTTTTTTGAGTTCCATTTGCCAATAGCCCACACTATCCGGCATTGAAATACACCACAAAAATAGATTGATTGGCAGAATGGCGAGTTCATAAAATCGCCAAAATGTTTCCAAAAACATCCATATTCCGTTTTTGAACGTCTTTGTGGCGGTTTTTGGAAATATTTCTTTTGTTTTAGCAGAATTAATCATACTTTTGTTTCACTAATCTCCCCTTAATAATCTTGACTGATGAAAAAAAGTATTTGGATAAAACACTTTTTCTGCTTACTGGCTTTTCTTATCGTAGGCACATTTCCAGCAATAAGTATAGGTAACCATTACGACTTTAAACTGATTGGTTCCCAAAACGGAATGCCGTCTATCATCAGCTGTATCTATACCGAACAAAAGGGATTCATCTGGATCGGTACTCCGACAGGACTAATCAGATTTGATGGAACGGAACTCAAAAAGTACACCGCACAACCCGATAATGAAAATTCCCTGCCTAACGACAGTATCCTGCAAATTATTGAAGATAATCAGCAGACAACTTGGATACTGACCACCACAGGAATCGCCCGTTATTCTCTTATTCACGACAACTTCTTTATCCCCAAACTAAATAATCAGCCCATCATTGCCAAATCGATCTGCAAAATAGCAGACGGGCTTCTCTTCGGAGGGATCAACAAGATATATAAATATTCTTATGCCACCAACACGATTTCTCTCATACGGGAATTCAAGACCGACGAGCCGTTCATTATACGATCCATACAAATGTGGAAACCCGATACCATATTGTGTCTAAGCTGGCAACAGGGAATACTGCAAATGAACCTCAAGAATTTCGAGATAACCCCATTTCCTTTCCAATACGGGAACGACAACGTAGGAATCATCATAGACTCCCAACAAAGAATATGGCTGTCAACCTACAACAATGGCATCAAGTGTTTCTCCGCCCAGGGAAAATTGATAGCCAGCTATACCACTCAAAACTCCCGTTTGAGCAGCGACATCATATTGTGCATGACCGAATTCAAACAAAAAATATGGATGGGAACAGACGGGGGAGGCATCAATATCCTCGATCCCACAACTGGCAATATTACCGTACTCGAACATATCTCCGGAGATAATCATTCCCTTCCTACAAATACAATACTCTGCCTGCATAGCGACTCTGCCGGAAATATATGGGCGGGAAGTAAACGTGAAGGGGTTATCAACATTCGTGAAGTATCCATGAGAACTTACACTAATGTTGTGTTAGGGCACAACAAAGGATTAAGTCAAAGTACGGTATTACAACTATATCAGGAACCGGCTTCCGAAGAACTTTGGATCGCTACGGACGGAGGAGGTATCAATAAATTCATTCCTTCTACAGAAACATTTGTGCACTATCCCGACACTTGGGGAGACAAGATGGTCTCCATCACCGGCTTCACACCCAACGAATTGTTAGTATCTGCCTTTTCCAAAGGTATCTTCATATTCGATAAAAAGACAGGAAAGAAGCGTCCTTTCGCTATTATGAGCCCTTCATTAGAGCATCACATCCGCTATAGCGGACAGCCAATCAACTTATACCGGGATACTCCCAATTCGATCTTAATATTAAGTTCGCCTCCTTACCGCTACCATACTTCCACCCGGCAACTCACTCCTGTCCCTTGTGCCAAAGAAGTGAAAATAAAAGGCTTGTTGAGTTCCATTGGATATGATTCCACTGCCATTTACCTGAACGATCCTTATAATATATATAGACTGGATCGTAAAAAAGACACAGTGGAGATATTTGCAAGTGCTCCACAGGGATTCTTCAATGCTGTATCCAGGGATGACAAGGGCGTGTTCTGGATTGCAGGCACCCGCGGCCTGTACACCTATCACCCTGATACCCGCAAATTCGAAAGAATTCCTACCACCTTATTTAATGAAGTAAATACCGTGTTATGCGACAATAAAGGAAAAGTGTGGATAGGAGCTGAACAGAAACTCTTTATATGGCTCACCGATGCCAAACGTTTTGTATGGTTCGGAGAAGCGGATGGAATTTCCCCCAATGAATACTTGGCCGAGCCCCGTCTCATTTCCCCCAAAGGCAACATCTATATGGGAGGTGTAAAAGGCTTACTATGTATCAATGCGGACACTCAAATAGAAAAGAGTAGTGACTCTCCGGAAATACGCCTTGCCGAACTGACCATAAACGGAGAGAACAGGATGTATCAGCTCAATCAAAACAAGATATCCATCCCCTGGAACAGTAAAAACATCAAGATCCGTGTCATGACTTATGGAGCGGACATTCTCCGGCTCAAAGTCTATCATTTCCAAATGGGAGACCTTAAAACCGAAGGCTACAACCCTGAATTGATGATCCCATCTCTTGCTCCGGGAAGTTATCCCATCATGGTGAGTTGTAACACACAGGAAGGAAATGAAACAACTCCCCAGTTTCTTTTCACATTAAACGTACTGCCACCCTGGTACAGAAGCTGGTGGTTCGTTTCTCTCTGCATCATTGCCTGCATAGGCATTGTGGTACAAATTGTTTTCGTTCTGCTTCGACGCAAAGAAAACAAGATGAAATGGATGATGAAAGAACACGAGCAGAATGTGTATGAAGAAAAAGTTCGTTTTCTGATTAATATCAGCCATGAACTGCGAACTCCGCTCACACTCATATATGCCCCGCTAAGCCGCATATTAAAGACACTTCCTTCTACAGATGCCATTTATCCACCGTTGAAGAATATACATAAACAGGCTCAACGGATGAAAGATCTTATCAACATGGTGCTGGACGTACGTAAGATGGAAGTAGGAGAAACCAAGTTGAAACTCCAAGCCTATCCATTCAACTCATGGATAAAGGAGATTGGTGCCGATTTTACGGACGAGGGAGCTGCCCAGGAAGTGCAGATAGATTATCAGCTCGACGACAGCATAAAAGAGGTGGTATTTGACAAGGGTATGTGTACAATCGTAGTCACAAACTTATTGACGAACGCACTGAAACACAGTCCTAAAAACACAACCGTCACTATCCGTACCAGCAAAAATGACTCATACGTCCGTGTTTCCGTTTTGGATCAGGGAGAAGGCATGCAAGAGGAAGACATGGAGAAAGTATTCATCCGTTTCTATCAAGGCAAGCAGGAAATTGGCGGTAGCGGAGTCGGACTTTCATACGCCAAGATGCTGGTAGAATTGCATAAAGGTAAAATCGGAGCCATGAACAACGAAGCGGGAGGAGCCACTTTCTTCTTCGACTTGCCTTTGGGATTGGAGTCGGGCGAAGTCATCTGCCAGCCGAAACCTTACATCAATGAATTGATTACACCGGACGTAGATCATGAGATCAATGCTCCCGAGACACTCGACTTCTCTACGCAGAATTACACAGTGCTATTGGTAGACGACAATCATAACCTGACAGATTTCCTCTCCAAAGAATTGAAATCCTTATTCAAAGCAATTTATATAGCACATGATGGCCGGGAAGCTTTCGAAATAGCGCAAAAGCAAGTTCCGGATATTATTGTGAGCGATGTGATGATGCCGGTTATGAATGGATATGAACTGTGCAAAGCGGTAAAAGAGAATATCGGCATCAGTCATATTCCTGTGATTCTGCTCACGGCACGTAATGATGAACAGAGCCGACTGTATGGGTATAAAATCGGGGCGGACGCTTATCTGGGAAAACCTTTTGAGATAGACACTCTTGTTAAGATTATACAGAACCGGCTATACAACCGGGAGCAAACGAAAGAGCACTATCAACATATAGGCAACTTCCCTCAACCGCTGGAGAGTACTTTCAGCCAGGCGGATGAAACGTTCTTGTTAAAGTTTAACAAGCTCATTTCCGAGAATATCAGCAATTCGTCTTTAGATATTCCTTTTATCTGCAGAGAGATCGGAATGAGTAAAACATCTCTTTACAACAAGTTGAAGGCTATCACCGATATGGGGGCAAATGACTATATCAACAAATTCAGGTTGGAGCAAGCCATTACTCTGATAAAAACCACCGATCTGACATTTACTGAAATATCAGATCAGATAGGTTTCACTACTTTACGTTATTTCAGTACGGCATTCAAACAGTACACAGGCTTGACGCCCACGCAGTATAAAAATGAATGCAGGAGTGAGAATAAATAAAATATTCTCACTTAAATAAGGTAGTATTACTAATTAGAGTAGGCCCTCATCTGCAAAGCTGAAAAATCCGTCTTCACAAACGATGACGTGATCTATCAGACGGATATTCATCGTTTCCGCCGCTTTATGGATATGCTCTGTCAAGCTCCTGTCCGGTTGGCTGGGATGAATATTTCCCGAAGGATGGTTATGCACCACCGCGATTTGTGTAGCTCTTTGCAGCAATGCTTCCCGGAGAATGGTGCGCACATCGGTATAAGTTCCGTCTATGCCACCAGTACTTATACGTACCTTATCAATTAGTTTGGTTGCCTGGTTCAATAGGAGCACCCAGAATTCTTCCTGTTCCAAGTCACACATGATCGGTTGGAAAATATCATAGATATCTTTTGAGCAAGTGATTCGAAGTCTCTCTTTGGTTTCTTGCAGCTTTCTTCGTTTGCCTAATTCCAAGGCTGCCATCACTGTAATGCTCTTTGCGGGTCCCATACCTTTGAAAGAGGAATAGTCACACACTTCCCATTTTGCCAATGAATTCAGATTGTTATCACAAGACAGGAGCAGGCGTCTCATCAATTCGACAGCACTTTCTTCCGTATTTCCGGAGCCGATCAATATAGCGAGTAGTTCGGCATCACTCAATGCGGCTGCTCCCTTCTCCATCATTTTTTCCCGTGGGCGGTCTTCCAGTGCCCACTGGTTGATGGATAGTTTGTGTTTACTTTCCATTATTAATCAAATTAAGTCACAAAGATAGTCTTATATAACTGAAAAAATGAATTTTGGAAGCTATAAGTCTATTTTTAGAATCCCCTTACTTCCAAATATCGTAGTTTTGCGCTATCAAGATTAATATATAAACATCTAATAAATATGAAAAAGAGAATAAGCATCTTATCCATCTTACTACTATTAGGAATGACAGTATACGCGCAAGCGGATATCCCGCAGGTGATTCCCTCCTTACAACATTGGAATGGGACAAAAGGCAAACTGACACTACCGGAAACAGGAAAGATTATAATCGCTCCGGAAGCAGAAAGCCTGTTGAAAGAAACTGCGGAAATAATGGCAAAAGACTTAAAAGATATGCTCGGCTGGAATTATCAGGTAACCTCCGGAAAACCGAAAAATCTTTCTATCTATCTGTCAGTGAAAAAATCCCCTTCATCATTGGGAGAAGAAAGCTATGAACTGGATATACGCAACCATGTAACCATCGAAGCCTCCACCGTAAAAGGAGTATTCTGGGGAACTCGCACGCTGTTGCAAATGATCCATAACCAGCCTTTCGGACTCATGAAAGGAAAAGCATTGGATTATCCGCAGTATGCTCACCGCGGACTGATGATTGACGTAGCCAGGAAATTTTTCACAATGGACTATTTGCAGGATTACGTAAAAATTCTCTCGTTCTATAAGATGAATGAACTGCAAATACATCTGAATGATAATGGTTTCGTTGAGTTTTTCGATAATGACTGGAACAAAACATACGCCGCCTTCAGATTGGAAAGCGACCGTTTTCCGGGACTCACATCCAAAGATGGTTCCTACACCAAAGAAGAATTCCGCAACTTCCAGCAAATGGCCGCACGATATGGAATCAATATCATCCCAGAAATTGATGTTCCGGCACACTCACTCGCTTTCACTCATTACAATCCGATACTGGCAGCCGACAAAAAAGAATATGGTATGGATCATCTCGACCTCTATAAAAAAGAGGTATATGACTTTCTTGATACTTTGTTTGACGAATATCTCTCGGGAGATCACCCGGTATTTGTCGGACCGGACGTACATATCGGCACTGATGAGTACAACCTCAAAGAAGCGGAACAATTCCGTTATTTCACTGAATACTATCTGAAGTATATCACCAAATATGGAAAAAATCCGCGATTATGGGGAAGCCTGAAACACATGAAAGGAAATACCCCCGTAAATCTGAAAGGAAAAACGGTCAATACGTGGAATTATAGCTGGCTAGACTTAGAAACTGCACTGCAGGAAGGAGCCAAAGCGATTAATACATGCGATGCATTTCTATATATCGTACCAGCCGTGAATTACTACCATAACTTTCTGGATCATCAATGGATATATGAGAGTTGGTCACCACGAATGATGCAAGAGGGAGAAATGATAGAGCAGTCTACTAATTTATTAGGAGCCATGTTTGCTGTATGGAACGACCGTGTCGGAAATGGAATCAGCCAACAGGATGTACATATACGCGCCTTTCCTGCCATGCAGGTTATGAGCGAGAAACTTTGGAAAGGAGAAAACACAAGAAACATACCGTTTGAAACCTTCGAAACGTGGTGCAGAACAACACCGGAAGCACCGGGCGTAAATCTACAGGCCAGCATAGATGGCAGAAAAGACCTAACGCTTTCCGGCCAGGAAATTATTCTGCAAGGTAACGACTCGGTTCTTACCTCTATACCCGAAATCGGTTATCCATATAGTGTGGAATTTGAAATCTACGCAGATCCAAAGCCCAATATCGATGCGGTCTTATTCAAAGGTCCCCATTCTGTTTTCACCGCGAACTGGCAAAATACGGGTAAATTCGCATTCTCGCGCGACGGCTATGAATTCATCTTCCATTCCTATCGTTTGCCTGTGGAAAAATGGACAAAGGTTCGTGTAGAGGGAGATGCCAAAGGGACCTCACTTTACATAAACGGAGAGCTACAAGAACGTTTGGAAGGACGAATCGGTGTAGTTTACAATCAAAAAAGCCAGCGAAAAGACAGCATTTGGTATCAGGAAACACTTATCTTCCCATTGAAACAGATAGGCGACAAATTGCTGGGATTTAAGGGAAGAATAAGAAATGTGATTTGCACTCCACTAAATGAAAAAAGATATAGCCTATAAAAATTTCTTCGATTGCATCCATTACTTTTTTTCCATGAAAGTATAACTTGTCTGACACCCGGGTCTCAGCATACCTGACACCCGGGTGTTGGGTAGCACGACACCCGGGTGTCAGACGTATTGAGACCCGGGTGTCAGACAACATTCCTTTTAAACAAAAATAGGAATGGTTATAGGCAAATAAAAAATGGATTACTTATAAAAATTCTTTTGGAAAGCCTCAAACTCATCCTTCCCTCTGATACAACGCTGCCACCATGCGCGCCAAAAGCCTGTACCATAGCCGATAAGCTGTATAAATGCGGCGGCAATGGAATAAACGCCAATAGACAGACTTTTATTCTGAATAGTAGAATCAATGCATACGAGCAATGCATAGAGAATGATCGGCGTGAAACTGAAGAGGCAGAAGGGGGTTCCTAATAATAGAAGCGCCACTCCCAATGTAAATACGGCTGGAAGCAAATGCACCAGTTTCAGAGAATCCGGATATTTCTTATAAAGATTAATACGGGCAATGCCGGAGTTATGCACCTGCTTGAAGAATTTCTTCAAGTCAGTCCGACGTTTATGATATACCCAGGCATCAGGAAAAAGACGACAAGTGTACCCATTCTTAAAGATACGGATACTGAAATCAATATCCTCCCCAAAACGCATCTTTGAAAAACCTCCCAAAGCCTCGTACACTGCCCGGCGAACTCCCATATTAAAACTACGGGGATAGAATTTGTCCATCTTCTTTTTTCCGCCACGGATACCTCCGGTCGTGAAGAAAGAGGTCATGGAATAGTTAATTGCCTTCTGAATATCAGTGAAAGAATCGTGTGCACGGTCGGGACCGCCAAAAGCATCGGCAGGAGAAGTGGTAAGCTCCTTCTCTACCGCATCGAAGTAGCCTTCGGGAAGGATGACATCAGAATCCAATATAATAAGGTATTCTCCTTCGCTACGTTCTGCTCCGTAATTACGGGTTTGTCCCGGACCGGAATTGGGTTTAGAGAAATATTTTATATTCAACCGATCTGCATACCGGTCTACTACTCCTTTGCAGGGAATGGAAGAACCATCTTCAACAACAACAACTTCAAAATCCTTAAAGTGTTGCACAGTAAGACTTTGCAATAATTCATCCACTTCATCGGGACGATTATAAACGGGAATTATGACGGAGTAACGCATATCAAAAACGGGATATAACTATTTGATATGCAAAGTAAGACAAAAAAAAGGAAACCGCTTCTCTGATTGACAAAAAATAAATGGAAGGAAGATTTGTCTTCCCTCATTTTTACTAAAAGCATTAAAGCAGCCAACTCATAAGCCTCATCCGGCTACCTGAATCTATGTCTTGCTTTTGCAGCGCTTCCAAAACGTCACGAATAGCCGCAGCCAAATGATTATCTACGGTTTTCACTGAAATCCCCAGGATTTCCGCCACTTCTTTATTCTTTAAACCATGATACTTGACCAGCATCAACACATTTCTTCTTTTTTCCGGTAAACTTTTAATAATGGAATGAATCTGGCTGATTTCTTCTTTGGAAACGATGGTGGTTTCCGGAGTTACCGAACAATAAAACAACTCGTCGTGTACATCTTCTAAAGTAAGATAATCCCAACGCACTTCTTTTCGTTTCACATCGATCGCCTTATTTTTCGTCAAGACATAAAGATAGGTAAATATATTATCCACATCGGCTTTATGCCGATTCACCCATAATGAGGTGAAGACTTCTTCCAGTGTCTCTTCTGTTAACTCCTTATATTCTAAAATGGTATTCGCCACACTATATAGACGCTTATACATCAAGTGATACAACGCTTCAAAAGCTTTCGAATCATCTCTTCGTATTTTATTATACAGCTCACTTAATATGTGATTGTCTATTTCCATAGTAGTCGATGTTGTGTTACATTTGCAAATATACTATTTCTTATCTTAATAAGAAAAATATCATTAAATAAAAAAATATCTATATTTCGAATAGGGGATTTTTCTTTTCGTTTCGTCCATACTATAGAAAACGATACGAAAACAGCAAGAAAAGAAAGTATGGAAAACAACAAAGCAATTGAGATTCTTTCTAAAATCGTCAGGAAAGAGCCTATAAATGAGGAAGAACAGTCATTCATCAATGAGTGGCAAAAAGAGAATAGTATCAATCAGCAGGTATACACATTTGTAACGACAAAAACCTCTATTGACTCTTTGCCGGATAACAAAATTGACTATCAAGCTATTTATAATCGAATAAAAGGTAACATAGACAAGAACGAACAGCTCCTTATTGAGGAACCGGTGAGAAGTATACGAAAAACATATTCCCTGAACCATTTATGGAAATATGCAGCTGTTTTCTTTTTTGGTATAATCAGTGCTGCAACAGCTATGTATCTGATTCCATCCGGAAGTTCGCAGGCAATCAGCGAAATTACCGTTCCCAAAGGATCGGTATCTGAAATTATTTTGCCGGACAGTTCGGTTGTTACGATCAACTCCAACTCCAAACTGTCATACGCAAATGACTTCCTCACAGGAAAACGTGTGGTCAATCTGGAAGGAGAAGCGTTTTTCAAAGTCAAGAAGCAACTCAACGGTAACGAATTTACGGTATGTTCTAAAGGGACAAGTATCGTGGTAAAAGGTACGGAGTTCAACGTGCAGGCTTATCAAGACACTCCATCCATAGAAGCAACACTGGTAAAAGGATCGATTATCTTTTGTGCCGACAAGAAAAGTATTCCTCTGAAACCCAGTCAGCAACTTACTTACGACACGGGAAACCACAAAGCTGTAGTAAGACAAGTCAATGTGGAGGACACAGAATGGCGCAACGGTAAATACACATTCAAGGAGATTAGTTTAAAAGAGATTGTCCCTATTTTCAATCGGATATACAATACAAACATTGTGATTGACAAAGCGGCTGAAGATATTGTATTCTCGGGCTACATTGACCGAAAGAACCCGATGACACATTCGCTGGATGTGATCTCATTAACGACTGGTACTCACTATCAAATAATCAATGATACAATTTATATAAAACAATAATCTAATACACCAACTATTTTTATGAAACAGACTTCTTATGTGAAGCGACCTTTCTTTTGGTCGTTTCTAGTACTACTTTTTTGCTTTACCTTACCGGTAAATGCATCTAACAATTCGCCACAGGAGATAGATCTGACGAAGAACAGCCAAGTCAAAACGCTGAAAGAACTCGTACAGGAAATCGAATCTCAAAGTTCGTATCGTTTCTCTTATGTCAAGGGACTTATCGACAATGTCGCTGTGCAGGTAGGAAAAACCAGAAAAGACATTGACGGTATTTTGCAAGAAGCCTTGAATGGCACCGGACTGTCCTATGTGATTAAAGCAAAGGATATTGTACTAATGAAAACCACTCCGCAACCTAAAGCACAAGTAGACAATGCCTCGAAAATCATAAAAGGAACGGTGGTTGACTCTGAAAGTAACGAACCAATCATCGGAGCTCAAATCTGGTTGAAAGAAACTCCCGAAGGAACTGTCACCAACATTGACGGTGAATTTCAACTAAGAGTTAAAGGTGGTGTAGGTATTCTCGTTATATCTTACATTGGATACAAAAGTCAGGAAATTGTCATTAAAGGCAATCAACCGATCCTTTGCAAACTTCAACCGGACACTAAAGTATTGGATGAAGTAGTGGTAGTAGGTTATGGCACACAGAAAAAAGAGAGTGTTGTCGGTTCTATTGCCAGCGTCAAAGTGGACGAACTGAAAGCTCCTGTATCAAAACTTAGTAACAACCTGGGCGGACAGCTATCGGGAGTGATTACCTTACAGAAAAACAACGAACCCGGTGCCAGTACTGAATTCTGGATTCGCGGTATCAGCACATTCGGAGCCAACAAAAAGCCATTAGTATTAGTAGACGGCATAGAACGGGACATGGACCTTGTAAATCCGGAAGATATCCAGTCATTCTCTGTTTTAAAAGATGCTGCCGCTACGGCTATCTATGGTGTACGTGGTGCAAACGGTGTTATCCTGATTACTACCCGTACAGGTGAAGAGGGCAAGCCTAGAATTTCTTTCCGTGCAGAAGCCGGTATGTTAGGCCCGACTAAACGTCCTAAAATGGTCAATTCTTCACAGTTTGCGGAAATGTATAACGAAGCCTATCGTTCTTCCTCCGAAAAAGGTGAAAACTTCTATGATGAAGAAGCGATCAGAAAATATGCAAGCGGAGAAGATCCGGATTTATATCCGGACGTGGACTGGATAGATGAGCTTTATAAAGACTATGCGTTCAGCCAAAGAATAAATTTAGGTGTCAGCGGTGGTGGTAATATTGCCAAATATTATATTTCCGGTGCTTTCTACAATGAAGGAGGTATGTTTAAAACCGATTCCATGAATGAATACGATACTTCGACTTATTTCAGACGGTATAATTTCCGTTCGAATGTCGATGTAAAACTTCATCGGACCACTACGTTAAATGTAAATTTATCATCAGTATTCGAAAAGTTGAACGGTTCCGGTTCTAATTCAGACACAGCCGGTGCAGGTGCAGGCAGCATCTGGAAGTATGCATACATTTGTGCCCCCAATGCGTTTCCCGTTCGTTTCTCTGACGGAAAGTTCTCCGGTCCCAGTACAAACGAAGGAAACAACCCGTATAACCTGTTGACACAATCCGGTTATTATGAAAGATTCTGGAATAATGCCCAGTCATTAATCGGTTTGACACAAGATTTCTCCGAACTGATTACTCCGGGATTGACCGCTAACATTAAGCTTTCATTCGACGCACAAAATTACAATTGGATCAGACGTAAAAAACAAGTGCAAACCTTTACGTCCAGCAAACGTGACGAAGAAGGAAACCTTGTTTATACAGAAGGGAATATAGGTCAGGACAATCTGGATTACTCCAAAGGAAATACCGGATACACCACTACATATATCGAGGCATCCGTCAACTATAACCGTACGTTCGGAAAACATTCAGTAGGCGCATTATTTCTATATAACCAAAAGCAGAAAAATAAAACAGGAGTCGATAATGCAGAAGATGCATTACCTTATCGGCATCAAGGTATCGCCGGACGTGTGACGTATGCTTACAACGACCGTTACTTTATTGAAGGTAATTTCGGCTATAATGGTTCTGAAAACTTTAGTCCGGGACACCGCTTTGGTTTCTTCCCGTCGGTTGCTGCCGGATGGATGGTATCTAATGAAAAATTCTGGGAACCCATGTCGCATGTCATCGACATGTTGAAAATTAAAGGCTCTTATGGTGAAGTAGGAAATGACCAGATTGGAGGTAGCAGACGCTTTATTTATAATGCAACCGTTATAGATAGCGGCAGTTACGACTTCGGGCAGACAGCACACACCGAAAAAGGTCTCCGCGTAGGTGACTGGGCAAATCCGAATGTAGGTTGGGAACGAGCCAGAAAAATGAACTTAGGGGTGGAAGTCTCTTTCTTCAACGCGCTGAAAATACAAGCAGACTATTTTAGTGAAAAGCGTGAAGGTATCTTTCTGGAACGTGCTTCATTACCCCTTTATGTAGGTATAAGCACCAAGCCTTATGTGAACGTAGGAAAGATGAAAAATTATGGATTTGACACGTCTCTTGAATATAATCAACGGGTAGGTCAGGTTAGACTATCCGGGAAAGCGAATTTCACTTATGCACATAATACCATCATTGACAATGATCAGCCAGACTGGCAATATCTTTATTTGAACCGTAGAGAACAAATGTTATGGCAACAATACGGATTGGTAGCCGCCGGATTATTCGAGTCGCAGGCAGATATCGACAGTTGGCCCAAACAGACTTTCGGAGATGTAAAACCTGGTGATATTAAATATATTGATATCAACGGTGACGGCAAGATTGACTCGAATGATGAAAAGCCTATCGGATGGGCTGGCATACCGGAAATTGTCTATGGTTTCGGATTATCAGCTGTATGGAAAGGGATAGACTGTTCTGTTTTCTTCCAAGGAGCAGGTCATGTCACATTGCAACAGTCAGGTTCGGCCATTCAGGCATTTTCAGCACGAAATATGATGGAAAGCGGTGTTTATGAAGATATTTATTACAATCACTGGTCGGAAAGTAATCCAAATCCGAATGCCAAATATCCACGGTTGTCAATCGGTTCCAACAAGAACAACTTCCGTAATTCTACTTTCTGGCAAAAGGATATGAGCTATCTCCGTTTAAAAACGGTTGAAATAGGATATAACTTTCCAAGTAAATGGATAGACCCCATTCATATAAGTGGTCTGCGAATCTATCTATCGGGAGTGAATCTGCTTACTTTCAGTAAGTTCAAGCTTTGGGATCCCGAGGTTCTGGAAGGACAAGGTGCCAATTACCCGGCAAACCGTATCTTTAATTTCGGTATCAACATCAATTTATAACCCAGTAAAATAAAATACAAGATGAAAAATATCATTAAATACATAAAAATCTCCGCATGTATTCTGATGCTGACTTCATGCGATGCATATTTGGACAAACAGCCGGACGATGCCATGACTATGGAAATGATCTTCCAGAAACGAGCTTCTACCCAAAAGTACTTGGTGAATGTATTCAGCTACATGATTGATGAATCTCATACGGCACAAAATACACCTTGGCTGGGGGCATCGGACGAAGCTTCCATCACTTATATTGATAGAGGATATTGTTATATGAACAACGGTTCATGGTCACCGGATAATCCTCCGTATGTTGCTTTTTGGAGGGCCTATTATCAAGGGATTCGGGAAGCCAATATCTTTATGCAGAATGTAGACAAATGTCCGGAAATCAATTTTGAAGAAAAGCTCCGTTGGAAAACCGAGGCACGCTTTATGCGCACTTATTACTATGCGATGCTAATGCGTATGTATGGCCCTGTCATTCTGGTAGGTGATGAACTAATAGATATTTCTTCTAACGACTTAGGAAAAGAACGTTCTACATGGGAAGAATGTATGAATTATATCTGTACGGAGTTTGATGAAGTGGCGGATATTTTACCCGAACAACAGGAAACTACCTGGTATGGTAAACCGACTAAAGGGGCTGCATTAGCTCTTAAAGCCCGTATGTTGCTCTATTCTGCCAGAAAGTTATACAACAGCGACGACTCATTCTACAAGAATATTATTTCAACTGAAGGAAAGCATTTATTTCCACAATCATACAGCGAGGATAAATGGAAACTGGCTGCAGAAGCTAATAAAGCCGTTATCGATATGGGTATTTACGAATTGTATAAAGCATACGCCACCAATGGTAGTATCGACCCATACAAGTCATACGCAGGAATATATTTGGAGCTTTGGAACAATGAAGTTATTTTCGGACGCGCTCTTAACGGAAAAGACTGGCGATTGGTTACAACTCCCCGCGGTATCGGCGGTAGTTCATTCGGCGGTGTATCTGCTACACAAAAAATGGTGGATGCGTATGCTATGAAAAGCGGACGTTACCCTATTTCCGGATATACCAATGAGGGGAAAGATCCGATTATTGTGGAAAGCAGCTATTCGGAAGGAAAATTCCAAACGATTACGAATCCGGCTGACGGCACCTCTTATGCCAATACCAATACAATGTATAAGGACCGGGAACCGAGATTCTACGTTAGTATATGCTGGAGTGGCGAGAAATGGAAAGCCGGTTCAACAACTGTTGATGTACAGTTTTACAACAAAGGAAACAGCGGACCGGGTGATTCACACAACTACTCTAAAACGGGATATTTAATCAGTAAAATGACTGACCATTCTCTGAATCATAAAAACAATGAATTCGGACGTTTCTCATGGCCTATTTGCCGTTTGGGAGAAATCTATCTGAATTACGCGGAAGCATTGAACGAATACGATCCGGGAAACGAAGATATATTGAAGTACATCAACCTGATACGTCAAAGAGCAGGCGTTCCCAATCTGGAAGAAGTATATCCGGAGGAAGTGAAAGACCCTGATCAAATGCGCCAGTTAATACGCCGCGAACGCCAGATAGAACTAGCTTTCGAAGGTTATCGTTTCTTCGATACCCGTACATGGAGAATCGCAGAAGAAACAGAAAACGGACCTGTATATGGTATGAACGTAATGGCAACCGACCATACTCCTACCGGAAAATTCTGGCAACGCACAGTTGCCGAGACAAGGGTGTTCAGCAAGAAACACTATCTCTTCCCAATCGCACAAGAAGAACTGGATAGAAACAAAGCAATCACTCAAAACTATTTATGGTAAACAATCTATTAATGCTGGAAAATATGAAACGAATATATAATATAGGATGGATAATAAGCGGAATACTGCTGCTTGCCGGATGCGATATAAGCAACCGCGATAATAATCTGTCGGAGTCATTGGTTTATTTTATCAATGAGGGAGAAAATAATATAGTCCTTTACAACACAGGAGAAGACTTTACGTACACAATGCCTATCTTCAAAAGCGGGTTGCTTAATGAAGAAGCTAATGTAGAATTATTAGTAAACAGCAAGCTTATCGAACAGTATAACAAGGAAAACAAAACAACCTCCGAGTTACTGCCTGCCGAATACTACCAAATCATAAAAAGTAAGCAAACAATGGATCCTTCACAGCAGAAAGCTAATTTTCAGGTGGTATTCAAAACGAGTCTTCTAAACGAGAATCCTAACAAGGACCGCTTTATTCTACCACTGCTATTGACTTCGGAAGGAGAAGTAGAAATCAATCAAAATAAAAATATCGTTTATATCGCCCCTGTCGTGAAACCGGCCACATTAGGTTTCAATTGCGAAAACACGCTTCAGACAGTTATCCCTACTACTGCCACAGGAAAGATAGAGGTAGAGTTGCCCATAGGGACTCCTTTCGATAACAAATGGAATATCGACTTCACAGCCTCTTTCGATCAGGCTTTATTGGATCAATGGAATGAAGAGAACGGAGTAGATTACCACATGCCTGTCGAAGGCAGTTATGAACTGGTAGGAGATCAAAAATTAGTAGCAGGAAAAAATAGCCAAACATTGAAATTGGTGATTGACAAAGACAAGCTAGGTTATGGTTGGTTTGCAGTTCCTATTCGTCTAAGCAATCCATCTAAATTTGAAATAGACGAAGAACGAAGCACTTGTGTTGTCACTATACTAAACCGCATGGAAGAAATTCCTCACTCACTATGGGCGGTAGAAAGTTATTCCGGATACTTTAACAATGAGGTACCTAAAAATATGATTGACGACAACGAAAGCACTAGATGGCACATCAGATGGAACAGTACCGGAGCAGGTAGTACGACTCTCCCGCAGACACTTGTATTCAAGTTAAGTGCAACTTACAAAATTTCAGAGTTCGAGATTCTAAGACGTAGTGACCAGTACAATACCGACCTGAAGGGAGGATATTTTGAAGTCAGCATGGACAATATCAACTGGACACGCGCAGCGGCATTCGATTTCGGAACTGGAAAATCAACGGGATATGTTTCATTCTATTGCCCGACAGCAGTGACCGGAAAATATATAAAGATGGTAATAACGGAAAGTAACCGTGGAACACAAGTTTCCGTCCATGAATTAAAAGCACATGGAGAACTGAGTAAATAGCCATCCATCTATTACCTTTTAAAACGATTATCAATTTATGAATAAGAAAAAAATAATATTCTTCCTTTTAACGCTCCATTCCTTCATGGGATGGAGCCAAAAGGTGCTACAATTACAATCACCGGATAAAAAAACAACCCTGCAAATATCCATTGACAAAGATCTGTCTATCGGTATTTCTCAAAATGGGACAGTAGTGTTGGAACCGTCGGTGATAGGGATGGATATCCGGGAAGTCGGAATGTTGGGCGAGGCTCCTAAACTCAAAAAGGTGGAGAGACGATCTGTTTCAGGACAGAAAATAGTATCACCTGTCTACAAGAAAAGTACAGTGGATGAAACCTATAATGAATTGACTGCAAACTTCAAAGGTAATTATTCGGTCGTATTTCGTTGCTATAACCAAGGAGTGGCCTATCGTTTCGTGACAGAGCTTACATCCGGACAGGTTACCGTGAATGACGAGAAAGCGATCTATAAATTTCCGGAACAAGCCAAAGGATATGCTGCTTATAGTAATCGCGGAAAAGACGGAAACATAGAAAGCCAGTTTCTGAACTCGTTTGAAAACACATACGACTGCCAACCACTTTCCTCACTGAACAGTCAACGGTTGATTATTCTCCCATTTTTAGCAGAAATCCCCGGAAGTAATACGAAAGTTTGTATCACGGAAAGTGATCTCTACGACTATCCGGGCATGTTCCTACGCAGCAATACAAACGACAGTTCCATGCAGGGAGTATACGCCACAGTACCTAAAACAACCGAGCAAGGCGGACATAATATGCTTCAAAAGATGGTAAAGGAGCGGCATGATTATATTGCCAAAACTAACGGTAAGCGCTCTTTCCCCTGGAGAATATTCGTCATTTCTGAAAATGACAAAGAGTTACTGGATAACGACTTGGTATTTCTACTCGGCAAGCCGTCTCCCCTAACCGACCTCTCATGGATAAAACCGGGCAAAGTGGCTTGGGACTGGTGGAACGACTGGAATCTTTCAGGAGTAGATTTCCGTGCGGGAGTCAACAATGATACGTATAAATACTACATTGACTTTGCCTCTCAAAACCATATTGAATATGTTATTTTGGACGAAGGATGGGCAGTGAATAAAAAGGCAGACATGTTACAGGTTATTCCTCAAATCAATCTGCCGGAACTAGCCGCTTATGCCAAAGAGAAAAACGTAGACCTTATCCTGTGGGCGGGTTACTGGGCTTTTCACCGGGATATAGAAAAAGTGGTGAAGCATTATGCAGATATGGGGATCAAAGGTTTTAAAGTAGACTTCATGGACCGTGACGACCAGGAGATGGTAGACTTCATGTGGAAAGCCGCCGAATTATGTGCCCAATACAAAATGTTACTCGACTATCACGGCACTTGCAAACCTTTCGGATTGCAACGTACCTATCCGAATGTGATTAATTATGAAGGAGTAAATGGATTAGAGCAACTCAAATGGAAGAAACAAGGGTATGACCAAGTGACGTACGACTTGACTTTCCCATTTATCCGCATGCTCGCCGGACCAGTGGATTATACACAGGGAGCCATGCATAATGCCACACAAAAAGGATATTACCCGAGCAATCACGAACCTATGAGCCAGGGTACACGTTGCCGTCAACTAGCCGAATATATCATATTCGAATCTCCTTTTAATATGCTATGTGACACCCCTATCAACTATATAAAAGAACAGGAATGTACCGATTTTATATCTTCAGTTCCTACGATCTGGGATGAAACCGTTGCTTTAGACAGCAAAATTGCAACCTATATCACGATGGCACGCAGAAGCAAAGATACCTGGTATATAGGAAGCATCAATGACTGGAAAATGCGTGAACTTGAGATAGATTTAAACTTTTTACCGGATGGCAAGTATCAAATGGAGATATTCAGAGACGGAGTAAATGCTGACCGCACTGCAACCGACTACAAGAAAGAAACCCGGACATTGCCTGCTGACAAGAAAGTGAAAATTAAAATGTACCCGGGAGGCGGATACGTAGCCCGAATTATAAAATCAAATTAATCTTATCATTATGAAAAATATCAATTTATTGATTTCACTACTTTGCGTATTGTTTTGCGCTTGTTCCGAAAGTAACGATGACGATAGCAACACGCCATTAGGACAACTCTCCGTAACACTAAAAGATGCCAACGGAAAGCCTGTAAAAGATGCTTTTGTCGTTTTATCCGGTTTGGAAGGCAGAAGATTAGTGAACATGGGAGAAGGATTTTCCAAAGAAAACGGTAGCTGGCTCCCTTACTATAAAGGTAACGTAGACGGTTATATCTCTGTGGTTGCTTCCGGATATGAGGCCTCCAAAACAAAAGTGTCATACGATGGTAAGTATGAGCAAAAACTAGATATCACTTTGCAAGAATCTCATTCACTTAGCATCATGTCTTATAATGTTAAAGATGGATTCGAAAACAAAGACAACAAGAAACAGCGCTTCCTCGAATGGATACAAAGATATGATCCGGATATCCTATTATTTCAGGAACTGAATAAATTTACCGAGAAAAGCCTGGGCGAATTTGCTAAAAAATACGGGCATGAATATGCATATATAGTAAAAGAAGACGGATATCCTACCGGAATCACCTCCAGATATCCACTCACAAACGTGGAAAAAATACTAAGAGCAAACAAGTATGACATCTTTATCTATCATGGATGTATCCATGCCGAATGCCAGGGCATTCATATTTTTGTAACTCATCTCTCACCATTTGAGGTAGACGACCGAATCAAAGAAATCAAAGGACTGGTAGAGGAAAGAATCAAAAAGCTGCCAGCCGATGCAAAAGTTCTGGTAGCAGGCGACTTTAATTCTTATAATGAATACGATAAGAAAGCATACGGACCCAAATTCGAAACAGAACGGTTGCAGTTCTCTCCTACTGTCGCTATCAATTACGAGGTAACTAACTTCATGCTGGAAAATGGTTTTAAAGATGCATTCACTCTTTTCAGTGACGGACATTTCAAACAGAGCATCCCTGTCACTATCACAGAGTTCCCCGAAAACAAGGGATGCAGATACGACTATATCATGCTTAGCGAGAACCTTGCTGCTGATTGCGTTTATGCAGACATTTTACGTGAAAAGAATACGCATGCATTATCCGACCACTATCCCAACTATATCCGCCTGAAGGTGAATACGACCAATAAATAAGGATACGCAGTGCCGACAACGCACGCCGCCATTTTTTCCATCCATATAAAAACTCTCCGAAGCGCACAACCACCTTGCTTCGGAGAGTTTTTATAAATTATATCTTCGGGCAATATATAAATATGCCCATAATCTATTATATCCCAACTTTTCTTTCTAGCCAATTTGCGAAGTGAAAGATTAAGCAATCGTGTCGCAACCCTCGATAAACATTCGGAAAAACAATCTATACAAAGAAAAAAAGATTGCTTTTAGCATAGTATTCGTTTCCTTTCCTTTCTAAAATCTTTCGATTTCTTTCTAAAAAAGTTTTTTTATATGCTTTTTATATTTATATTTGTGGCGTCAACCTATAATAAAGATAAAAGTAGAAACTACAAACGCTATGAAAAGAAAGAAACATTTATCTCTTTATCGATGTGAAGTTAGTATGAAATCTATGCTAAATTATTTTGATTTTGTTCTAACAGAGAGCCTCTTAACAGAACTGTCAATCCTCCGTCACCATTAAGTAACATACAATATTGTCATTTGCATTTTAAACCAAGAGTATTTTATTTTTAATTAAATTATATTTTATATGATGGAAATTGATTTATTATGTAAACATTTGCCTAAAAATGTAAGGTGGAGGCGATGGTTACCCCTGTTAGCCTTATTCTTATTCCCCCCTTCCTTCTGGAGTTGCGACGATAGCGAAGAAGGCAGAAACGAGTTTATCAGCGTGAGTCATGTAGACCGCCAGACAGGAGAGAAAATAGAGATGAAGCCTGATGAGGCCATCAACATTCCTCCCAAGGCCGGAGAACTATCGATCTTTGTAAAAACGAATACGGATTATTCTGTTCTGGTACAGAGTAAAGTTCCTGCCAATGAACAGGAGAAAGAAGAAGTTGTTGAAGATTGGTTGAAAGCAGAAAAGGTAGGCCGGAACGAAACTACCGGTGAAGACGAATGGCATCTTGCGTGGGAGGCACAAACCAAAGACTACAAGCGCCGTATCGCTACCGTCTCAATCACTTCTCCCGGAGTTGACTATGGTAAGTTTATCAACATCCGACAAGGCTTCACCACTCGTTTGGGTGAAGATTTTGAATGGTTGAAATACGGTTCATCTACTGCTTCTCCCAATGTGACCACTAATGAAAAATTGATTGGTGACTGGACGGAAGCACAGAAAGAATATAACTGGTCGTCGACTATTGGCAAGGAAGCAAGCAAAGCCTATTGCTATGGAAAATTCGGCTTCATCCGTCTTGGTGATAATCAGGAACATGGCGCCGATCTCATCACTCCCTACATTACCGATATTGTAAGAGACTCCGTACTTCTTGTCTCATTCGACGCAGTCGCCTATGTTGCCGATGACGGAGCAAAAGATAACAACAAACTAACTATCAACATACTGAATGGCGGAGAATTTGCAGATACCCATACCACAACGAAAACCATTGACTTAAATTACTATGATCCTCTCGATGAAGACATTCTCCACACCATGTGGAGTAAGGGACGTCATGATTTCTATGTGGTAAGTCCTCCGGAACGTCCTATCACTGCCAACACCAAAATCCAAATCATCGGCGGTGACTATATTCTCACTACAGGCAACAACCGTGTATTCGTGGACAACTTCTATGTCTACCGTCTGGATAACGTATACTATTATTTATTAGAGGAATAAGAAAGCTATGAAAAATATATTTTTACACATCAGCATTATACTACTGTCTCTTTCCTGCTTTTCGTGCAACGACGAGGAAGAACTGGAAGTGATAACTACTGGTGATGCATCCAGTATCTATATCTCATCAGAAGCAGGCAGACGTGAAGTTCCTTTGAAAGCGACGTGCGCATGGACGGTAGAGCGTGACTCTTTGACACGCCAATGGATCAACATCGAGCATAAAAACGGAGAAGGAGATGGAAGTTTCAATCTGGTCTGGAGAGCAAACGAAGACTTTCCCCGTAAGGGTAAAGTGATTGTAAAGCTTGCTAATAAGGTAAAAGCTGATACCATTTATATCTATCAATATGGTCTATCACCCTCTATTGCCTTTCCTGATAAAAAGGCTCATGTCTCTGCTGTAGGTAAAGAGTTGGAAGTGAACTTAAACACCAATATTCCCGCCAGTGACAGCACCCGTATTACAATGTCTGTGGATTATGACAAAGGCGAAAAATGGGTATCTCTGCTCTCATTCAACAAAGAGATGAACAAGATGCAAGTAAAAGTAGCAGCCAATGAGCCCGAAGTAGGCGAACGTAATGCCGTACTTCACATCACGTATGTCGACGACTGGGGCAAAGCTCACACCAGCGATTTCAATATAGGCCAGATGGAAATGGGAGGTACTAAAGAGACTAAAACCATTTCATTTGCCGAAGCCCGCAAATTGGTGGATGGTACGACTGGCCCCCAGACTATCAATGACGATGTAGCCATTGAAGGTATCATAGTTTGCGATGCAACCGGTACCAATAATGCGGCTAACACACAGCTTACCCAAACGAAAATTGATATGACTACCACTTACCGCACGGTTTATATACAAAGTTTGGATGGCAAGTATGGCTTTGCTTTGGTTTTCGAGACAAAAGAATTAAATGAACTGGCTCCTTTCGACAAGGTCAAAATCTGGCTGAAAGATTTGACTTTAAATAAAGAAGACAGGCCTCGACGTTACACCTTAACGGATATGACCCTCAAGAGCTTTATTTCCAAAGAGGAAGGTAATGCTACAAATCTGGTAAAAAAAGAACGCACGATAGCCGAGCTTACTGACAATGATGTTTACACTTTCGTAACATTAAAGAACTGCGAATTCCCTATCCGCAAAGGTCCTTTCACACCTTTCAACGAAGGCTATTGCCCCAGTTACAATGTACAGCGTGTCGACCGATATCCTTTGCTGGTACACGATAATCAGGGACAAAGCATATTCTTGATGACTAACACCGACTGCCCCTACCGCCGCGATGGCAATGTATTACCACAAGGCTCGGGAACTGTGGCAGGCATCATTATACATGAAGATTACACTCGCTTCGAGAACGGCGGAGATATCGGACTCTATCAAATGCGTCATCTCTCCCGTGAAGACATAAAGATCGACCCATCGAAGAGTAATAGCTTCTCCACTATTATTGCCGAATGGAACGCATTCAAGCTTTCAGGAACAAAGGTACTTCCCTCTGAAGGTAGTGGCGAATTATGGCATACTGCCGTAACTCCTACAGCTGCAACCGATTATGGTTACCTGGGACCTATCGACGGGGCAAGTGACGGAAAAGGAATTATATCTGCCAGCAAAAACTTGGCTTTCCAAGCTAAAACCTGGTGGAATGCTTCTACAGGAAAAGCAAACAGCTGGATGATAAAATTCTCCACGTCGGGCATTACCGCCACACACGTATCACTGCAGCTTGCTACATTGAATTACAGTATTGGCGCTCCACGCTATTGGAATGTAGAATGGTCTGAACATGGAAATGAGAATGGCGAATGGACGAAGATCGATGAATACACAATTCCTGATGTAGTACAATGGGGAACCACCCTCTACGAGCAGTTGAACGCCTGGAAAAACACCAACGTCGAGTTACCTCTCGATCTACTGGGTAAGAGTACCGTTTATCTGCGCCTGATTCCTTCTGCCAATAAAGCCGGGACAACCACTACTTACGACACAGCTGTCATTAACAACAACAGTATGAGTGGACTAATGTATGTAAGCATTCGCTATAATAAATAAACAAAAAAAGTACAATGAATAAATTTAGCAAAATACTTTATGCTGCAATGGCATTGGCAATGGCTGTATGCAACTTCAGTTGTAGCGATGATGAAGAACTACCAACCGGAGACCTTGAATTAAATAGCGGCTCCAGTGTGACGACTGAAACATTAAAAGTGTTGAGTTACAATGTACTCGAAGGTATGAAGTTGGACAAAGCCAACAACTATAACAACTTTGTAACTTGGGTCAATGAACAGGCACCCGATATTATGGCCATCGAAGAAACCAATGGGTTCACTACAGAAAAGCTGACGGCATTATCAGCCCGTTGGGGACATAACTATGCTGAAATGTGCAAAGAAAGTGGTTACCCCGTATCTATCACGTCCAAATATCCTATTGAAGTGGTCAGCCGTATTCTGGATGGCGTATGGCACGGAGGAATCCATGTTAAAATCAAGGGCATCAACATTCTGGTACTCCATCTTTATCCTTTTTCGTACACTCCTTCCGGCTCCAATGCAGCCAATGGAGACGCCTACCGTTTGGAAGAGATTCAGACTTATCTCAACCATACAATCCGTAAATATCCGGATGAAAAATATTGGTTGATGATGGGAGACTTCAACTCGTTTTCTCCGCTCGACAAGAACGATCTTTCTTCTGGTAGTACCCTCAATTATCAGGTACACCAGACCATTCTCGACAGTGGGTACAGAGATCCTGTTCGTGAGATGAATGTAAACTTTGTGCGTAGCTGTCCGACTATCTATGGAGGATGGACAGGGCCCAGCGGTTCCTACAAAGGATCACGTATCGACTTCATCTATGCATCCGGAGAGGCTATGCGTAATATGCTCGATGCCCAGATTCTGATGGACGACTTCACCGACAACCATTCCGATCATTATCCAGTGACGGTAACTTGCCGCATTTACAATGAATAAACTTATTAAGAAAGCGCTTAATCTATAAAAAGCACATGAGACAATTAGTAAACAAATACAATGCATCGCTCTGTCGGAATACTTTCCGAAAAGCTTTGCTCATGCTGGTGGCATGTTGCCTGTTGCTTCCGGAAGCAGTGGCGCAGAATGCAAATCGAAAAATCAAAGTGACTGGTACGGTGTTCGATGAGGAAGGTTTACCCATGATTGGGGCAACTATCAGAGAAGCCACAACACAAGTCGGCACTCTGACCGACCTTAACGGGTGGTATGAAATACAGGTTCCTGCCAATGGCGTCCTGGAAGTCAGCTTTATCGGTTATGAAAAGAAAAGAGTCAATGTAACCGGGCGAGAGAAGATCAATGTCAAACTCTTGCCTGACAAGAAAACGGCGTTGGACGAAGTCGTAGTCATCGGTTATGGCGCTGTTAAGAAAGCCGATTTAACCGGTTCCGTATCGAACGTCAAGATGGGAGACATTCAAGACGCCCCGGTACTGTCTATCGACCAGGCTTTACAAGGACGTATTGCCGGCGCGGATATTATGTCAACGACCGGTGAACCGGGCGCCACGACCTCCATCCGTATCCGTGGTACACGCTCCATCTCGGCCTCCAACGAACCGCTGATCGTGGTTGACGGTGTAATGGATGCCGTTCACGACTTGAACGACTTGAACACTGCCGACATCGAATCTATTTCCGTACTGAAAGATGCTTCTTCTACAGCTATCTACGGCTCGAAAGGTAGTAACGGCGTTATCATCATCACCACCAAAAAGGGACTATCGAATGCGGACAAACCGAGTATCAGTTTCAAGACAGATATCGGTTTCTCCAAAATTCCGCAGAAACTCGACATCATGAATGCATCCGAATTGGCACAATATCGGAACGATTACGCTTACTTCAATACCGCCGATGGCAATGATGAAATTACTGACGGTACTCCCCTATCATCATACCCCTATTCCGATCCTTTCTCTTTGGGTGAAGGAACCGACTGGGTGAATACTATCGGACGCACAGCCATGTATCAGAATTATGCTCTCTCTTTGTCAGGAGGAACAAAGAAAACTTCTTATTATGTTTCTTTGAGCTACAACAATACCGAGGGAGTCATTCGTCGCAGCGGACAGGAACGTATCACGGGACGTGTTTCTCTCACTCACCAACTTTTCGATTGGATGAAAGTGGGATATACCGGCAATTACACTTGGCGCCACAACGACGAAAATCTGGCCTCTATCGGCGGCACGGGATGGTGGAACTCTGCTATCTATCTAAGTCCTACCATTAAACCAATGGATGACTATAACCCGTTCTACTATTCCGGTCAGAAGATTAATACTCCGTTGGCTACCATATTGCTCAACACCAATTATCAGGTACGCCACTCTACCAACCACACCGGTTTTATCGAGATCGAACCTATCAAGAATTTGAAGTTTAAGAGTCAGTTTACCTATTATATGTATCAGCGCCACACTTACCGCTATTATCCCAGCACCTTGCCCGCCAAGGTTGAAGGAGAGGGTGGTGAAGCCTATCGTGCAGAATACGACGACCATAACCTGTTGACCGAGAACACCCTTTCCTATTTGAAATCATTGGATTCGGGACACACATTCGACGGACTTCTCGGTTTCACAGGACAACGTATTTCTTCGAATGATTTTTCGCTGAATGGCAAAGGTTATATGGATGACAACGTGAAATGGAACAACATGAATGCCGTACAAGACAAACAGACGTATTCGGCTTCATCGAGCACCAGCAAACGTACCAAAATGTCTCTTTTGGCCCGTTTCAATTATAACTACAAACAGAGATATTATCTGACTGTAACAGGGCGTTATGACGGTGCATCCAACTTTGCCGCTAACAACAAGTGGGGTTTCTTCCCCTCCGCAGCTTTGAAATGGAATGCCGCTAAAGAAGAATTTATGAAAGGAATCGACTGGATTAATGAAATGGCCGTTCGCCTAAGTGCCGGTCGTACCGGTAACGACGCAATCAGTGCCTATCGTTCACTGGCAGCTCTTTCCAGCACCACGAGCGGTTATCTTTTCGGTGGTTCGCAACCTGCGGCATACTATCCTTCACGACTGGCAAGTCCCAACCTAACCTGGGAAAAAACCGACCTCTACAATCTTGGTATTGACCTGGCATTCTTCAACAACCGTTTGTTCGTGACTGCCGAAGCCTACATTTCCAAAACCAGAGACTTGTTGCTAACGTTACAGACTCCGACACAAACCGGTTATTCTTCCCGCCTGACCAACATCGGTAAAACCTCAAACAAAGGAATTGAATTAACCATCGAGAGCCGTAATATTGAGAAGCCTAAGTTCTCTTGGTCAACAACCTTTACCATCGCTCACAATGAGCAGAATGTGGATGACATCGGTACAGAAGATTTTGTAAAAGCTTATGGTGCACCGGGCAACAACTCATACATGATGTATGGTTATGTAAAAGACTATCCTTTGAACGCCTTGTGGGGATTCAAATATGGCGGTGTATGGAAGAACCAGGATGAGGTGAACCGTAACAAAGCAACTTTTGCCTATGCATCTCCCTCTACTACTTCAAACGGCTCGGTACGCTACTATGATATCAACCATGACGGAACACTCAGCCAAGAAGACTTGGTTTACCTGGGCAATGCCGATCCCTGGATTTATGGAGGCTTGCAAAATACATTCCGTTTCGGAAACTTAAAAGTGGGTATCTACTTCAACTACTCCCTGGGAGGCAAGATCTACAACTATGCCGAACTCTATATGTCGGGTAGTACCTTCACCAACCAGTACCGCTACATGCTCGACTCCTGGCATCCGGTTCGTAACCCGAACTCCGACCTCCCCCGTGCCGGAAGTATTGACACCCATGTGCCCAGCGACTTACAGATTCATGATGCAACCTTCCTGCGCTTGAAGAGTATCTCTATCGGCTACACATTCAACCTCTACAAGAAAACGAAATGTATTCGCGACCTGACTTTGAGTGTAAACGGCGAGAACCTCTATCTCTGGAAGAAATACAACGGATTCGACCCCGATGTATCAACCAGTGGCGATTCCACCTTGCGCCGCATGGACTTGGGAGCTTACCCGAAACCGCGTACTATTACGTTCAGTGCCCAAATCAGATATTAATTAATGTAATAATATGAAAACTATGATAATGAAGAAAAGAAAAAATTGGTTGATCGCTCTTCTGTCAATGTTCACGCTGGCTTCCTGTAGCCTGGAAGAGGACACGTCGAGTTTTTCTACGCCCGACAACTTTTATCAGACGAAGGCCCAATGTCTCTCTGCGCTCAACTCTTGTTATATTCCTTTAAACGGAACCTACAACTATACACTCTTCATCGCCACAGAGGCTTGCACTGATATCATGTATATCAATTCGGGAACACTGGACTCCCGCCTGGATATCTCCCCCGCAAAGCCCCGTCACGGTGAAACGGTTTGGACCAATGGATATAAAGGTGTCATGTACTGCAACGCTACTATAAACGGAATTGAGAACTCTCCACTTACAGAAGAGGAAAAGCTTCCCTTACTGGGTGAAGGCAAAATCATGCGTGCATTCTATTATTACCTGCTCACCTCATTCTTCGGCGATGTACCTTTTTATACAGAACATGTAGCAGATGTGGAGACACAGCAAAAGATAGGACGATTGGGTCGTATGTCGGCTGTGGAAACCCGCGAGTATCTGATAAAGGAATTATTGGAAATTGTTCCTCTGATGGACCAGGTACGTTCGTCAGAAGTAGACGCTAACCGTACAGGCGCCGCAACCGGATGGATGCTGATTGCCAAAATGGCGATGTGGAATAAGGAATGGGATACAGCGATTAACGCCATATCCAAACTCGAAGAAATTTATGGAGATCTCGGTCAATATCCGCTTTCAGATGTAATGTTCCGCAATAAGAACACTCCTGAATCGATCTTTGAAATCCAACACTCTTACGTAGCCGGTGGTCTAAACTACACCTCCAATCTTGCAAGTATCTGCATGCCTATCACCCGCCGTTCAGGCACTTGCGAATATGACGGTGTGGAAATACCGGAATTAGGTGACAAGTCGACCTGTTGGACTCCCTGGCGTCCTACCCCTTACTTCTGCCAGAATCTGCAAACAAAAATTGGTGGTGACTTACGTGCCAAATACAACATGGCTTGGGAATACAATGGTCATGCTTTCAAAAGTGTAGGTACTGCACCTTGGCCGGGTCCGAAATTCTGGTGTCCATATCTTGACAGTAGCCGCGACGGAAACAATTATAAGATATTCCGTTATGCCGACGCATTGTTAATGAAAGCAGAATGTTACTGCCAGTTAGAACAAGATCCCGATATTGCGATAAAGTATCTGAATATGACCCGCAACCGTGCAGGCATCGGCGACTACCCGAAATTCCGTACCTGGGCGCGATTAATGGATGAAATTCAAAAAGAACGGGGACGTGAACTGATCGGTGAGTTCCAGCGTAAATTCGACCTGGTTCGTTGGGGAATCTGGTATACGCAGACTTATGAAAACACCGGTTCATCGAGTCTAAAAGAGAATATCCGTCCTTGCCACGAGTACTATCCGATTCCGGACACACAAGTCGTATATTCCGGTTATGCACTCGACAACAAAGCCTATGAGGCTTATTATGGTTCAAATCAATAATATTCATCCAGATACTCAAATCGTATGAAACTAAAATATACAGGAATAGTGCTCTTCGCATTGATGATGGCTTTGCCGGGGTTTGCCAAAGACAAACGGGGAAAACAAGCCATGAAAATCATATCCTACAACATAGAATATGGCATGCGTGCCGATACTACTGCGGGCAAAACCGTATTTGCCACATGGATGCGCAATCAAAACCCCGACATCGTGTGTTTGCAGGAAGCCAATAAATTCACGCAGAAATCACTTGAAGCATTAGCTGCATCCTATGGCCATCCTTATGCCGTGTTGCAGAAAGAAAAAGGTTTCCCCACTGCCATAACGTCCAAATACCCTATTGTAAACATCATGAAGGTGGAGGATAACATGTGGCATGGGTTCGTAATGGGTACAGTGAATGGATACCACATTATTTCGCTGCACCTTAGTCCGCACCGCTATGAGAGTCGCCAACTCGACATCGATCTTATTCTCGAAACCATCCGTCAAAATGGACCATTCGAAAAATGGATCATAATGGGCGACTTCAACTCCGTATCCCCTGTCGATGCCGGAAAATATACCGACGGACGCTTGACCGACCGCCTTCGTAAAGAAGAGGAGAAACGTCCCGCATTAAAAAATCTTGTAAATGGAGAAATCGATTATTCAGTGCATCAGCGCATTCTTGATTTCGGCTTTATAGATTCGGCACGTCTTGATAAAAACTTTTCGGAGAAAAATTTCGGTACACGTATTGACTTCATCTACATCTCTCCCGACTTGAAATCTGCTTTCACCGGAGGGAACTTTATCACAGACGACTTTACCAAGAAATATTCCGACCATCGTCCGGTTTATATGACTTGGGGAAAATAACAAAACTGTTACTATAAATTAATGAAACGATTTACAATTATGATACGAAAAAAACACCTGTATTATTCATTCCTACTCATAGTTTCGGTATGCAGCTTCCTGCTTACAAGCTGTGAGAAAGATTTTGAATGGGAACTTCCCCTTGCTTTCACGCAGAAGAATCTGATTCTATCTTCGGGCACAGGAACCACTCATATCTTAGTATACGCCACGAAAAACTGGAATGCCCACTTCGTGGAGAAAGTAGACTGGGCCTCTATCGACCGTCTCTCGGGTAAGGAAAACAGCGAAATCATATTCTCATACGCCGCCAACTATGGCGTGAACCGTAAAGTGCAACTGGCGTTTGAAACTGAAGAACATCTTCGCGACACGATAACATTGGTGCAGAGCGGCGAAATCTCATCAAGTGACGCCCGCCTCATCATCAACGAACCAATAGTAGAGATACCAGCCTCCACTACTAAGTTTGGCCTGGAACTCGATACTAATTTAAAGTACGATCTCCACCGTGTCAAATACCTCGTGACATACAACTCCGGAAACCCCGAAGAAAACTGGATTGAAGAAGTGTCTCATGACAGTGGAAATATGTACATCAAACTGGCAGCCAATCCAACTTACGAGCCTCGTGTTGCCCAGATACGTTTAGCTATTTCAATTCCTGCCAATACAATTAATGGCAGTCCCAAAGTAGTGACAACCAGCACTACAATTACCCAACTGGGAAAGGAATGAAAATAAAAGAATTAGTGTTTATCAGTTTAATACAATGACTCTAATATGAAACGATTTATTAAATACCGACCAATACAACTGGTCACATTTTTAGGAGTTTTCATGCTTTCGTTGTCCTCCTGTGAGCTGGACAATGGTGATGAAGCCAATTTTGAAGAATTTGGAGCCGACGGAAAGACCTATACGCTCCCTTCTGATGCAGGCGACCTGGCCATCAAAGTTTATTCGAATCAAAATTATAACATTGCACTCGAAGACAATACCGGTGAATGGGTAACAGTAGCCGAGAGAAATCTCACAGGCGACGGTACGCTCCATGTTGAGTATGATTTCAACGACGGATTCCCCCGTATGGCGAAAATCTGCCTGAGTGCCAACGGCGCCAACCTCTCCGACACGATCTACCTGAAACAGAAAGGTGTGAAAACCCCGACATTTAAATTGGCTAAGCCTAATATGACTGTACATGGTTATGGAGGCGAAGTAAGAGCAGAGCTTGACATGAATGTCGACATGGAGGATCTCCGTATCAGTGTAGATTATACCAGTGGAGAGGAAACCATGCCAGCAGCCGACAAAGCGAACGGATGGGTCAGAGACATCACTTACGAGAATGGATTCCTTGTCATCCAGACCGATCCGAATCCTGACGAACGCGCAGTACGTACAGCTACCGTCAACCTGGTTTACATTGACGGTTGGGAAGTCGAGAATAAACAGCAACTTTTCCTGATGCAAGCAAATGCTAAGGATGAATTGGGTGTTGAAGTTTCGTTTATTGATGTTCGCAACTTGGGCGATACGGAGGGAATGAAAGTGACTGACGATATTTATATTACCGGATATGTAGTAAGTGACCGCAACTCGGGCAACGTAGGTGATAATACCCAGACCACCCAGAATGCAATCGACTATACCGTCACACAAAAGACCGCTTATATCGAAAGCCTCGACGGACACTACGGATTCTGCATTGAGACTCCTACAGTAGATGACAACACTTTCTCACAATATAGCAAAGTTCAGATTCTACTAAAAGGAACGAAAGTGATTCTGGAGGAAAACCCCGAACGCTATACTATTTCCGGAGTAACATCCTCTATGGTTATGTCATCTACCGAAGGCACTGCAGCCGACTTACCCATAAAAGAGAAATACATAAAAGATCTCACTGACGAGGATATCTACACCTATGTCACTCTGAAAGATTGCGAACTTCCTGTCCGTAAAGGTAGCCTGACTCCGATCAATGAAGGTTATGCCAATGCCGGTGGTGCTCACCGTTGTGCTAAATATGCTACACTAATGCGCGACATCAATGGTAACAGCATGTATATCTATACCAATACCACTTGCCTCTATCGTCGTGACGGCACCCGTCTGCCCTACGGTTCAGGCAATATGTCAGGCGTTATCGTACATGAACTTTTCACTCGTTTCGAGTATCTGGAAGCAGCAAACGGATTGATCGATGAAGAGAAAGCAGGCGATATCGGCCGTTATCAGATTCGTCACATGTCGAGAGCCGACTTTAAAATGGCAGATGATTTAAAAAACAGCTTCTCGGGCTTGATTACCGAATTCCGCTATATCAACACTAATGGCATCAACAAAGAAGATGGTTCTTTCCCTTCTACTTACGGAGATGGAGGCCGCTTCCGTCATACTTACACCAAGCATCAGATCGGCAACGGTTTGCGTGGAAATGGAAGTAGTGATTACACTTACCTTGGCCCTGTAGGTAACAGTGCAACAGGACCTTTTGGAGATAATAGAGGCAATGTAAACGGGTTTGGTATCATTCTTGAAGATGGAACAGATTATATGAAAAACTACCAAGACACCAACACTGACGGTAAAGGTAATACCGGTGGTGGTGCCTGGTTAGCCTGGTCCAATCCTTATTGGTGGGATGAGGAAAACAATCGTGGTTATGCCTGGATTGTGAACTTCTCTACCAGGAACATTTCCTCCAATCATCTCTCTATGCAACTTAGCGTCAGCAATAATGCCGGCAACCAGGTGAGCAAACCTCGTTTCTGGAAGGCCGAATGGTCATTGAGCGGCGATATGGATAATGAAGCCGATTGGCATTATATCACTTCCTATACCGTGCCTGATATGGTAGTATGGGCCAACACATTAATATCCCAGTGTCCGGGCTACAAGGCCATTGATGTGGAACTACCGTTAACATTGTTGGGCAAGGAAAATGTATATATCCGCTTAATGCCGGAAAACAACAAGGCTAGCAACGGCGCTTCCTGGGTCGACACCGGAGCGACAATTTCAGTGAAAGGCGACGCTACCAGTGCCATGAATTACTTTGCTATTCGTTATAATAAATAGGGCGTACCCCCAGTCTGAATTTATTAAAAAGAAGCCTCTTCTTCTACCTTAACAGTAGTCGAAGAGGCTTTCCTATTATCTTTCTGCCTGTCTCATTAGCTTTTTCACCACCGGACAAATCCCCTTTGCGAACCTATAAAATCCCAAATCCGTAAAATGCTCGCCATCAACTGTACTCTCACCATCCTCACCCAGCAAATGTTCTGATTTTAAATAATGCAAGTTACGATACCCTTTCTTTTCCAACTCCTGAAATACGTTCCGTAATGCTGCATTACTTTCTTCAATCCATTTCCCTTTTTTCAAATCAAACTCTGCCAATGGGAAAGGAACATGTTCTATAAACAAGATCTGCACTCCCGGTATTTTGTCTTCAATAATACTCATAAATTCTTCAATACGTTCATTCAACATAGAAGCACTGACATTAGGAATAAAATCCATCACAATGACAGAAGGATTTCTATGCGTCATCAGTTCGGCTATTTCATATTCTAAATGCCCGTATCCGCTAAAGCCCAAATTCACCACTTCCCGGTTGAGCATGCGAGAAAGAATGTTTGTATATGCCATACCCGGACGCGTTGCGCATCCGCCTTGAGTGATACTTGTTCCATAGCAAACAACAGGCCGTTCTGTCACAGGCGATTTCACTTGCGGTTGCCGAATCAGAGCATTTTCTTCTACTCCAATTTCAAGTGTTTCAATGCCATCATAAAGCGGCAAGTAAAGCATATACTCATTCATTTCGCCTTTCATATTAGAAATAATAACGCCTTCATTCTTCTTACCTTTCGGACGCGCACAACGCACATAACGCCATTCTCCATTTTTTAGCACGTAAAGATCAAGCCCTTTCACGCCCACCATAGCCATATGCGACATATTATTATCTCTTTTTGCCGTCCATTTGGCAGCAATCATTGTTGAATTGGTTGCAAAACGTATGGCCAATCCGGGTGTATCCTGCCCCAACACCCACACCCACTTTTTACTTTTCTCTTTACAGGAAAGAGGCAAACGGGCATAACGTCCTTCCGTATCGTCAGACATCTTACCAATAAGCGGGAAATCATCCGCATTATAATATTTCAAACTCTGCCCCATTGTAGTCACAACGCAGTAAACGAGAAAAAACACAATTACAATTATTTTCTTTTGAGTCATAGTTTTGAGAATTAGTATTTATAATAAAAAGCAAATAATGAAATAAAAGAAACACAAAAGTATAATATTCAAAAGCAAACAACAAGAAAAAGCAATTAAAAAAGAAAATTTCTCTTAATTAGTTTCGTTTTACAACCTATTATCTTTATCTTTGCTTCAAATAAGTCACTAAAGAAAACCAAATAAAAACCTAAGTAAATAGTAAATCTATATAACCCTTTAAAAACAACTCCTGTATGAGCAAGAAACTACTATGTATAATGTGCTGTCTTTTCATCACATTATCTACATTTTCACAGAACAAAGAAGAAAGTTTATCTACTCCGGAATTATTTGACTTCGTATTGTTAAAATGCGATTTGAGCTCTCCCGTCAAAGACAAAGATGCAATAGACGGAGCCTTCAAGAAAGGATTAAACGGTATTTTCATCAACGACAAAGAACTGGCCAACTATGCTGCAAACAAAGGAATGGTAGCGGTCAGCAAATATACGATGTCAAAATGCCAGTCGATACTAGACAACATCAAAGAGCCGACTAAAACCACTCTTGTTTTCGCACGCGAAAGAAGTGACGGATATCTCCGTAACGCTTTATTAGATCACTGCTTTGTGGAACTCTTCAACGATACCATTTTCGGTGAGGAAAGATGGCTGAAGAAGTTGATAAATTCTTCTTTGGATATACGTACCCGTCTCATCAACAATAACACCCGGATGGTAGTTGACATCACCAACAAAAGCAGCATCCCCTTCCATATCCAGATTACCCAATGCGATCAATTAAAACCGGAGCAAAAAGAAGCTACTCTATCGCCAATGGGCCAAACCAGTCTGTTTTTCAACAGTGACTATATCAAGTCTCCCCAATATACGTTACACGCAAATATCAAAAATGCATTCAATACAGAAAAAAAAGTATTGAAGCATGTGTTCCGCCTTCACGGAATGGATTATATGGTAGGAACGGAATCTCAAAACACATACAACATCATTCCTGTACCACGGTCTCTTGAGAAAGGACAAGGCAAGTTTGTATTCAACAAAGAGACTCGCATTATACTAAAAGACAAAAATGCAGAAGCTCCTTTACGATTCCTGACCGACAGATTAACACGGACTGCACAATTACCTCTAAAGGTACAGAATAGCGCTCAAAAGCATTCCGGCAACTATGTGATTTTCGATCGCGCCAACGACTCTGCATTAGGAAATGAAGGCTACAAAATAAATATTTCACCTGAATATATACAGGTACTGGCGAATAAAGAAGCCGGATTCTTCTACGCCATACAATCTCTATTACAATTACTTCCTGCAGAAATCTACTCCAACACGACAGTATATAAAGACTCATGGAGCATCCCGGCGGCGAACATCACAGATACACCGCAATTTGAACACCGGGGATTACACTTAGACGTAGGGCGTCATTTATACCCTGTTCCTTTTATCAAAAAGTACATAGATTTAATGTCTATGCAGAAAATGAACCGCTTTCATTGGCATCTGACAGAAGATCAGGGATGGAGAATAGAAATCAAGAAACATCCGAAGTTGACAGAAATAGGTTCTATGCGCAAAGAAACAATCATCAACCGGTATTCTGCCACAACTCCAGGAATATATGACGGAATCCCTTATGGAGGATTTTACACGCAAGAAGAAATCAAAGAGATAGTAGCTTATGCCAAAGAACGTTATATCACGATCATTCCCGAAGTCGACCTTCCGGGACACATGCTCGCCGCACTGGCCACTTATCCTGAACTGGGATGCATGGGAGGTCCTTATGAAGTAGGGACAAGATGGGGAATCTACGACGACGTGCTTTGCGCCGGCAATGAAAATATCTATCCTTTCATCGAAGATGTATTACAGGAAGTCTTTAAGCTGTTCCCTGGAGAATATGTACATATAGGAGGAGACGAATGTCCTAAAACACGTTGGAAATCCTGCCCGAAATGCCAATCCAAAATAAAAGAGCTGAAATTAAAAGATGAACATGAACTGCAGAGTTATGTTATCAGGAGAGTGGAGAAATTCCTGAATAAAAACGGTAAAAAGTTGATCGGCTGGGACGAAATCCTGGAAGGTGGAATAGCGCCCAATGCTGCGCTTATGTCATGGCGGGGAATTGCCGGAGGAATTACAGCCGCCAAATCAGGTCATCCGGTTATTATGACTCCCAACACTTATGTATATCTCGACCATTATCAAGCAAGTATGGAAACATCTCCATTGGCAAACGGACGGATATGTTCACTTGAATGGACGTATGGATACAACCCCATCCCCAAAGAATTGACAAAAGAAGAAGCAGGACACATAATTGGCGTACAGGCCAATGTCTGGACAGAATATATAAAAACTCCGGAGCAAGTGGAGTACATGGCATATCCCCGTGCCAATGCCGTTGCCGAGATAGGATGGAGTAGCCCAGAGCATAAGAATTGGGAAGATTATTTAGACAGACTTCAATATCAGTTCAAAAGATGGCAATTTTACGGTCTGAACTGTGCAACTCATTATAAGACCAAATGATTTAACTCACTGACAGGATTCATTTGCTTGATTCCTTTCCGAACGGTTATGAGTGCTTTTTTGTGTTATAAAGATAGCGTCACTATCACGACTGGATAATGACGCTATACTCAAAGGATAGTGTCGCTATGTCGGTAGTATAGTGACACTATTTGCATACGGTACTAAATTTAGGTGATCGCTTCTCTATTGATATGTATTTCATAGCCTAATGAGTTTTCGTTTGACTTAAGTTAAACGAACGCTTGACTATAGTTGAACTATCGTTTGACAGTTGTCAAACGAAAACTTGTTAGGCAATTGAAAAAATAATATAGGTAAGAGAAAGAAGTAAAAGCTGCATATTGATGAGCTATTGTTGGAGACAGCGTTTTTAGTTCATTTCTGCACCGATAGGAACCAAGATTGTCCTTGACTAAAAAAAATGTTACGGACAGTTCTACTGCCCGTAACATCATACCTATCAAAAACACAACTAATAATAAATATACTATTGCATTTTCATGCACTAATCTACTTCATGAGCTAATAAAATCATTTGCTGGAACGCTGCCAGATCACGTAAAATCAAATCCGGATTAGGATGGACAGCAATAGCTGTCTCATACGTCGTTTCACCGGAAAGCACCAATACTCCGAGAGCATTTGCTTTTTGTGCCATCAATATATCGGTATAAATACGATCACCTACCATAGCTACTTGGTCAGCCTGTAAGTTATGACGTTCCATTATTCCGTTCAACATTCGCGGATCAGGTTTCCCAATCACTACATCCGGCTCCCGCCCCGTAGCATATTCCAAACTGGAACAGATAGAACCACAATCTACCAATACTAAAGGTTTATCCGTAGGACATACACGATCCGGATTAGTGGCAATATAGAGTTTCTTCTGATTAATCCACCACGCAGCACGGCACAAACGTGAGTAAATCAGCGACATATCAAAACTGACCACTACTGCATCCGGTTCATCATCAGCGTTATCCTCCGTAGACTCAAATCCGGCTTCCTCAAACTCTGTTATCATGCTGGGAGTACCCAACAAGAAAAGCCGCTTACATTCCGGGTGATGTATCTGTATATAATCTATTGTTGCCTGAGCCGATGTATAAAATTCATCTTTTGTAGCTTTAATGCCCATACCGGATAAATGCCGGAGATAATCATTCGTACTCCTCGAAGGATTATTCGTCAGAAATGAATAACCAATTCCCAAATCCTTCATTTTATCCAAAAAAGCAATCGTAAAAGGAAATAAGGTGTTTCCGTTATAAATCGTTCCGTCCATATCCAAAGCAATATGTTTTATGCGACGAATACGCTCCATAAGCTCTACACTCAATTTATTTTCCACCTCATTAATCATTATCATACCCATTCGCTTTCGCCGACCATGCGGCCATAAATATCAAAGTTCCCATAATAGCAATCAGAATTAATGCACCAACAGCAATATTCCAACCATAATGTTGAGCCAACAATCCTAATCCCCAACCGGAAACCAACGTACTAGCATATCCGAACAATCCCGTAAATCCGACTGCCGTTGCCGCCGCTTTCTTGGTAGCTATATTAGCCGCAGCAATACCGACCAGGGCTTGCGGACCATAGATACAAAATCCCGCAGCTCCCAACAAAAGCGTGGCAAGCCACATAGGAGGTTGGGATATGCCCCAGAATAAAGCAACGAACACCGTAGCCAATGCCATACAAATCACACAAACCCGTGGTCCACGTCCACCAAAGAAACGATCGGTTGCCCAACCGGCCACCAGCATCCCCACGATTCCGGATATTTCAAAAGCAGCAACCATCCAACCGGCATGATGAATAGAGACTCCTTTCCACTCTCCCAAAAGAGTCGGCCCCCAGTCAAGCACAGCATAACGCACGATATACACAAAAAAGTTGGCAATAGCCAGTACCCAAATCGCCGGGTTACCAAAAACATTCTTACGCACAAATTGCTTAAACTCGGCAGAAGTATCTTCTTTCTCTTCTACACCTTTTTTGGAGTTAAGCTCCGGAAGTCCCACCGAGCGAGGCGTATCGCGCAAAGCAAACCATAGGCCAACCGCACCCACCAAAGCAATAATGGAAGGAAACCAGAAACACCAGCGCCATCCCAGACTGACAATATATCCACAGACAATCACTACCAGACCCGCACCAACTGAATGGGACGTATTCCATACTGACATCTTTGTAGCCAGTTGAGTCGGAGGAATCCAATGCGTCAACAAACGGGCACAGGGAGGGAATCCCATTCCCTGAAACCATCCGTTCAACATCCACACAATTCCAAACATCACTACAGCAGAACTAAACCCAAACCAAATATTACATGCTGCAGAGAGAACCAACCCGGTCACCATAAAATAACGGGCATTCACCCGATCACCAACAAAGCCGTTTGCAAACTTGGAAACTCCGTATAGCAAACCGTGCAAAGTAAGGAATAGTCCCAAATCACCCTTGGTTATCCCCAAATCATCTTGCATGGCAGGCATTGCAATACTCAAGTTTTTACGAACAAAATAAAACAGAGCATAGCCTATCATACTTGCTATGATCGTCCGCGTCTGCCAGTATTTAAATTTCTTTGCCACCTCGGGCGCCATTCCTTGTAGTTCCATTTTCTGCCGTATTTAATCTGTTATTTCCCATATTTTACCTTTACCAAACAGGCCATCCAACCACTTTTCCATATATCCTGTGCGGACAGCCAAATCGAGAACCGTAAAACGACGACGAATAAACTGCGCACGGATAAACGTTTCACGCAGACGTTTTCGTGTAATACCTATTTGTTCGGGCTCTGTAGGAGCACCTACCTGTCGCAAACATTGCTTAACCTCTTTATAAGGAATTAATTGTTTGGATAGACGCTCACGGATTTCAGGCCAGTATTCTTTTAATTGGCGCAACTGAACAGCCAACTGTTCCCGTGTCACGTATTTTGCTTTCGTTTCCTGCAAACCTATATTCGGGAAATCAGTACCGGCAAACATATCAAGGGCTATCTTCTCTGCAAGATTCGGTTCGGGCCATGCCGCGCAACATGCTTCCACATCCAGTTTTTCCAAGGGAGTGTTCAGCACCTGTTCGTAAAATGCCGTGATGGCCAGCATACCTATACTCACCTGGAAACCATGGGAAATATGCTCGCCATGATGCAAATGATGTTCCATATTCCAAAGGTGGCTAAACTGGTGTTCCGCTCCTGAAGCCGGACGGCTCGATTTGGACCATTGCATGGCAAAGCCTCCCAGCATCAATCCCTCAATAAGCTGCGACACCGCTTTTTCATCCCCGGCCAGTGCACCTTCTGGATTCGAGAGTGCATCATGCAGTCCATCCTGCACAATCATCCATGCTTTTTCATCAATATCTTCCACTCCCATCCAATCGGCCAGAATCCAGTCGGCACCAGCGGTCACTTTTGCAAACAGATCAGCATATCCCGATGCTGTCATCGGTCCGGGAGCTCTTTTTATAATTTCAATATCAGCCAATACAGCTTGTGGTGCCGGACAGCTAAAAGTCTGCTTTGCCCCATTGGCAGTAATGGAAGCACCAAATGCCGTATACCCGTCCATGGAAGCAGCAGTAGCCACACACATATATCTTCTTCCAATCAGATGAGAAGCCAATTTCGTCAAATCATTAATTGTACCGGAACCGACAGCCACCGGAATAGCATCATGCACTTTCAACGATTCAACCAAACGGTCGACATACGAATATTCTGCATACAAATCGGAATCTGTAAAAACAAAAGACGGCAATAATTCAATATTCGCATTACGCAACTCCGCCTCTACTTTTTCACCTGCTACGCGATATGTTGTAGCATCAGCTACCACTATCGCTTTTTTACCTGCAAACTGTTCCTTAAACAGTCCGGCTACTTCATTTAATATTCCACTTCCTATGCGAAGAGCACGTGTCTCATTCGCCGCTTTCAAAGCCTGTTCTACTTTTGACATTTTCACAGTATTAATTGTTAGTTCACTAACCGGATTTTCCTTCACTATAGTAAACAGACGTTGCACCATATCAGGGCAACAATCTATCGAGATTGCAAAACTGTCCATACTTCTGTCGGTATATCAGATTCTATAATATCCGGTTTCTTATTAATCTCTTCCTTATATTTTGAAGCCCGTTCTTCTTTCGAAGACAGTCTGTCATGCGTAGGCGCCACACTAATCATACAACGCACGCCACGAGCATGGAGCATTTCAACTATTTTCTTATTTTCGGGCGTTAAACTATGCCCTACGTAAGCAATCATATTTTCCCAAGGCACGCCCGATATTGACAAGTCCTCAAACTCCTTCATGTTGCGGGCAAAAGCTGACATCATAATCGTCGGAAAACGGTCATAATAATATCTGGCCTGCGCACCTGTATGAACAGTCAACATCACATGTCCCTCCGCCTTATGCTTCTTGATTAAAGAGGCAATCATCGCCATCGGTACATCTTTCTTATCAAGGTTTATAATTGTTTTACCTCTACTCCATTTTATTACTTCTTCCAAGGTAGGAATCTTGCAGTCGGTTACTTTTCCCGAATGATCTTTCAGGCGAAGCTTCTGCAATTCTTTCCAAGTATAATCACAGACTTTCCCCGTTCCTGTCGTTGTACGATCCAAAGTAGCATCATGCATCAATACAACCACACTGTCTTTTGTCAGACGAGGGTCGATTTCAAAGAAAGCCGGCATCTGTTTCAGCACATTTTCCAAACCTTCGATACAATTTTCCGAATACCCTTCTTCGTATCCACCACGATGTCCGCTAACGATGATTGAGCCATCTCCCGTATATTTAAAGAAATCCCTCAACTGTGAAACATCATCGAACTTTAACAGATGTAGTTTTTCCTGCGCCGACACAGACTGTATTCCCGACAACAGAAAGAACATGAATGAGGCTACGAGTCCTCTCTGCAAAATCATACAACTTTTCATAAGCATTTATTTACAAACAACACTAAAGTATTTTTTTCTTCTAGTTCAAGATATATCCTCTTGCCAACCGGTTAAAATCGGCTATCTGTTCTTGTTCCCAAGCTTCGTCTTTTCCCAGTTCCGTAGCCAATACGGATGCTACTTTCGGAGCTATCTTCAGAGCAGCACGAGCATCCAGAAAAAGCATTCTCACACGGCGGGCCAACACGTCTTCTATATTCTGCGCAAACTCTTCGCGAACTGCCCATACCACATGAGCCGCTGTAAAAGTATAACCTTCATACAACTTTTCAGCAAAAGAAGGCTCTTTTTCTATCATCTTTTGTATTTTATCCGCATCACTGCCATACACATAATTCCAATCATTCTCATCAAATGCCTCTTTAGTATATCCATGAACTCTCAAATTCTTCGTCACACATTCCGCAGGAGACAATCCGCCTATTGCAATAGCCTGATTAATGACATCTTCAGCCATTGCACGATAAGTAGTCCACTTTCCTCCGGTAATTGTCAGAAGTCCCGATTTCGAACGATAAATTTTATGATTCCGCGAGATCTCTTTCGTTTTCTTCGAATCAGCATGTGTTGGCGCTGCCAATGGACGCAAACCGGCAAAAATCGAAAGTACATCGGCACGGGTTGGCTTTCGGTCTAAATACTGCCCGGCCTGATCTAATATAAAATCAACTTCTTCCTCCAACGCTCTCGGTTCCAAAGAAGCTTCATTCAAAGGAGTGTCCGTTGTGCCAAGTACCACCTTTCCATGCCAGGGAACTCCAAAAAGAACACGTCCATCTTTCGTTTTAGGTATCATTAATGCCGAGCGACCACCCAAGAATTTACGATCAACCACTAAGTGCACCCCCTGACTAGGACGCACTTTCCTTCGAGTATCGCACTCATCCATCTTCATCACATCATCCACAAAGACTCCGGTAGCATTCACCACCACTTTCGATTTTATCTGATATTCCTTTCCATCAAGCGTGTCGACGGCATGCACTCCATTTATTCTCCCGGTGGCATCTTTCAATAAACAATCCACCTTTATATAGTTCAAGCACACTCCGCCTTTATCAATAGCGGTGAGTGCCAATGTGATAGCCATGCGCGAATCATCAAACTGTCCGTCGTGATATACCACTCCGCCCCTCAATCCTTCATGTTTTAAAGAAGGTATTTCTTTCAACACAGATCGCTTCAGCATCGGCAATGAACGTCCCAACGCCTTGCGTCCTGCCAGCAAATCATAACAAGTTAATCCTATCGCATAGAAAGGCTTTTCCCACCAGCGATAATTACCTATTATAAAACGCATATCTTTCACCAAATGAGGAGCATTGAGTCTCATACGCCCACGTTCATGCAATGCTTCAACCACCATAGAAACATCTCCCTGTGCTAAATATCGGACTCCTCCATGTACCAGTTTCGTACTGCGACAAGAAGTACCTTTAGCAAAATCATGCTGTTCCAGTAGAATCACCCTGTACCCTCTGGAGGCTGCATCTACGGCAGCCCCTAACCCGGTAGCTCCGCCACCGATCACCAGGATATCGCATTCACATTTCCAATTGAGCATCCTCTCAAGCAAATCACTTCGTTTCATTTCTTATGAATATTTCGTTTTCTTTCTTTATTTGTAAATCAACACTGCAAAAATACACAAAAAGAAATATCATCCAATATAAAAAGCAAATTATTTTTCGTTAGAAGACTATTTTATATCTAAAACGGAAGTTTTACATCATAGAATGAAACTTTCCTTCTTTTTATTTGCCACATATTAATATTTAGTTTATCTTTGTGATAAAAATTGGGAATTATGACAAGTATTGCAGAAAGACATAAGTATATTCTTGAAAGTTTAGCAAAAAACGGCTTCATCAAAGTCAACGAAATTGCTAAAGAACTAGAAGTTACCCCTGTAACTATCCGAAAGGATTTAAAACATCTGGAAGAGAAAAAACTTCTTTACCGTACTCATGGAAGTGCAAGTCCGGTCAACCCACTGACATCAGATATTGATGTGCACGAAAAAGAAAAGCTTCGAAAAGAAGAAAAGAAAAGAATCGCTACTGCCGCAGCCAAATTGATAGAAGAAAACGATTCGATTATTATCGCTTCCGGTTCTACGGTACATACGTTTGCCGAGCATATCACTCCTATCAATCACCTAACCGTAGTTACAGCTTCCTTGAAGACCTCCTTATTATTAAATACAATTAATAATATAGAAGTGATTCAGCTTGGCGGAATAGTACGAAAGAACTCTTTTTCCGTCATTGGCGACTACACTTCTCTATTCTTTGAACAAATCACTTGCTCAAAACTCTTTTTGGGAGTAGATGGTATCGATCTTGAATACGGAATCACAAACTCTAATATTGAAGAAGCTGTTCTTAATAAGAAAATGATAGAGGCGTCATTACGCACCATCATCTTGGCGGATTCTTCCAAATTCGGACGACGCGGGTTCGGTAAAATCTGTAGTTTGGACTGCATAGATGTGATTATCACAGATTCCGGCATTTCCCAGTCAATGGCACAAGCAATTGAGGAAATGGGCATAGAACTTATCATTGTTTAAAACAGCCATATCACCCAAAGAATTATCCTGCTAAAGTTATCTTTAGAAAACCATAAGTATCCGGATGGTACAAAAAAAAGATGGACTCGTCGCCGAGTCCATCTTTTTTTTATTTATCATCAATAAATCTGTTACTTCTTCAGGATATCCATTGTATCCGATGCAATCAACAGTTCTTCGTCTGTTGGGATCACCACTACTTTCACTTTAGAAGCAGGAGTAGAAATGATTGCTTCTTCACCGCGAATCTTAGCATTTACTGCATTATCGAGTTCAACACCCATGAATTCCATATCTTTACAAACTTCACGACGGCATTCAAACTGGTTCTCACCAACACCACCCGTAAACAGGATAATATCTACACCGCCCAATGCAGCAGCATAAGCGCCGATATATTTCTTAATACGGTAATAGTACATCTTTTCAGCAAGGATAGCTTTCTCATTGCCAGCTGCACAAGCAGCCAAGAGTTCACGCATATCGCTTGATACCCCCGAAACACCCAGTACACCACTCTTCTTATTCAACAGATTGGAAACACCGGTTGTGTTCAAGCCTTCTTTTTCCATGATAAATGTTACTGCACCGGCATCAATATCACCGCTACGAGTACCCATCATCAAGCCTTCCAATGGAGTCAAGCCCATAGTAGTATCCATACATTTACCATCTTTGATAGCAGCGATAGAACCACCGTTACCAATGTGGCAAGTGATAATTTTCTGTCCTACCGGATTTACACCCAGGAATTCACATACACGTTTTGACACATAACGATGAGAAGTTCCGTGGAAGCCATAACGACGTACACCATACTTTTCATACAGTTCGTGAGGAATAGCATACATGTAAGCATAATCCGGCATTGTCTGATGGAAAGCCGTATCGAATACACCTACCTGCGGAATGTTAGGAAGAATAGCAGAAACTGCATTTACCCCTTTCAAGTTAGCAGGATTGTGAAGCGGAGCCAAGTCATTGCAAGCAGCGAAAGCTTCCAGCACTTCCTTGTTCAGCAATACAGATTCGCTGAAACGCTCGCCTCCGTGTACCATACGGTGACCTACTGCATTGATCTCATCCAAAGATTTAATAGCGCCGTATTCAGGATTAATCAGCGTGTTCAGGATAAACTCTACTCCTACTGTATGTTCAGGAATATCTTTCTCCAATATTTTCTTTTCACCATTCGGCAAAGTAAGTTTCAAGAATGATCCTTTCAGACCGATTTTTTCGATACCACCTTGTGCAATCACCTCTTTGGTGGTCATATCGAACAATTTATATTTAATAGATGAACTTCCGCAGTTCAATACCAGAATCTTCATGTCGTTGTCGATTTATACTTAATAGTTTATATCTAATACTTATTTATTCGCTTTTGCTGCAATGGCCTGATTAGCTGTGATAGCAATCATGCGATATACATCTTCGATAGAACAACCACGAGACAAGTCGTTTACCGGACAGGCAATACCCTGAAGAATCGGACCAACAGCGTCAGCATGTCCCAGACGTTGAACTAATTTATAAGAAATATTACCAACTTCCAAACTTGGAACGATCAGCACATTTGCTTCTCCGGCTACTGGAGAACCCGGCGCCTTGCTAGCACCCACTTCCGGTACAAGAGCAGCGTCAGCCTGCATTTCACCATCCAAATCAAGAGTAGGAGCCATCTCTTTTGCAATCTTAGTAGCTTCTACCACTTTATCCACTACTTCGTGTTTAGCGGAACCCTTGGTAGAGAAGCTCAACAGAGCTACTTTCGGATTTTCAATACCGGCAACGGCTTTCGCAGTCTGCGCAGTACAAATAGCTATTTGTGCCAGCTGATTAGCATCCGGAACCGGAGTTACAGCAACATCACCCATGACCAGAATGCCATTCTTTCCGTATTCAGGAGCATGAGTCAAAAGCAACATAGCACCAGACACGCAAGTGATTCCCGGCGCAGTCTTGATAATCTGCAAAGCAGGACGCAATACATTACCAGTAGTGTTACGGGCACCAGCCAACTGACCGTCAGCATCACCGCTCTTAATCATTAAACAACCATAGAACAAAGGATCGCTCGTCAATTTGCGGGCTTCTTCGATAGTCATCCCCTTCTTTTTACGAAGTTCACACAACAACTGTGCATATTCTTCGTGTTTCGGAGAAGTTTCAGGATCAATGATAGTAGCTTTACCGATGTTTCCCAATCCCCATTTTGTAGCAAGTTCATTAATTTCATCCGGTTTACCCAGTAAAATTAGATCGGCTACTTCATCTGTCAAAATCATATTGGCAGCTTTCAATGTGCGTTCTTCAGTTCCTTCCGGAAGAACAATACGTTGGCGATTTGCTTTCGCACGCGCCACGATTTGGTTGATTAAATTGAGCATAGATATATTGAATGTTATTATAAAACCTCATTACAATTTGTAATTTGCGGTGCAAAAGTACTCAATTTTGCAATATCCACATTACAATTTCGCCTATTTTTCTCTTCCAAGTCTAAAATATTGTAATATTTAACACTGTACTCCTATTTTTCATACCTTTGCAGTGTTTTCAAACAAAATCAATAGGTTATTAGTTATGATACGTCAGTGCGCCATTTTATTTGGCTGTTTGGCTTTGGGTGAATTAATAGTTTATCTTACGGGTATCAAGCTCCCCTCCAGCATCATCGGTATGCTGCTGCTCACCCTCTTTTTAAAATTAGGTTGGATTAAGTTACACTGGGTACAGGGATTGTCCGACTTTCTGGTTGCTAACTTGGGATTCTTTTTCGTTCCACCCGGTGTGGCTCTTATGTTGTACTTCGATGTTATTGCGGCAGAATTCTGGCCGATTGTGATAGCTACCATTGTCAGTACCGCACTTGTACTTGTTGTAACGGGATGGGTACATCAGATCGTCCGCAAGTTCAGGCTGGCGCGTCAGATCAAACTGGCACGCAAACTTCATCTGTCAGATTTCCATCTGCCGGAGAAACTACACCTTAAAGATAAAATCAACTTAACGAATAAAGACAAATGAGCTTCTTAGAAAATAATTTCTTCCTGCTGGCCATTACCTTCGGGATTTTCTTCTTTGCCAAACTACTTCAGAAGAAAACAGGACTGGTATTATTAAATCCTATATTGCTGACCATCGCACTATTAATCATCTTCCTTAAAATGACCAATATCTCTTATGAGACATATAATAAAGGAGGACATCTGATCGAATTCTGGCTACGCCCGGCCGTTGTGGCTTTAGGCGTACCTTTATATCTTCAACTGGAAATGATAAAAAAGCAGTTATTGCCTATTCTACTGTCTCAACTGGCAGGCTGCATCGTCGGAGTTATTTCAGTAGTACTGATTGCGAAATTCATGGGAGCCTCACAAGAGGTAATCCTGTCACTGGCTCCGAAATCGGTTACGACCCCGATTGCGATGGAAGTAACCAAAGCTATCGGCGGTATTCCGTCACTAACGGCGGCAGTTGTTGTAGCAGTAGGTTTATTAGGGGCTATCTGTGGCTTTAAGACAATGAAAATCATGCGCGTAGGCAGTCCGATCGCCCAAGGGCTTTCGATGGGAACAGCCGCTCATGCCGTCGGAACCTCCACTGCAATGGATATCAGCAGCAAATATGGAGCATACGCCAGCCTGGGACTGACGCTAAATGGAATATTCACTGCACTGCTAACACCTACTATCCTTCGATTATTAGGTATTTTGTAAAAACAAAATCTCTTGATTTTCCGTTATATAAAGAGTTAAACGCAAAAAGCAATCTTATGATTCCATTTAAAGATGTCACGTTAGCAGACAGAGACACAATCACCTCATTCACGATGAAAAGTGATCGCCGCAATTGCGATCTTTCATTCTCCAATCTTTGTAGTTGGAGGTTCTTATATGATACCCAATTTGCAGTGGTCGACAACTTCCTGGTGTTCAAGTTCTGGGCGGGAGATCAACTCGCTTATATGATGCCCGTAGGTACGGGAGATTTGAAGGCAATATTGGGGGAACTGATAGAGGATGCCCGCAAAGAGAACCAGCATTTCTGTATGTTGGGCGTGTGCAGTAATATGCGTGCTGATCTCGAAGCTATCCTTCCGGAACAGTTCACATTTACAGAAGACCGCGACTATGCGGATTATATCTATTTGAGAAGTGATCTTTCAACACTGAAGGGTAAGAAATTCCAAGCGAAAAGAAATCATATCAACCGGTTCCGCAACACTTATCCGGATTATGAATATACACCGATCACTCCGGACCGCATTCAGGAATGTCTGGATCTGGAAGCAGAATGGTGTAAAGTGAATCACTGCGACCAGCAGGAAGGGACGGGCAATGAACGTCGTGCTCTGATTTATGCCCTCCACAACTTCGAAGCACTCGGACTGACGGGTGGAATTCTTCATGTGAACGGTAAAATCGTAGCATTTACATTCGGTATGCCTATCAATCATGAAACGTTCGGCGTGCATGTAGAAAAAGCGGATACCAGCATTGAAGGCGCGTATGCTATGATTAATTATGAATTTGCCAACCGGATTCCCAAACAATATATCTATATCAACCGGGAAGAGGATTTAGGTCTCGAAGGTTTGCGCAAAGCCAAATTGTCTTACCAACCGGTGACGATTCTGGAAAAATACATGGCTTGTCTCAAAGAGCATCCCATGAATATGGTTAAATGGTAAACTCTTTATAAATATGATGATAAAGGAGCAAGTAAAAGCATTGTGGAAAGTCTGTTTTGACGATAGTGAAGAATTCGTCGAGATGTACTTCAGACTACGCTATAAGACAGAGGTGAACGTTGCCATCAAAAGTGGTGATGAGGTAATCTCTGCCCTTCAAATGCTTCCTTATCCGATGACTTTTGGTGGAGAGACTGTACAGACCTCCTATATTTCAGGAGCCTGTACGCATCCCGATTTTCGAAGCAAAGGAGTCATGCGCGAGCTTTTATCACAGTCTTTCGCCCGGATGTTACGGAATGGAGTACACTTCAGCACATTGATACCGGCAGAACCCTGGTTGTTTGATTATTATGCCCGTATGGGATATGCTTCGGTATTCAAGTATTCAACTAAAGAGATCGTTTTGCCCGAGTTTATCCCTTCTAAAGAGATAGCGGTCAGTGTTGTTTCAGAATTTCAGGAGGAGGTCTATTCTTATTTGAATAAGAAGCTTTCCGAACGGGCTTGCTGCATTCAGCACACACCGGAAGACTTTCAGGTTATTATGACCGATCTTGCCATTAGTGGAGGTTATTTATTTGTAGCCAGACAGGAAAACGAAATCAAAGGAATAACCATTATATATAAAGGAGACAAACATATCATTATCAATGAACTTTGCGCTGATGATAAGGATGTGGAATATAGTTTATTGCATGCGATCAGGCAGCACACCGGATGCAAGCGCATGGTTCAACTATTGCCTCCTGAAGATAAACAGCCTCAACATCCGCTAGGCATGGCACGTATCATCAATGCCAAAGAAGTGCTGCAAATCTATGCCGCGGCTTTTCCTGAAGATGAAATGCAGCTGGAATTATCGGACAAACAATTGTCTGTAAATAACGGCTATTATTACCTGTGCAAAGGAAAGTGTATGTATAATACCGAGCGACTGCCCGGTGCACATATACAAATGAATATTAGCGAATTAACCAATAGAATACTTCAGCCGTTAAAGCCATATATGAGCTTGATGCTGAATTAAATTTTAGGCACGGATTACACGGATTACGCTATTGACTTATATTAAGGCATGCCTCTAAGAGCTGTGAAACCCGTGTAATCCGTGCCTGTATTTATTTATTCAAATAACGAACCCGTTCGCAGGCTGCCAATAGAAACGCACCTACTCCAAAATTCGAAGTTGAGTTTGCGTCTACCACCTGACCGGGTATCGCTTTCTCACCAATCGGTTGCACATAACCAATCTTGCCATCAGGCTGCAAAGCAACTGTTGAGAGATATTTCCATGCTTTTTCAACCACCGGCTGATATTCTGCAGCATCCAGAAAACCGTTATTGATTCCCCATTGTAAACCATAGGTAAAGAAAGCCGTTCCACTGGTTTCCGGTCCCGGTGCATGCAGCGGATCGAGCATACTGCGTGTCCAGTAACCTTCCGGCTGTTGACAAGCAGCAACCGACTTAGCCAGGGTACGGAAACGATCTATATATTCCGAACGATACTTATCTGTTTCAGGAAGTTCTTTCAAGACTTTTGCCAATCCGGCCAATACCCAGCCGTCTCCACGTGCCCAGAAATCCTTTTTACCGTTCACACTCTTGTGTTTAGGATACACGTATTTTCCATCCCGGTAATAAAGTCCGGCCTCTTCATCATACATAATACTATCAGCATAGGCGAGGTATTCATGCAGTTTCTCCAAATAGAGCGGATTCTTAGTTATGTTATACATCTTTGTCATGACCGGCATGACCATATATAAGCCATCTGCCCACCACCAATAATCATGATTGGGGGTACTCATCTGATATTCCATCACTTCGCGGGCGCGGGCTATTTTCTGTGTATCCGGTTCCAGATTATAGAGATCGGCATACGTCTGAAAACAAATCTGATAGTCACCGAAAAGCACATAATCATCACTTTCACCGTAACTGTACTTCCAGTTTTCCTTATGCTCTGATTTTGCCCCTTTCCATTCATTATGTTCCGCCCAGGCTTTCGAGTATTCCAAATACTCCGGCTGCTTAGTCAAAAAATAAGCTTCCATATTTCCGGTGTGATAGGCGGCATTATCCCAAAAAGAACGTCCGTGTTCCGGATGATTCGTCTGCCAATAATGATTCACTTTATGAATGGTGTTTATCACTTCTTCAGCAGAAACATCCTTCTTATCCGTACAACTTGCACAGATTGCACCGCCTAGAAAGAGTGCAGAAAAAAGAGTTGCATATAGTTTCTTCATATCTTTATTTATTTGTATCCATATTCGTTTCCAATACATATATCATTTGAGGCTCAATTTCCGCTGTGCGTTCACCGTCTCCCTGACGGGTGTGTTGTACAAAGAGATGCAGTTTCCGCTGCTTTTTCCAAAGTTCCGTATCATGAGAGGGTTCCCAGGCATCCACCGAAAAATCCGTCAGATCCGTTATCGTCCACTTACTGGTACCCACATCAGTCGCATGTGCCATCGACACACGGCTTCCCCGTTCTTCGTCACGGAAAATATAAAAGACTTCTCCGCCTTCTACCACAATACGCGGACGGGCAATAGGGATCATTTTCGTACCTCCACCCTTCAAGGTAAAAGGTGTCCGGCGATCGGTTATCTGCCGTTGATGCCACATCTTCCCGTCATTCCAGACGATGCGGTATTGAGGAACATCACTATCGGGTTCCCGCCAATAAGTAGCTATATACGGATTTCCTCCCGCATCGGCACTCATACTCGTCTGATTAATCAACTCACAGTTTTGAGGCAAGTGGCAGGCATACTCCGCATTGGACAATTTGATCGGGAGTTCATATTGTTCTCCACTCGTCTTATACCAGGTTACCCCATTATCGAAAGAACGGGCATAACAAATATCATGGTTTGTTTCCACATGCCAGGTCTCGCGCCATACCCATGAAAGATGAATCGTCCCTTTCTCATCAACATATAACTGCCAATAGGCATTCCGTTTATTTTCTCCGTCGATCAGTATATCCTGCACACGAGTCCATTTATGTTCTTTCAGCGAATAACGGTTCATTACCAGATTTCCACGACCCGAAGAACCGGAGCGGTAAACAAACAATAAATCTCCTCCGGATAAAGGATAGAACTCCGGATAGGTGACATTTCCTTCGTCAACTCCGGTCATGGGCATTTTATCCCCCAGTTCCAGAGAACCGGGAGCAATGCTCCGGCAGTAATTCAATGGATGTCCATGATGGTCAAAAGATACGTGTATATATCCTTCTCCATCTATCATCATACTAATTATATTATGAGCATCCTTCACATTTCCCTGATATTGGGTGCGATGTAATGTCCATTGTTCCGAATCCAGTTTCCGCTTCCCAAGTACCAGATAGCCATCGTCATCGTAATAACTGATATATTGTTCATCACCGTGTGTAACCAGCGAGTTATTCCGAAAGACCGTCGTATTGACCGAAGTACAGCTATACCCCTTTCCCACTTCAACCAAATGCTGGGAACAGGCAATAACGGGAACGAGCATTATTCCGCAAAGTAGTAGCAGTATCCGTTTCATATTTATTTTTTATTTGTCAAAGATAGAAAGGTTCCATTTTTCATGCCAAGGGATAGTTATTTTCCCTTCTTTTACCAACACAGGCAACCATACATAACGGGAATCTTCCAAATCCTTCTTCTTCCAACGGTCGAACATGGCAATATATGCATCCTTCTTTCCGACAACAGGCTGGACATAAGTACTCTGGGCATAAAACGTTTTATCCGCATCCGGTCCCGTACAAGGATTTCCGATTGTCTTCCATGTTCCCATAATAGAATCGGCTACTGCGATCTCGGCTATATTAGGATCCCAGCCAGTACAACCGGAACTTAACATATAATATTTACCATTATATTTAAATACTGCCGGAGCCTCTCTCGATTCTTTTACGAAATTGCGTGTAAAACGTCCGCTCGGTTTCAGATAATCATCAGTCAGAAGGCTGATATACATCGTTTCATTATTTTCTGAAGAATAAAACTGATAAGCACGTCCGTCATCATCCACAAAAACAGTCTGATCGCGGCTCATCGCATTGTTCGGACGAAAACTTCCCTGATAAACGAACGGACCGACAGGAGAATCGGAAACTGCCACTCCGGCACAAGCCTTACTGTAATCAGCACTTTCCACATGGGCCCACATTACAAATTTGCCCGTATTCTTATTATAAACCACTTTCGGACGTTCCAATACTTTGGAGGGGTGCAGGTCATGATTCGGATCGTCTTTAACTGCCGGAAGTACAATACCCTCAAATTTCCAATTCAGCAAGTCTTTAGAAGAGTAACAACCTACTCCGGTCACATCCGTACGATAACACTCCCACGTAGCCCAGTCAGGCAAAATGGTTTTCCCTTTCTTGTATTCGCCATACCAATAGTAAGTGCCGTTATGATATAGAAGTCCACCACCATGGGCATTGATCGGATTCCCGTCCGTATCTTTCCAAACTTCTCCGGGGATAAAATTCGTATTCTTTTGAGCCTGTACGGATATTGGCAATAACGATACACAAACCACCCCTAATAATATAAACTTAATTATTCCACAATGTCTATTCATCTTCATGATATTAAATAAGATTTTTCGTTTACAAAGATAGATGATACATTAAACATAAAGGTCTACTTATGTGTCAAAAAAGGACTAAAAAACAGTCATTTTCCGGTAAATGTACGATATTACGGAATATTTGTACATTGAATTTAGCCATCATCTATTATATAATACGCTACTAATAGGGATTCCACCTATCAATCCATTCGATAAAAGGAATGCCCTCCTCATTAAATTGAATGGGTAACCAAATATATCGCGAATCAGCCAAACTTTTAGGACGCCATACATCTGCCATAAATATGAACCGATCTTTCTGCCCGGACAGAGGCAAGATGTAGGTGCTTTGCCCGCCAAATGTTTTATCCGCATTTTTGCCTATACAGGGATTCGGAAGCTGTTTCCATTCACCCCAAATAGAGGTTGCGGTTAATAGCCGTGCCTTATTCGGCTCCCAACCGGTACAGCCGGACGTAATCATCCAATAAATCCCATTTTTCTTGAAAATAGCCGGTGCTTCATTGTGTCCGCCAGGGAAAATACGGATATATTTTCCTGAATGACTCAAATAATCATCCGAAAGTTCTGCTATCTGTAAAGTCAGGTTATCTTCCGATGAATAAATATGATATGCCTTACCGTCATCATCCACAAATAAAGTCATATCCCGGGACATTTGCCCGCCTTCTAAATCACGATGCACAAACATTCCGCTTTCGATAGCCCCATACCATTCAGGGGTCCACCATTCTTTATATTTCTCAAAATTCCATTTCGCCTTTCGTTCCTTTTTTGTCATATTTAAGGGAAAGATACCCGGATTTACACGACCGGAACGGATGAAACGATAGGGTCCCACAGGCGAATCGCTGACAGCAACAGCTGTTCGTGCAGGTCCGTATCCTTGTCCTTTTAGTTCCAAATGCAACCACATCACAAATTTGCCGGTCTTTTCATTATAGATCACCTTCGGACGTTCCATGATACATCCTTTTTCTATATCGCTTTCTACCTTATCCGATACAGCTAAAGAAATTCCTTCATATTTCCAATGACATAAATCGGTTGAAGAATAACAACTCACTCCTTCTTCTGTGACAAATCCGGAGTCTGGGCGATGTTCGCCGAACCAATAATAAGTTCCTTTGTGGAACAGAACACCTCCACCATGTGCATTAATCACATTCCCGTCCGTATCCCTCCAAACTTTACCGGAAGCAATTGCCTTTTCTTTCTGATAGACTCTGACATAATCAATTTCGTATTTCATCGGCAAGGCTGCTTCATCAATCGGGCCTCCGTTAATACCGCCAATAGCAAGATTTAGCAATAAGTATTGCGGTTTGGTAAACGGATTTATTCCTTTACCTATTTTCCCATTAACAGTATTCTTCAAAGGAATCTCATTAAGCAACTCATCGTCCAGAAAGAGTTTGATTGATTCTTCATCCCAGTCCATACGCCAAATATGGAATTTGGACGCCCAATCAATATCTTTATCTGTAAAGTGGGAGTAAGACGTAGCCTGACTATCCCATTTTGCGTGCCAATGTTTATCCGTTCCCCATGCAGCATTTGCCAATATATGAGGTTTCCCCTTTATCTGATAATACTCCATTATATCTATCTCACCACAAGAAGGCCATTCTAAGCCACTCCCTAAAGTCCAAATAGCGGGCCATGCACCTTTTGCCACCGGAATGCGTGCTTTTATCTCAAAGCGCCCGTAAAGAAACTCCTTCTTTCCAGCGGTAGTCACAGAAGAAGAAGTATATCCGATAAACTCCCGCTTCTTGCGCCAATCATTACTACCGGGCACATAAAGAGGATTTTTTCTACTTTCCTCCTTCCGAGCCTCTATAATGAGCAATCCGTCCTTGCATATTGCATTATCCGACTGATACCACTGCGCTTCTTCGTTACGGGCATACCCTTGCTCAAAGTTCCACACGGATGAGTCTAATGCCCCATCCGTATTGAACTCATCACTCCAAACCAGTTGCCAATCATCTTGTGCAAAAGAAGCCAAAGAATATAATAAACAATAAAAAAATGTCATCCAATATCTATATCCACTCATTGATACCTATTTTATTAACAACAAATAGCATCAGCAATCATGCTGATACTATCTGTCCTAAGATAAAAATCCAATCCTACATTCTTAGTCAACTTTACTTTCATCAGCAACAGCGTCCTGCCAGTTATCCCACATCGGAACACCCGGATCATAGCCGTCATATCCCGGATTCTGACTAAGCTGTCCTTTCAGGTTACCATCACTTGAGCTTTTAGGTATCGGGAAGTAGATATTGTGCGGTGCCATCAGATATTCACGCCCTTTGACTGTCACATTATGCTTATTATAATAATTATTATAATGCTCAATTCTCTGAAACCAATAGCTATTTTCTGATAGTTTATCAACCGAATAAGTATTCCCCCATTCATCGGACTTACCACTCAAAGCCAAACTGTAAGAAACGCGGCTCAACTCCATATGTCTCCATTCTTCCATATACAATTCACGGGCACGTTCGTCCATAATATCGCCAATAGTTACCCCTGTATTTGTTTCCGGATACAATTCGTCACAATCTGCACGTTTCCGAATAACATTCACATCTTCAGCCGCACCTTTAATATCACCCAAATAAAATTTGGCTTCGGCACGTAGCAGATATGTTTCTGCAAGACGGAAACAATACCAATCAGCAGCACCACCCTGATAATTATTATTAGTAGGAAGATCCTGTTCCGGAGTTTCCACCCAAAACTTATAATGAGGCCAATCATACCAACAACGGATTGTATCCGAACACAAGATATTACCATTGTTATCATAAAGACGAAGATTCTTTCCATACCATTCCTTATCACCCGGGTCATTGTACTTCATATCCTCCATACGCGCCCAGTTGCCTACCTCACTATTGTGCCGCAAATCACCTTTATCATCCTTTCCATTCACATACCATAATGAATGTGTAGCAAAATAAGTAGGACGAATATGCCCAATTCCTCGTCCCAGAGCCTTATTATAATCGTACATAGGGCTATAATTCGCATTGGAAGATCCATTCACTTGCTGGGCATAATTTTGTACAGCCTTTTTATTACTCGGAGATTTTACATCCCCATTCCAGAAAGGAACCCAATTACGCATGGTTTTTAATGCAATAGCCGCATCTGTACCGGCACGATTAGGCATAGACAGAATAGCCTCCGTGTTAGCTTTGATACATTTATTTTCAGGGCGGTGCAAATCCCATATCACATTACGGGTTATATTCCATGTATCAGGATGAGGATTGATAAACGTACCAAAGTCATTTTCCATGAGCTTATACCCGGATTCATTAATCAAAATATCCGCTTGTTCTTTAGCTTCCTGGAATCTACCAGTAGCCAAATAACATTTAATCAGTAATTGACGACAAGCACCTTTACTAACCATGCCGATCATGGTCATATCTTTTTGCTCGGGCACCCATTTTACTGCATCTTCCATATCTGTAGTAATTTTCTCCAAGATAGCTTCTCTCTTCGTACTACGATAATTCTGTTTAGGTACTTCCAATATCTTAGTTACAAAAGGAATATCCTTGAATTGGAAACAAAGTGCCAAGTAGCGGAAAGAACGATGAAAATAAGCCCTCCCCTTAAATTCATTTTTAGTTTTCTCATCTAATTCTACATTATCAATATAATTGAGAACTGAATTAGCATATTTGATACCCGTATAACTTTCTCCCCAAAAATAGGAAAGACGGTTTGTATTATTGTTATCAATGCCCGTTGAAGGAGTCAAGCGGGTAGCTATATCAGCAAAGATGTTAGAATCATCTGTTTTTCCTGCAACGACCACATCAGAAAACATATATTCCGTACTAATCGGAAGCGACAAGTCCTGTGTACTGTAATAACTCCAATATCCTCTAAGATGCCTGTCGCACATGGCTAATGCAGCTTCCAAGCCTGAACGGGTACTGAAAGTTTTTCCCGGTTCGTAGAAAGATAATGGGTCTGGTTTCAAGAAATCTTCGGAGCAACTGCAAAATGCCGTTGCAATTCCTGCAACTATCAAAAGTCCTTTTGACAGGTTAGCAATTATTTTATTACGATTCTGTATCATAGTTTTGTTTCTTTATAAAGTTATATTCAATCCAAGTGTATAAGTTCTGGAAGTCGGAGCTGTTTTATTATCTGTAAAATACTCCGGATCACCTAATTTCCATTCTTTTGTCCAAACCGCCACATTGCGAATAGTTCCATATACTTTCACTTTATCCATTTTCCATTTAGAAGTAAGACTCTTCGGCAAAGTATAACCAATAGATATGTTATCAAGCCGGATAAAAGACATATCATAAAGTTTGCCTGGAGCACTCGGACCACCATTTGCGGGTCCCTTCGCATCCAATCGCGCATATTCATTTGTCTGATTTTCAAGCGTCCAGTATTCTTTTGCATAAAGATTGCCACACTTGGTTATCAACGAACTGCCATTATCCTGATTCATGTAAGAGCTATCCAATCTCTTATGCCCCCAGCAAGAATAAATATTAAAAGAAAAGTTCAAGTTTTTGAAAATAGTAAATTCATTACGCAATGACCAACGGCTCTTCGGATTACTCTGCCCCAAGAACTCTTTATCCTTATCGTTATATTTAGGTTTCACAGTACCGTCAGCATTTACATCATCATCAGCTGTGTAGTTATTGGCGACTTTAGGATCACCCGGACGTTGACCATATTTACCAGCTTCTTCTGCCTCATCAGCCTGCCAAATACCAGTCACACGATAATCCCAGATAACTCCGATAGGCTGTCCGATAAACCACTTATTTCCCGTGTCGTCTTTTTCCTTTTGTCCGATTACACTTCCCGCAACATCCTTGACATCCTCCATCTCATAATAAAGATGCTTGATAGTATTCTTATATTTGGAGAACCCCAAAGTAGTGTTCCATTCAAAGTTCCGAGTCTTGACATTTTGAGAGTTGATACTCAATTCAAATCCCTTGTTTTCAACCTTTCCTAAGTTGGTAGTTATATTATCCACCCCGGAGAAAATGGGTAGTCTCTGCTTCATAATCATATCCGAAGTAGGCATTACATAATAATCAAAAGTACCGGTGATACGATTATCAAGGAAGCCGAAGTCCAGACCGACATTCCAAGAAGTCGTTTTCTCCCATCTTAAGTTCGGATTAGCCAAGCGTCCTACTGACATATAACGATATTGTACATAACTTCCGTCTGCCGCATTTACATATCCTTGCGTAGCACCCATACCCATTCCCATATCAGCAAGAGCAATATAGGGATCTCCCAATGAACGGTTACCATTTGATCCCCAAGAGAACCTAAGCTTACCCATACTCATCGGCTTCCATTTGAAGAAACTTTCGTTAGTAAACGTCCATGCTAGTGCAACAGAAGCAAATGTAGCACGGGGATTTGATATTCCGAAGGCAGAATAACCATCACGGCGGACAGCACCGGTAAACATATAACGTTCATCATACGAATAGAACAAACGGGCAAGCATACCATCAGCAGTTTCGTGGGTATCATTCGAATCAAACGTGCTCCGGTCTTTATCACCCACTTTTGTTTCATGGAATCCCAACGCATCAGTAGGCAGCAAATTACGGGCCTGAATCTTATCTTGCCAAAACTTCCGTTCTTCCGCTTCCTGAACAAGCGTTACATTCACATGATGTTTATCCGCAAATGTGTAATCCCAGTTAATCGTATTATTAAGAGACCAGTCAAAACGTTTGGACTGTTCCCTGTTGACTCCGTGATCCAAAGCCGACCAGTCCGGATGTTCGGAAGATTCAAACCAACGATCATAAAACCATTGATAACGGGGGGCCGCATTGAAAGTATAAGTAATATTGAAAGGCAGGGAAACCTTCGCCGAGAAAATGGAATTTAAAACCGTATATCCTTTCTCTAAATCCCGATACTGCCGATCATAGTCGTAATTGTATCCTTTGCTATCTTCCTCACCCATCGGATGAATAACCGGATTACCGCTAGCATCGGCATAAGTGGCAAACGGACTGTTTTCCGTTATTTGCTTACGCCAGTCGACAGCCTGGTCACCGTCGCTCCGATCCTGGAAATTCACATTAGCACTTACTGTCAGCCAGTCTGTAACCTTACCTTCCACCTTCATATTTGCACGGACTGCCGTATAATCCTGTCCTTTGATAACGCCCTCATTAGACAGATAGCCTAATGAAAGATAATAACTCATCCGGTCGCTTGCGCCGGATATACTGACATTATAATCCTGATTAATGCCTGTACGAAAAGCATGATCGTACCAGTCGAAACTATAACCGGAAAGATAATTATCTAACGTGTTGCTATACATTCCGATACGTCTTCCCCAAATTTCATTATCCGAGGTTCCCGCTGCCATATTAGGATCATAAGCCTTCCATTGGTCCATCGTTATTCCATACTTGTTCAGGTTATCCGCCGTCGGCTGATCGTAATAACCATACATTCCCTTCTTGTCCGTTGCTTGATAAGCCTCATAAGCACCGGTGTCAGCGTTTACTCCATAAGTTTGAGTTTTATACCAGTCACGACGATATTGCAGATATCCCTCCGGTCCAAAAACCTTACGCTTATAGTTTAACGTTGCAAAACCGACACTTGCACTGAAATTGATTTGCGGTTTACCTTTTTTCCCTTTCTTGGTAGTAATGATAATAACACCGTTAGCAGACTTGGCTCCATATACAGAAGCGGCCGAGGCATCTTTCAGAATATCAATCTGACCTATATCTTCCGGATTAATTTCAGATAATTCACCATAAAACATCATTCCATCAAGAATAATCAACGGATCATTATGACCGCCATCCGTATAAACCGAACGCTGGCCACGAATCTGCATAGAACCACCCCCTTTTGCCGAATCATCATAACCGATATTCAATCCCGGCGTTCCGCGAAGTACATCTTGCACAGTTTTAGGCTTTTCATTTGCCAATTTATCCGGTCGAATTTGCACTATAGAACCCGTCAAGTCCTTTTTTCGCATCGTACCATAACCGACCACAACAACCTCATTCAACACTTTCGAGTCTTCATTCATCACAATCTGAAAAGACGATTTTCCATTCACCGGAATCTCCTGTGTAGCATAACCCACATAGCTAAAGACTAATGTACCCTTAGGAGATACACTTAAAATAAAGTTTCCGTCCAAATCCGTTATCACTCCATTCGTTGTCCCTTTTTCCAAGACGCTAGCACCGATAACAACTTCGCCGGAAGCATCTTTCACAGTACCTTTTACATTGATTTTTTTGTCCTGTGCATACAGGCCTTGAACGCTTAGTAACAATCCCACACATATTAATAAGGTACTAAAAACCTTCTTAACAGTAAGTTCATGCGACTCTAAGAATCTGTGTTTTTCCATGTTATTAATTAAATTAATTAGTAATTAAGTTCTAAATTTGTAATCCTGAAATTAACCTTTACCCTTCGGTTAACGATTACAAATGTAAGAACTACATCCATAAACAAACTCCAAAATCCGTTCATCGAAGTCGAATTTGAGATATTCATCTATTTTCATCTTTTTTGAATGGAAATTCGACTTGAAAGAGAGCTTATACAGACCTTTAAAAACAGCATGACAGACATCACATCGTAACAGCTAGAAGTCTATTACCCCAAAAGTAAATACATAAATACTGATTACAACTTATCTTCTCCCTGAATAAAACGGTCAATATATTCAGAAGGTAACAAACCGAATTCTTTTTTGAAACAAGCACTGAAATATTTAGGGTCGTTGAAACCGACAGCATAAGCCAACTCGGATACGCGGACATTATTTCCTTTCTCCTCCATAATCCGGCAGGCTGCTTTCAAACGTACATTACGAATAAAAGCCGAAGTATTCAGTCCGGTCAATGATTTCAGTTTCTTATATAAAGTAGATTTACTGGTTCTCATTTCCTCTGCAAACTGCGGTTGGTCAAACTCACAGTCTTCCAAATGACTATTCACGCAATCAATGGCACGCTGTATAAAGTCTTCATCCAGACTTGTATAATTCAAATCTTTCACCTCGAACACAAGCTGATTCTTGAAATCACGCGCCATGCGTTCCTTATATTTCAACAGGTTACGGATACGGGCATACAATACAGTCAAGTTGAAAGGTTTGCTGATGAATCCATCCGCCCCCACCTCGTACGCTTCCGCCCGATCCTCCTCCTTGTTTTTGGCAGTCAACAGAATAACCGGAATATGACTAATTTCCAAGTTATTTTTCACGTATTTGCAGAATTCAATTCCATCCATCTCCGGCATCATCACATCCGATACAATCAAATCGATATCTTCATTCTCCAAGACAGTAATACCTTCTTTCCCATTTTCTGCAGCAAACACATTATAATCACGTTTCAACAGCTTCGTCATCAATTGCAACAACTCCTCGTTATCCTCCACCACCAAGATAGAATTAGCATTATCGCCCCTCGGGTGAGTAACTGTATTATCTTCCTCCAACTTCTCATAACTAACAGTCTTTTGTACCGGTATAACAGTTTCATCGTCAATCTGTTCCTCTCTATAATAAGAACGGTCAACGGGGAATCGCACAATAAACTCCGTACCTTGCCCCTCTTCACTCTCTACCGAAATAGTACCTTCATGCAGTTCTACTAAATCTTTAGTCAATGACAATCCTATTCCCGTGCCGATAGTATTGAATTTACGGTAATCTCCCTCATAAAAACGTTGGAAAAGAAACCTTTGTTTCTCTTTTGAAATGCCCTTTCCGTTATCCTTTACTCTTAGAAGGACAAAATCCTTGCTTTCATCATAGGACAGAGTTACCTGTATAAATCCTCCTTCCTTATTATATTTAGCGGCATTAGAAAGTAAATTATACAAGATTTTATCCAGTTTGTCCGTATCAAAGTAGCCAATGATAGATTCGGGATCACAAAGCACGGAGAAATGTATCTTACGCTTTTTCACCAAAGGCTGAAAGCTTTCGGTTTCCCTCTTTACAAAAGCCGCAACATCTCCCGGAGAAACCCGAAGCTTCAAATTACCGGTTTCCGCTTTGCGGAATTCAAGTATTTGTTGCAATAGCCTTATCAGTCTCTGTATATTACTATTCATCACAGTATACAAATCATTATGACTGGGCGCCTGCATCTTTAGTTCATCTACCGTAGCAGAGATAATAGTCAACGGTGTCAGCAGTTCATGTGTGATATTAGTGAAGAATTGTAACTTCGCATGGTTCAATTCCTCTGCCTTCGACTTCTCTATTTCCCGGAGACGTAGTTCATTCTGCAATAACATACGGTTCCTGGTTGTTCGATAGAAGAAAAGCCCAACAAACAAAACCAGTATCACATACAATAGGTAAGCCCACCAGGTCGCCCAAAATGGCGGAAGCACCACAACCGTTAATTCACGAACATAGCCACTCCATACGCCATTCTCATTAGTAGCCTTCAATTGAAAGGTATAAGTCCCACTTGGCAAATTATTATAATAGGCAAAACGACGGTCTGCATCCGTATATTGCCAGTCACGGTCAAAATTCACAAGACGATAGGCATATCTATTCAATTCGGGGGTCTTGTAAGTGAGCGCAGCAAACTCAATGCTAAAATTATTATACTTATACGGCAGTTCTATTTTACTGGTATAAGTAGGCATGACAGGGGAGATTTTCTGCCGTAAATCAGTCGGCAAACTACTAAAAGAATGATTGAATACTTTAATGTCCGTTATCTGAAAGTTAGTCTCCTGCGGCAAAATCTCCATTTTCTCCGGAATAAAATTATTATATCCCTGATGCCCTCCGAAAAACAGTTCCCCCTCCCTGTTACAAGAAGAATTAACTACAAAGTTGTCCTGCAATCCATCCGCCGAAGTATAAATACGTGTTGAAAAATCACTCCCAACGGCTGCTACCCTAAGGTTTACCAATTCCGAATTCGTGCTTAACCATAAGTCTCCGCTTTTATCTTCTTCAAGACTTAAAACCACGTCTCCCGGAATGCCATATGCCCGATTTTTCCCTTCAAACAACTGCTTCCCCCGATCATAGAGGTATAATCCCCCTCCTTCTGTTCCTGCCCACAGTCTATTAAAACGGTCAAGATGCAAACAAAATACTGTATTGGTCGCCAACCGTCGGTTACGGATACTGTAATTCTCATATTTTAAGGTAGAGGGATTGTGTATATCTCCGGTTATATGAATCACCCCCCAGTTCGAAGTCGCCACCCAAACCGAGTTATCTGTATCCCTCACAATATCTCTTACATAAATGCGCTCGGTTGACAAACTATCCGTAAACTCCATTTTTCCAAAACGATAACCTGTACCATCTGCCAGGCTGACTCCTAACCCGGCACGTGTACCTACCCAACAATTCCCTTCCCAATCTTCGTATAATGCAGAAATACTGAAAGAAACAATAAAATCAGAGTTCTCCTCGGACAAATATTTCACTTTTTCACCTTTCCGGTAAACGTAAATGCCCCCATTATATATGCCTAACCATATTTCATTCTTTTTCTTACGTTCAACCATAGCAACCAGAGAAGTCAAAGAAGTGACATCCGAAAATTCTGGTATCTGTGAAAACATTTCCAGCTTTCCCGTTGCATATTCTTGGCGGGCTAATCCGTAAGTTCCCACTCCCAACCATAAGTTTCGGTCGGAATCTGCAAACAAAGAACGAACAGAAGTGACCGGAATATCCGTATTTTCTATCTGCAGAGTATGCAAATTAAACAACACTTTCCGAGTGTTTGTCATTAAAACCCCTCCGCCAATCGTTCCTATCCACATATTGTCTTGATTGTCGCGTATAATGGAATTTATCTCATCTGTAGGGATACGATAAGGGATTCCTCCTGACTTATAATTGATAAATGATTTCGGGTCTGCAAGTTCCAGAATGCTCAATCCGCTACGAGTACCCACCCATAAAGAACATGTATTCTTATCTTCGGCCATATCATACACTATATTATCAGACAGGCTACTTGCATTCCCATTTTCATGCAGATAACGCACGTAAGAGACACGAGCCATGTCTTTGGGATTTTCCAGTTTGAAAAGTCCGCACCCCCAACTACCTACCCAAATATCCTTATTACTGTCCTCATAAATGATATGAGAAGAATTGCGTTCATTCATTCTCGGGTAAATTTCAACCTTACCTGTCGACGGAGAATAACGATACAAGCCCTGCGCCCATGTGCCAATCCAAAGGTCTCCATCCGAATCCTCCACCAATGACTTGATAGTAGCATACGTCAATTTTCCTTCCCCGAAGTCATTGCCACAAACAACAAAAGTATCCCTTCGAGAATCATAACGGCACAATCCTCCATCCGTTCCTATCCAAACAGTATTATCACGAGTGACACACACTGCCGACACCATATTATTGGGAATGGACGGAGATAAATACTTTCTAATCTCGCCAGTCCTCTTATTCATCACATTCAAACCTTCTCCCGTCCCTATCCAAAGTTGGTAATTACCATCATCGGCCAAGCTAGTAATACTATTGCTTGTCAGCAATTCCGGTGAATAAAGGTTGGATTTATAGAGTGTGGTTTCATATCCATTATAACAACAAAGGCCGTTGCGTGTAGCAAACCACATAAATCCATCCTTATCCTGATAGACTTTCTGGACTTCATTTGTCGGTAAAATATTAGGTGTAGAAAGTTGCTTAAATTTCAGAGGAGTGGCAAGTACTCCTGATGCCAATAACGAATTGGTAGACAAAGTAATTAAAAGCACAAAAGCCCTTATTCTGCAAAGAATATTAAAACATGTTTTATTTTTCATAGACTAGATTTTTATGTATATTGTTTATAATTATAATATCACATTATAACCACAATCAAAATTACAAATAAAAACAGTAAGAACCAACACTTTAATTTCGCTAATACAATAACTTGATGATATTGAATGACTATTTTTTTCCTATGCCCTCCTAACTAAGACAACAAACACTTATTCATCAAACATTATAATTTTAATTTCTTTAGTGTTCAAACGCACTGTCACCATTTTCTGATCTTCCGAAATTTCTATTGCCTCCACCGGATTCAGTTCTCTTTTAGTAAAGCTATTCTTACCATTATTTTTTTTCCAGAGTTGAAGAGTTACATAAATCTTATTGCTTGTCAGTTTATCGGAAACCATTGTCAAAGCACATTTCTCACTGACGGGATGTAATCCTTCAGGATATACAGCATATACCTTCTCCCAACCAGCCAATGGTATCATCGCCAATTCATATGCCCCGTTAGAAAGTACCGGAATGTTCAGTTTACCCACTTTAAGATGTGTCTCCCGGATATTTGTATCCAAACGCGGTAGTGAATAATGCCCCAAACAGATTTCTGTCGGTTCGGAAACCGATACTTTATCCACCCGTAAGATACCGTCCGGCAAAGGAATGTCCGCCAGTTGAAATTTCACGGTACTATCTGTCTCAAGCACAGCATCCCGGCGATATATACCGTTTTCGAAACTTTTGAATGTATAAAGCCGCAGGACTTCCCACTCCCCTTTTTTGTTCTTCGTACCGTAATTCATTGATATTTCCCTATCCTTTCCATCTGCCATCCACGGGAATTCAGTATGATAAGCCAGTTTATTATAATTTTCCGTACTACGGAACTTTTGCCAGTCTTTCGCAACAGTTTCGTGGCACCATGAACGCATTTCAGCTCCACCACTATTGGGGTAATCCGTAATCAGCAAGTTTGTACCCGGCTGGAATTTATTATATACATATCCTTTCTTCAGTTCTTTCTCCCAAGGACCGTTATTTTCCTTAGCAGACCAAAATTCTGCATCTTCCGGTAATAATAAACTCAAAAAAGCCTTTCCACACCAGTATACACTTCCCCGGCAACTATAAATCTGTACGGCTGGTGCAAAAGGGCCATAAAATCCCATTGTCGGAACACCGTCTTCCAAAAAATCCGGGCACTCCAGAAACTGTAGTAACGTAGAAGAGGCAATCCTCCTCATCCAACCGTAATTTACTTCACCACTCCGGTCATATTCTAATAAAGATAATGGGGCTGTCGCCGCAAAACGATAACAGATGCTTCGCCCCCACATATTCATTTTCCCCTCTTTACTAAACATATATGGATAATTGGCCACCATATCGTGCTGATTTGCCATAAACTGTCGTGCCAGTTGAGGAAATTGTTCTTTTCCAAACATTTCCGCCCAAATAGGACCATATGTCTGATAAGCCCATACGCTGTAGTAATCATAAGCGGGAGCATCATTATACCACCCCTCACCGCGGTAACGTGCCAGAAGTTTTTTCAAGTTCGACTCCAAATAAGCTTCATTTACTACATATCCTTGATCTTTCAAAAAACTCAATATAAAGACATTGAAAAACATCCAGTTGGAACCGATTGTTGGTCCTTCGCCATAACTCAACATTGTTGTAGCCAACGAATCTTTTTGTGCCTTAGTCAACGGATCCCACAATACTGTTTGGGCCGCTTTCATAGAAATAGCCAAAGAACCTAATTCAAGTAATGTCTGACTTGGTCCACCCTTACGATGCGGAATATAACTTTTATTTTCCGGGTTGGATATATTCACCAATTGATGACGATAATAGTCTGCCACTTTTATCCCGTTCACCACCAAATCCGGATTATCTTTCAAAAGAGGTGCGGCAACAAACAATGTCCGCGCCAGTCCTTCCAATTTCGCTACTGGAATTTGCCCATCATTCTTTGGATACGTTTTTTCCAGTTGCTTCGGAAAATACATCGGGTCGTCCAAAGTATGGATATAATCAAATGCACCTTTCAGCAAGTATTCACCGGCTTGTATCCAATGCTTGCGTGTCATTCCCGTATAAGGACTTTGCCGATAGTCCGGTTGTTGCACGACAAAAATATTTTTTTGTATTAAATCAATTTTCTGATCCAGTAACCCATTGAGGTATATACATAAAATTCCTTGTGCATACTCCATCTTCAAATGGAGAGTTTCATGCTTCTGCGGAGCATACCACTTACCACTTGTACCTCGTCGCATTGTCTTCCAACAGTCCGACGTCCCAAGTACATTCGGACTGACATATGCTTTCCCTTTGTATCTTACTTCAGGTTTCATTGTCTGCCCATTCAGACAGTACTCAAGTTCACCTAACTTCAACAGGCAACCCTGATAATTATTCGTATCAAGTTGAATAATCTGTTCGATTGTAAAATCCTTGTCCGGCAAAAAACGGAAGTTCTTATCCGGAGCTGTTGTTTTTTTCTTCTTTGTCGTCGGAAACCCCTTGAAATTACATGCAATTCCTGTACAATAACCCTTCGGATGGCTCAAACTGACAATCCAGTCATAATAATCACCATACATCCACGCCAACCGCAATGGCGTATTTTCTGACCCGGGAATAAGGTAAGGACGTATATTATTCTGCCGTGAATCATTGGTGACCGCTTCCATTGAAACAATTTTTCCCTCCGTTCCCAAAGTATATTTTACAATCTCATATACTTTGCCATATTTTCCTTTTACAGGCAACGAACAATAAATCTGGTTTGTATTTACAGGATCTATCGCCATACCCGCGCTATAACATTTCTCTAAATCAGGAGTTTGATGAAAATGACCGCCGGCATTAGCTAAAAAGGTCTTTTTCCATTCATGTCCATTCCACTTGGCATAATAATAATCATGGGAATTTTTATCAGCACTGATACGCACCAATGCTATCACCGGATTTTCCTCTTCATCAAAAGCAACCTGCCACACCCAGTCACGTTCCGAAGGCTTATCTACCAATGTATAAGGATAGCGCGACATATAATCAATGTTTTTATTCACTTTGAAGGTCCCGTCCGCAATAGTTGAAAGGATATTACCCTTCACATCTTCCAACTGCAATGTCCGTATGTTGATATAATTAAAATACAGATAATTCGGACTTTCATTATCCGGATGCCCGGTTGTATAGGTAAGATATATCCTGTCTTTTCCATTCGACATATATTTGGCATAAGGACGCGCGCCTGTAGACTTCACCATCTGATAAGGTCCCCACACGATATCCACATAATCTTTCTTGTCGGGCAAGGACAATTTGGCTATAGTAGGATGCCAACCGATACCACGCCAACACAGATAGATATGTTCGGGATCGTCTGACAAAATAAACGGGGACGGATAGGTAGTATTATGTTTAGTCTTAATTATTCTCTCTTCTCCCAACGTAGTGATGTCTCCGGGAAGACGGGAAATCCGATAGTAGAAACAAGCCTCATCAGTATGTCTCGAATAAAATATCATAACCCGCTCATCGGGCAATATTAAAAAGGTCGGGTTATTATGGTCATCCGGTTGAAACCAGGAACGAATCAAAACTTCTTCCTGTATGTGCCGGAGAAAATCATATTGCATCGCTTTTATATTGCCATGAATATCTATATAGCCTATATATGTTTTATTAATAGTGCCTTTCGCATTTTCATAATGCAAAGCCCTAGGGTCGGCAAACCAACACCAGGCACCTTCAGCTGTGACCTGATAGCCTCCATTATCAAGGTTCTTACTATCATTTTTTGCCTGCGATTGATTACCGGACAAGCATAAAATAAGGAATAATAATACAAGTTTTGTTCTCATGGTAAAAGAATGTTTATAGTTTCAGAGTCCACCACAAAAATAAGACATAATAAACAAATGAATGTCTAAATTACAATCATAAAGGTTTAAATTTGAGTTATCAAGCTGTTTATGATTGATATACCACCCTCTTTGACGGATAAATCTCCTGTTTTATGTCAAATCTGCCTTATCTTTGCAGTACTTATTAATTAATACTTCAGCATATGAAATATTTGTCAGTTAAATCTTTTCTAACAATAAGTTTGTTTTTTATCGGGACTTTACAATCCATGACGCAAAACAAAAGGCCGCACAACCCTATTTTATCCGGCTTTCATGCCGACCCGGAAATTTTATATTCCCAACAGACCAAGCATTACTATATCTATCCCACCAGTGATGGTTTTCCCGGATGGGGAGGAAGTTATTTCAAGGTCTTTTCATCGAAAGATTTGAAAACATGGAAAGAAGAGAGAGTGATATTGGACATGCTGAAAGACGTATCATGGGCCAATGGTAATGCATGGGCTCCTTGCATTGAGGAGAAGAAAATAGATGGAAAATATAAATATTTCTTTTATTACAGTGCCAATCCCGTCACCAACAAAGGTAAACAGATAGGGGTAGCGATAGCCGATTCCCCCACTGGCCCTTTCACCGATTTAGGAAGACCAATAGTTACTTCTTCTCCCGTAGGACGAGGTCAACAAATAGATGTAGACGTATTTACTGATCCCGTTTCCGGCAAAAGCTACCTGTATTGGGGTAACGGATATATGGCGGGAGCCGAATTGAACGATGACATGGTATCCATCAAGGAAGAAACCATCAAAGTGATGACTCCGGAGGGCGGAACTCTGCAAACGTATGCTTTCCGGGAAGCCCCTTATGTATTCTTTCGAAAAGGATTGTATTATTTCCTCTGGTCTGTTGACGATACAGGATCACCCAATTATCATGTGGCATACGGTACCAGCCATTCTCCATTAGGGCCTATTCAGGTTGCCAAGGAGCCGGTTATTCTGATACAATCTCCTAAAGAGGAGATTTATGGTCCGGCACATTGCTCGGTTCTTCAAATTCCTACTAAGAAAGACAAGTGGATTATCATATATCATCGTATTAATAAAGAGTATCTGAAACATGGACCGGGATGGCACCGCGAAGTTTGTATGGATCAAATGGAGTTTAATGAAGATGGAACCATCAGACAAGTAGTTCCTACACCTTAAATTTAATTCTTTAGTTTCATAAAGTATAAGAACAAGGAGTATATTAAGTCAATTTTAAAATAATACCAAAATGAAAAACGTCCTACTTATCGTATTGTTCACCTTCACCTGTATGACAGGAAAAGCACAACTTAACCATGGGTACCCTATAGAGCCAGTACCTTTCACTTCTGTTAAAGTAACAGATTCTTTTTGGGGACAGCGTCTCAAAGCAAGTCGTGAAGTAACTATACCTCTGGCATTCAGTAAATGTGAGGAAACAGGAAGATATGAGAACTTCGTGAAAGCAGCTCATCCCAGCGATACCTATAAAGTGGAAGGATTTTCTTTCGACGACACAGATGTGTACAAGACTATTGAAGGTGCCAGCTATTCCCTACAGACTTATCCAGACAAGAAACTGCAAAAGTACATTGACAGTGTACTCGTCATTGTTGCTGCGGCACAAGAACCGGACGGTTATTTATACACTGCCCGTACGATGAATCCCAGGCATCCGCACAACTGGGCAGGAAAAGAACGTTGAGTAGCCGTAGAAAATCTTAGCCATGAATTTTATAATTTGGGACACATGGTAGAAGGTGCAGTAGCACATTATCAGGCAACGGGTAAACGAAATTTTCTTGATATCGCTATTAAATATGCCGATTGCGTATGTCGGGAAATAGGTGACGGCCCACAACAAAAAAGATTGGTTCCGGGACATCAGATAGCAGAGATGGCATTGGCCAAATTATATCTAGTGACAGGAAATAAGAAATATCTTGACCAAGCCAAATTCTTCCTGGATGCACGTGGCTATACCAGTCGGAAAGATGCTTATAGTCAGGCACACAAACCGGTAGTGGAACAGGATGAAGCTGTGGGACATGCCGTACGTGCGGCTTATATGTATTCAGGTATGGCAGATGTAGCAGCAATCACCGGAGACAGCAGTTATATCAAAGCAATCGACAAGATTTGGGATAATATTGTTTCTAAGAAAATTTATATCACAGGCGGTATCGGTGCACGCCACTCTGGAGAGGCTTTCGGCGACAATTATGAGTTACCCAATCATTCCGCTTATTGTGAAACTTGCGCGGCCATTGGTAATGTATATATGAATTATCGCCTCTTCCTGCTTCATGGCGATGCCAAATATTTCGATGTATTGGAACGCACGCTATATAATGGATTAATATCCGGAGTATCATTGGATGGCGGTTCTTTCTTCTATCCCAACCCACTGGCTTCCAATGGAGGTTATAGCCGTAAGCCATGGTTCGGATGCGCTTGCTGCCCCTCCAATATCAGCCGTTTTATTCCGTCACTTCCCGGCTATGTGTATGCAGTCAAAGATAATCAGGTATATGTCAATCTGTATCTCTCCAATAAGGCCGAATTGAATGTAAACAAGAAGAAAGTGGTGTTGGAACAAGAAACCGGTTATCCCTGGAAAGAAGACATTCGTGTGAAAGTAATACAAGCCAATCAAGAATTCGCCTTGAAACTCCGTATTCCGGGATGGGTACGCGGAGAAGTACTGCCTAGTGATTTATATACTTATGCCGATCATCAGAAACCGACTTATCGAGTGACCGTGAACGGACAGGAAGTACCTAATGAGCTGAATAACGGTTATCTAAGTATCGAGCGTAAATGGAGAAAAGGAGACGTAGTAGAAGTTCATTTGGATATGCCTACCCGCATCGTCAAAGCGAATGAAAAAGTAATCGACGATAAAGGGCGTGTTGCCGTTGAACGTGGCCCGATAGTATATTGTGCTGAATGGCCTGACAACAAATGTAATGTACATACTGTACTTCTCAATCAGCATCCTCAATTTAAAATCATTGAGAAACCGGAGCTCCTCTACGGAGTAAATCAAATCATCACCGATGCCCAGACTTTAAGTTACGATAAGAACGGGAAACTGGCTACGAAAGACGTAGAATTGACCTTAATTCCTTATTATGCCTGGGCTCATCGTGGTGAGGGTGATATGGAAGTATGGTTACCGATTGATATCAGTGCAGCTTCTGCATTACCACAAGAAGCCGGAAAATGGGAAGATAACGGATTCTTCAAGAATTGAAAATAGAAAAGTCGTGCTTCATAAGCCGACTTTTTTTATCTTTGTAATCTTGAAACATAGCCATGACTACCAATAGTTTGAGAAACATACGGATTCTGCTCTGCTTATTTTTCTGTTTCAGGATGACACCGTTCATATATGCCGGTAAATTCCTGTTCACCACCATCAATGCGTCGCAAGGATTGAGTGATAACCAAATACGTTATATCCTCCAGTTGCCCGACGGAAGAATGGTATTCACCACCAGCGGTAATGTAAATTTATACGACGGTGTACATTTCAGCTATCTTCACCGCACCACGGAATACGTATATCCATTAAACCAATATAACGGGCATTACCGCATTTACCAGAGTGGGGATTCTCTGTTATGGATTAAAGATACTCACAAACTGATGTGCATTGACCTGTACAGAGAGGAATACATTCCTGATTTAGATGCTTACTTTAAGAACAGAGAGATACAAGCCCCCGTAGAAGACCTTTTTGTAGACGATTCAGGACACATCTGGCTACTCATAGCTAACGAATTACTGGAATTAAACAACAAGACCCGTATAACCTTGCCCGACAAGTATTCCGGAAAATTGCAGGACCTGAATGCCGACAGTACCTCCCTATATTTATTCTATGACACAGGCGAAGTGTCCTGTTACCACATAGCCGACCAAAAAACTGTATACAATATAGCCGCTTATCCTGCATCCGAACAGGCTGAATATCAAAATACTTCTCTCGTCGTCAAAAGCGCAGACGGCTTCTATCAACTACGCAACGGGCGTAAAGGCGGTTTATTCTATTTCAATAGCCACGAGCGCACATGGAAAAAACTCTTCGAACAGAACTATACTCTCAACACCCTTATCATTACCCCTAATGGTGAGAAAGCCTATATCAGTTGCGTTCACGGGTTTTGGATGATTGACCTCCACACAGGAACACAAAAATACATCCCCCTATTGAAAACCGGAAACGGACAGATTGTCTCTACCGAAATCAGCACTGTCTTTCAAGACCGACAAGGAGGGTTATGGCTCGGAACTTTCAATCGGGGATTATTATATCATCACCCGTCCATGCATAAACTGACTCATATAGGTCGCAATGCATTTCCCGTCTCCCCGGAAGAAGAAATCAATATTGAATCTTTCGCCGAAGATAAAGATGGAAATATCTATCTAAAAGCTCATTCCCGAATTTATCGACTGACAGCTAATGAACAAAAATCCTATGTATTAAAGTCAGCAGCTATCCCGTCTGTCTCTCCTGAAATACTGAATCGGTTGAACCCCAACAAAAACCATCATTTCAGAAATAAAGTATACAATACATTATATACCGACACGCGCGGATGGACATGGGCAGGAACTCCTGACGGGCTGGAACTTTTTACCAGCGAAAACGACTCTGCCCCACGTATCTTCTATCGTGAAAACGGATTGAGCAATAACTTTATCCAGGGTATCATTGAGGACAAATATCGAGACATCTGGGTAACGACCAGTAACGGTGTCACACGCATCCACATAAATCCGGAGAATAGGAACATCAGTTTCACCCGGTTCAATCAGTTGGACGGTGCTTTGGACGGCGAATACATAAAAGATGCCGTATTCAGTTCTTCCGACGGCACTCTCTATTTGGGTGGTATTGATGGCTTTAGCATATTCCATCCCGACAAGGACTCCATTCATCCGATGCTTCCTGATCCGCCTGTTTTCACAGCCTTACGCTTGTATGGAGAAAAAGTGAATACAGGAAAAGAATATGGCAACCGCATCATCCTGTCCAAGGCTGCTCCTTATACAACCGAAATCGAACTGGACTATAACCAAAACTTCCTGACTTTCGAATTTTCAGCATTGAATTATATCAATCATGAACGCACATACTACCGTTATCAACTGGAAGGTATCGACCCGCAATGGATGAGTACATTTGCAGGAAGACAGGGAAATGCGACTGTGGGGAAAGGTCTTCTTCAAGCTGTTTACACCAATTTACCACCGGGAGATTATACATTCAAAGTCATGGCCTCGGACAATCCTCTTCAGTGGAACGGCAAAGTGACAGCTATAAAATTAACCATCCATGCACCGTGGTGGAAAACAACCACGGCTTATATCCTGTATGCAGTCATTTTATTACTGATTGCTTTCACCGGTATCCGATTGTATATCTATTGGAGCAGAAAGGAAATGGAGCGCAAGCATAAAGAAGAGATTCTATTACTCCGTATCCGCAACCTGATCGAACAAAATAATTCTCTAACCTGTGGCATAGAAGAAACGTCTCCCGACCATCAGCAACAGGATACGGAAGAATCTGCATTTCTGGCACAAGCCATCAAACTGGTGGAACAGAATCTGCACGTCAATGGCTATTCGGTGGAGCAACTAAGCCGCGATCTCTGTATGGAGCGAACGGGATTATACCGCAAACTGGTGACTATGCTCGATCAGTCTCCCAGCCTCTTTATCCGTAACATTCGTCTGCAACGGGCAGCACAACTGATAACAGAGGGCAAGCTAAGTATTACAGAAATTGCGGAACACACAGGTTTTAGCAGTTCCAGTTATTTAAGCAAATGTTTTCAGGAAATGTATGGATGCCGCCCGTCAGAATATGCCGAAAAAGCGAAGAAATCAACGTGATTACTGTTTGTTTCAACCTGATTGTTGTCCGTTTTGCTTGCCTACGCCCTACTTTTGCTGCATCATAAAGCACTTAAAAAACCATGAAAATGAATCTTATTAGAAAAGCCGGTTTCTTGCTTGTATGTGCAACAATGGTTGCAGCAGGCAATGGTACAGCACAAAATGTACAGCGTACCTCACAAGGCATCAAGTGTGCCACACAGGGGATGGATGTCAACGTAGAGTTTTATTCACCCTCCATTGTCAGGGTTTATAAGACGCCCAGTCAGAAATCTTGCAATAAAGAAAGTCTGGTCATTGTCAAAACGCCCGAGTCGACTCCTGTTTCTTTCGGTGAAAAGGGGAAAAAAGTGACATTAAGCAGCCGTCTTATCCAAGTGGAAGTGAACCCGGAGACTGGTGGTATCCATTTTTTCGATTCGTCCGGCCAACGTCTGTTGACGGACAAGGATTACGGAACACAATTCACTCCTTTCAATGATGCAGGTGTTCCGTCTTTCAATGTCCGCCAGGCTTTTTTGCTGGATAAAGACGAAGTAATCTACGGTTTGGGACAGCAGCAGACGGGTAAAGTGAACCAACGCAATCAGAAACTGTTTCTCCGCAATCAAAATATGAATATCTGTATTCCGTTTATTCATTCCGTCAAAGGATATGCCCTTTATTGGGATAATTACTCTCCCACTACTTTCCTCGACAATCCGCAAGAGATGTCATTCGACTCGGAAGTAGGCGATTGCGCTGATTATTATTTCATTTACGGTGGCAATGCGGACGGTGTAATAGCCGGAGTGCGCGAGTTGACTGGTCAGGCCCCGCTCTATCCGCTCTGGACACTGGGATTCTGGCAATGCCGCGAACGCTATAAAAGTCCGGACGAACTCTGCGAAGTAGTAGACAAGTACCGTGAACTGAAAGTACCTCTGGACGGTATCATCCAAGACTGGCAATACTGGGGATGCAATGAAAACTGGAACTCGATGAAATTCCAAAACCCACGCTATATCAACAAAATGGGTGATCCGGAATACATGAAATTCCTCCCGAACGGAGAAGACAGAACTGCTAATTATGGAACGCCACGCATCAAAAGTCCGAAAGAAATGATCGACTATGTACATAAACAGAATGCACATATCATGATTTCAGTATGGGCCTCGTTCGGTCCGTGGACAGAGATGTACCAGAAAATGGATAGCCTGAAAGCATTGCTTCACTTCGAGACATGGCCTCCCAAAGCCGGAGTAAAACCTTACGACCCGTTCAATCCTACAGCACGCGATATGTATTGGGCAGAAATGAAAAAGAATATCTTCGATCTCGGAATGGATGGCTGGTGGCTCGACTCTACCGAGCCGGATCATCTGGAAATCAAGGACAAAGATTTCGACACCCCCACTTATCTGGGTTCATTCCGCAGAGTGCACAACGCTTTTCCTTTGATGTCCAACAAGGGTGTATACGAACATCAACGTGCCACCACTTCCGACAAGCGGGTATTCTTGCTCACACGTTCGTCTTTCCTAGGACAGCAACGTTATGCGTCACATTCATGGAGCGGCGATGTAGTCTCTACCTGGGAAGTGATGAAGAAACAACTAGCGGCAGGACTAAATTACTCACTATGCGGCATACCATACTGGAATACCGACCTAGGCGGCTTCTTCGCATGGAAATATAACAATAATGTACACAATATCGCTTATCATGAATTGCACGTGCGCTGGTATCAGTGGGGAGCATTCCAGCCGATCATGCGTTCACACAATTCCAGTCCGGTAGCTGTGGAAATATACCAGTTCGGCAAGAAAGGAGACTGGGCTTATGACGCACTCGAAAAATATACTCACCTGCGCTATCGCCTTTTGCCCTATCTCTACAGCACTTCATGGGAAGTTACCAACAAAGCGGGCAGCATCATCCGACCACTCATGATGGATTTTCCTAAAGATAAGAAAGTACTTGAGATGGATACAGAGTATATGTTTGGCCGTAATTTCCTTGTCCGCCCCGTAACTGATTCGCTTTATACATGGCAGGACGACAAACAGAACGGCTATCAGAAGAATATGAATAAGATAGGAAAGACAGATGTTTATCTACCCGCAGGTGCCCAATGGATTGATTTCTGGACCGGAAAAAGCCTGAAAGGCGGACAAACCATCCAGCGTGAAGTGCCTATCGACATCATGCCGGTCTATGTCCGTGCAGGTTCTATTCTACCCTGGGGACCGACTGTACAATATTCCACCGAAAAGAAATGGGATAATCTGACACTTCGCATTTATCCGGGTGCCGACGCTGAATTTACTCTTTACGAAGATGAGTTCGACAACTACAATTACGAAAAGGGAGCATACACTACCATTGCCATGAAATGGAATGATAAAGACCGCACCCTGACGATTAACGACCGGCAAGGTAACTACAAAGGAATGCTGAAAAATCGTAAATTCAACATTATCATTGTAGAACCGGGAAAAGGTTGTGGTGACGGTGATGCTACGACATTCGATCAATCTGTTTCTTATAGGGGAAAGAGAGTAGACTTAAAATTATAAAGTTTCAACTTTACAAATACAGCCTTCACCCTTCACAATGCCCTATTCATCGGCATTAGCGGGTGAAGGCTGCTCTTTCATCCGCCTTTCACCCTCCGTTTTCTTAACCCTGTATAATTCTTCTCCACCTGTTACTTCTAAAGACATATCTAACCTGTTTCCCACTCATTACTAACTAACTTCTTTTTCATTAATAACAAACTTTCTTTTGATTACTGGTAAACTTCTTATTACCAGTATGTAAACTTGCTTTTCATTAAATGCAATCTATAATTGCAAGTTGCGTTTATAAAAACAAAAGCTTTGATTATATAAATGCAAGTTTCATTTATATAATCAAAGCTTGCATTTATAGTTTTCTTATGATGCAAAGAAAGTTTGGTCCCTATACAAAGGAAGTTTATCCCTTATAGAAAAGAAGTTTTCCTATAATAGTCTGGAAGCTATCTGCTAACACTTCTTCTGCCAACTATAGATAAAAGATTTAGCAGAAGACAATCTGTGAAAGCCAGGGTAGAAAGGTGAAAGGAAAGTGAAAGCCTGCCCTTCACCCGCTAATGCCGATGAATAGGGCATTGTGAAAGGTGAAGGGTATTTTCTTGAATATGATTATTTTAGTATACCAGCGTAAGGCAATGTCTGCAACCACAATTCCATAAAACGGTCGTATACACAATATCCCTCTTCCGCCTTAAATACATATTCTTTATTAATCAGAAATTTAAGGGCTGCATTAATACTACTCGAACCTTTCAATCCATATTTCTTAATAAATATAGAACTATTAATAGCCGCTACGAATTGCTCCCGGGCGATAGCGCGCAACAAAGTTGATTGATTTTCGGTCAACATACCATATAAGCGCTGGTATTCATCCACCTCGGAACGAACTATATCTGCCAAACATTTCTCAAATATAGTTTCATTCAATATGGGTTCCTTTTGTTCATAAAGTCGGTTCAACACATACTGTATATACCATGTATGCCCATTAAAACGTTGATAAATCATCTGAAAGAGTTCATCACTCAAATCTTTTCCTCCGGCCTGCATCCAACGTATGGCAAAAAGAGAATAATGCTCTAAAGGGATGGATGTCAGATTCATCTTTTCTGTACTCCGGTAAAAAGGACGTTTTGCTGAACCAAACATTTCTGCCATCAGATGTTGTTTGCTTCCTGAGAAAATGAAATGTACATGAGGTAAAAACTGGATGTAAGAGCGCAACAAGCCTTCTACCCCTTTTTCCGGATATTCAGTGATCTGCTGAAACTCATCAATAGCGATATAACATTCTTTTCCCGAATGTTCCAGGTAATCAAAAATCTCTTTTAATGTTGCCTGTGCCTGGGAAGGTTGAAAATCAAGAGTTGCTTGTGGCACTCCCGTTAAGACATCGGGGGAAAACACTAAACGACAACTTTTAAAAAAGCCACTGATTGCCGCCAACGTCTTCTGCGATAAATTATCTAATTTACCAATCACAGTCTGCCCGAACTGAATGATAAAATCATCCAGACATGTCGTAGAAAAAATATCCATGTAAAAACAAGCTGCCTCCGGATACTCCCGTCGTATCTGATGAAAGACGTTCTGTATTAATCCGGTCTTACCCATACGGCGAGGACTCATTAAGGTCACATTTCTTCCATTCCGTAAAGCGGAAATCAAATGTTCCGTTTCTTCTATCCGATCACAGAAATACTTAGGACCAGCATAGGCATAAATCAAAAAAGGATTATTTACGTCATTCATATTCAAGCAATTATTTATAGCGTAATTATTGTAGCACTTTTTATGCTACACAAATTACGCTATAAATAATGATTCTACCAAACTTTTGCCGAACAATCATTTCCCATATGATCCCGCCACGCTTCTATTCACCAATACAACACCTCCCTGTGGAAGGATTTCCAGTTGCACTTTTCCGCTTTCTTTTACTTTCAACGTCACAAGTTGAGGTTCTCCTTTTTTATCATCCTTATACAGAGAAACGGTTTTTCCGGCAAACATATCTAAATCCAGTTTCAACTTTACGATTTCTTTCCCAGCATTCACAGCCGCCAGATACCAAGTGTCACCGTGGCGACGTGCCAAGACTACATATTTTCCCGGATATCCATCAATGAAACGTGTTTCATCCCACGTGGTAGGAACCGTTTTCATATAGTCCATACAAACAGGGGAAACATCTTTCAGGTTGTTGGGAGCAAGCGCAAAATTCTGTACCGGATTCTGGAATAATACGGTAGTGGCTAATTGAAAGATATCAGTAGTACGGCGGGTAGTTCCTCCGTCATTGTTGCGATTCAGCCGTTTGTTCAGGAAACAACCACCAAATTCCATGCAACCCACCGCGTTGCGGATAAACGGATGCAGACAGGCATTGAAAGCCTCTTCATCACAGAAGTGCTGGCTGAAAACCATATTTTCGGAGGCCAGTACAGCCTCGCTGCCTACATAGTTCGGGTACATACGTTCCCATCCGCGAGGGATGGTGCAACCGTGGAAGATTACCATCAGACCGTGGTCGTCAGCATCACTCAAAATATCTTCATACAGGCGCATCGTTTCCTGCTTGTCGCCACCAAAGAAATCAACTTTGATTCCTTTCACTCCAAGGCTTTGCAACCATTTCATTTCACGTTTGCGGATAATAGCATTGTCCATGTGATTCACCGGCCCCTGCTCAATATCATTCCAATAGCCGGAAGAGCTATACCATAAGAAGAGTTCCACTCCTTTGCTTCGTGCGTATTCTATCAAAGATTTCATGCGGTCACGGCCGATGTTCGTATCCCACCAGTTATCGATCAAAGCATACTCATACCCCATTGCAGCTGCAAAATCAATATAGCGCACCTGATCGTCATAGTTAATACTACCATCCTGCCAGAGAATCCAGCTCCATGTGCCTCGTCCGAAACGGTAGTCATGCTTCGTTTCATAAAGAGGACGTACGACATCCCAGACAACGGTTGTTTCCACAATCGGTTTCAAGGTTTCGCCAACAGTTATGGTACGCCAGGGAGTAGCACCGGGAAGGGCAAACGCCGGAGCAGAAGTTCCGTTACCGTTATTTTCTGCTGCCATCGGGAAAGCAACCGTATACAGATTACCTTCGCTTACATCGCTCAAACGAGAACCGCAATAACGACTGTCTACACCTGTTTCGCTGACTAATACCCAACCATCGTCACCGATACGGAACAGACAAGGGAATGTGTAGCCATGCCCGTACTGCGAACGGTCACTCATGGGAGCATCTGCCTTGTACTCTTCCTCATAACTGGGTTTGGTACGCTTCCAACCTATCATGGCATCGCTTTGCGGACATAAGAAAGTAGTTGTTTGTTGCGGAAAGCGAAAGCCGGTTTCTTCGGCAGTTACCGTTACACTTCCTTTTCCATCTTGACGCGGAAGAGTATAGCGAAAAGCTACATCGTGATTGCTGACACGAAAGACTACATCTATTTTCTGCCCTTTCGGATTCTCAAAATTACAAATCAGTTCGTTTGCCTGATAATGCACTTTGGAGGTTTTAATACGATCCTGATGATAAACAGTATCAATCGGAGTAACAGCGTGTCCTGTCAGTTTCATTCCTTTTGCAAAGTCACCGATATTCGTATTCATACCCAAAGGAGATTTCTCCAACATTGTCTTTCCATTGTAGGTAATCGAATAACTTGGCTTTTCGGCTGGAGAAGCAGATACAACCAATTGCAGTTTTTCATCCGGCCCTTTCACTACCACTTCCTGTGCTATCAGAGAAGTCAGACAGCAACTAGCCAGCAGGGTACTTATTATCTTCTTCATATTATTTATGTCGTTATTATCTTCACTTTTTTCTGTTATTTCTCATTTGCCTTCTTTATGCGGATCACCGTAAAAGAATAGGCAGGTAATTGATAGTCAAACTTTTCTGCTACTTCCATCGTGTCTTCAACAGGTAGCGGGGTATCGGTCGGTTTGCCGGTCAGTACGGTTCTTTTTGCAGAAGACTGTATAGCACCGATTCCGGAAAGGTCGACATTCGTATTCACTTCTACGGGAAGTAAATTGACCAGCTTCACAATCACGTCGCCACTTGCCGAGTCACGGACAATAGAAGAAGCAATACGTTTCCGTACTTGATCGTCTCTATTATCAAGAGCGATCTTTGACGGCAAATATTCGTTTCCGGCATTCTGTCCGTAGAGTTTCTGAACATAGTAGCCGGTGGTAGGTTTCACTTCCCGGTTATTGAAGTAAATCAAATCCGGATTCCACTGGGTATGTCCTTCTTTAGCGAGAAGAGGGGCATAGGAAGTCATGTGTACAACATCTCCATTACGTTCCAAGGCAGCAAGATAAAGAGCTTCTGTCAGTGCTGTTTCGATATTCGCCTTTCGTCCCGGTATGTGAGTTGCATATTCGCCCAAGTATACTTTTGTCTTTTTCGAACGATCGTATTTGTCGTAGAAATCCTGGTTGTTCAGGAACCATCCCGGAGTCTGGTAATAATGTTCGTCGACCATCGGAATAGCCAGCTTGTCCGCCAGCTTCCATCCTTCCACATAGTCTGTACCCTCATTGAACGGTCCCACTGTACCGACAACAATCATTTCAGGATATTTTTCTTTGATGGCATTGAAGATCATCGTGAAGCGTTCTTCGAAGATATCAGTGATAAGATCTTCATTTCCGATACCGATGTATTTCAGATTGAATGGTTTCGGATGCCCGGCTTCGGCACGTACCTTTCCCCATTTGGTCTTCTTAGCGTCACCGTTTGCCCATTCTATCAGATCAAGAATATCCTGAATATAAGCTCCCATTTCGCTCATCGGGATACCACCTTGTTGTCCTCCTCTCAAGTCGCCGTGACAGGCAGAGTTCTGGCAAGGAACACCGGCCGCCAGCACTGGAAGCGGTTCCGCACCAATATCTTCGCAAAACTGGAAATATTCAAAATAACCCAATCCCATGCTTTGATGGTATCCCCAAAGGTTACGCTGTGCTTTTCTTGTTTCCAACGGACCTACTGTATTTTTCCATTGATAAATGTTTTTCAAGCCATCACCATGAGCCACACAGCCACCGGGGAAACGGATGAAACGGGGATGAATATCAGCCAACACTTGAGCCAGATCTTTGCGAAGCCCGTTCTTACGTCCTTTAAATGTATGTTGCGGGAATAGGGAAATCATGTCCAGATTCAATTCACCAACAGATTGAGGGATGATTTCGAGATGAGTGTCCGCAGTAGCTTTAGCAATTATCACCGCTTTATATGTTTTCCATTGACGGGAAGACACTGTTAGAGAAGTCTCTCCACACACATTTCCTTTTCCATCTACCAGACGAACCTGCAATTTATTTGATTTACCCTGCGGAACCCGGGCGAAGATGGAAAAATCATATTTCTCTCCGGTGTTCAGTGCGATTCCATCAAAACCTGTATTTTCTAATGCAGCTCCCGGTTGTTCTACATTCAGCACGGCATAATGTGGGTTATTGATATGAATAGGGTCGGTAGTATCAATAGTGAAAGTCGTTTTCTCTCCTTTCAGTGCCCAGGAATGAGTGCTGTTCCAGTTCTTATCTCCTTCCCTGTCCGAAGGGTCGTACTCGAAGTCGCGGTTTTGGATAAGTTCTGCATAGAGTCCTCCGTCTGCCGAATAATTGATGTCTTCAAAAAAAGCGCCCAGCAATACATCACTAATGGCTTTTGCGCCTTCCGATTGTACAGTGACCGTTGCTTTTACAGGCTTCAAACCGGCAAAACGTTCTCCATCCTGTATCGGACGTTCTCCATGTAATGAGTTCCGATATTGATTCCAGCCATAATTTTTATCCAATCCATCCACCAAGGTCCAAACTACCCGGTTGATATTTCCTTTCTGCTCTTCTCCGGCAACAATAGCTTTCACTCTCACTCCGTCAAAATCCGGCGTAGTACGGGGATATTTCTGACTGGTCCAGTTGATTAAATCCTTGGAAGTAGCCTGACCGTATCCATCATGGTCATTCAGTTTCCAGGTACAAATCCATTCGCCATCGGGCGATTGTTTCAAATAAGGATCGAGCATTTTCTTCTGTGATCCCCAGCGGCTATAATCGCACCGGAGATATCCGTAGTTCCGGCCAATTTCAAACCAATTTTCTTTATCTGTACTCCAGGCAAAACGGAGTCCGCTGCGTCCGTCGTCTCCGGAAGTTGCAAAAGAAAACAGATAAACCGAATCGGGTGTACTCGTCATTTCTTTGATTGCAGCTAAAGTGAGCTGCTGGAACGACAAAAACAAGACAACTAAAAAGAGGAATAATTTTCTCATGGTATATATTGCATTAAGATTATCAATCGCAAAGTTAAGATTTTCATCATTCTAACAAGCGTGTTTCATATAATAATTGGTAATTATACACTTAAAAATATATAAGAAACAAGTAAACAAGGGTAAAACATACACTTTTCCCATATCGTACACTGTTTTCCTGGATTACAACTAGTTGAATCCATCTTATCAGAATAACTCAAAAGAAAACAAAAGGATGGGAATACTCACTGGGAAGTGAAGATTACCCGCTTGAAAAACAATTGGTTTAACAAATCAGGGACAGGTGTTTTTCTCCTGTCCCACGAGATATTTTAGTTCAGAAACCTTCGGGTTTGCCATAGGCCTTGAAGAGGCGTTTCAACTCTTTTGGGGTAATCGGTATGACAGTGCCATGGCGCGGATGGAAATCCATACTGATAGCATGGTCAATCACTTTGAAATGTTCCAGATCGGAACTTTCGGTAAACTGGTATTTACCTTTCGTATATACATCATACATCAAAATATACTTATCGGAACCAACCAGCGGGAAAATACCCGAACCTTCTACCGGATCCTTCGTCTGCTGTTTATAGTCATCCGATTCTGTCCATTGGCCGGAGGTTAGAGAGGAGGTAGTGGCCTTTTTAATTCCATTTCCATTCCCTTCTGTTTTGTAGAACAAATGATAGAGTCCATCTTTGTAAATAATGTCGCCGTCAATACATGATTTTTTGTTTTCCGGAAGAAACAGTGGCTTCGGTTCTCCTTCTATATCGGTAAAATCTTTGTTGGCATAAGCATAATAAATGATATCGGGACCATTGCCATGTTGCATGGACCAGTAAACCATGTACTTTCCTGCTTCCCTATCATAAATAGTTTGTGGAGCCCACACACGTTTCAAATCCTCCTGATTGGGATATTTTTTCTGGATATTCACGATATTGGAAGTCCAGTGTACAAGGTCTTTTGATTTCAATAATATCATGGCACGGTTAGAACTCCATCCATTGCCGGACACCATATCTGTCACCACCATATAAAATGTCTTCCCATCTTCACAGCGCAAGATATGGGGATCACGCACTCCACCTGTTGAACTAATCACACGGGAATCAAGTACCGGCTGATTTCCATTCAAGGCTTTATAATTATATCCATCGAGGCTAACAGCCATCCGGACGGCTTCTTCACTCATGCGATTGCCGGTGAAGTAAACAAACAGGTAAGCAGATTGCTGGCAATACCCAGTCAACACTCCCACAAATAGGAATGCGAAAAGAATCATATTTTTCTTCATATTCATCATCATTTCAATGCTTTTTCATCCATTGTTTTATTCTTGTTCATTCACTGTTTAGTAGTTGAAATCAGCAGGTTTCACATATACACGATATTCCTTAATCATACCTGGATACCCTTTTTCGGCACGGGGCAGATAGCGGAAACCGGTCACATTTTCCACTTTGCTCAAGTCAATTACCAATTGATGAGGATAAGGAACATTGTCCACTGTCATCCAGAAAGTGGATTCCTGCAAGTCGAATATTTTGTCAGCTGTACGGTTGCCACTACGCGTTTCTTCACTATCGGCATAACGAATCTTCCAATGTTCGCGGGATACCGGTTTACCATCAGCTCCCAGGACATCAAACTCCGCTATCGCTGCGATGTTATCATTTGCTTGCGGAGAAAGTGCTTCCAGACAGAAATAACGTCCTTTCACCGGAGTGGCAAATCGCACTTCCTGCCAGCCGTTACCCGGAGTGAAAGTTCCTTCATGGGCCACTTTCTCACCCGTCAGTTTCAGTTTTTCTCCATCCTTGCGGTGTGTTTCGGGAGCTTTTTCACGAAGCACATCGAGAATTGGTTTCTTCAAACCTTTGATGGAAGCCCGGGTAGGACCTTTCAAATCCAGAACGAGGATTTCATTCTCTCCTTCTTTCAGCCAGCAACCCGGCATAAAGAGAGTCTGCTGCGGACCGATTTCCCAGAAACGACCCATTGCATGACCGTTCACCCAGACCATACCTTTTCCCCATGTACTCATATCCAGGAAAGTATCTCCTACTTTATCCAGTGTAAAGGTGCTCTTATAATAGGCAGGCATAGTCGGTAATATCTTTGTATCGCTATATTTCTTATCTTTTATAAAGGAATAATCTACCGGGAAGTTATACACAGTCCAGTTTTTCAATTCCTTAGTCTGGTTACCCGAAATAAGTTCCACCTTTTCGGTGATTCCTTTGCGGTCGTGGATGGATTTGTCAAAGTTAACACGTCCCATTGCTTCCACAAGAATATCCAGTTGTGTGCCTTTTTTCAGCGCGGGCAGGGTCGTTGTAAATTCTCCCTTACGACGATCCAAGCGTGCCAGCAGTTTACCGTCGGCATATATCTGTGCCCAGTCGTGCACTTCCGTAATTTTCAAAGTGGTGCCTGCAAGAGTCATTTCGGGCAATGTGGTACGATACAGAATCGTTCCCCATCCCTGGTTGAATTGTTCCATCGGTTGAATATCCACCGTTTGTTTTGCCTCCGGCAGATTTGAGAAAAGCGGAGCCACTTTATGGAAGTGAAACTCGGGGATTTCAATAACAGGCAGAGCTGCGGGCACTGCGGGCAACGTCTCACCTGCCGGAAGATAGTTTTTCAACAAGTCACGAAGCAAGAAAAACTTGTCAGTCGTCCATCCGGGTTCGCTAATCGGAGCATCATAATCGTATGAGCTGCACATGGCGGAATAAGCCGGGTTGTTCGCACCTCCCCAATGTCCGAAAGTCGTTCCTCCGTGAGTCATATACAGACTGAAAGAGATGTTCCGGTCGAGCATATCCTTGATGCCCTGTACCATATCTTTAGCAGGACGTGTCTCATGTTTGCGTCCCCAGTGGTCGAACCATCCGCTCCAGAACTCGCTACACATCAACGGAGTTTCAGGACGAAGTTCTTTAAGTTTTTTAAATTGCTGGTCGATATTGGCGCCTGTTCCAAAGTTCACCGTCCAAATCAGGTCATCGAGCGCGTTATTGGTGAAGTTACTGCTCCAGTCGCATTGAAACAGAGGTACATCGGTAAAACCGGATTCACGAACCAGGTCGCGCACGGCAGAGACATAAGGTTTGTCGATTCCATAAGAACCGTATTCATTCTCTACCTGTACCATGATGATATTTCCCCCTTTATTCACTTGCAGCGGAGCCAGTTGCTTACCGACCTCTTTCATAAAGATGCCTACCCGTTCCATATAATAGGGATCGAGCGTACGCAAGGCTATATCTTTTTTCTTCAACAGCCACCAGGGAAGTCCCCCCATCTCCCACTCCGCACATACATACGGACCAGGACGGACAATGACATACATACCGTGTTTCTGTGCCGCACGGCAGAAAGCTGCAATATCATTCTGACCGGAAAAATCGAACTTTCCTTCTTCCTGTTCATGGATATTCCAGAAAATATAAATACAAATAGTATTCATGCCTAATGCCTTGCACATCTCAATGCGATGCTCCCAATAAGCTTGCGGGATGCGGGTGTAATGCAACTCGGCAGCCTTCACCACAAACGGTTTTCCATCCAGCAAGAATGTGTTCTTGCCTGCCTCAAACTTCCGTGCAGTAGTTTGCGCCTGTGCAGTACTAAAGAAAATAACTGTAAAAAGTACCAGTAAAGCAATCAATCTGTTTTTCATGGTTTATTCAAAAATAGAATTTTAATAGTATACGGCAAAGGTAGGCGATTCACCTAAAAAGGAGGGCATAATTATCATTCAAAAAGGGTTGGAAATAAAGCAAAATAGCGCCAAATAGCAGATAAAACAACAATGGTCGGAAGATGAGAGGCATTTTACCATGCTCATCTTCCGACCATTTGTCCGGTATGTGATTACAATAAAATCAGTTTTCTTTTGTCAATAGACTTTCCAGTTCTTCCGCATTCAGGCGGAGGTAGAATTGTCCGCGATAGGCTACGGAGATAGCGCCCGTTTCCTCTGAAACAATAATGGCATGTGCGTCCGACTGTTGAGAGATTCCCATCGCTGCACGATGCCGCAAGCCAAGTTCCTTCGGTATATTCAAATCATGGGAAACAGGAAGGATACATCCCGCCGCCTTGATACGTTTTTTGCTGATAACCATCGCTCCATCGTGCAACGGGCTATTCTTGAAAAAGATATTCTCGATTAAACGCTGATTGATTGCCGCATCAATCAATTCGCCTGTACGAACGACTTCATCTAAAGGAGTATTATGCTCAATGACAATCAATGCGCCGACTTTTTGTTTACCCATGCTCAAACAGGCCATTACCACGGGCATGATGTCATCGTGCTTCAACGATTCTTTCTTCGATCCGCTAAAAAGACGGGCCAATGCACTGACATGCCGGTGAGATCCCAAAGTCAAAAGAAAACGGCGTATCTCATCCTGGAAAAGCACAATCAAGGCTATTACACCCACATTCATCAATGTGTCGAAAATAGAACCCAACAGTTTCATCTCCAGCACTTGTGTCACCACCAGCCAGATCAGAATAAAAACCAAAATTCCGGTGAATACCTTAATGGAGCCGGAAGCTTTCATCAGTTTGTAGGTATAGTACAAAACAAAAGCTACCAGCAGGATATCTATAAAATCTTTTATGCCAAACTCAAAAAACATGCACCCTCCTCTTATTTGTCATATCCACTCTCTATTTTTAATTTCTCTGTGATCCGGACAGCTTCCACCGCCTCACGCACATCATGTACACGCAGGATGTGCGCTCCTTTCATTAACGCAACAGTGTCCAATACGGTTGTCCCGTTTAATGAATCTTGCGGGGTTCCTCCCAATAATTTATAAATCATTGATTTCCGCGAAACTCCCACTAAAACGGGAAGTTCGAATATGTGGAACTCTTCCAGATGCGCCATCAGTTCATAATTATGCTCCAATGTTTTTCCGAATCCGAATCCCGGATCGAGAATGATATCTTTCACTCCCAAGTCGCGAAGTTGCTGCACTTTACGAGCGAAATACAGGAAAACGTCTTTAATCAGGTTATCATAAGACGGTTCTTTCTGCATACTTTGGGGGGTTCCCTTCATATGCATCATAATATAGGGCACTCCCAAGTCGGCTACTGTCTGAAACATCCGGTGGTCCATTTCACCGGCAGCTATATCATTAATCATAGCAACTCCATAATCTTTCACACATTCTTCGGCTACATCAGCCCGGAAAGTATCAACAGAGATAATGGCTTCCGGATGATTACGGTTTAGAATTTCCAGACCGGTACGCAGTCTGTTCATCTCTTCTTCAGCAGAAATATGTTCGGCATTCGGCCGTGAAGAATAGGCGCCTATATCAATTATCGAAGCACCTTCATCAAGTATCTGACGGGCCCGGGCAGCAATGTCCTCTTTGGTCTGCATCCGGCTGCCGGAATAAAAAGAATCGGGAGTTACATTCAATATTCCCATCACCTGCGGAGTAGCAAGATCGAGCAACCGCCCTTTTACATTTATATAAATAGGAGATATAGGTTTCATCATTGACAACATTCCTTTTAGATCGCCTACAAATGTAGATAAAAAAAGCAAGTATTCGTACTAAAAAGAAGAAATAAACGTATATTTGCAAACTATAGAAGAAACCGAAAAATTCATACCATGAGCCGATTAACCCTATTTCACGTAGGATTTCTTTTCCTCATTTTGTTCTTTACCACTACTGCTAAAGCTCAAAAAGAGGCTGAAACTTTCAATGTTGACTCTACTCTCTATGAATATTATCAACGTTGTCAAGAATACTTATTAGAGCCTGTTGTGCTTAGCATGTCCGACACATTGTTCAGAATGGCCGGTGAACGGCATGATGAACGAATGCAGGCAGTAGCCATAGCCACCCGACTGGATTACTATTATTTTCAGGGAACCAATGAAGATAGTGTCATCCACTATACCAACAAAGTAAAAGAATTCGCCAAAGCCACTCATCAGCCTAAATATTATTATTTTGCATGGGCCAACAGGCTAGTTACCTATTACTTAAAAACAAGCAGAACAAACATAGCACTTTATGAAGTGCAAAATATGTTAAAAGAAGCTCAGGAAGAGGATGACAAAACCGGTTTGTCCCGTTGCTACAACATTATGTCGCAAATCTACACTATCAAAAGATTCGATTCGATGGCCTTCGAATGGCGGTTGAAGGAAATCGAACTAACTGAAAAATACAATATCGAAAACTATAATATTTCCCAGACGTATGCCCAGATAGCCAACTATTACATCAGCCAGAAAAAGCAAAAAGAAGCATTGAGAGCTGTGGAAAAGGCCATTTCAACAGCCAATTCTTCTACACAGCAAATATCTGCCAAGTTGGAGTACGTTAACTACTACAGCAAGTTCGGTGACTTTCAGGCAGCCGAAAAAATATTGAAGGAATGTCAGATTGCATTCGAACAGGATAAAAGACTGGAATCGATCAAAAAGAGACTGTACAATATAGAATGTTTGTACTATCAGCAGACCAAGCAATATCAAAAAGCACTGGAAGCTGCAGAGATGCAAGAAAAGGAAGAGCACCGTTTAAGCGAAAGTATACTTAGCAGCAGTCACTATCGTACACAGGGAGAAATCTACCAGAAGATGGGGAATATGAACATGGCAGTCAAATATCTGCAAATGTATATCAACACCGATGACTCCTTAAAAATAGCCAATGAGCAAGTAGCCAGCAGCGAATTTGCCACCTTGCTAAACGTTGAGAAACTCAATGCCGAAAAGAAAGAACTAATGCTCCAGGCACAGGAAAAGGAGTTGCATAATAAAACAACATTGATTATCTCATTGATTATTTTATTAGGTATTCTATTCTTATTCCTTTATAGAGAAAACTTCCTGAAACGCAAACTGAAAGTTTCGGAAGCAGAACTCAAAACAAAGAATGAGGAACTTACGGTGTCGAGGGAAGAATTACGTAAAGCCAAAGACATAGCGGAAGCGAGCAGCCGGATGAAGACAACGTTCATCCAGAGCATGACCCATGAAATCCGTACACCGCTCAACTCTATTGTAGGCTTCTCACAGGTGTTAAGCGATCACTACAGCAATAGTCCGGAAACACAGGAGTTTGTCAATATTATCAAGAGCAACAGTAACGACTTGCTCCGACTGGTCACTGACGTGCTCGCTCTGTCGGAACTGGATCAATATGAGCAACTGCCCACAGATGATGAAACAGATATGAATACGATCTGTCAACTTGCCTCTGAAGTAGCCAAAGACAACAGGCAAAAGGATGTGGAAGTTCTGTTCGAACCTGCAAAAGAAAACCTGCTCATACGCAGTAATTCGGAACGCATATCACAGGTGTTGAACAACCTGGCGCATAATGCCGCCAAATTTACAACTCATGGCAGTATCCGCATAGCTTACTCGGTACTGGAAGCTGAAAAGAAAATTGAAATCAGTGTCACCGATACAGGAACTGGTATTCCGAAAGATCAGCAGGAGGCGGTATTTGAGCGTTTCTACAAAATGAATTCTTTCACACAGGGCACCGGTCTCGGACTGCCGATATGCCGGAGCATTGCCGAGAAGTTAGGAGGCAGCCTCCGGATCGACTCTTCCTATACGGACGGATGCCGGATGATACTGACTCTTCCTTTGGTATATGCCTAAGTAAAAATCTGTCCGAACTCCCATCAAATCCGAAAGAATAGCCTATCTTTGCAGCGTTTTAAATAAAAGATCAGGTTATGAAACTTTCTGCTCTTTACCAGATTTTTCTGGATTGCCAATCAGTAACTACTGATAGCCGGAACTGCCCGGACGGTTCTTTGTTTATCGCCTTGAAAGGTGAGTCGTTCAACGGTAATGCATTCGCAAAACTAGCGCTAGACTCCGGATGCGCATTTGCCATTATTGATGAAGCCGAATATGCCGTAGAAGGTGATAAACAATATATACTTGTAGACAACTGCTTGCAAACAATGCAGCAACTTGCCAACTATCATCGCCGCCAACTCGGAACGCGTGTGATCGGTATTACGGGCACTAATGGGAAAACGACCACCAAAGAATTAATTTCCAGTGTTCTCTGCCAAGCCCATAACGTGCTTTATACTTTAGGTAATCTCAACAACCACATCGGTGTACCGACCACCCTATTGCGTTTGAAACCGGAGCATGACCTTGCTGTTATCGAGATGGGTGCCAATCATCCGGGAGAAATCAAGTTTCTTTGTGAAATAGCCGAACCGGATTATGGTATTATCACCAATGTAGGTAAAGCTCACCTGGAAGGATTCGGTTCTTTCGAAGGGGTGATTAAGACTAAAGGAGAGTTATATGATTTCCTCCGTAAGAAAGATGCCATCACTTTTATTCATCACGATAACGCTTATTTAATGAATATCGCGCAGGGATTGAACCTGATTTCTTATGGAACTGAAGATGATCTCTATGTCAACGGACAGATTACTGACAATTCGCCTTATCTCGCTTTCGAATGGAAAGCCGGTAAGGACGGTGAACGCCATCAGGTTCGCACACAGTTGATCGGAGAATATAATTTTCCGAATGCCTTGGCTGCCATCACTATCGGACGTTTCTTTGGAGTGGAAGCGAAGAAGATTGATGAGGCTCTGGCAAGCTATACGCCACAGAACAATCGCTCCCAACTTAAAAAGACAGAAGATAACACGCTTATCATCGACGCATATAATGCAAATCCAACCAGCATGATGGCTGCTTTGCAAAACTTCCGGAACATGACAGTCCCCCACAAGATGCTCATATTAGGAGATATGCGCGAACTGGGTGCTGAAAGCCCGGCCGAACATCAGAAAATCGTTGACTACATAAAGGAAAGTGATTTTGAGAAAGTATGGCTCGTAGGAGAACTGTTTGCCGCAAGCGAACATTCTTTTAAAACTTATGCAAATGTGCAGGAAGTTATAAAGGATTTGCAAGAAGATAAACCCAAAGGATATACCATTCTAATTAAAGGTTCCAATGGAATCAAACTTAGTTCAACGGTAGAATACTTATAATTATACTATTTTTTCAGGCACGGATTACGCGGATTACACGGTTGCTTTATAAATGCTAATTCTAAAATCCGTGTAATCCGCGTAATCCGTGCCTGAAAATCCTTCTAGCCAGCAAATTTCAATCAGCCTTCATCATCCTCGGTCGTACGACATAATAGGCTATTAAACTAGCCAGAATCGCTCCCGTAGTATTAGCTGCAAAATCCAACCAGTCTCCACCCCGGTAAGTAGTGCAATATTCCTGCAGTAATTCCACACAACCACTAAAAAGTACAGGGCAGAGGAATGCGCCTACCCATGCATGCCACATCGGAGCATTGTCCCTGCGATGTGCACGCAAAAATTCCAGCCACAACATTCCCGACATACCAAAATACATACAAACATGAACCAGTTTGTCGAGGTTGGGAATTTCATTTAAATCCGTCTTAGGCGGTTTAAAGAACGACAGATAAATCACTGTCAGAATGATAAAAAGCGAGATCGGATATTTCTTAATATAAGATAGCATATCTAAATAATGTTACAATTTTCGTGCAAATATAAGTATCATTTTCTATATTTGCACTTTAATACGTATATTTTATAACGATTTGTAAGATAAAACAAGATTTATGGCAAAAAATGATAGAGCAAACTTCGGCAGTAAATTAGGAGTTATACTCGCTTCTGCCGGCTCTGCAGTCGGATTGGGTAATATATGGAGGTTTCCCTATGAAACAGGAAACCATGGAGGCGCTGCTTTTATATTGATCTATCTGGGTTGCATTTTTCTCCTGGGATTGCCTATTATGATTGCCGAGTTCCTGATAGGACGTCGTTCGAGAGCTAACACAGCGAGAGCGTATCAGAAATTAGCACCTGGAACACATTGGCGTTGGGTAGGACGCATGGGAGTATTGGCAGGCTTCCTGATACTTAGTTATTATGCTGTAGTAGCAGGATGGACACTCGAATATATTTTTGAAGCTGCTACTAATGGCTTTGCCGGAAAAACCTCCGGAGAGTTCATATCCTCTTTTCAACAATTCTCCAGCAGCCCATGGAGACCGGTTGTATGGTTGGTGGCATTCTTGTTGATTACTCATTTCATCATTGTGAAAGGGGTAGAAAAAGGAATCGAAAAGTCCTCCAAGATCATGATGCCTACCTTGTTTATCATCATCCTCATACTGGTTGTTTGCTCGGTCACTCTGCCGGGAGCCGGTGCAGGTATCGAATTCCTGCTCAAGCCCGACTTTAGCAAAGTGGACGGAAATGTATTTTTGAGTGCCATGGGACAGGCGTTCTTCTCATTGAGTTTGGGAATGGGATGCCTTTGCACGTACGCCTCCTATTTCAGCAAAGAAACCAACCTGACTAAAACAGCTTTCAGCGTAGGAATCATTGATACCTTTGTGGCGATACTAGCCGGATTTATCATCTTCCCGGCAGCTTTTTCCGTAGGCATACAACCTGATTCAGGTCCGAGTCTGATCTTTATCACCCTGCCTAATGTATTCCAACAGGCATTTAGCGGAGTTCCCATACTGGCATATATATTCTCTGTCATGTTCTACGCGTTGTTGGCAATGGCTGCTTTAACTTCTACTATTTCCTTGCACGAAGTAGTAACCGCTTATTTACATGAGGAGTTCAACCTCTCCCGTGGAAAAGCAGCAAGGTTAGTCACCGGCGGTTGTGTCTTCCTCGGAATATTCTGTTCATTATCACTGGGAGTCATGAAAGGATTTACCGTTTTCGGACTGGGCATGTTCGACCTCTTCGACTTTGTAACAGCTAAAATCATGTTACCACTAGGCGGATTGTGCATCTCCCTCTTTATCGGATGGTATCTGGACAAGAAGATTGTATGGTCGGAGATTACCAATGACGGTTCATTAAAGGTACCGGTATACAAACTCATTATCTTTATATTAAAATATATCGCACCAATCGCCATCTCACTGATATTTATCAATGAACTGGGATTAATCAAGCTATAATGTGGAAAGACTTCCTTTATTATACTAAAACTGAACGACAAGGCATTATCGTCCTTGTCGTTCTTATTTTAGGAGTATATGCCACCCCTAAGCTCTTCTCCTTTTTCACACGCGCTGAAGATACCGACTGCAGAGAGAACGAGAAGTTCGATAAGGAATACAACGACTTTATTTCCTCCCTCCAGAAAACCCAACCTCACCAAAAGTCCGGTCATTCTTTTCAATCATCCCCTCAAAGGGAAATCAAACTTGCGGTGTTCGATCCGAACATCGCAGACTCTACTACTTTTCTTTCGCTTGGGTTGCCATCCTGGATGATAAAGAATATACTGCACTATCGCTATAAACAAGGTAAATTCCGCCACCCAGAAGATTTCCGAAAGATATATGGACTCACGGAAGAACAATACCGGACTCTTCGTCCTTATATACAAATTACAGAAGATTTCAGTTCGACAAATAAAGACACGGTACGATTGTTAACCCTACCAAGCATACAACGGGACACTCTTGTGAAATATCTCCCGGGAACTATCATCAGCCTCAACTCCGCAGATACCACCGAACTGAAGAAGATTCCGGGAATCGGAAGCAGCATTGCCCGGATGATTGTGAATTACCGCGAACGGCTGGGAGGCTTTTTCCGAATAGAGCAGTTACAGGAGATTCATCTAAAGGCAGAGAAACTCCGTCCGTGGTTTTCCATTGACACCCATCAGACACGCCGCATCAATGTAAATAAAGCCGGTATGGAACGAATGATGCATCATCCATACATGAACTACTACCAAGCAAAGGTTATCATAGAATATCGGAAAAAGAAAGGATCCTTAAAAAGTCTGAAGCAATTATCTCTTTACGAGGAGTTCACTCCTATTGATCTTGAACGGCTAGAGCCCTACATTTGTTATAATTAATAAAAAAAAGATGCATTCCTATCACACCAGACAAGAATGCATCACACACAAACAAAACAAACACTCTACTATCATCTTCACAGACTTCCGTAGAGAAGCGACTATAAATATATAGCTAAAAGATAGAACACTCGCAAGGTTCTACCTTTTTGGTATACATTTTTAGAAATTAGGTTCTGTAATTAATCTTTTTTAATCATACCATCCACCATATGAACGGTCCGGTCCGTAATTTTGGCAAGCCCCTCGTCATGCGTCACAATGACAAAAGTCTGCCCCAGCCGGTCTCTCAAATCGAAGAACAGTTGATGTAAATCTTCTTTATTATGTGTATCCAGACTACCGGATGGTTCGTCTGCCAGAATAACTGCCGGATCGTTGATTAAAGCCCTCGCTACCGCTACCCGTTGTTTCTCGCCTCCCGACAATTCATTCGGTTTATGAGAAGCCCTGTCAACCAGTCCCATAAAATCCAGAATCTTCATTGCGCGTTCGTGCGCCTCCTTCGAAGATACTCCGGCGATTAGGGCGGGAATCATCACATTTTCCAATGCCGTGAACTCCGGCAGTAGTTGGTGAAACTGGAAAACAAAACCAATATTCTTATTACGAAATGCAGATAGTTCTTTCTCTTTCATCCGGCTCACCACTGTTCCGTCAATCTGTACCACCCCTGCGTCCGGTTCATCTAAAGTGCCCATTATCTGCAATAACGTAGTTTTACCCGCACCGCTCGGGCCTACAATACTAACAATTTCTCCTTTGTTGATTTCCAGATCAATGCCTTTCAACACCTGTAATGAGCCGAAACTCTTCGTAATCCCTTCTAGTTTTATCATCATAGCCTTATAATCGTTTAATGACATATTCAGCCAGATAGCACCCAAACACGGCCGGCATATAACTAACTGTTCCACATGTCGATTTCTTATTCTGTTCATCCTCCGTCAGCAATACCGCTTTCGGATCAGCTTGTTCCGTACTGAATACCACCGGAAGTTTCCGTTTCATTCCCATCTTCTGCAAACGCTTCCGCACAGCCTTACTCAAACCGCAATGATACGTCTCCCAAAGATCAGCAAAACGAACCTGGGTGATATCACTCTTCGCCCCTGCTCCCATACTGGAAACTATCTTTATATGACGTTTCATCGCTTCATAAATCAGAAAACATTTCGGACTGATCGTATCAATAGCATCTACTATAAAATCATATTTATCGGCATCCAGCAGTTCCGGTATATTTTCATCCTTCAGGTAAACAGGCAGGACAGCCAGCTCAATCTCCGGATTTATATCTTTATAACGGGCTGCCAACACCTCCGCTTTCGTCCTCCCAAGTGTGGAATGCATGGCCGGCAACTGACGATTCATATTGGTGGGCTGCACCGTATCGGCATCTACAATCGTCATCCGTCCGACACCTGCACGGCAGATCATCTCGGCGGCATAAGCACCTACTCCACCCAGTCCCACGACCAATACGTGCGCGCTCCGGATGCGTTCCATCTTTTCCTCTCCTAACAGGAGTTCCGTTCTCTGTTGCCAGTCGTATCTTTCCATTAGTTTTTCTTTAGCCATTTATAGAACCATTTGCCGACCTTCTCATAATGTTGAGACTCATTATGTCCACGAGGATCGGAGAATGACACAATTTCCTGCGGTTCGCCAAACTGGTCGGGATACAAGATTATCAAACTATTATTAGAGAAATATTTTCCTAATTGTGCCGGGAGACGTTCAAAAGAGGGATCATAAGAGATAGATCCGCGACGGGCAGAGATAACTACCAATAAATGGTCATAATTCACCTGCCCTGTCAACAGCAAGAGATCCTCCCACTCCTCCAATATGGAGAATTCTGTCGGAGTACCTGCATGTCGCTTTTTCACAAGTTGCTGAACACGCATCAATGTACGCTCATTGGCAAAGAAATGCACCCGACAGCCCAGGATACTTCCCATACGGCAGAAGTGTTCCACCCATTTAGAGAATCCCGATTCATATTCGGCCTTTGGCGGAACGGCAATATTGATTCGACGCAGGGTATTAACAGGCATCAGGAATTTGGCAATCATCACTTCACGATGCGTACCTTTCAACAGACTTTCGGCCAGATGTCCGAAGAAAGAGTCGACAATATTTGCTTTCCGGTGCAGACCGATCACAATATCCGTAGCTTCATACTCCTTGATTGTATGGATAATCCCCGAAGCAATATTCAAGTCATAGCGACTCACCATCGTAACAGGCACATCAGCGGCAGCGGCAATCATAGCCGCCTTCTCCAGATTACGTTTACCCTGCTGCTCTTTCTTCTCCGAACTGTTATTGTCATTGATAACGTTCAATGCCACCAATGCATTTTTCTGCTTGGCATCCTTTATTACTAAAGCCAGATTAATCAAATCCTCAATCGTCTCCGGGTTAGCCACCGGAATCAAGATTTGTTCCGTATTTACTTTTTTAGCTTCTTCTTCCGCCTGCACATTCTCATCCAAAGCAAAACGACGTGCCGAACGTTCGGTTACCAAAGAACTGATGACACAAGTGAAAAGTATCATCACTACCGTACCGTTCAATACATCATCATTCAGCAACCGTTCTCCATTCTCCATAATGATTTCATGACCGATCAACACTGCTGCCAGTGTAGCTGCGGCCTGCGCATTACTTAAACCGAATATCATGCTCCGTTCATTCGACTGCATCCGATAGATCTTTTGTGTGATCCAGGCAGCCAGCCATTTACTAAAGGTTGCCACCACTGTCATCACAATAGCCACTTTCAATGCTTCACCTCCGGTAAACAGGCTTCTTACATCAATAATCATTCCGACGCCAATCAGAAAATAGGGAATAAACAGTGCATTTCCCACAAATTCCAACCGGTTCATCAAAGGAGACACATGAGGAATTAAACGATTCAATACCAAGCCCGCCAGGAAAGCTCCTAAGATTCCTTCCATTCCTACAAATTCCATCAATCCTCCTCCGAGGAAAACCATCGCCAGCACAAACACAAACTGCATCACGCTGTCATCGTACTTCCGGAAGAACCAGCGTCCGATACGGGGGAAAAAGAATACAATCAGGAATCCGAGGAAAGCCACTTTTGCCACAAGAAATACCCAGAACCAGCCATCGACAGTTCCCTTAAACATGCCTCCTATGACAGCAAGAATAATCAAAGCAAGGGTGACGGTGACAGCAGTACCACCAATGGTGATATTGACACTGCGCAAACGAGACAGTCCGTAACGACTAATAATAGGATAAGCAATTAAGGTATGAGAAGCATACATACTTGCCAACAATACCGCCGTGAGAAAACCATATCCCAGCATACTCATACTACTCCATATTCCCAACACCATAGGAATCAGAAAGGTAAGCCAGCCGAACACGAAACTTTTCGTCCGGTTCTTCTTAAAGTCCTCCATATCCATCTCAAGACCGGCAAGGAACATGATATAATAGAGTCCTACTTTGCCGAACAGTTCGAAACTACTGTCTCGGTCGAGTACATGAAAGCCGTGTTCGCCAATCAAGACACCCGCCAGAATCATGCCTATAATATGAGGTATATGAAGACGCCCCAAAATCATCGGAGCAAAGAGAATGATAATCAATACCAAAAAGAATACCCAAGTCGGGTCGGTAATCGGTAAGGTTAAATTAAAATCAAACAGGTTCATAGGCTGTGGCTTTAGGAATTCAATGCAAAGGAACAAAAAAGTTTGCAGAATCACAATGAATGTCCAGACGTATTATTCAGTAGTCAATTACTCACCTTACTACTTCTTTTCCCCCGCTTACCTATCAAGATATATTTCGTTAGGCACTTTTATTTCGTTCTACTATAGTGTCTCTTGTGGATAACTATAGTGGAACGAAGTAATATTAGGCAATAAAGAGAATCTTATCAGGCTACGGAATCAATCCGATTCGCATCGCAACAGGAAATGGCTCCCTTTGGATACGTTTATCCCGTCCAACAACCATACCTTACGATACGTAAGGTTAAAGAAATCCTCCGAAAGGCTGAAATATTTCTCTCAAAATCGATGTTTATATGCTAAATTGTTATAATTTTGCAGCCAAATCTTTTCTATTCGACAGGATAAGGAGAGAAATTCAATATTCACAATTTAACAAAAGAAAAAGATGAAAGTAGCTATTGTTGGCGTAAGCGGAGCCGTAGGACAAGAGTTCCTGCGCGTGCTCGATGAGAGAAACTTCCCGATGGACGAGTTAGTTTTGTTCGGTTCTAAACGTAGTGCCGGAACAACATATACTTTCCGCGGTAAACAGATCGAGGTGAAACTCTTACAACACAACGATGACTTTAAAGGGGTAGACATTGCTTTCACTTCTGCCGGTGCAGGAACATCTAAGGAGTTCGAAAAAACAATCACCAAGTATGGTGCTGTGATGATCGACAACTCCAGCGCTTTTCGTATGGATGCCGATGTGCCTTTGGTGGTGCCTGAAGTAAATGCAGAGGATGCATTGGAACGTCCGCGCGGCGTTATCGCCAACCCGAATTGTACGACTATCCAGATGGTAGTTGCACTGAAAGCCATCGAAAAGCTTTCTCATATAAAAACCGTGCACGTGTCTACCTATCAGGCAGCAAGTGGTGCGGGTGCCGCTGCCATGGACGAATTGTACGAACAATATCGTCAGGTATTGGCAAACGAACCTGTGACAGTAGAGAAGTTTGCGTATCAGTTGGCTTTCAACCTGATTCCGCAGATCGACGTGTTTACAGAAAACGGTTATACGAAAGAAGAGATGAAGATGTATAATGAAACACGCAAGATCATGCATTCTGACGTAAAAGTTAGTGCAACTTGTGTACGTGTTCCTGCATTACGTGCTCACTCTGAAAGTCTTTGGGTAGAAACTGAACGTCCGATTTCCGTAGAAGAGGCTCGTGAAGCATTCGCTAACGGTGAAGGTCTGGTTCTGCAGGACAATCCTGCCGAAAAAGAATACCCGATGCCGTTGTTCCTGGCAGGTAAAGACCCGGTATATGTAGGCCGTATCCGCAAAGACCTGACAAACGAAAACGGATTGACTTTCTGGATTGTAGGTGACCAGATCAAGAAGGGGGCTGCCCTGAACGCTGTTCAGATTGCCGAATATCTGATTAAAGTAAAAAATATCTAATATAGCGGACTGGAAATAATATCCGGACAACTATAGATAAGCCCAATAAATCAGCCGGCTTGCAATGTGATAGTAATCGCAATGCAAGCCGGTTTTTTATTCTCCAAGCTGCAATTAGAGGAAAAAATACCTATTCGTAGGTAATGAGTCACTAGTTGTAGGTATCAGGATTTGCCAAAATAACTATTTATAGCGATTGATACAAATTCGTTTTTTATCGAATTTTGCGCAAAACTTATCTATGAAGTATTGTCTTTTTAATATAGCATTTTGGGGGCTACTATTTTTCAATTTATTTGAGGCCGCAGCTAATTCAAACATCTATACAATCTCGGGACGTGTGACCGAGGCAAAAACGAATTCCCCCCTGCCTGGTGCTTCTATTCTCATTAAAGGTACCTATTTGTGGGCCGTATCCAATCAGAAAGGAGAATTTACAATACAAGGAGTACAGGAGGGAAAATATAATCTGGAGGTTTCTTTTCTTGGTTATGTACCGGCAACAATTCCCGTAAATGTACGCAGCAATATCAATAACCTTCCTATCATACTCAAAGAAAATACACTTGCACTGGATGATGTAGTCGTCACTGCACAAGCACCCAAAAATGAATTAAACACAACGCTCACTATCGGAAATCATGCATTGGAGCATCTGCAGGTGTCCAACGTGAGTGATATCTCCGCTCTCCTTCCGGGAGGAAAGACTAAAGTGCCGGATCTTACCGCCAATAATATCTTCTCATTACGCGACGGAGGGTCAACAGCCGGTAATGCCGCATTTGGAACAGCCGTAGAAGTGGATGGAGTTCGTATTGGAAACAATGGTTCGTTTGGCAATATGAGCGGAGTGGATACCCGGAATATCACTGTTGCAGATATTGAATCGGTGGAAGTCATCACCGGAGTGCCTTCGGCAGAATATGGAGACTTGAATAGTGGTATGGTCAAGATTCACACCCGGAAAGGGAAAACACCCTGGAACATATTGCTATCTATCAATCCTCGCACCGAACAGGTTTCATTTGCTAAAGGATTGGATTTAGGAAACGATAAAGGTGTCATCAACATAAACGGTGAGTGGACCAAGGCTACTCAAAAGTTGGTATCTCCCTATTCTTCTTATACAAGAAGGGGATTCTCTGCCGGATATAGCAACACGTTCCGCAACGTATTGAGATTCGACATCGGTGTTACAGGCAATATCGGAGGAATGAATACCAAAGATGATCCTGATGCCTATTCGGGAGAATACAACAAAGTGAGAGATAACGTATTCCGGGCAAACACTTCACTGGCCTGGCTGCTCAACAAATCGTGGATAACCAACCTTAAGTTCGACGCATCAATATACTACAATGATAACAACTCCCACGCGCATACGTTCTACTCGTATGCCTCGGAGCAACCGGCTGTTCATGCCACAGAGGAAGGATATTTTATGGCAAACAAACTGCCATATACTTACTTTGCCGACCAAATCATCGACTCCAAAGAACTGGATTATGCCGCATCGTTAAAATATGAATGGAACAGACGATTTAAGACTGTAAACAGCAACCTGAAAGCGGGCGTTCAATGGAAAGCAACAGGCAATGTGGGCGAAGGAGAATATTACAAAGACCCAGCATTGGCTCCGAACGGTTATCGTCCCCGTCCTTACACTACTTATCCATATATGCATAATGTTTCACTTTATGCAGAAGAAAGTCTCTCATTTCCTGTGGGAAATACCATGCTTAGACTGATGGCAGGGGTACGTTGGGAACATTTGTTTATCAAGGGAACGAAATATAAAAATCTGAATACTCTGTCTCCGCGTCTCAATGCCAGATGGCAGTTGAACGAATATATCGCTATCCGCGGCGGCTGGGGAATTACCGAAAAGCTGCCTTCTTTCCATACCTTGTATCCCAAACAGGAATATCGGGATATACAGACCTTCGGCTTTTCCTATAATAAGATTGAATCATCTTATATATATTATAGTCAGCCCTACACGTTATTGCACAATGAGAACCTACGCTGGCAACGGAATCAGAACGCAGAAATCGGTCTGGACGTCAACATCGCCCGTACCCGGATTTCATTAGTCGGTTATTTCAACCGCACCAAGCTGCCGTATAAGTACACAAGTTCTTATACTCCGTTCTCCTACGATGTGCTCCAATTGCCGGATGGATTCACGATGCCGACTAACCCGCAAATCAATGTAGATAACCAGACAGGGATGGTTTACATACGCGACAATGCATCCAGTTACTGGACTCCTATGGATGTCAAAGTGACCGACCAGACTTTCGTAAAGTCAACTTCTCCCGACAATGGAATGGACGTGATTCGTCGCGGAGCGGAAATGATTGTTGATTTCCCGGAAATTACCCCGATTCGCACGCAATTCCGGGTAGATGCCGCTTATACTTATACGAAATACATCGACAACTCTTTATCGTACTATTATCAGAATGGATGGTCGCACACCAGTCTTGCCAATCGTTCTTACCAATATGTAGGTATCTACGCCAATGGCGACAACTTATCGACTACCGCCAACGGCAAGCGTACCCACTCGCTGGATGCCAATATCACAGCCATCACCCGTATTCCGAAAGCCAGACTGATTATCTCGTGCAGACTGGAAGCTTCGCTTGTGAAGCGTTCGCAGAACATCTCCGAGTATCAAGGAAAAGAATATGCTTTCAATGTGAGCGAAAGCAGTAATACCCAAACCGGGGGAAGTATCTATGACGGTAACTCTTATACCGCTATCTGGCCGGTAGCATACCTCGACCTGAATAATGAGATGCATCCTTTCACATCAGCGGAAGCCGCGAATCCGGAGTTCTCCTACCTGATACGCAAATCGGGCAATGCCTATACATTTGCAGCAGACGGATATGATCCTTATTTTTCTGCCAATATCAATATCACTAAAGAGATTGGAGACTATGTATCTCTTTCTCTCAATGCGATTAATTTCACCAACTCACGGCCTTATGTAAAATCTCATGCAACGGGTGTAAGTGCTCTCTTCACCCCGGATTTCTATTATGGACTTACTTGCCGTATCAAATTCTAACTATATGAAGCAATCCATCTACATATTATTACTAACAGTGACCGGCATCTTTGTAGGATGCACGGATATCGATAAAGAGAATCCGTATGACAACCAGTTGCACAGCCTGCAGGTTACTGCCGTATATCCGGACGGATACACGGATCATCTCCGGGAAGGAGTGACCGTAAAGATTGAAGATGTCGACCGTGGAAATTCCTACAAGGCTAAAACCGACAAGAATGGAGTCGCACAATTCTCTTTGACCAAAGGTATATACCGCGTACAAGTCAGCGACAAAGACGGAAAGGATATTTTCAACGGATTAGCTGATAATGTCAAACTAACCAGCGGAAATATGTCTCTTAATCTCCCGCTCATTCATTCCAAGGCCGGGACGATCATTATTAAAGAGATTTACTGCGGAGGATGCACAAAGTTACCGCTGGAAGGAAATTATCAGTCCGACAAGTACATTATCCTGCATAATAACGACTCGGAAGTGCAATATCTGGATAGTTTATGCTTCGGAGCACTCGACCCTTACAATTCACAAGCCACTAATGTATGGGTGACACAGGATGAAGCAACCGGAGCAACCATCTTCAAGGACTTCGCTCCCATCGTTCAGTGCATCTGGCAATTTGGCGGTACCGGTAAAACGTTCCCGCTTCAGCCGGGAGAAGATGCAGTGATTGCCATCAACGGAGCGGTTGACCATGCGGCACAATATCCGCAATCTGTCAACCTGAACAAACCCGGATATTTTGTATGCTATAATAATGTTTATTTTCCGAACACACAGTATCATCCGGCTCCGGGCGACCAGATCACACCGGATCATTACCTGAACGTAGTGTTGAAGACTGGCCAGGCGAACGCCTATTCATTCTCGATATTTTCTCCTGCCGCGGTTATTTTTAAAGCCAAGGATACCACGATACAGGACTTTGTTCTTAAAGAGGGAAGCATCATACAAAAACCGGGAAGCACTACGGATCAGGTGATAGCGGTACCACTCGATTGGGTGATTGATGGCACGGAAGTATATTATGGCGGTTCCTCCAACAATAAAAAGCGTATTTCTCCATCCATCGATGCGGGATATGTCACTCAAAGTGCCACATACAACGGACGCAGTTTATACCGTCATGTGGATGAAGAAGCGACACAGGAAGCGGGTTACGAAGTACTGGTAGATACAAACAACTCTTCTACCGATTTTTATGAACGGGAAAAACAATCTTTGCATGAGTGAGATGAAGAAAATATATATAACAGGTCTTTGGATTCTATGTCTGACATCCGGAGTTTCGGCACAGACTTATGACATCATCGAACGGCGTAACTCCTGGAATGCCGGGGCAAATGTCACAGGTATCATGATGGACAGTATTTCTGCTTCCTATGCCGAACTGTACGGAAAGAATAACCACGGTGATTTCCGCAACTATTACGAAGCAAAAGAAGCATGGAGTGCCGGAGCGGTAGCAAAGTCCATCACTCATCTGAAAGGATATTCACTGACGGGTTCATTCTCATTCGATCATACTTCAGGCAAGGATATGAGCGGTTCGATGTTTATCCACCCGGGATTTTATCCCGTAGACCTCCTGGAGTTCACTCCCGGACGTAAAGACTTGCAAACTTACGCTTTCATGGGTGGTATTGCAACTGATATTTCACCCAACTGGCGATTAGGAGGAAAGATAGACTTTGCCGCTTCCAACTATTCCAAACGAAAGGACTTGCGGCATACCAATTACCGACTGGATTTGAAAATAGCCCCCAGCATCATGTATCATTCGGGAGATATGGCAATCGGCTTTTCCTATATTCTCGGCAAAAATAGCGAATCAGTAAAAGCAGAAGTCATCGGTACAGCCGAAAACTCTTACAATGCTTTTCTGGATAAAGGACTTATGTATGGAGCTTACGAGGCATGGGACGGAAGTGGAATCCATCTTAGTGAATCGGGTGTCAACGGTTTCCCCATCAAAGAATTGTCGAACGGGGGAGCCTTGCAACTTCAATGGAAAGGATTTTACGGAGATGCTGAATACACATATTCTTCAGGTTCTGCCGGTGAAAGAGATGCTATCTGGTTTAAATTTCCAACCCACCGGATTACCTCCCATTTGAGTTATCATTTCAAACAGGGAAAGAAAGAGCATTTTCTACGACTGAACTTGCAATGGTCACATCTGGTCAACAATGAGAATGTGATAACCAAGGAAACGGTAAACGGGATAACGACCACTCACGTACACGGTTCCAATCGTATTTTTGAGCAGGATGTTTTCTCCGTCCATCCCGAATATGAATTGATTAGTCCCCGCACGGAACTTCGCCTGGGAACGAATATATCAACATTCAGACGACTGACCACACAGATGTATCCTTATGTGGCTTCGGAAAAGATGATTTATAGCCAGACTTATATCTCCAGCGTATTTCATCTGGGGAAACTCGACCTGAAAGCGGCTGCCTCCTTTGCCATAGGAAACTTTACCGAGAAAAACAGGACTACGGCAACAGATACGGAACCGGGTGATCCGCCTTATCGGCTGACTGATTATTACAATCTGAAAAATGAATATGCAACTACCCCACAAGCAACATTTCATCTCGGATTGCGCTATCATTTCAACTATGGAATTTATGCGGAAGTACAAGGTAGTTATACGCACGGTTTCAACCTGCAATATATAGATGGTTCGAACCGTTGGAACGAGACTATCAAATTAGGATATACTTTTTGAGAACAATGAATATATATAAACTAAATTATTAAGCAATGAAAAAGAGTTTGACATTTATCTTTGCAGCAGCACTTTTGGTATCTTGCCAACAAGAGGAGAACGAAGCTACGACTCCTGCAAACAGCCGCATTACTATCTCTCCTATTATTACACGTGCTACGGAAGTTAACTTTGAGACCGGAGATAAAATCGGTGTTACAATCACCCAAAACGGTGACTTCGTATATGCAGAGAATAAGCAGATGACATATAGTAACGGAATATTTGCAGGTGATTTACTCTGGTACCCGGAAGGAAATGACAAATCGCAAATAGTAGCCTATTATCCCTATAAAGAGGGCAATACTCCGGCTTCATTTACTGTAGAAACCGATCAGACTACCGGATACGGAGCATCAGATTTTATGGCAGCAAAGAAATCGGATGTACTTCCGACTACCAACGTTATAAGCATGAACTTCAAACACATGTTTACTAAATTAGTAATTAATGTAATAAAGGAAGTAGAAGCTAACATCTCGTCCATTGCATTGAAAGGTTCTATCCCGACTGCAACTCTTGATTTGAGTGCTCTCACAGTGACTGCTGATGCAAACGCCTCTGCTACAAGCATTGTTGCACAAGCCATTAAAGCCAATGAGACATACCGCGCTATTATCGTTCCCCAAACAGTAGCCTTGACGCTTGAAGTAGCCACATCTGACGGCAAAACCTTGTCACAGAAGCTCACGTCTACCACTTTGGCACAAGGAGGACAATACAGTGTGAACATTCGCGTGTTACCTGACGATATAGAAGTCAAACTTAGTGGTGACATTGAAAATTGGACAGATGAGGGCGAAATCGGAGCTGATAATGAGATTTCTTTCGAGGAACATCTCGATCAGAACTATTTCCTGTATGACAATGTGAAATATAAGACTGTAACTCTCTCAAACGGTACGACATGGATGGCTGAACCACTTATTTACTTACCGAAAGGACTGACACCGTCTACCGATCCAACTGCTGATAGCCATGTTTGGTATCCGTATGAAATTACAGCCGACGGTGCAACCGTAGCTACAACAAAAGAAAGTGCCATAAAAGAATTAGGTTATCTATATGATTTCCAAGCTGCACTGGGTGGTAAGGAAATCACAGAAAGTAATCTGACCTCCTTTGAAGGAGCACAAGGAATCTGCCCGAAAGGATGGCACATACCGACACGTCTGGAGTACTTTAATCTGGTAGGAAAGACTACAAATGATGTCGATGGCAAAGTGCCGGCTGATGGTGATAAAGCTCTTTTTTATGATGCTGCTTATGATGGTGCCAAAATATCATCACTGAATGATGCAGGATTCAATTACCAATTCTCTGGTGTTCGTATGGCAACAAGTCTTACTGGTGTCGGCAGTTATCAAAAAACTGCGATAGCGGATGATGCCAATATTCAAGCTGCATGGCATGGAAAACCGGCAATGAATTATTATATGACTTCGACTGCCTACAAACCTATATACAATAGCACTAGCGGAGTACTTACCAATATACAGTTCTTTGGATTAATGAGTACAATCAATGCAACCAAGTATCCGGAAGGCAGATTATCATTATCTTATGTCAGCATTAAAGCCGGTATGCAAGTTCGTTGCGTAAGGGATCAAGCCGGCAACTAAAGGGCTAACATTTGTTTCACACCGGGAAACCTTTAGTTCCCCTACGGGGAAACAACAGTTTCTCGGTGAGGAAACAACAGTTTCCCGGCATGAAACTCAAAGTCTCAAGTAAGGTTAAGACTCCTCGCCCGTAAGGCGAACTATGATAAGCTATAAACAAACGATAAACAGATTACAAACTATATAAAAACGAAGCAAGAACAATGAAAACAAAAAAGCTAACAATCGCAATTGCCATCGCGGCAATGACTTTTATCGGAACTTCATGTGGTAACAAACAACAGAAAAGCGCATCAGAAGCAACTACAGAACAGTCTGCATCTTCCGCTTTGGAAATCGACTCTCTCCTTGCCAATGCTGAAAGTCTTGCAGGGCAAGAAGTGACCATTGAAGGCGTCTGCACACACACCTGCAAACATGGAGCAAAGAAAATCTTCCTGATGGGTAGCGACGATACCCAAGTGATCCGTGTAGAAGCAGGAACTTTGGGAGCATTCGATCCTAAATGTGTAAACTCTATCGTTCGTGTTACCGGAACACTGAAAGAACAACGCATTGACGAAGCCTACCTCCAGAACTGGGAAGCACAACTCAAAGCACAGGCTGCCGAGAAACATGGAACCGGTGAAGCCGGATGCGACTCTGAAAAGAAAGCACGTGGCGAAACAGCCAACAGCCCCGAAGCCCGCATTGCAGATTTCCGTGCCAAAATAGCCGACCGCAAGGCAGAAACAGGAAAAGAGTATTTATCTTTCTATTTCATGGAAGCTAACTCGTATGAAGTGGAGTAGTAACATCCGTAAGTGGAGTCGACTCATACACCGTGACTTATCATTTTTCTTTTCCGGAATGGTATTGATATATGCCATTTCCGGAATTGTAATGAATCACCGTGACACGATTAACCCGAACTTCTCCATCACACGGAAAGAGTATAAGATAGCAGAAAAGCTACCGGATAAAGCAGGAATGAATAAGGAGAAAGTGCTCACCCTCCTGGAACCATTAGGAGAAAGCGGCAACTATACCAAACATTACTTCCCGAAAACGGACGTAATGAAAGTATTCCTGAAAGGCGGCTCCAACCTCCTGGTAGATGTGAAGACAGGGGAAGCGGTATATGAATCCGTCACCCGCCGTCCGCTTATCGGAGCAATGTCCCGCTTACATTACAACCCGGGACAATGGTGGACTTACTTTGCTGATATTTTCGCTATCGCTCTTATTATCATTACTCTCTCCGGCATCATCATGCTGAAAGGAAATAAGGGTATTATCGGCAGAGGAGGAATCGAACTAATTATCGGAATCTTGATTCCCATTCTTTTCCTTTTCTTCTTTTGAATAGAATAACAGATAAAATCAAATGGAACATATTATCGAATGTAACAACCTGACGCACTATTACGGCAAACGGTTGATTTACGAAAATCTTAGTTTCACAGTACCCAAAGGACGCATCCTGGGACTGTTGGGAAAGAACGGTACGGGCAAGACCACCACTATCAATATCTTGAGCGGTTACCTGAAACCCCGTTCGGGAGAATGTCGCATCTTCGGACAGGAGATACAGACAATGGCACCGGCTCTGCGTCGCAATATCGGACTGCTCATCGAAGGTCATGTGCAATACCAATTCATGACCATCACCGAGATAGAGAAATTCTACGCAGCTTTCTACCCCGGTCAATGGAAAAAAGAAGCCTACTACGAACTGATGAATAAATTGAAAGTAGCCACCGGTCAACGTATCTCGCGCATGTCCTGCGGACAACGTTCACAAGTAGCCCTCGGACTGATTCTCGCACAGAACCCGGAACTTCTCGTACTGGATGATTTCTCTCTTGGACTCGATCCCGGCTATCGTCGCCTATTTGTCGACTACCTCCGCGACTATGCCCGTTCAGAAGGAAAAACCGTCTTTCTGACCTCGCATATCATTCAGGACATGGAACGGCTTGTTGACGACTGCATCATCATGGACTACGGAAAGATACTGATTCAGAAACCAATCGCCGAACTACTGGAAAAAGGACGTCGCTACACCTTCACTATTCCCGAAGGCTACGAACTTCCCGCATCCGATGATTTCTATCATCCTTCTGTCATGCGGAACCAGTTGGAGACTTTCTCCTTCCTTCAACCGACAGAAACAGAAACAAAACTGAAATCCATGTCAGTGCCCTACACTAATTTTCATAGTGAACAGGTGAATCTGGAAGATGCATTTATCGGCCTGACAGGCAAATACTAGAATCGTTGATAATTGATAAAAACAATGTACGCTATATTTTATAAAGAATGGATAAAGACACGGTGGTATTTTCTACTTGCCGTGCTCGCCACACTTGGTTTTACAGGCTACTGTATGCTCCGCATCAACCGGGTGGTAGAAATGAAAGGGGCTGCTCATGTGTGGGAAGTGATGCTGCAACGAGATGTCATCTTCATTGATATGTTGCAATATATCCCTCTGATTGCAGGAATTTTGATGGCTATTGTGCAATTTGTTCCCGAAATGCAGCGCAAATGCCTGAAACTGACTCTCCATCTGCCTTATCCGGAGTTGAAGATGACAGGTAATATGCTACTTTCGGGATTAGTGTTGCTACTTGTCTGCTTCGCTTCCAATTTCCTGTTGATGGAAGTATACCTGAACGGAATACTTGCCCATGAACTGAAGAACCACATATTGCTCACCGCTTTAACGTGGTATCTTGCCGGGATTTCCGGCTACCTGCTTGTGGCATGGATCTGCCTCGAACCGGCATGGAAACGTCGTATTCTGAATCTCATTATCGCAGTATTATTACTCCGAATCTTCTTTCTGTCGCCCACACCGGAAGCATATAACAAGTTCCTCCCTTATTTAGTGGTTTATACTTTGTTGACAGCTTCTTTCTCGTGGCTTTCTATCGTACGATTCAAGGCCGGAAAGCAGGACTAGGAACAATTAAAAATTAAAGACTAAAAATTAAAAGATTGAGTAATGAGACGTTTCAGTACTATATTATTATATGTAACCATCGCTTTTCTGCTTCTTTGGCAGTTGCCCTGGTGTTACAATTTCTTTGTCGTAAAGCCGGAGAAGACTCCCTTTACCCTGTACAGTTTCGTAATTGGCGATTTCGCACAGATGGGACAGGAAGAGGGAAAAGGAAGTGTGCGTCGCGACTTGGCAGGTAATATTTATTCGGAAGCAGCTTTCGACAGTATCCTGCCTATGTTTTATTTTCGTCAGTTGATGTCCGATGAGCGTTTTCCGGATACCATTAAAGGGATAGCAGTAACTCCTAAAATGGTACAGACGGAGAACTTCAACTTCCGTAGTGTTCCTTCGGATATCAATGCGCCTTCTATCGGACTTTATCCTCTGATGGAATCCATGTCAGGACGTGTAGACCTGAAAATGCCGGATGACGTATTCCGCATCACCTCCAAAGGAATCGAATTTATCGACATGGCCTCCAACAGCGTAAAGGAAGACAAGAGTCTTCAGTTTACCGAAGCTATGACCAAAAAAGAGTTTCGTTTCCCGGCAACGGAGATCGTAGGAAACCCTACGGTGAAAAAGGAGTATGACGAAGGTTATCTTCTATTGGATGCCGACCGCCGTCTGTTTCATCTGAAACAGGTGAAAGGGCGTCCGTATGTTCGTGCCATCACCTTGCCTGAAGGACTGACACTGGAACATCTGTATCTGACAGAGTTCAGAAACAAGAAAACACTTGCGTTCATGGCCGATGTCAACAATGCTTTCTATGTACTGCAGAACCGGACATACGAAGTAGTGAAAACAGGAATTCCTGTATTCAATCCCGAAACGGATGCATTAACCATCATCGGTAATATGTTCGATTGGACGGTACGTGTGACTACTCCAACCTCTGATAATTATTATGCATTGAATGCTGACGATTATTCATTGATTAAAAAATTAGAGAACGAATCGTCCACTCATTCCATACCCGGTATTACTTTCACATCTTACACAGATAAATATGTAATGCCACGCTTCGAATAGTATTCCCATATTGAATGTAACAGTTGCAAGGGACTATCAAAAGTCAATCTATTAAATATGACTTTGGATAGTCCCTTACTGTTTTCTTTCCATGCATTTATAGAAAACAAAAAGAATTACAATCTTTTTCTTCTGTAAATATAGGCTTTTTCCGGCAAGAAGGTTTATCTTTGCCCACTCATTCAAATATTCAGACCGCAATTGCTTCTGCATTATACACAAACAAATACGGTAAAATAAAAGTCCAAAATAAAAACCGTATGAAAGTTTACAAAGCACTTGCTTTCCTAAGTCTTTTTATGATATTATTCTATCATTGTTCACTTCCTGCTGATGACGAAGAAAAAGGAGATGTAGAAGGAGAAGATACAACTACCTCCGAACTCCCTTGGGAAGGAGAAACAGATAAGTTCACCATCAATTCTAAAGAAGGAATTCATCTGAATGATCCGCAAGAAGATGCCGGAACGGCTTATGTCACCATACCGTCCACTTCGGTGAAGAATACCCGTTGGGAATTCGGAGTTCACCTCACCTTCAATCCTTCCGCCAACAATTATGCACGGTTTTATCTAACCTCTTCCTCCAATGTGCTTTCCGGTAAACTAAACGGTTATTATATTCAGATAGGAGGCTCCAAAGATAATGTAGCTCTTTACCGCCAAAATGAAGACGGTTCCAAATTACTGGCTTCAGGCAGAGAACTGATGAAAGGTAATAATTCACCGAAGCTATCTGTCAAAGTAGAATGTGACAATAACGGTTACTGGACCTTTTGGACACGTCTCGAATCCGAGAATGAATATGTAAAAGAGAAGCAAGTGAAAAATATGGAGATACCAGCTTCCCTCTGCTGCGGTATATACTGCATCTATACCAAAACTCGTTGCAAAGGATTCACATTTCACCACATACAACTATCTAATGACGTAGAAACGACCACCACGCCCGATGGAACGCCTGAAGAACCCGGAACAGACATACCGGATAATCCGGGCACACCCGAATTACCGGAAGATGTGAGAGGCATGCTTCTTTTCAATGAAATAATGTATGATAATGCGAGTGATGGCGCAGAATATATAGAAATCTATAATCCGACCGAAACAGCAATCAGCGTACCATCCCTCTATCTATATAAGATGTATAAAGATGGTACAATATACAGTACTACTACCCTTCAAAAGGAGGATGCTTCCATCTCTCTTAATATTCCGTCCAAAGGGTATCTTTGTTTCACCAAATACTTCAACAAGGTAGTTCAAAAACATAAAGTCGGAGGAGAAACTCTGGTTACGATACCCAACTTCCCTGCTTTAAGCAATGATGGAGGTTATCTTGCACTTTCAAGCAGTAAAGAGACAGCAGCAGGGCATACTTTTGACACCTGCTGTTTCAAAGATGAGATGCATACATCAGAAAAGACAACCGGCGTTTCACTCGAAAAGAAATCCCCGGAGTTACCCTCTCTCAATAAGAATTGGCATTCATCAAAACATGCGACCGGAGGCACACCCGGAATAAAAAATATGTAAGAGTATGCATATCTATGATAAATTCCCTACATTTGTAGGCAAAGTAAACAAGTTCCGGATATTCATCCTCAAACGAATTTAAACAGCAGATATGAGTCCAGCCGTTATATCTATTACTATTGTGGCATACTTTATCATCCTGTTCACTATCTCTTATATAGCAGGACGCAAAGCCGACAATGAAGGATTCTTTGTAGGAAACCGTAAATCAGCCTGGTATATCGTTGCCTTTGCCATGATCGGTTCCACCATTTCCGGAGTCACTTTCGTTTCCGTTCCGGGCATGGTACAGGCAAGCAGCTTTTCTTACCTGCAGATGGTGCTTGGATTCATAGTAGGACAAATTATCATTGCATTTGTACTCGTTCCTCTCTTTTATCGTATGAACCTGGTTTCCATTTATGAATATCTGGAGAACAGGTTCGGAAGCTCCTCCTACCAGACGGGGGCATGGTTCTTTTTCATTTCAAAGATGTTAGGGGCAGCTGTCCGGCTCTTTCTCGTATGCCTGACATTGCAGTTTCTTATTTTCGAACCTTTCCATCTTCCATTCCTGTTGAATGTGATCCTTACGGTATTTATCGTATGGCTTTACACTTTCCGCGGTGGAGTGAAATCATTGATATGGACGGATGTTCTAAAAACATTCTGCCTCGTAGTGTCGGTTGTACTTTGCATCTATTATATTGCTTCCAGTCTGCATCTGAATTTCAGTGGTCTGGTTAGTACGATTTCAGATAGTGACTTTTCCAAGACATTCTTTTTTGACGATGTCAATGACAAACGATATTTCTTCAAGCAATTCCTGGCAGGCGTATTCACCGTTATTGCCATGAACGGACTCGACCAGGATATGATGCAGCGCAACCTTAGCTGCAAAAACTTCCGGGATTCGCAGAAGAATATGATTACCAGTGGAATCTCACAGTTCTTTGTTATTCTGCTTTTTCTGATGCTGGGAGTACTCCTATATACGTTTACAGCACAGCAAGGCATCGAGAATCCGGGAAAAAGCGATGAGTTATTTCCGATGATCGCTACCGGAAATTATTTTCCCGGCATAGTCGGAATATTATTCATTATCGGGCTGATAGCCTCCGCCTATTCTGCGGCGGGTTCTGCCTTGACAGCACTGACTACTTCTTTCACCGTAGATATTTTACATGCACAGAGAAAAGGAGATGCGGCACTTAGCAAGATACGCAAACATGTACATATCGGTATGGCAGTTGTGATGGGGGCAGTCATTTTCGTATTCAATCTGCTGAACAACACCAGTGTGATTGATGCGATTTACACACTGGCCAGTTATACGTATGGTCCTATCTTAGGGCTGTTCGCTTTCGGCATCTTCACCAAGAAACAAGTTTATGATAAATATATTCCGTTGGTAGCTATCGCTTCTCCCATTCTTTGCTATATCCTGCAAAGAAATGCGGAAGCATGGTTCAACGGTTACCAAATTAGTTACGAGCTGCTATTATTTAACGCTGCATTTACTTTCATCGGACTTTGCTTCCTCATTCGAAAGAAATCAACTATGGACAATACGACAGTTCTTTAATATTAAAATCAAGATGAAGAAGAAAATTAACTGCTTCATACCTTTCGGTACCCCGGAAGATACCATGCAGACAGTGAAAGAATTACAAGCGTCAGAGCTAGTAAATAAAATCTATTTATTAGGTTCGGCGCCCGGTAAGAAAGATCTTCCGGGGTGTGAATATCTCTCTGTTAAAGGGCTCTATTCCACAGACACAATGAAAACAATTGCAGCCAATGCCAATTCGGAATATACTCTGTTCTACTTGAAGCAAACTCCATTAAAACTGGGACTGTATGCCTTGGAACGCATGGTGCAAATCATGGAGAACGATCAAAAGAATGGAATAGTTTATGCCGACCACTATCAACTGATTAACGGAGAACTTAAACAAGCACCTGTCATTGACTACCAATTAGGAAGTGTCCGGGATGATTTCGATTTCGGTTCCATACTCCTATTTAGTTCTTCTGCCTTCACTAAAATAGCCAATGCTTTGCGTGAAGAGTACGAATACGCAGGACTATATGCTATGCGTCTATTCATCTCTTACAAATATTCAATTGTGCACATCAATGAATATCTATATACCGAAATTGAAACAGATACCAGGAAAAGCGGAGAGAAACAATTCGACTATGTAAACCCCAAAAATCGGGAAGTGCAAATTGAAATGGAAGCTGCCTGCACCGAATACCTGAAATGCATTGATGCTTATTTCATGCCTACTTCTTCACGGCCTGTAAATCTTCACAGCGAAAACTTTGAATTCGAGGCATCTGTCATCATCCCTGTGCGCAATCGTGCTCATACCATCCGTGATGCTGTCAACTCAGCTTTAAACCAGCAGACCACTTTTCCTTTTAACGTTATTGTTATCGACAATCATTCCACCGATGGAACGACAGAAATACTCCAGGAACTAAGCACCGATAGAAAATTGATTCATATCATCCCCCAAGAGAATGATTTAGGCATAGGAGGTTGTTGGAACAAAGGTGTACATCACGAAAAATGTGGAAAGTTCGCCATACAGTTAGACAGTGACGATTTATACAAAGACGAATCCACTTTACAGAAAGTCGTAGATACTTTTTATAAGGAAAGCTGCGCAATGGTCATAGGCACTTATCTAATGACCGACTTCCAGCTAAACGAAATAGCCCCCGGTATTATTGATCACAAAGAGTGGACACCGGAAAATGGAAAGAACAACGCTCTACGTATCAATGGTTTGGGTGCTCCACGAGCTTTCTACACTCCTATTCTTCGTGATATCAAATTGCCGAATACCAGCTATGGAGAAGATTATGCCATAGGATTACGAATCTCACGAGAATATAAGATCGGACGTATCTATGATGTAATATACCTCTGTCGCCGTTGGGAAGGTAACTCCGACGCCGCATTAAGCACAGAAAAAGTCAATCGGAACAACTTCTACAAAGACCGAATCCGCACATGGGAAATTAAGAATAGAATCCAGATGCATACTATCGATCAAGAGTTTCAGGAACTTGTAGAAGAAATGATAGAAAACCAAAAAGAAAACTGGGAACTTGCGAAAAGGAACTATGAAGCGTTGGAAGAAAACCTGGAAAAGAAAAAAGTATTGAAGCTGAAGGAAGAAGATAGAGAGATGAAAGTTAGAATTTTCCCGAATCCTCAACGCATCCTCTCGACCATGGCAAAAACAGATAGTCATTCTATCCAAGAAAGACCTTGTTTCTTATGCGGGAAAAACCGCCCTGCAGAGCAAACCTATCTACCATTCGGACATTATGAGGTATGCCTCAATCCTTACCCCATTTTTCAACGTCACTTGACAATCATCGACAAGGAACATACTCCACAAAGCATGAAAGGACGTTTTGAAGATATGCTTCACTTAGCTGAAAACTTGGACGAGTTCTATATACTCTATAACGGACCGGAGTGCGGTGCTTCCGCCCCTGACCACATGCATTTCCAGGCAGCAGGAAAAGAAGAAGAACTGACTAATCCTTTTGAGATGAATTTCTTGACGGATATATTAGAAAATGGAAATAGCGTAACAACTTATGTAGACGATGTATTTACAACTTGCATAGGTATTACATCAGGCCTGAAAGTTGAATTAATGCAACAATTTGAAAAGGTCTACAAAAATCTTTCCGCCATTTATTCGGATAAAGAACCTTTAATCAACATGATAACCTGGTATGGTCTCGATAAAATAAGCCATTTCGGAGGTGACGAAGTAGAAGTATGGAATTGCATCATTTTCCTACGCTCAAAACATCGTCCCGATTGCTATTATACCCCAAATGAAAAAGGGCTATTAATAAGTCCGGCTGTTGCAGAAATGGGTGGTATATTCCCGATTGTCAGAGAAGAAGATATGGATAAATTAAACGCCCAACAACTCACAGAGATTTACAAGGAGATAAGTTTATCTCCCCAACAGCTAAATACTCTATGCGATCAATTATTCAAAAAGGAACAGTAATAAAGTAGTATGCAAGTCCCCCTAATAAGTGTTGGTATTCTTTCCGGGAAAGAGATTGAATTCTCTTTCCCTATAAAATTTATCTCTTCTGTCGGAACGGAAATTTCCGGGACACAGAAAGCTATTTATCAGAATGGAAAGATCCAGTGGCAAGAAAAAGAGTACGACGAATTATCCTTCATTCCTCCACAAGACACACATACCTTCTTTGAACTGAAAGATGTGACCATCGGAATCAACTTCCATTGGGAACGCAAAGAAGTCCAGAAATTCAAAGGAGAATTAAAGATCATCGTCGAAGGAGAACAACTAACCGCCATCAATGTGATTTCCATTGAAGAATACCTCACTAGCGTAATTTCATCAGAAATGAGCGCAACAGCTTCTTTGGAACTACTAAAAGCTCACGCCGTCATCTCCCGAAGCTGGTTACTTAATAAATTGAGAATTGAGAATGAAAAATTAAAAAATACGATGCCGTCAAACAGCGCAGCCAATTCTCAATTTTCAATCCTCAATTCTCAATTTATAAAATGGTATGACCATGAAGCACATAAGAATTTCGATGTATGTGCCGACGATCATTGCCAGCGTTATCAGGGAATTACACGAGCCTCAACACCACAAGCCATCGAAGCAGTCTCCGCCACGCGGGGGGAAGTGCTGATATATAAAGGAGCGATTTGTGATGCCCGTTTCTCTAAATGTTGTGGCGGAGCTTTTGAAGAGTTCCAAAATTGTTGGGAAAACGTTAAGCATCCTTATCTAATCAGACAACGGGATAGCAAGACTGAAAAACAACTTCCCGATTTGACCATAGAGGCGGAAGCTGATAAATGGATACGTACCTCGCCTGTTGCTTTCTGTAACACGCAGGATAAGAAAATCCTAAGTCAAGTATTAAACAACTACGATCAGGAAACAGCAGACTTCTATCGTTGGAAAGTCAGTTATTCGCAACAGGAGCTTTCAGAACTGATTCATCAACGTTCAGGGATTGATTTCGGACAAATCATTGATTTAATTCCTGTAGAACGGGGAACATCCGGACGTCTTGTCCGGCTAAAGATTGTAGGAACCTTACGGACACTCATCATTGGAAAAGAGTTGGAGATACGCCGCACTCTATCGACTTCCCATCTTTACAGTTCCGCTTTTGTAGTAGACAAGGAGTACGGAGATGAACTTCCTTCCCGATTTATCCTCACCGGAGCCGGCTGGGGACACGGAGTGGGACTTTGCCAAATCGGTGCCGCCGTGATGGGAGAACAAGGTTATAAGTATGAAGAAATACTATCTCACTATTACCCCGGTAGTACACTTGAAAAACAATATAAATAGAATCAAACGAATACCATGACAACACCCACTATAAAAAGAAATCCCTGGAGTTGGATTCCAACCCTCTATTTTGCAGAAGGATTGCCTTATGTAGCGGTAATGACTATTGCCGTCATCATGTACAAACGTCTGGGATTATCCAATACCGAAATAGCCTTATACACTTCCTGGCTTTATCTTCCCTGGACTATCAAGCCGTTATGGAGTCCATTCGTCGATCTGGTGAAAACGAAACGTTCCTGGATTATCGCCATGCAAGGGTTCATCGCCGCCGGATTTGCAGGCATCGCCTTTTTTATCCCAACGGCACATTACGTACAACTCACCCTTGCTTTCTTTTGGTTATTGGCATTCAGTTCGGCTACGCATGACATCGCAGCAGACGGTTTTTATATGCTCGGCCTCAACAACAAGGAACAATCTTTCTTTGTGGGTATCCGAAACACATTCTACCGACTCGCCAATATTTTCGGGCAAGGTATTCTCGTCATGCTGGCAGGATGGTTGGAAACCTCTCAAGGCAATATACCTCTGGCATGGAGCATCACTTTTTACCTCCTGGCCGGATTATTCCTGGCTCTTACTTTGTACCATCGCTTTATCCTCCCCCATCCCGATTCCGATGTCAAACGTCCCGGACTCACGGCAGGTAAGCTATTAGAAGACTTTCTCCTGACTTTTGTCACTTTCTTCAAAAAGAAACACCTGGGTCTCATGTTCTTTTTCCTGCTCACCTACCGATTGGGAGAATCGCAGCTAGCCAAAATAGCTTCTCCCTTTCTATTGGATACCGCTGAAAAAGGAGGACTGGCTTTATCTACGGCAACAGTCGGAATGATCTACGGAACCATAGGTGTCATAGCTTTGCTAATGGGAGGAATTATCAGCGGTTTTCTCGTTTCCCGTGACGGTTTCAAGAAGTGGATATTACCCATGGCATTAGCCATCAATATTCCCGACCTATTATATGTGTGGATGGCAGCCACTACTCCGGATAATACGATACTGATTGCCAGTTGCGTAGCCATCGAGCAACTAGGGTATGGCTTCGGCTTTACCGCTTACATGCTTTATCTGATTTATATTGCGGAGGGTGAGCACAAAACTGCCCACTACGCCATCGGAACCGGTTTCATGGCACTTGGAATGATGCTTCCGGGTATGCCGGCAGGATGGATACAGGAACATATCGGATATACCCATTTCTTTATATGGGTTTGTATTTGCACCCTACCCGGTATTATTGCCGCACTAATGATTCGCAACCGATTAGATGACTCTTTTGGAAAGAAACAATGAACTTACTTACTGAATAACTTAACACATTAAAAAGTAACAGTCATGAATGTAACAAGTAATAAACGCCTGTTGGCACTTGATGTAATGCGAGGCATTACCATCGCAGGAATGATACTGGTGAATAATCCAGGTTCATGGACGTATGCATATACTCCCCTCACACATGCTCAATGGAATGGTCTTACCCCCACCGATCTGGTTTTTCCTTTCTTCATGTTTATCATGGGAATCTCCACCTACATTTCACTTAGAAAGTATAACTTCACATTCAGCACCCCTGCCGCCCTGAAGATTATCAAGAGAACGATTGTCATCTTCTTGATCGGAATAGCCATCAACTGGTTCGCCTTACTTTGCTACACCCACGATCCGCTTCCGCTTGCGCATATCCGTATTTTGGGAGTGATGCAGCGACTTGCCCTCTGCTACGGTGCATCGGCTTTAATAGCTTTACTCATCAAGCATAAATATATCCCCTATCTGATTGTAGCATTATTAGTGGGGTACTTTATCATTCTCGTCACCGGTAATGGATTTGCCTATAATGAAACGAACATACTTTCCATCGTCGACCGTAGTATTCTGGGAGATGCACACATGTACCAGGATAATCACATCGACCCGGAAGGATTATTAAGTACGTTTCCCTCCATTGCACACGTGCTCATCGGTTTCTGCGTAGGCAAACTACTGATGGAGGTAAAAGATATACGTGAAAAGCTGGAGCGGCTTTTCCTGATCGGTACGATTCTCACTTTTGCCGGTTTCCTGCTTAGTTACGGATGCCCGCTCAACAAAAAAATATGGTCACCCACTTTTGTCCTAGTCACTTGCGGATTAGGTTCCAGCCTTTTAGCCTTGCTTGTATGGATCATTGACATCAAAGGACACAAGAGATGGAGCCATTTCTTCGAATCTTTCGGAGTAAATCCCCTCTTTATCTATGTGTTGGCAGACGTGCTCGCCATCTTATTAAGTGTTATCACCATCACTTATCAAGGAGAAAGCGCCTCTTTGCAACAGGCTTTTTATGCCAGCACTCTTCAACCTGTGTTCGGTAATGAAGGTGGTTCTCTCGTCTATGCCATCCTATTTGTCCTGCTCAACTGGGCAATCGGTTATATACTATATAAAAAGAAAATATACATCAAGATATGATACTTATTGCAGATAGTGGTTCTACCAAGACCGACTGGTGTGTCATCCTCAACGGCACACCTATCAAACGGATTGGAACGAAAGGGCTTAACCCTTTCTTCCAGTCAGAAGAAGAAATTCAGCAAGAGCTGACACATTCCCTCCTGCCACAACTGCCGGAAGGGACCATCAATTCCGTTTACTTTTACGGTGCAGGTTGTACACCCGAGAAAGCTCCCGTTCTCCGACGGGCAATAGCCGACAGTTTACCTGTTGTCGGAAACATCAAAGCCTACTCGGATATGTTGGCTGCTGCCCGTGGGTTATGCGGCCATGAAGCAGGCATTGCCTGTGTTCTGGGAACAGGTTCCAACTCCTGTTTCTATGATGGAAAAGAGATTGTCAATAACATCTCTCCTTTAGGCTTTATCCTGGGCGACGAGGGAAGTGGAGCCGTTCTTGGCAAATTACTGGTGGGAGACATTCTGAAGAATCAACTTTCACCTGCCATCAAAGAAGCATTTCTAAAACAATTCGACCTGACAGCTCCCGAAATCATCGACCGGGTTTACCGTCAGCCCTTCCCGAATCGTTTCCTGGCAAGTCTGTCCCCTTTTATAGCGCAACATCTGGAAGAGCCGGGGATACGACAATTAGTGCTTGGCAGTTTTATTGCTTTCTTCCGAAGAAACGTAATGCAATATGATTACACGCAATATCCTGCACACTTTATCGGATCAGTGGCTCACTGCTACAGGGAGATATTACAAGAAGCTGCACAAGAGACAGGAATCAGAATCGGAAAGATTCTGCAAAGTCCGATGGAGGGATTAATTTTATATCATACCGCTTCATCTCAATCCTTGTAATTTGTATTTTAGTCAATCACCATTATCAATATGCAGATAACCGAACAACCGTCGCTCTACGACAATCTGGAAAAAAAGTCCGTACGGGAAATATTAGAAGACATTAACCGGGAAGACCAAAAGATAGCGTTAGCCGTTCAAAAAGCTATTCCACAGATCGAACTGCTCGTCAACCAGATTGTGCCCCGCATGAAACAGGGCGGACGTATCTTTTACATGGGTGCAGGCACCAGTGGTCGCTTGGGAGTACTGGACGCTTCGGAGATACCACCGACATTCGGAATGCCTCCTACCTGGATTATCGGATTGATAGCCGGTGGAGATACCGCCCTGCGCAATCCGGTAGAAGGCGCCGAGGACGATATGGGCCGGGGATGGGAGGAACTTACCGAATATCATATCAACCCCAAAGACACCGTGATTGGCATTGCCGCTTCGGGCACTACCCCTTATGTAATCGGTGCCTTACGGGAAGCCCGCAAGCATAGCATCCTGACAGGTTGCATCACCAGCAATCCGGATTCTCCGATGGCGGCAGAAGCAGATGTCGCCATCGAAATGATTGTCGGTCCGGAATATGTCACGGGAAGTTCGAGAATGAAATCAGGCACCGGACAGAAAATGATTCTGAACATGATTAGTACGTCGGTAATGATTCAACTCGGACGGGTGAAAGGAAATAAGATGGTAAACATGCAGCTTAGCAATCATAAACTGGTAGAAAGAGGAACCAGAATGATTATGGAGGAACTGGGATTAGATCATGACCATGCACAAAAATTGTTGCTGTTACACGGTTCGGTGAAAAAAGCGATTGACGCCTATCAACACTCAAAAGACTATTAAGCACCTTAAAGCCCCTACACATACAAGATAAAAAGATTTTGAAACAAAATCAAAAACATTTATTGAGCAAACCTGTTTGTTCACACTCCCCCGTATTATCCATAAAGAAAAAACTTCAAAAAAAAGTCGACAGGTATCAACAGTATAAATAATTGAAACATACCAAAAGCCCGTTCTTATCTATACCAACTATCTTTGCATCATGTCACAGTACAAGTGGAATAACAAATGATTAACTACAAATTATTAAATATTGAAACCATGAAAAAGTTATTTCTATTCTTCTATCTCTCTGTTGTGAGTATAGCGGCATTTGCCGCTGAACCATTCGTAGTATTCACACCAACCGACAATCATTTCCCGTTGGTTGCCAACGGAGTTCCTTGTCCGATATACATAGATTCTTCCGAAGACAAAGGGGTAATGATTGCTGCCGGCAATCTTCAACAAGACATACTGCAGGTATGCGGAAAAAAGCCCGAACTCTTAACAAGCGCAAGTTCGAAACGGTGTATCATCGCAGGTACTTACGGCACTCCTTTTATAAAGAAGCTGGTGTCAGCAGGAAAAATAGACAAAAAGGAATTGGAAGGGAAAAATGAAAAATATATCCTGCAAGTCATCGCCAATCCTTGTGAAGGAGTAGATGAAGCGGTAGTTATCATCGGTAGCGACAGACGCGGTACTATTTATGGTATCTACGAACTTTCCGAACAGATGGGAGTATCTCCCTGGTATTGGTGGGCAGATGTTCCCGTCATGAAACAGCCCAATGTATATATCAAACCCGGACAGTACTCGGACGGAGAACCGGCCGTAACCTATCGCGGCATCTTTCTGAATGATGAAGCACCGTGTCTTACCCGATGGGTGAAACACACTTATGGCACCAACTATGGTGACCATCGTTTTTATGCACGGGTGTGCGAACTGATACTACGCCTGAAAGGTAATTTCCTTTGGCCGGCCATGTGGAGTTGGGCTTTCTATCAGGATGATCCGCAGAACAGCAAGACAGCAAGTGAGATGGGAGTCATTATCGGCACATCCCACCACGAGCCGATGGCACGTAATCATCAGGAATGGTCACGCAAACGCAAAGAATATGGTGCATGGGACTATTCGACCAACCAAAAGGTCATCGATCAGTTCTTCCGTGAAGGTATCGAACGTATGCAAGGAACAGAGGATATCGTAACCATCGGTATGCGCGGAGACGGTGACGCGGCCATGAGTGAAAGTACCAATGTGAAACTTCTGGAGAATGTAGTGAAAAACCAGCGCAAGATTATTGAAGAGATTACCAAACGTCCTGCCAAAGAAACTCCGCAAGTATGGGCACTATACAAAGAAGTACTGGATTATTATGATAAAGGTATGCGTGTGCCCGATGATGTTATCATGCTATTGTGTGATGATAATTGGGGCAATGTATGCCGCCTGCCGAATGCCAAGGAACGTAAGCATCCGGGCGGTTGGGGTATGTATTACCATGTAGACTACGTAGGCGCTCCGAGAAATTCCAAATGGCTGAACGTAACCCCTATACAAAATATGTGGGAGCAACTTCAACTCACATACGATTACGGAGTAGAAAAGCTATGGATACTGAATGTAGGCGATTTGAAACCCATGGAATATCCCATCACGCTCTTCATGGATATGGCATGGAATCCCAAACAATTCAACGTCTCCAACTTACTGGATCATCCCCGTCGTTTCTGCGCACAGCAGTTTGGCGAAGACCAGGCGGATGAAGCCATGCGAATCTTAAACCTGTACAGCAAATACAACGGTCGCGTGACGGGAGAAATGCTCGACCGGAATACTTATAACCTGGAGACAGGCGAATGGAAACAAGTATCTGATGAATATCTGAAACTGGAAGCGGAAGCTTTGAGACAATACATATCACTGAAACCGGAATACAAAGATGCCTACAAGCAGTTGATTCTCTTCCCCGTTCAAGCAATGGCCAACCTGTACGAAATGTATTATGCACAAGCCATGAACCATAAATTGTATAAAGAAAACAATCCGCAGGCCAATGAATGGGCAGACAAGGTAGAACAGACCTTTGCACGGGACAAAGCTTTGAGTGACGATTATAACAACGTTATGTCCGGCGGTAAATGGAAAAATATGATGATTCAGAAACATATCGGTTATACATCGTGGAATGATAACTTCCCCGCTGATACACAGCCCAAAATCTACCGCATCGAGAATCCGGAAAAAGCAGTCGGCGGATACGTCTTCACCGGGCAAGACGGATATATAGCCATAGAAGCCGAACATTATTACAGCGCTAAAGCAGCACCAGGCACGGAATGGACAGTGATCCCCTATATGGGACGTACCCTTAGTGGCATGGCTCTGATGCCTTACACACAACCAACTGACGGAGCTTCCATCTCCTACAAGATAAAATTGCCTAAAGGCATCGACAAGGTGACTGTCCATGTGATAGTAAAATCAACTCTTGCTTTCCATGATCGCAAAGGACATGAGTACAGTATCGGATTTGAAGGAGGAAAGGATCAGACAATCAATTTCAATCATAACTTAAACGAGCTTCCTGAAAATGTATACAGCATATACTATCCGACAGTTGCACGACGCATCGTTGAGAAAAAAGCGAAACTGAATGTACCGAACACATCAGACGGTATGCAGACAATCACATTCAAACCTCTTGATCCGGGTATCGTGCTTGAAAAGCTAGTCGTAGACTACGGAGGCTACAAGAAATCTTATCTGTTTATGAACGAATCGAAAAGCAAAAGAGAAAGTAAATAAAAAAAGATCAATCCAATCAATGCAGGAATGAGTTAATAACTACATCACAGATTATATTCACATACAAATTTTGCAGTTCTTATTGTCAGCCCATCGTTTCTAGTTATTAGATAAATGATTTACAGTTCATTAGACGCTGACAATAAGCCCTGACAATAGGCTGACAATATCATTTTATATGTTTTATTGTCAGCCTATTATTTTATGATTTTACTCTCCCGGATCTCCTATCTATCCGGCTTTACTTACCTTTCACGACAAGCCCCCATTAAACATCCGTCATACAACTGGTATACTTATATCATTCAATCACTATTGTTCGATCAGGATACCGATATACTTAATTCACCACGGTCGTGGTAGCTTCTTCCCACAGCCGTGAAGAGTTCCTACCACGGCCGTGGGAAGATCTTGTCACGGCCGTGGGAAATTAATGATACCGGCACTTCAATGGAACGATACCGGTATCCCAACGTAACTATACCAGCTTCTCTTCCTATAAAACCCTACTTAATCAGCCTGCAAACAAGCTACTCGGCAGGAAGGCAAGGCAGATAATAAACCTGATAAGACTTTTACAGGCTGATAACTTGCCGAATAAGAGATCAATTATACACAAAAAACAACCCTCGCCACAGAGGATAATTCCGTAGCGAAGGCCTTTTCTTTCAACAAATAAATGCTTAATCTATTTCATCTGTCAACACAAACTTGACAATCTTGGTTATACCTACCTTCGATTTAGCTATGTAAATCGCCTCCACTTTGTCTATATGCTCAAGTTCACAAACAGCTTTTGTTTTTCCGGCATCTATTCCCCCTATACAAGTGCTCTTTTCGACTCCATCATAAAGTACATAGATTTCCACACGGGAGTCTGTAGCCTCTATCTCTAAAACAATATGATTATAAACGGAAAGATCCACATTTTTCGTATTCTTCCAGCCGTACTGTCCGTAAGCATGGTCATAAGTAATCGTTTGTGTTTCGCTGTCCCCTCTTGAGAAATACCCATACGTCCGGGGAAAAAGTTGAATAGGCTCTTCTTTTGCGTTCGCCGCTATTGCGGCGAACAAGCAAAACATAAGTAAGAAACTTTTTATTCGTATTCTCATATTTTTCTTTTATTATAGTTCTATTGGCACTAGCGGAACCAAACGCATATTGGCAAGTCCCATTTCAAAGTCTGTAATATTCACACAATTCCATTGAGGATCTGCAGTCTGACCATTTTTATACATGAAATTACCATTAGAGAAAGTAAACAATGACGTATAAGTTATAGCATATTTGCTCAACCAGGCTCCCAGTGTCATTGTTTCCGATTCACCTGCCGTATCCAATATAAAATCTGTGAATCTATAAGTAAAGGTATGCCATTCTCCATTAAAGTCAAATGGTTTGTCCACTCTCCACGGAGCAATATTAATATTACGAGTTCCATTCAATCCACCTCCGTCTTTATTCACACGCCAGGCCAACATTCCGCTTATCCATGGGGTAGGCATATACATATCGACCTGCATTGCAATATCTTTAATCAGTGTTTCTTTGGTTATCCCAATATCCGTTTTCTCCAATAACTTTTCCAATTGACTCCTTGTCGAGAATCTCAAGTAAGCCCCATGGCTACTGGTACTCACCGGAACAGAACTACTCTTAAAGCAAATAAAGTAATCGGGATTCACCGGATGAGTATCATTTACCGGACGGTTATCAGGATTATACAATGCAGATTTATTATACGCCATAGGACTTCCCGACGGACCGCCCAGTTTCAACTCTTCATCCGTGAACTCTTGCAAGAACACTCCCTGTTTGTAGAACATGACAATTCCTTTCACTTCAACATCAGCACCTTCGCTCTCTATACGAATATATCCTGCCTTATCTCCCACACCTTCCGGCACAAGTACATCCATGGAAGTCGCATCCGATGAGACACTCTGAACGATGCCCTCCTTTTCACCTGCGGAAGAAGGGAAAAAGACTTTCGCCCTATCGTACAGATTGACACCTGTAAGCCGGATGACATTACCGGTTTTAGGCATTGTATATGAGATTCCCGTCACGCCAGGCACAAAACCTAAAAGTGTAAATTCATGGCTTACCCCATTCTCATCATACGCATTGACAACAGTCAGTTCTCCATCGCCAACTGTGAAATTTTCCGTATCTACCGGTACAGTGAAAGTTATGCGATTACTCTCTATCGCCGTCGGCTCTATTTCCTGATTATTGAAAGACAACTTTTGAAACGTAGCAAAATATTTACCTTCAATCACCACCACTGAATTACGACCCGCTTCTGTAATAGCATTCCCGTTTGCATCGGTAATTCTTGTAATTTCAACCTGCTTGCCGGCAATGACACAGTCTAACTTCCGGTCATCATAAGCAGTCACAAGCCGCATCTTATTCCGGTTATCCGGATTTTCAACTGCACTTCCGAAAGGCAAAGTTTCCGGAATAGTCACGATCAGGAAAGCATCGCTCTTCTCTTCGGCAGAAATACCGGTTAAGTCAATAGCCACTCCATTCATATACAATTCATTGGCGGTCTTCAGTCCGTCGCCTTCAATACGTATCTTGCCACCTATCGGAAGCTCTTGCACTGCCGTCCAGGTTCTTCCTCCATTTTCGGTCAAAGAGAAGCCGGTAACATTGATTTGTTTACCAAAGAACTGAAAGTCTTCGGCTGTACATGTAGCGGCTCCCGCTTTATTTACAACCCGGATCAAGTTCAGATTCACCTCCTTAATCTCGCCTTCATCTACCGGTATATCCGGAATAACAAGCTCTATGGCATTTTCTTCCGCCTGAAATCCGGAGACAAGTCCACCATTGATATAGACGGCAATCGTCTGCGCCATATAGGTACCCTCAATACGCAGAGAAGCACCGATGCGGATTTTACTTTCTGCTTCGGGAATGATCCATTCTTCCAGGTCTTCATCCCACACACATACTTTTACAATGGTAGGAGGTAGCAGTTTCTCTACTGTTTCATTGTCGTCGCTGCAAGAGAATAATCCCATTATAAAGGTTATTATCAGGCAGGCCATTGTTCCTGATTGTATAGATTTAAAAGTTTTCATATCTAATCTGTTTCATGTTTACATTTTATTCTTCCGGAGTCACATAAGGTACCAGACGTAAGTTAGTTACGAACATCTGGAAATCAGCGGCCTCTTTCATCGTAAGTCCGGCTGACAGGATATCAAAGTTGAGTATGGTAAACAGCGAGTGTATGCTGCTATCGGCACTCCAAGCAGTTACCGCTTCTCCTAACGTAACGAACTTCGTATGTATCGGGAAAGTCAGTGTTTTCCAACGTCCGTTGAATTTATACGGATGGTTGTTGGTCCATGAAGCCACGTTCCATGCGCTTTCTCCATTACCTCTTCCGCCATTCTTATTCATGCGCCAGCCTACGACACCAGTGCTCCAGTCCTGATTCATATAAATATCGGCCTGTAACGCTACTTTGCGGGCATCGGTTTCTCTGGCAAACTCTCCATTGCTCTGTCCGATCAGGTATTCCAGTTGCTTTCCTGTATTGAAACGGAAATATCCAAAAGGCGAGTTATTGTCCGCAACTACCGGGAATGTTGCCGGAGCATTGCCGGGAATACTAAAGACATACGCTTTCGCTCCTGCCGGAACTTCCGGAGCATCTGCCGCATTCACCGGATAATAGGTACAATTTAATGGAGCGGTGGTACTGCCGCTTACTCCATAATTCAATGCGGAATTTCCATCATAATCATGTATAAACATCGCCTTATCATAGAACATATAGTTCGGCGTGTAATAATTTTCACTTAGCTCCGCCATCTCTATCCGGAGAGAACCGCTCCGTTCTCCTACTCCTTCGGGAACCTTAACGACCATCTGTGTGCCGTCGCTGGTTATAACCAGGTCTTCGCCACCTGCCACATAAGCCACTTGCACTTCATTTCCATCATTGCCGGGGAAATAAACGGCAGAAGTATTATTCAGAAACTTACCCATAATAGTGATAAAGTCTCCGGGTTTGGGTAATGTATAAGAAACATCTGTGACACTCGGCATTTTATTCACATCTTTAAAGATGAAGTTGCGGTAGACTCCTTCTCCGTGAGAAGTCAACACCCGGATGGTGTTTCTCACCGATTCATCTTCTATTTCATTAGACATCGGCACACCGGACGGAACTCTGAATGTCAGATGGGAATCGCTCATATAAGTGGAGTTGTATTCCGTCACCTGTAAGCCATTACAATAGATGGCCTTCAAGCCGCTAAACCCGCTACCGTCCAACCGAATCCAAGTGCCGGTATACACGGAGGTTATCTGTTTGGCTTCTTCATTGAGCATATTACTCCACACGCTGTATATCCGAACATCATCGTCGTCGTCAGAGCAAGAAAACAGGCCCAACAACGGAAACAGCAACAGCATGCTCCAACACAAATTCTTTAATATCTTATCTGTAATCTTCATAGTAGTCATCTTATTTGTTAAAATCATAGGCAACAGGTGCAGTATTCAATAAAGGATCACGGGTGCTCTCCACTTCGGGATAAGAAAATGCCCAAACATTGTCATCAGACGTGTTTGAATGTACATAATCTCCTTCCGCTAGCGGAGTATGAGTGGCTCTTATCGCCAGCTTGGCACCGTCGGACTGACGGGGACTATCTGAACTAAACGCTGCTTGCTCCGTCGTTTTATTCACTGTATAATAATAAGCATACCATCTGTTACTGTCCCATTCATCACTGCGAACCAGTTCTCCTTCATCGCCTTCGGTCATAATAACCAGTTCGTTATTAATAAACTCCGTCACCCATTTCATATCGTAAAATGAACGTCTAACCAGAGTGGGCCACCAAAGACCTTCCATAAAAAACTCCATGCGGTATTCTTTCATCAGATCATTACGGGTGAGGGAATAGGTATCGTAATACCGGAAATCCGGTTCATTTTCTATTTCCAGTTTATAGGCCCGCTTACGGACATCATCATAATATTGCAAGGCAGACCTGTCGGTCAATTCTTCTTTCGTTCCCATGCAAGCCTCCACGTATAATAAATACACTTCGGACAGTCGCAACATCGGGGTACAGAAACCGGAGTTACCGGAAATAGCAATGTTATTGGTATCTTCAGCACTACCTACCACCTGTTTCTTGAATGCCACCTTTTTATTGGTTTCTACTCCTCCCGATTTCTGTCCGGCTTTATATCCGGCAGACCAACCGCCTTCTGCCGTATGCGTACCTATATAGTCGTAGAACTCTCCCGGACACAACACATTGGCACGTAAACGGGAACGTCCGCCGGAATTAATCAGCATGCGCAAGCAATCATAAGAAATATAAGAAGAGTTATAAGCACTCAAACCATTCAACAATTCCTTATAAGAACAGAGACCACTTCCGTTAGTGTTTCCCATCCCGTAAGAATCGACTCCCTGCAATGGCTGTAATGCGAACAACACCTCTTTGCAGTTGTTATTTTGCACCCGGAAAATCTCTTCATAATCCTCCATCAATCCATATTTATTCTGACTGGTTATTACTTCTCCGGCAGCATCTTTGGCAAGTCCATAAAGAATTTCTGCAAGGTCATTAGAGCCACTCGCTCCATAGGATTCCAACGTTGCCTGCGTACAATGTCCGCCACGTGCATAGGCTGCCAATGTAACGTAATAACGTGCCAATAGCCCCAATGCCGAATATCTCGTCACTCTTCCGTCCGTATCGGTAAGTGGCAGATATTCTGCTGCATATTCCAAATCACGGATTCCATAACGGATGACATCCTCAAAACGTGTCGGTGCCAAATTGAAAGCATTGGTGTGTTCCAACGGATTTTCCATAAGGGGCACATCATGCCAATAAGAAGCCAGATAATAGTAAGCAGCCGCACGCATAAACCTCGCTTCGCCCTCACAGCTATTGGCTAGTTTCTCATCAAAGTGTAATCGCCCTTGGGGAGCATAATCGTTTATGACATAATCCGCCTGCGTAACAACAATATAAAGAGAGTTCCATGCATCCGCCAAACCGGGGGTATTCGGTTTGTCCGTAAAAAGACAATAAGGAGCGTATCCCTGTTCGTTGTTGTTGTCACCATAGATGTTGTTTCCCCGTGCATCGCCCATAGCAAACAGACGGGTACTGTGGAAACCAAACCAGGGTTTCATATAAAGATAGGCTGTTGCCAACCGTAGCTCGTCATAAGTTGTAAAGGAGTGATCCATTTCTTTTTGGTTCGTGGCATTCACTTGCAGGAAGTCGCTGCAGGAAGTAAGGCTTGCCATCGCAACCATTCCACAAACCACCGATAATATGATATTCTTTTTCATGGAAGTTTTTTATTTAAAAGGTTAAGTCAATACCAAATGTATAAATCCGGGGAGAAGGACAGCGTCCCGTATCTACTCCATACATCAACATGTTTTGACCGGAATAGGAATACTGTGCCTGTGTAGAACCGATCTCCGGATCATAACCGTCGTAACCAGTAAATGTATATACGTTTTTAATATTCGTATAAATGCGGGCATTCTCTATCTTCAGTTTCTTTAGCCATTTCTTAGGCAGTGTGTAACCCAAAGCAATGTTCTGAATACGAAGGAAAGAAGCATCTTCCACATAACGGCTGCTGATACGGTCGTTGTCATTGGCATCATTCACGGACATGCGGCACAATCCGTTAGAACCGGGCAGAATGTACATGTTCCACACATTGGTATTCTCCGAATTGCCGTCCAGATAGCCCAAGCGTGCATGATTGGCAACAGACTGATGTACATTACCACTTGAATTCGGGTTCGTAATACGACGGGACAAATAGTTCATTGCCTTGTTTCCGTGCGAACCGTACAGGAAGATAGTAAGATCGAAATTCTTATAATTAAAGGTATTGTTGATACCATACGTAAACTTGGGGAGCGGACTTCCCAGGAATGTCTGGTCTTTCTCGTCAATCACTCCGTCATTATTCAAATCCTCGAAAATATAGTCACCGACATAAATCTGCTTGACAAGGCTTCCTTTGTCTGTGCCCGAATTAACGACACAATTGCCTACCCGGAGTACCGGGGTCGCAATCTTCACCGTACTCGTTCCATCACCGTTATCTATCAAATAATCAGCAGCGCTGTTGATACGTCCAATCGCCTTATAGCCATAGAACTGGCTGACCGGATGTCCGACTGCCGTACGGGTAATCACTTCAGTCTGTCCGCTATTCTGATAGGTCTTGTCAATAAATGCATTTTCCGTATTCATGCTTGCCACCTTGTTACGGTTCAAACTGAACGTTACATTCGTACGCCACTGGAAATCCCTGTTGGATATATTCACGGTGTTCAATGTGAATTCAAAGCCTTTATTCTCCATAGAGCCGATATTCGCCCATTGAGCTGTGGCCGCCCCATTGCCGGTTGTACCCATGTAACCCGGATAATCTTGTTGCAACAAAAGGTTTCTTGTCTTTTTGATATAGGCATCCACAATAAATTCCACCCGGTTGTTGAAGAAGTTCAAATCAATACCTGCATTCCAGGAACGGGTACTCTCCCATGTCAAATCGGGATTGGCGATATTGGCAGTCTGCAAACTTGTGCCCCAGATAGATTGTACGTATGTTCCCATGCGTTCGTAGGCAAATGCACTGACATTGGAATTTCCGACTTCACCGTAGCTCAAGCGTAACTTAAAGTTATTAACTACATCTTTCAACGGACGCCAGAATGACTCTTCCGAAAGACGCCAGGCCACAGCCACCGACGGGAATGTTCCCCACTGGTTTCCTTTGGCAAAACGGGAGGTACCGTCACGTCTTACCGTAGCGGTCAACTGATACCGATTATCGTAGCTATAAAATAAACGGCTGAAGAAAGAAAGGTAGGTCGTTTTACTCGCCCTTCCGCTATTGGTTGAATAGGCAGCATCACCGGCATCCAAGTCCGTCAATACATTATCTCCGTGTGTACGTTTTCCCTGAAGATAGTCCGAATTTCTGGAAGTCATTTCATGTCCTAACATCAAACTTGTCTTATGTTTACGGTTGAAGGTCTTCTCCATGGTTACTACATTTTTCCATCCCCAGTAGAGGCTGTAATTCTTGGAATGTTCATTCGTTGGATAAGGGTTCTTTGCCCATCCCAGTTCATATTCAGGAAGAAAGTATTGATAATTGTCGATGTTACCGTCTGCTGTAAAATCAGTCCGGTAAGTCAACCACTTCCACGGGTTGATTTTCATGAAGAGATTGGCACGTACTCCTCCTTTCTCATTGTTTCGTTGGGTCAGCGCAGCCAATGCAACCGGGTTATTGTAATTACTCAAATTCTCCTGGTCATCCTCTTCCGGTCCGGTAAAATTACCGTTTGCATCACGTACTGGTACGTCAGGTGCCTGATAGAGTGCATTGGGAATAATGGACCAATTAGCCATTCCCGTACTTTGCTTGGTATAGGATACATTCACCGTACCTCCAAAACGAACTTTGGAAGTTGCCTGTATTTCTGTTCCCATGCGGAAAGTATAACGTTCAAAATCCGAACCGATACAAATACCATCCTGACTCAAATATCCACCGGATATGTTATAGCTGACCGTTTTTGTTCCGCCACGTACCGACAGGTTATAGTTCTGCAATAAAGCATTACGGAATATCTCATCCTGCCAGTTAGTACCGTCACCCAAAGTTTCAGGATGGCTAAAAGCATCTTTCACTCTACTGGAATTTATAAGAGAATATAATTCGTTATAATGACGGGCATAGTCACGCAAATTCATCATGTCGATTGTCTTCGCGATTTCCTGATTTCCCAAAGAAGCTTGGAAATTAATTCGGGGTTTGCCGGTCACACCTGCTTTCATGGTAATCAATATGACACCATTAGCCGCTTGTGCACCATAAATGGCAGTAGCTGAAGCATCCTTTAAAATTTCAATGCTTTCAATATCGGCCGGATTAATACCTGCCATAGCGTTACTTGTATTGGAACCTGTTTCACCGGAAATGATTACTCCGTCTACTACATAGATAGGTTCGTTAGTGCTGTTCAACGAATTGACACCGCGGATCTGAATAGATGTACCGCCCCCGGGAACTCCGGAGTTCTGCGTCATCTGCAATCCAGCTGCACGCCCCTGTAATGCCTGGTCAATCGTAGAAGCCATAGATTCTTCTATGGACTTGGCACTGATAGAAACGACCGATCCGGTTAAGTCCGAACGTTTCATCGAACCATATCCTACAGCTACAACCTCATCCAGCATATTTTCATCATTCTCCATAGTGATGTCCAGCTTACCACCTTTAGTTACTTTTCGTTGAATGGTTTTCATTCCGATGTACGAAAACACAAGGGTAGAACCAGATGCCATATTGAGTGTATAACTACCATTCACATCGGTAGTAGCACCTTTACTGCTACCTTTCACTTGAATACTAACACCGATCAAAGGTTCCCCGGCATCGTCAACCACTTTGCCGGTAACAGTAATTTCCCCTTCAGAGACAGCATGTGGAGAAGGAGAAAAGGTGCCTCCGGTCGCATACGCAGGAGTGACTGCCAAAATCATAATAACCGAAAACAGTCCGGCCAGCAGCACACATCTTGAAAAATAATTGTTCTTCATATATATTACATTTATAAAATATTGCTTTATAATCTCATATCAAATTATTTAGTCAATTGTCTGATACAAAAGTATAGACTTGTATTCTACTATACTATTCGAGATGTAATATCAATTTGCACATACGTTTATCCGCCTTTTAAATACGTTTCAATTTGTTTTGAATTTGAAATAAACGGTGGTAACACTCATCTCCGGCAGCAATAATCCGACAAATGGATCTATGTTTTTTAGTTCCCGATACCAGCTATCTTTGGGGGTATCGGTTTGTATTACTTTCCTTATGGAAGACACTTCTTTGCCATCCGGGTTCTTCAACCGGACCGTTTTATCCTCTTGATCCGAGTAATTGATTAAAACGACAGCTATCTGGTGTTCATCAGGGTCTTGAAAAGCGACTACCTCCACCTCTTTTAGCTCATAATCCACTCCGATCCGCCGCCAACCCGGTTTGACATACTTTGTAAAGTGTTTAAGCCCATAAAACTCACTCCTTACTACATAGCCTTTTTCCGTCGTCCAGCGGGAACTGCTCCAAGGCCACTCGACAGCGATGCAACCGTCACCCCCTTTTTTTAGTTCATCAGCATCTGCATATCCCCATAATAGTGCCCAATGCAGATAAACAGTGGCATTTGCATAACGGAAGGAGTTCGATATGAAATGTGCGATATTCACAGCATCTGCAGGAACGGCAGGATGATAAGAACAGTTCTCCGTCATCATAATTGATTTGTTGCCAACTTGCCGGGCTAAGTTCTGAAATTCAGTTTTAAAAGCATAGGCGGAAGAATAACGGTCGTTATCTTTATAATCGGAAGTTTTACCACCATGATAGCAATGGAAAGCAGCAGCATCCAATAAATCGGGATTCAAGTCTCTATAATAGTTGCTAAAAGTTCCATAGCCAATTCCAAGTACTTCCGGACCGATCAATTTGGGGCGGTTAGACACTTCTTTGAATGCTTCATAAGTGGCTTCCAATGCTTTCCCGTAATTCGCTTTTTGGGAGTCGTCGGTACTGTAACCTAAGCAGATTTTAGTGCCTGCACTGTTATCTCCATCCGGCTCATTCATCATGCTCAAGTAATCCGGTGCCATATCTGCTTCCTGATAAGCTTTTAATGTCATGCGACACCATTCACCAAATTCCTTGTACATATACTTCCCTTCATTATTTCTTTTAAGCGTCGCTCCCTTTTCTTTCGCCCTATCTATCAAATCGGGAGTCACCAGCCAATTAGACATCATTACAGAGAAATTACTACGTCCCAGCCTTTGAACCGCAGCGTCCATTATTTCTTTTTGCTGTTTAAGAATATTAGGATTTTCATTCGAGACCTTCTTTTCGTACCAGTTTCCTATACGAATCATGGAAATCTCCAAATCTTTAAAAATCAAATCAAACAATTCCTTCTTATTAGGATGCTGGCAATACCAATTCTCATAATTGGCTATCCCGCCGCCAATCCCTTCCACTGTCTGATATTGATCGGAAGAATTTAATTGAATAACCGTTGCATTATCAGTATTTTCCTCACCTTGGATAATACCAGATTCCGTATTTTCCTCCGGTGATTGTTCTTCCGAACATCCGAATAATCCGATTACCATCAAAGTAATCCATAAAAGCCTGTTCATACAGATCTGTGTTTTCATTGTACTAATTATTTAAATATGAGGAAAGAAACCAAAAGCAAAATACAAGATTGCACTTTTGTTTCTGTCGATTCTTTAGATTGCCCTCAACCAGCACAAAATTACAATCTTGTATTTCAAAACGTTTTGTAAAATGTAACGTAAAGTTAGTTATATGTATAACGCAGTTTTAAATTTGTATCATTCTCCTTTATTTCTGATAGACGCAGCATATTCCGAAGGAGATACTCCATAGAACTTCTTAAAAACGGTTGCAAAATTAGCCTGACTATCAAAGCCTACCGCATCCGCTATTTCTGAAATATTCAGCTTCCCTTCCTGGAGCAGCGCTGCTGCTTTCTTCATCCGTAGATTCCGGATAAAGATGGAGGTTGAAACTCCTGTAATATCTTTCATTTTACGATGAAGCTGCACACGGCTCAATCCCACTTCCCTGGCAAGCATCTCGACATTGAATTCCGAATCATCCAGGAACTTATTCATCACATTCATAACCCGTTCCATCAATCGTTCATCTCCGGATTTATTTTCAGCTATTTCAATCTTTCCCGCCTGATCCCTGACACCAGAGAACTTTCCTTTCAACAACAATCTTGTCTCAATCAGATTCTTGATATGTACTCTCAACTCTTCAACGACAAACGGTTTTCCTAAATATGCATCCGCACCTTTGCTCAATCCTTCAATGCGGTCTTTATATTCTGCTTTCGAGGTCAGCAGGATAAACGGTATATGACTCACATTCGGATTGTTACGAATCGTTTTCAAAAGTGAGATACCATCCATTTCAGGCATCACTACATCAGAGATTATAAGATCCGGCTGTTGTTTCAGAATGGTTTGCAAGCCTTCTTTTCCGTTACGACAAATGTATACTTTGTATTGCGAACTCAATTCCGCTTCCAGGAAACGAAGAATCTCGTCATCGTCATCTACGATCACAATCTTATAATTCGCTTTATGATTTCTTGTCTTAGCCGTTTCTTCTTCGCTTTCATGAGAAAGTTCCAGGACAGAAGGGACTCTTGAATTAGTCTTGTTTTCCGCATCCGTCCATTCGGATTTCTTCAAGTGGTCTTTCCCATAAGGAATATGAATAATGAAACGGCTTCCTTGTGCATCTTGCCGGTTACAAGCATTGATAGTTCCGTGATGCAGTTTGACTATCATCCGGCACAGATTCAGTCCTATACCGAAACCGATACTTCCATTGGAACCATTGGAAGGTGCCTGATAAAAACGTTCGAATATCTTTTCCAGTTTGTTGGCATCAATGCCGGATCCACTGTCAATTACTTCAATCTCAATAAAATGCTGCAAATCGCCGGCAGTAAGTTCATTCACTTTCTCACGCAGGCTGATTTTTATTTCACCTCCATCCGGCGTATATTTAAAAGCATTCGACAACAAGTTAACCAATACTTTATCAAAATTATTAGGATCAATCCACGCCGGAAGCTCCTCCTGTTTATAATCAAAATGCAAGTTTATATTCCTTTTCTCCGCCTGATAAGTAAACAAAGAGATTAATTCTTTGATATAATCCACCATGTCCGTTTCAACGCAATGAATATTCAATTGCCCTTTTTCAATTTTACGCATATCAAGCAACTGATTCATCAGATTAATAATACGATTCGCATTCTTCTGCATCAGACGCAGCATCTTCATCGTATCGGTATCATAGCCTCTCTTTAACAAATTCTCCAACGGGCTCACAATCAAAGTCATTGGAGAGCGAATCTCATGCGAGAGATTGATAAAAAGTTTGATTCTCTCTTCATTCATTTCTTTTTGGTGCCGGCGACGGACACTCAAATAAATCTGAAATGCAACAGCAAGCAATATCAACGCATAGCAAACATAGGCCAGAGACGAACGCCACCAAGGTGCCGCAATATCAATCCGTATCACTTTCACAGGGGTGTATTGCCCATTCTCACAGGCACGTATTTCAAATGTATACTTGCCGGAGTTTAAATGATTGTATGTAATCTGGTTGATTCCCAGTTGAGTAGAGGTCCAGTTCTTTTCATACTCTCTGATACGATATTCATAGAAAATGTTTCCTGAATTACGATAATCCAATGTAGAAAACTCAAGCGTAAACGTGTTGTCTTCATAAGCCAGACTGATTTTGTCGGCACGTGTTACAAAAGTGTCCAGAATAGGTTTTCCACCGGATTTACTTTTAGCGGTCACGACTTCTCCTCCCAAATAAAGATTGGATAATATCACAGTCGACTTCCCTTTTTGCGCAGTGACGCTATCCGGATGGAAAGTCGTAATTCCCTTCACACCTCCCAAATAGATAAGACCATTCATTGACTGGTAGTTGGCACCAATAGTATATTCATTGTCCACCAATCCACGTTCGGAATAATAGGAAGCAATCTTATTTTCAGCTACTTTTATCAGGTTAATGCCTTTCAAGGTACTACACCAGATATTCCCCCTCTCATCTTCTGCCAATCCATATACAAAATTATTAGAAAGTCCGTCTTCTTCATCATAGTAATGAAGTTCTTTCGTTCCGGGATGATAACACATAAGTCCTTTATTCGTTCCCGCCCAGATATTTCCACGTACGTCTTCCAATAATGAGTAAGCAATAAAACTACCTAATGCCTGACTCAATACAGGGGTAAATTTCTCCGTTACAGGATCGAAATAATCCACTCCATTACAGTGTCCTATCCACAATCTTTCTTTAGAATCAAGAAGTAAAGTATAAATCCAGTTGTTCCTTAACCCATCGGAGGAACTTTGATATTCCGTAACTGTTTGAGTGGGTACGTGATATCGTATAAATCCGGAACCGAACAAAGAAAGGTATAGGTTCCCCTTATCATCACCTGTGATCTTCTTTATATCCTTCAATTTAATTTCCGGTAACATAAAACGTACGTTCCCTTTGGTATCCTGCATATAAAGCCCGGAATAATAGCCTCCAAACCACAAATTACCACTATAATCCTTATAGATGGATGAAACCGTTTTGCCAGAGAATAAATGATCGGTTATATTTCCTTCGGAAGTAATTTTAAACACTCCTTCGCCTTCTACACCGCTAACGATATGTCCATCATTATCTTTATACAAAGCAGTTATCACACCAGCCTTCGGATATTCACGAGTAGGAATACTCCAGAAATGGAAAGGTGTAGATTCTTTAGACACCATAACCATTCCTCTATGATAACACCCTATCCATAGATTTTGGTTATGATCTTCATAAATAGCACGTATTTTAGCATTATTGACATCAATAAAAGGGAGAGTGACCACTTCGGAACGAAGTTCTTTCAAATCAGGTTGAATAACCTTCAATCCTTTGCCAAAGGTTGCCAAATAACGTGTCCCTTTTTGGCTTACGAGTATGGAACGCGTCGGTAGCCAAGATTCATTATGTTCTATTTTAGTAAAACAGTCATTCTCTCTATCATAATAATAAGCAGTAGTACCTGTGGAAAGAAGGAAGTTGCCTGACTGATCCTCGGCCATTCCGGAAATTGAAGAGCCACCATCTAAAACAGCTCGTGTATACATTTTACTCGTCCGTGTAGAGGGATCATGTCGAAGTAATCCCGTGCCGTTTGCTCCAATCCAGATCATCCCATACCGGTCTTCATAAATAGCTCCATAGTGGGCATGTTCAGATACTTCGGGAATATCTGTCATCTGCACACCTATTCCTGTCTCCTTCCGGATACGGAAGATTCCTCTCCCGGAAGAGCCAACCCATATTTCACCCGAACGCAACTGGGTGATACACATGATATGCAAAGATGAGTTTTCCGGAAATGTAATCCTGCGAAAAGCATTCTCTTCTGGAACATAATATTGTAATCCGCCAATACTGCCTACCCATAAAGTACCTTCACTGTCAAGCATCAAAGTCTTTACTGAATTATCAGCGAGTGAGGTACTATCTTTTGGATGATTATAATAATGAGTAAACTGTATACCATTAAATTTATTAAGGCCGTAATCTGTTCCTATCCACATAAATCCATCTTTATCTTGGCAAATGGATGTGATAAGGTCACAAGTTAATTGTTTGGAATCGTAGAACAATGTATTATCGGCGACCATTCGTACAATCCCAACCCAAAACATCATAATCAACAGAAATAGTCTTTTCATAGTAATACCCTTTATTTATGCAAAGAAAACAAATCTTTTTAAATTGGAGCAATTTTCATCTTTCGTTTTTAGTGTGGTAAACACAAGATTAACCATGGCAAATATACGAATTTACCCTCCTTATAAAGAAGTTTCATGTATCATAAGCTTGCAAGTTTAAGAACGTAGTTTTTAAATTCGTTTCATTTGTTTTTTAATTTAGTATCCGGCCTTTACAAACATGAATGAAACATATACAAAAACCTATGAAACATGATTCTTTCATCCCTTCGAAAACATGTACTAACTTTGCCTACCAAGGAAATCATATATTAACCTCTAAAAGAAAATAACATGAAAAAGTATTTAGTAGCAACATTTATTGCATTTCTCGGGGCTTTTATTGCTAACGCACAAGAAAACAAAATGATTGATGTCAGCAAATGTGAAGCCAGCAACCTCACCGTTGAAGGTTCAACTTTAATCTCCACCGGCTACGGGCAATTGATATTCCCGGAATATGATTATACTGATTATACCGGAATTAACTTTGAGGTATCTAACTTTAAGAAATTAGACGCAAACGCCACCAATGCCGTATGTTCATTAAAAATAGAGTATACGCAAGACGGTGAAACTGTAAAAGTATCTATGGGATTTCATAGAACCGGAAAAAAGAATATTGACTTTAAATCTTTTAAGGATGAAAAGATCGGTATTATCAGTATAGATCCCGGCACTATTACAAAGATCTCTATTGGAATGGGGAAAAAGAAACAAGTAGATGTTAGTAATATAGTATTGGTAGCTAAGAAGTAACGAGAATCTGTTACCCATTATTAAATAGGGAATTAGCATCGACAGATTTATTAAAGGCAGTAAGAAAGAGTCTGCCAATAATAAAATAAAAGGCAATCCGTTCATCGCGAATAGATTGCCTTTTATTCTATTTTATATAGCTTAATGTAACATGAAAGATATAAAATGAAACCGACAGTAACCTCTGTGAAATAATCAGATGCAAATTCAAAACATAGTCTATAAATAACAGGCTAACTTTGCCTGAAACAAAATTTCAGCAAGTATGAACAGAAAAAACTATGGAATGCTGTATAAAATTCTATTATGTACAGCAATGACACTATTCGCTACTCAAAATATAGTAGGAGCAAACAAGAGTAACAAAGAACATGATATCATAGGCACGGGAAATCCTTATCTGCCGCTTTGGGAACATCTTCCTGACGGAGAGCCCCGTGTATTTGAGGACCCGGATAATCCCGGCAAATATCGTATATACATTATCGGTTCGCACGATGTTCGTTTCAATAGCTACTGTGGAGCAGATATTCGCATGTGGTCGGCTCCTGTAGAAGATTTAACCAATTGGCGAGATGAGGGAGCCATCTTTACGTACCACGTTCAAAACCAGTGGGACGTCATGTATGCTCCCGATCTGGTTGAAATAAAGAGAAAAGACGGAACTAAGGAATATTATCTATTTCCACATAGTCGTGGCCGTAACCGTGAGGCTATGGTTTGCAAAGGTAGCCGTCCGGACGGGCCTTTTACTCCTATCAATCTGAATGAAGATGGTACACGGACACTTCCTGGTAGCTTTCTTGGATTCGATCCATCCGTCTTTGTTGAAAACATCACAGATCCCAATGATCCTGATTATGAAATAGGATTTCGTGCTTACGGATTCTGGGGATTCCAAAGATCGTCAGCAGCCCAACTAGATCAGAATACGATGTATTCCGTCAGACCGGGAACTGAAATTATCCCTTATTTTATTCCGGCAAGTACCAATTCCGGTATTATAAGAGATCCTGCCGGAACAACCTATCCTGCATTGTATAAAGAGCAGAATCCCAAAGATTTCAATTTCTTCGAAGCATCGTCTATTCGCCAGATCGGTAATAAATATGTGATGATCTTTTCCGGGTACTCCGGACCGGAGTATGGTTTGGGAAATTCCAATTCAACCCTCCGTTATGCTTTTGGTGATTCTCCGTTAGGTCCATGGCGCAGCGGCGGGGTACTTGTAGACTCCCGCGGAGTAGTTCTTAATCAGAATGGCAGTAAATTACAGGCGACCAACGCAGCGCACAATACACATGGCAGTCTACAAGAGATTAACGGTCAGTGGTACGTATTCTATCACCGTCCTCCACGCGGATTTGGTTTTGCACGTCAGGCAATGGTTGCTCCCGTCACTATCAAATGGGATGAGAAATCTGTTGCAGAAGGTGGAAAGGTAGTTATTCGCGGATATGATCCTTATGCAGAAGAAGGGATATGGGAAGCTAAAGCAACAAATGGCAATGAATATACAGGCGCGGAAGTCACTTCTGAAGGTTTTCAGATCTTTGGACTGGATCCATACAAATATTATTCTGCCGGATATGCCTGCTATTTATCCAATATCGGTAGCCAACAGGACTCCTGGGATATTTGGGATAATAATATGCCTGTAGATGTACGAGGCAGCGATATCATTGGCTATAAATATTTTGGTTTTGGCGGTTTGAAGAAAGCTCAAAAAGGATTAAAACCTTTTGAAGGAACCAAAAAGGGGAATAAGACATCATTCAATCTCTTTCTGACTCCTGTAACCGATGCTTCTTTCAAAATAAACATTTGGTTGGACGGGCCTTGGGATAATAGTGTTTGGAAAGGGAAAAAGATTGGTGAAATCACTGTTCCTGCCGGTTCTATTCAGGAAATAACGAAATATACGATTGACGTATCTGAAGTTGTAGACAAGTTGGACAAAAAACACGCAATCTTCCTGGTTGCTGAAAGTAATTCTAAAGAGAAATTATGTGTACTTCAGGGGTTAGGATTCAGTAAAAAAGGCAAAAGTCTGGAATATCCGACAGTTCCTACAGTAGAGATTATGGTTGACGGCCAGAAAGTGGGTTTACCAACTACACCAGTAAGATCAACCAATGCAAATGGTATTACCGGATTTAATCAGTATGAGACAACGTACACCATTCCTGTCAAGACTAAAGATACGCCTAAAGTCTCTGCTACCTCAAATGATCCAAGTGTCAGAATAGACGTCATTCAACCCACTTCAAACAACAAGAAAGCAGTAGTAAACTTTGAATATAAAGGGACAGTCAAGACTTACACCATTCTATTGGCTGAATAGAATCAACACACAATAAAGCAATGAAAACCGGAACTTGAAGAATGATTTTCCACATTGCTTTTATAGCATATTATTATACTTCAAACTCATGCCAGAATCGCAGAGAGTTTGAAGTATAATTAAAACTTTTAGTCTTTCATCAAGTATTATACCCCTATGAGACTGTATCAATCCGGATATATACGACTTACAAAAGGCAAACAAATGTAAAGAGCCGAATGCCAGTATTCCCAAGTATGCCCGCCATCACGTACGCGGAATTGGCAAGGAATATTCGCTCCGCGCATCGCACGATAGAATTCAATATTTCGATCAAGCAGGAAATCATCGTCGCCACAGTCAACAAACCAGACAACACTACGCAGTTTTGTTTTTCGTTCTTCATTAGATTCCGTAATATATTTCACGCAACTCTTCTCTATCACCGAACGAGTCAATACTGCCAACTTTCCGTTCGGGTCATCAAAACGAGCTGCCCCTTCTTGCGGAATATCCATTAATGCACTCATTGCATAAACCGCACAAAACATATCGGAATGACGCTGGCCATAACTGGCAGCTCCGCCACCTCCCATCGAGAGCCCGGCAATAGCCCGATGGCATTTATCACCAATAATACGGTAACGCTTCTCTATGGATGGCAAGAACTCTGTAAAGAAAAAAGTCTCGTACTTCCACCCCGGCATATCGAAATAACCGTTCTGGAACACATTCGGATCTCCCCCTCCAGCATCAGGGGTGACAATAATCATTTCGCGAGCTTCTCCACTCGCTGTCAGACAATCCATTACATCTTTTACATGTCCACGATTCGCCCACAAATCATTCTTTTCCCACATACCATGCAAGAGATAGAGAACCGGATACCTTTTTTCTTTATTCTGTTCAAAACTCTTAGGCAGATATACTGTATACGCACGTTTAGCCTTTAAGACTTCACTGTAGATTGTATCAGTGATTACCTTACTTTGATAGCCCGCCTGTCCATACAAGGAGAGGATATAAATAGACATGGCAACCCATATTCCTATTCTTTTCATTTTCATCGTTTTTCTATTTCTCTTGTATTTAATGTATTCACTCGTTATAGTATTAAAAATTGCCGGTCTCTTTCAGAGCCGGCAATTTTCTTTTACCTAGTTTAGTTCTTCTTATAATTAAATGAGTCCACATCTATATAACCTCCAAGTACTTTGGTAGCATAATTAAAGATGGCAAATCTAGTCCCCATAAAAAGCCTTTGGTAATCAAAGCGCATCTTGAAGTCAGTACCCATCTTTACCCAGTTCTTATTGTCCAAACTATAATAACAAGTTGCTATATCACGGTTCAGACGAAAGTCCCCGTCAATCCGCAGGTAAATGAGAGGTTGATTGATTTCCACCCGTTCCTTCTCTTCGTTTTTTACACCAAGAACAGCTTTGTTCGAGCTATCCAAACTAACGGAGGTTTCAGACATGGTCAAGCATTTCTTTCCATTCTCCATGGTAATCGACAGGAGAGCCGCATCTCCATTAAAAGCACTGAAACCAGCCACATCTCCCTCTTTCATATTACTAATATCCAATGTTACTACCCCACTACATTGAGGTCCCTCCATTCGTTGGGTAATAGTATTCGGAGCTAAATAGAGATTATCAACCACCCTATTTGTTCTAAGCCTCAAGAAACCCGGGCGCTCTGTCAATGACCATGCCTCGTTTACCGGATTGTGATTCCATTGCCAGTTAAGTTTCAAGGTCGAGTCACTGAAATCATCACTCACAACAAGCGATTTCTCCGGATAGCCTTGCACAGGCTTTTCCATCACCTGGGGAACCTTTCCATTTTCATCTCCTAATATCGGCCATCCGTCTATCCAGCGACAAGGCATCAAAGTAGCTACCCGGCCTATTCCCCCACGATCTTGGAAAATCATGCCGTACCAATTACCTTTCTCATCGTCTACGATACAACCTTGACCTACATAAGGAAAACCTTCGAATTTATCTTCCAGTATCACTTTTTTCTCATAAGGTCCGGTAATCTTATCGGCACGATAACATACTTGTCTGCGGTTCTCACCTCTCGGCCAGGAAATCATCAATAGATAATACTTACCATTATGTTTTACCACCCGGCTTCCCTCCAATAGTCCCGTCTCCGTCTCATCCCGCTCAAATATTTTCATATCAACCCCATCCGGTTTTACATCAGAAAGATCACCTTTCAGTTCCTTCAGAGAACCGGTACCGGAAAATACATATACCCGGCCGTCATCATCAAAGAAAAGAGAAGAATCATGAAAATGCTGGGTACGTGTCAGCAACTCCCACTTTCCTGCCGGATCGGTCGCTGTATAGATATACGACCGATATGGGCGATCATTGGGAGAAAAAAGTACATAGTATTTCCCCTGATAGTAACGAAGGGATGTAGCCCATTGACCACGTCCGTAAACGGTTCCATTGATAAGATCATAGTTGGACGTGTCCGTCAGTTTATCAAACACATAACTGATGATTTCCCAGTTCACGAGGTCTTTCGACCTCATGACTGGGGCACCCGGCATCAAGTGCATAGTAGTACTCATCATATAATAGTTGTCACCGACCCTGATTACGTCCATATCCGGAACATCAGCATTAATCACCGGATTAGTAAAAGTTGTAGAGACAGAAGTCATCTTACAACTTCCACACAAGGCAATAATCAGCAACAACGTAAATATTCTATTCATCTCAATTAGTTTATATAAACAGGATATACTACCTGCAAAATGTGAATAATCAAATAAATGAGAACTTCTTAAATCCTTTCAACGACTATGTTATCGAGATACAGATCGCCTGCGCCTGATGAATTGGCTTTCAATTCAAAAATGTTCTTACCCTTTTTCAGAGATGCCGACATCGAAACTGTATACCAGGTAGTATTGTCATTATCAGTCTGTGCAAACTCCGGAGTACCTACCTTGGTACCATTCACATACATATCCACTGTGTTGACTGTAGCTGATGAAGCACGGTAACGGATGAGGAATTTATACACCCCCTCTTCCACTGCAGTAATTTCATCACGCACTGCAGCTTCAGCGCCAGCACCAAAGTTTATGTATCCTTGTGCAGTATAGTTGCGTATTGCCTCACCACTACCTGCCGTAATTCTCTTAGCAACATTTTTAAAGTCAAAGCATTCAGCTTCATACTGATGAGCTCCCTGATAGATCTGTGGAGAAGCAGGGGCCGAAACGGATGCCGTAGTATATCGGGTCTCACGTCCCACTGCATTTCCTGAACAGTTTACACTCAAATCCAATGGTCCGTTATGACTCACAGTCAACGTATATACACCGTCTTTCCACTCTTTGGTAATCTGTGCTGTACCATTCGCCCTGGAAGATATTTCACATGAAGGAGTAGACTTGCATCCGTATATTTTGATAACCTCTGTCTTCTTCGATCCGCCATTATCATGATTATTCATGTAAAAAGTAACTTTATCAGCGTATTCTTTCACAACAGCTACAGTATATTTAGAAAAAGCAAGTTCCATCTTGTCACAAGTATTATACTTGAATGGAATCGTAGCATTACGTGTACCGGCAAGATGATTGTAAATTACCCAGCCATTCTCTATACGCCCGGCATAGAGTTCACCGGTATACTCTTCCGGAAATATACGGTTGAATTTTCCAATTTTAAGCTGTATATCACTTCCCCATGATCCGTCAAAGCCAGATTGATTAATTTTATACGCGAATGAATTAGCTGCCTCATCACATAGTTCAAATACTACAGGGATAGTCGGATAACGACCTGTCTTTTTGAAATAGCATTTATTGTCCCACAAATTGCCGTCATCATCACGTAAATAAAGTCCCTCGTATAAATTCTTAGGAGCGCAATATTGGGCATTGTCATCACCGGAATATACATCCTGAAGAATCACGAACTTGGTACGGTCAATGACCTCCTGACGGGACGGTATGCGAATCGTTCCATCAATAATCTTACGGAACATGTCTATATTAATATTGACAAACTGCGGGAAACATTCCCAGTTACGGCTTTGATAACCATTGCCTACACTGACAACACCGGTTTCCGTAAAACACTGTTGCCATATCAATTCAGGACCATCGATAATAGTTTGCCCGGTCAGCATCACATGCTCAATAATGGGAAGTGCACCAGCAGCCGGTGGGAAATCTTTATCACCATTCTGCCCTACCTCTTCTGTCCAGCCACACTGGTCGAAACGAATACCGTATTGACCGGCGAAACCGGACAACCATGTACCCAGACACATACTCTCCACATTGAAGAAACCAGTCTGTGTCGTATATTTCTCACACATAATAAAGTTTTCAGGACACAACTTGGCAACCTGTGCAAAATCAGGATTACGTTTCACTAGCGCAATAGGATCGATATTAGCCGACCATGTATTACCACAGAAACTAACTACCAGATATCCTCCATACTTATGAGTAAGTTTCAAAAGTTGAGTCCAGTGAGCCACTCGTTGTAGCCATGATACAGAGAACTGGTCATCATACCCCCAGAACTGTTCGCAATAATTAAAACCGAGGAAGTTGGGATATTCTCTGAAAAACTCATCATATACCCGGACCTTATCGTCACCTTCGAATTGACTATATAAACTGACATCCTTAAAATGACTGAAACCACCACTTGATGGCTGTACCATAGCCCAGACATTGTTCTCGGCACAAGTCCGTAACCACGATTTTGCAATCTCATAACCATACTCGCTTACATTAAAAATTCCCGTAGTTTCATCATGACTTACCGACAATGAAATATTAAAAATAACATACGGACGAATATCAGCCGGGATAAGATCGATGATTTTCTGTGGATCAGCATAGTTCCATGAATCGATATGAACAAACCATGCAGGTTGTTCAGGAGAAATGGGACGACGTATACTTCCTATCAATGGAGGAATATCGGGCTTATCTCCCTCAAAAAGATGAAGTTCGATGGCAGGTGTCTGATCAGTAAAAATAAAACGGACTAACTCGTCACCAACAGCACTCACCTGTTTAAACTGACTGGTGAGTCTGCCACTTTCCGCCTTATCAAGCGTGCGAAATTTAGTCCCATATTTTACAGTCCAATAACCATCAGCGTTGATACCCACTATCGGTGTATCCCTATTGTTTTCATCGACTACCTTGACTTTTTCATCATTCTCAAATGTCAGCCATGCGTCATCAATAGTCCAATAATATTCATCATGCTCTATTCTGGCACCGAGTTTCGGGGAATACACTATAGCTTCTCCTCCACCTCCCAATGCTGCAATCTGGGCATACATACTAAATCCCGTGCCATCCGACAGTTCGATAGCATAGCTTGCCCCATTATTCACCGGATTGTATGTTTTTACAGTCAGTTCCTGCTGTTTGGCTTCAATAAGTCTGCGTAATGCTTTGACATTAGTATTAATATTCTCGACAGCCGTACCGGATTCCGATACAGAAGGAGTATCAGGATCAATGACATCGTCATCCTTACAGGAACCGAGAAAGCATGAACAACACATCATTCCGAGAAAAAGTAAGTATGATAGCTTACTTTTTGTATTTAATAAATTCATCATATTCCAACTAGTTATTATTATCATTTAAATATCAATCTGACTGAAGTTATACTGTTAGCAGATAACAACACAGTTATACCTTCAGCAGATTCCATCAAATCAGTACCGATAACTTCCATATTTTTTGATTCGTTCGTTTCAACGGCACTTGCTTTTTTTATCCCTGCTAATGGTATTTCCAACCACTGGGCAGCTCCATTCAGATTCAATAACACGATGGTCATTTCACCAGTCTTTTCATCCAAATAGGCAGTAACACATACATCTTCATTACTAGTAACCGCCTTAATACGAGTTGTTTCTGTTGCATATTGAGCATAATGAGCCATAATGTAACCATTCTTTGTGATTTCTCCTTCACTCGTCGGACTCCGTTTATCCGTATCACCCATCAAACCATAGAACCGCTTCAAATACCAATATATATAAGCACTGCAATGCCCCTCCATACACATGTGAATCTCTTTTCCAAGATGATTGAGACTATATTCCCATTTCTGGAATTCCCATTTCGAAGAATCATCAGAATTCTCGCCGTCATTAAAAAGATGCTCTGTCATCCACCATGTCTTTCCTTGAATACGTGAATACACACCACAGATGTAATCGTGGCGATTTTTAACATATCCGCTACTCAAATCTGTAAATCCTTGATAGAGATGTCCGGCAAGAATATCCGTTTGAGCAAATGCTTCGGCATTGTTGATAATAGGATCGGTATATTCAGGCTGCATACCACAGGCTTCCGGTGACATCAGCTTCACCCCTGTCTCCCGTATCTTTGCTCCGTATTGTTTTACAAAATCCACTACTTCAGAAGGAGTCCAATACGTAAATTCCATATCCGGCTCGTTTTGAACGGAAATCGCATAGAGGTTCACCCCTTTCTCCTTCATAAATGTAACATAACGGATAAGATGATTAGCATACGCTTCATAGTTTTCTTTTTTAAGGTGTTTCATTTCCTTTCCATTCACCGTGATTTTATCTGCAAGCGCGTCCGTACAATCCCAAGGACATGCAAAAATGATTGCTCCGTTGGCTTGTGCCGCCTTTGCAGCTTCCACATCTGCACTCCAATCTGATTCATTGGGATAAATCATCAAACGAAGGATAGAATATCCCAAGCCACCTTCACCATACATTTTATCTAATTGCTGTGCAGAAAGGAGATTGTCGCCACACCAGATCTTCGGATTGTACATCCCGCCAAATCCTACAACCGGCTGATATGTCACCGTAGGATCAATATTCAGTGTAACAGACTTGAATGCAGGCGCTTGTTCCACCAACAAATCAACAGTTGTCTCATTGGTTTTATCAAATAAGTGAATGGTTTGCGTACGCTGTTTCATCGTACTGTTTGCATTACAAGATACCCGAACCTTCGTGTACTGTTTTTCCCCTGTATTATTCCCACCTGATGTAGGAGTAACGCTTTTTACAATATCCCCCTGACCTAAGGTTATCTCCCAAGATGTTTTTGCCCACTCTATTACTACATCAGTTCGGCTTTCACCGGCACTTACCTCTATCTTTTTTTTAAGGAAGAGCGCATAAGCGCCCTTCCCTTCATTTTCACCTACTCCTTCATCTCCTCCATCGGAGCAATTCCACAAAAAAATGCCCGCCAGAAAGAGACAAAATAAAGATACAATGTTCTTCATATATAAAGTTGTAAATTCTAATTATATGGAATTATATTCAAAACCACAGTAGACGAAGGAGCAAATAATCCTGTAATCGTTACAGTACATGGTTCTGTTCCTGTATAAATTATTCTGCCATACCCATAAAGGTAATTATCATCTGTTCTTGTTGTACCCCATCCATACAAATAGAAAACTCCGGGGTATTGCTTCACCATACCTTTAAGCATTTCATGAGCAGTTTGTCCCTCGTAAGTATCCCCTCCGAGATGTATAGGTAATCTCCATTCCAAAATAATCTCACGCCCCTGCTGTGACTTAAATTCAAAAGCACTAGAATACGCCTGTAATGTATAACTTTGTTGTGCAGAAACAGGTTTAGCAACAAACAGGAATGCTGTCAAGAGAAAAAAAGTACAAATAAAATTCTTCATAATATTCTTTTTTTAAAAGTTACACAATAAAAATATATTCATTCTATAATACATAACTTGGGAATAAACTATTTCGCTATACTTAAAAACTATTTCAATCCGTCCACTATACCTTCATACATTTCATTACGATTATAGTCTGATGTCCAAGGACACAGTTTATAGCCTGTATTTGTCTCTGTAATGCCCGATATAGAGATTCCATATTGCTTGTCAGCCGGAATAAGTCTTCGGTACTCCTGCATAATAAAAGCCATATAAGAAGCAGCGGCAGCTCTATCTTCTTCGGTCAATTTATTAATCGCAATGAAGTTTCCATCCAGTTCTTCGACCATCATGCTAAGATCGGAAACTCGTATCAGTTTGCCGGTCTTACCTAGTTTGTCAAACAGATTGGTAATCATCGTTTTATTGCCTTCCTGGAAAGTAACATCTTTGGAATAAATTGCATTAAGAAGAATATTATACCCATCAATTTTGGTAACGTTGTCTTCTTCCCAAGCATTAACCAAAGATATGAGTTCATCAGCCATATTCCCCATTTCATCATATTGACCGAATGTGTTGCTGACAAAAAGTTCAAGATCAACATTGGCATTCTTCACTGTATCACGGGCAATCTTCACGGCAGTACGTGCATATTCTACTTCACCTAAATATTCACCCCAGTTGAATGTTTTATCATTGACGGTCTTATCCAGAGGATTACCGATGATATTCCAAGCTTTTACACTCTTCGTTTCATTCACACCTGCATACACCATACCACCAATCCATTTTTCCATCTCCTTAGTGAAGATTTCCTTTTTCTCTTCTGGAGTTTTTTCTATATGCTGCGGCTTGGCTTCCCATACAAAAATCAAATTGTCAATGTAAGCTGTCCAGTTACCTGAACTGGAACCGATTGAAAATTCTATCTCATTTAGGTCTTTCATTGCATCAGGAATCTCAATCGTTGCTGCCGGAACCGTTTCACCCAAAGCAGTATAAGTACCCTGTTTTACAAATGTCACATAGACACCCCCACGTTTCCATGTATCATTGTCGTCACAGCCATACTCTAACGCATTCCGGTTAAGGGGAATTGTTTGACCATTCATTATCACACTCATCCCACCACCATATTTACCTGCAATGAGGCGCATATCCATTGACATACCGGTATAATCTCCAAGTGTCTTACCTTCATTTAGTTTTACTGTAAATTTCGGGAATGAATAGGCTGCATGATCAATGAAAAGTACCTTACCACTCTCGTTGGCGGGATCCTGTATTACAGTGGCTGTTGCGCCATTAGTCATAGGATAGGTCGCATTCAATTCGTCCTCTTCAAAATTAATAACCGTGGAACCTTTCCCTGACACTTCATAGTCCATAGAAATATTATCTATATAAAATTGCGCACCACCTGAATAAGCGCCTATCGCCAAATCAAATTCTGTCAGGTTTCCTAAACTTTCGGGTACCACAAATCCCGGAGGAGTAGTAGCATCTTTCAAATTAATTATTCCTTCTCGTTTCCATTTATCGCCTCCGCCACAGAAATCATTTCCATTTGTATTGGGCTTATACTCATTACCATTAATTAATACGCGCAAACCGTCTCCCCAAATTCCATCAGTTCCTACAAAACGCAAATCTATATTCAATCTAACATAGTCTCCGAGTTTTCTTCCTGCAGGCAAAACAACGTGAAACTTAGGGTAGGAATAAGCTGCTTTTACGTCATTTGTTCCCACATGCAAGACATGTCCACTTTCACCAGTAGGATCCTCTTCGACTACAGCCAAACTATTGCCAGTCATAGGATAACCTGTACCGATGGCATCATTTTCGAAATTAAACAACTTAGTCGTTCCTTTCTGGACTTCCACCGGAATATCTTTCGGCTCAATAAGTTTATTATAATATGCGGCACGTTGTCCTTGACTTGAACAAAGTATCCCTCCATAGAGAGTCACGCCAGCCTCTGCAGCTACATTGGCAGCCGTTTGCATGCCGCCAAAGTTGTAAGTACCGTCCTCCTTTAACGTATTTAGTGGATCGTAAGAACCGTTCATATCCACTGCATCAAAATTGGTAAACACTGTACTGAATGCAATTTCTTTCTTTGCAAACTCACTACCCGGTACATTTACAGCCAACTGGAAAGGTGTACCACTGCGGTCAATATACGACTTCAGCAGGTCAAATTGAGCTAAATATTCGTTGATAGCTGCATTCTGTGGTTTCTCTACTTGAAGCTGGCAATCATATTCGTCTGTACACGACATTATTGATCCAACAATACATGTAAAGAGGATTATCTTGTTATTGATGTATTTCATATTCTCTTAGTTTTAATGTTCATATTAATTTAAAACATCATTTTTCACTACACCAAGCGACATACCACCTTGAACATTACGAGTACGTAATACCAAAGTATCTTTTGTTGCAACTTGGATGTTATTGTTTGTCAGATTGACCGTATAATCCAGATAAAGAGCATTCCGGTCTTTACCACCCAGGCTATTCTTCTCACCTTTTCTGACAAACTTACCACTACCACTCACAACAACATTTTCAGAGCCTGAACTAAGAGTACACGTACCATCATCAGTAAATGTCAGACGAACGGTATAGCTAACATCTTTACCTCCCGCATCTTTTATCTTCAATGGTAAAAGATTGTCTTTCAAACTTTTGGTAGATATATTCACAACTTCATCATTTTCCACAAACTGCTCATGACGAACAATATCTTTGGACACACCTCCTATAGCAGCATGGTCCACACCACGCCGTAAATACTCTCCATGCCAAGGATTCACATATTTCACGGCATAAAGAACAAAGTTTTGAGGCTGCACGCTCCAATCCCCACTATTAGTCAACACAGGATTCTCAACAACCGCTTTTCCCTGCAAAATAGAGTCTGCACCCTGAACAGCTGTCATCAACAAAGGAATAACATAATTCTCGCCAGTCGACTTTTCATCAGCAAAGAAAGCATCTGTAAGCTGCACCTCCACTCCTGCCATTATCTGTCCTTGAGGAATGGTAATCTGATCGGAAGCTAACTTGTAGTAAGAAGCCGGCATCGGCACAAGGGGTTGATTCGTGCTCTTAAAGTACAGATTATCGCATAGCGACTCGTCTATCTTGAAATCTATAATTACATTTCTTCTATTAGTATATCCTCCTCCCCAAGCAGCATTAATCTTCATCTTATGCTGATTGTCAAGAGTATTGTCTACAAACTCACTTTCACCAAGTTCGATAGTACGAAGTCCATACTGATTGGCAAAATATACTGTTTGGTAATCGAAATCAGGAAACTCATTGTCACCGCTTTCGCAAGATGCAAAAGCCATTATCAATGAAGCCAATCCGATATATGCTAAGTTCTTTTTCATAACGTACTTTTAATTAAATATACATTCAATAATTATTTCCATCCTCTGTTTTGGGCAAGATTGCTAAACTTGAGAACTTCAGAATTGGGAATCGGGCAATAATACATATAGTCCTCATAATCTCGCTTCTCGACTTCAAACTTTGTGAAAGTACTGCCATCTTTTCCCCAATCTATCCCCCATACGGTTTCATTAAGATCCTCTTTCCAGCGACGTAAATCCCAAAAGCGGAACCCTTCGAAACAAAGTTCCAAACGGCGTTCGTTACGGATAAGCTCGCGCATTTTATCTTTGCTTCCTTTACACACATTTTCCAAATAAGGATCAGACTCTCCACCTACACCGGCACGTTTACGGATAGCTTTGATTACATCGTAAGCTGAATAACCATGTCCGTTATCTTCCGTAGGTCCCCAAGCTTCGTTGGCTGCTTCGGCATAAGCCAGATACATCTCGGTATAGCGGATACGCGGAATATAGTGCTGTTGATTGGTAACCGAACCGATAGCACGGTTCACATCCATACGCAGCCGCTTCTTCATATAATACCCGGTACGCGTAGATTTTTGCTCTTTTACATTTATACCGTCATCCGTACCCGAATTACGACCTGTATATATAGGTGTATTGGATACTCCCGCCAAACTTCCGTTGTAGATGATATATTTTGCTAAACGAGGGTCACGTTTATTATAAGGATTAGTCTCAACATACCCACTTTTAGTAATATCTGATATAGGATATCCATTCTCCATAGGAAATGCATCGACAAGATTCTGTGACGGATTCATGTTGCCGTTTCCATTCAAAGAAGGCGGAAAATTGTTTGCCTCTTGCGAATTGGCAGCCTCACTATTACTGACATTCTCACGCCAAATGATCTCTTTAGGATTAATACCATCTTTCAGACTCTCTACCACATCTTTCGAATAATATTCCACTCCATCCGCCGCAAGTCCGCTTAATCCTCCATTATAGTTGAGTACTGCAGCAGCGGCATCAGCGGCATCAGCCCATGAAACCATATTAGAAGCATCTTGGAAAGCCGGGCTGGCAGCCAAAAGAGCTGCACGCGCACGATAAGTTCGTGCAATCAACCCATTGAACAATTGTCTGAATTTTTTTCCTACAGCATTATTGTATTTACTAGCATCTTGGGTAATATCTTGATAACTAGCGGGCACTTCACTAACATCTTCATATTCCAACGGAAGCAATTCTTCGGCTTTTTCCAGATCACTATAAATTTGTTCTACGCATGCTTGAAATGAAGCACGAGGCAAGTTTAATTGTGAATTAACGGTGAGATACTCCGGTAATATGGGTACTCCCAGCAATTCTCCATTTTCACTATATCCTGCATGTGCGCGAAGCAGATAGTAATAAAACATACCTCGCAAACCATAAGCTTCTCCTTTCGTACGACGAGCCAATAACTGTGCTTTTACCGGGTCTTCCGCCCACTTCACCTGATCCACATTCTCTAAAAAGAGGTTAAGGTACTGAATGGTACCAAAAGATCTGCTCCACTCGTCAATTGCTGTCCACAAACGAGAAGTCCATCCTCCTGTAGCCATTGTGAGATAAGAATCGTTCTTTTGATTAATAACAGCATCGTCTGTAGCATATTCACTATTATTATAATAACCCGGAATATTGCTGTATGCCCTCAACAGAAATCCTTGTGCATATGCTGCATCATCGTGCATCTGCTCTACGTCCTTGAAGTTCTCTTTGGCCGGTTCAAAAAGGTCATCACAACTATTCAGCATTAAAGCGGCAGCTACAATTAATAATATTTTCTTTTTCATAAATGTATTCTCTTTAAAAGTTAAATTTAGAATGCGGCTTTAAAGCCCAGATAAAGATTACGATACTGGGGTGATCCTAAACTCATCTCCATATATTCACGTTCTTTGGAGAGTGTTAGCAAATTACTTCCACCACAATATACGCTAAGTCCATGTATGAAAGTTCCTTTAAATGTATGTTCCGGAAAATCATAAGTGAGTTGCACATTGCTCAAGCGGAAAACATTATTCTTGTATGTCCAGAAAGTAGAGTTACGGTAATTATTGTCTCCGTTACTTGTGGAAAGGCGAGGATAAGTTGCTGTTTCCTTCGTTTCGTCAGTCCAACGCCCCCAGACAACTTCGGAGAACTTGCTTGTTCCTCTATTCCAATAGTAAGAATTGTTTTTGAAAGCCATTGCACCTGTCTGTCCGGATCCCATTGCAAAAAGTGTGAAGTTTTTGTACTTCAATGTCAGGTTCAAACCAAAAGTGAAAGGAGCAGCCGACCATCCGCCTTTGCCCAAGTCTATCTGATCATCACTATTGATTACGCCATCACCATTGATATCTTTGTATTTTAGGTCACCGGGACGTACCGTTCCAAATGTTTGTTTAGCATGTTTTTCAATGTCTGCCTCATCTTGGAAAAAGCCTTCACAAACATAACCAAAATTGGCATCTAATGCATGACCAGCCCGCAATAAATAATCTTCATTGGCTACTTCATCGCGAGTTAAAGCTTCTGAAGTAAACACCATTCCATTGAAGCCTAGAGTTACATCCAAGTCTCCGAATTTCTTGTTAGCACTAAGTGAAAAATCAAACCCAGTGCGCTTATCTTCATTATAATTTGTCCAAGGTAAGAATGAATGATCAGTACCTAGATTGAAGAACGACGGATACAAAGTAGTGGAACCTTGTGTAAGCAATCCACTCGTTTTTTGAGTGAAATAGTTTGCATTAATTCTCAAGAATCTGTTGAATAATGACGCATCAATACCTGCACGAATTTCCTCACGGGTAATAAAATCAAGATTTGGATTGCTTCCACGTCTTGAAATGGAAGTCGGACCGCCGGCAGCATCATCACGCCATTTAAACCAACCGGCATCTGGAGCGTAAAAGAAATATCCTTGATACATATAGTAATTAGCAATATCAAGGTCCTGATGCAGATTGGCATAAGAAGCAGTAATCTTCAAATCATCCACAAAATCCACATTTTTCATAAATTTTTCTTTGCTAAGTCGCCATCCCAAAGTGACCGACGGAGAAAAAGCATTGCGGTTACCTTCAGGAAGTTTGGCTGAATGCACCAAAGCTCCACTAAAATCAGCATAATACTTGTGATTATAGTTGTAAGAAGCCCGCAAACCAAGATTCACGTTACTTGTACGGTGGTAATCACTACTCTCGTGTCCCTCATCAGCAGAATTTTGTGTTTGATACCCCCATCCCAATAATGTAGCAGCCACATTGTGATATTTATTAAAAGTACGAGCATAATCAAACTGTGCGCTGAAAGTCATCGTCTGGTCATAAGTTGATTTACCTACATATTCACTGGTAGATGATTTGTCATCATTGAATTTGGAGAGCCCGATAATTACATCTTTACCATTTACATTGGACCATGTAGGCTGATAAATTGCGTATTCCTGTGCATACGCCTCCGAGTAATAAGATGTATAATCAACACTGTATGCGGTCTTGAAAGATAAGCCTTTTAGCAAACTTCCAAGATCTGCTGTCACAGCTACGTCAAACATGAACTTACGAGCCTTCTCTTTGGTATATCCGGCAGCAAGCAGTTCTGAAAATGGATTGGTTATGTCCGCCGATGTACCACCCAACAAATATTTACCATCAATCAAATGATTACTATTGGTTATATATTCTTGCATATACTCCACATTTGGATCCATCATATCAATAGGTAACAAGGGTGCAAACCAGTTAGGACGTAAGGTAGAAGCCGCTCCCCAGAAGTTTCCACGTCCCTGATAGCTGTTGTCAAAAATTATAGCGGCATTAGTACTAGCCTTCAACCATGAAGCCAATGCCATATCTACATTACCACGTACATTGAAACTCATGTCGTAGGCTTTCTTTGATTCACCATATTTTAATAAGCTGTTAGCATAGTTCATGCCGAAGTTCAAGTAATAGCGGGTTCTTTCATTACCTCCATACACCTCACCCGTAACATCGGAATTAGTGTAGAACTTCCTCAAATAATCTGAACTATAAAAGTCAATATCCGGGTAGCGATAAGGATTAGTGCCCATCGCTGTGTTATAGATAGTAGCAGGATCATATTTCTCTGCTATACCGTCGTTCCGGCAAGCCTCGTTGTACATGGTCATATAGCAATCCGCGTCCAAATACTTGGGGTAAGATTTCGGAATATTTACACCCACATTGGCACGTACATCAATATGCATAGGAGACTCTTCTCCGCGCTTAGTAGTAATGAGAACCACCCCTTTTGCTGCACGGCTTCCATAGAGTACCACAGCAGCAGCGTCTTTCAAAACTGTTACGCTTTCTATCTCCGAAGCACGTACATTACTTGCACTACGCGGCACCCCATCTACCAATATTAACGGAGATTGCCCCCAAAGACTTCCATTGTAGCCTCCTACAAAGCTTTCCAACCCTACAAGACTATAATTGTTTGCTGTTTTCTTTGTCAGTTCCGACGTGTGAACAGTAGAAATGGCATGTGTCAAATCTTCCTGAGCAACTTTGCCGAAAGCTACATTCACCAAGCTGTCATTCTGCTCCTGTGCCTGCACGCCTATCGTGTTCAACAGTGACATGGCAAAAACAGTACAGCCAATATATATAAACTTTCTATTCATATCTACGTTATGATTAAATTAATACGTTATGATTACCATCCTGGATTCTGACCGAAGCCTTCATACAGGTAAACATCATCCTTGAGCAACGGCAGCCAATAGTGGCGGTCAGTGAATTTCCTCTCTACCAACACCTCTTCGCGTAAATTCAATATTTCGTTTTCCTGCGGTTGTTCTTTATTATAGTTGTCGGTAGGCGCACGATTGAATTCAATCTTCGTCTTCAGAGTATAAGGTCTTTTATCGAGAAGCATCCAACGGCGAAGGTCCATAAAGCGGAAACCTTCAAAAGCAAGTTCAACAGCACGTTCGCGACGGACTTCACTAAGGAAATCGGTTGTATTTCCTGTAAATATATCAAGTACATCGGGCATACCGGCGCGCTCTCGAATCTTATTAATGGCAGCTTCTGCTGTCATATTGAAGGTGGTAGCTTTACCTTGAGGTGAACCATAGCCTACAGCTGCCGCCTCCGAATACATTAAGTAAACATCTGCCAAACGCATCAAACTCAATATCATGAAAAATTGCCCTCTACAATTGGCATTATTCACTATTTTCAAGCAACTTTTGCCATTCATATAACCAGTAAAACAACCTTTTTGCGTGTCTGCTTCTTCACTGTCCGCACCATTGGTATATAATTGGCAATATTGACCATTACCAGCCTCACCACACCATACGCCATCAAATATTATATCCTTATAAAAACGGGGGTCACGATTCTTCCATGGATATCTCGGGTCGTACCCAGATTCTGAATCCGCTTTTGTCATATCCTTAATAGGATATCCATTAGCCATACCGAAATAGTTTACATAGTTGGCTGTAGGATAGCATTTAATACCATCGTGAATCAGACTTCGTGGACGAAAATCCGTATTCATATTGTAAGCCCAACGCCCATCATATTCTAAAAGATTTTCACGAAAAATAGCCTCTTTCAATCCATTCAGTTTTCCTCCGGAATTATACACAACGAACAAGTCGTTATAATCTTCCATACTGGCCAGTTCATAACGTTTGGTTTCTTCTGTAATTTTCAGGGCTTCTCCAAGGGCATCAGCCGCGCGTTTACAACGCTCCACATCATACTCTCTTGCCCCCCCGGATGCCCAGTTCATCAGTGGACTTCCAGCCCAAAGCAGCGTCTTTCCTTTATATGCCATAGCCATGATCTTATTGATACGGCTATCATTCAATCCAAGGGTAGCAGCACCGGCAGTGGTTTGATCCCAATCAACCGGTAACAAAGGAATAGCATGGTCGAAATCGGCTACGCACTTTTCTGCACATTCCTGCCATGTAAGTCTTGAAAGGGTGGGGGCAACATCAGAGGCTAGCACTTCGTCAATATAAGGCATTCCACCCCACCACTCCATCAACATGAAATGAAACCATGCACGGAAGAAATAAAGCTGTCCTTCAATAAGATTCCTCTCTTCTTGAGTAGCGCTAATCAAGTTATCGAGATTAGCAATACCAATGTTTGCCTTACGAATGCCATACCAGCAATCTTTCCACAAATTCCCATGAGAATTTCTGCCCAGACCACCGGAACTGCGTGTCGTCGGATAAGAATAGTAACAGGTAGTCCATCCCCAAAAATCGCCATAATCTATATTGCGAGCAAAAAGACGAAGTTCTTGCGGTTCCCAATATTCATCTTCACCATAGTTGATACAAGTATGGTAGTCGTTGTTAGAGACTATCGGTATGCGGTTATAAAGTTCCTCTATGAAACCTTGAAAGTTCTTGAAATTTTTGTACGGATCATTCTCCGCAATATCGCTATTCGGCGACTTGTCCAAATAGTCCGTACAGGAAGTGAACCCTATCATACCAGTCAAAGCTATGACCGACAGAAGAAATATTTTAATCATATATTTATTCATAGTCTTATATTATAAAGTTATGTCAATTCCTAAGTTGAAACGACGCATAGTTGGGTAAGCCCCATCTGAAGAACTATATCCAGTGTTAGATTCACGGTCATCCGGCATATCCGTCCACATATAAAGATTATCACCGTTTAAATAGATACGGCAAGATTTCATACCCAGTTTCTTCAGCCAATTGGTTTTCTGAAAAGTATAAGACAGTTCAACATTCTTCAGACGTAAATAAGAGCCGTCATACCAATAACGCGTACCTGATGCAGCTTCGTCAACAGTTGTTCCCCATCGTGGTGTAGGTAAAGTGGCTGTTCCAGTGGGAGTCCAATACTCACCTTCTGCATAAGCCACATGGGCGGTACTACGAAATGTCGGGAAATTCACTTCTCGCGTCACATTATTTACTCCATAGAATTGTGCAAAAATGCTAAATCCTTTCCATTCCACTCCTACTGAAGCATTATAGGTATTCTGAGGCATTGTAGAATATTTATAAGGTGCCCGGTCCTTAGAGTCAACCACCCCATCACCATTAAAATCGACGATGTTATAATCACCAGGAAGCTTCGCATCATTGCCTGTCGTCCAAGCTGTACTTCCAATCACGTCATCCCATGTGGTAATATTACCATGATCGATGTAAGAATATACCTGATTGATAGCATGCCCTGCTCCTCTCTGATAATTAGGTTTTAAGGGCGCATCATCACGATACTTCACTTCATTGACAGCATGAGTCATACTGGCATTAAGCCAAGTACGAATTCCGTTGTTAAACGTATGATTCAATCTTAATTCCAATTCATAACCATGGCTATCTACTTTACCTAAATTGGCATAAGGAGCATCTGTGCCGAAATAAGAAGCTATGGCTCTTTCACTGCCTTTCACAAGAATATCGGTACGGGTATCATTGAATATATCAACCGAACCGGCGATCAATCCTCCAAGAAAAGCATAATCGATACCAAAATTCCGTTTTTCCACAGTTTCCCATGATATGTTCGGATTACCCAATCGTTTAATAGTATAAAAGGTATAAGGCGTATTTGACGGTTTAATATTGCCCATCATAACATTACCACCATAATCCAATTGATCTTTATACAGGAAACGTCCATCCGTGAATCTTTGCCAAGGCTGCACCACAGCATCGTCACCTACTCTACCCCAAGAAGCACGCAGTTTCAACATATCTAAGAATTTCAGCTTATTCTTAATAAATTTCTCTTCACTAAGCATCCAACCCAATGAGAAGGAAGGGAAGAAAGCGAAACGATAGTCAGGACCAAACTTTTCCGAGCCGTTATAAGCACCGTTGGCCTCGAAAAAATAACGCATTGCATAATTGTAGGTTAAGCGGAATACCCAGTCTTCCCTATAAATGGGGAAGACACTGCCCGATGCCTCTTTCAATCGACTGAAAAGTCCGAGTGCTGTCACTTCATGCTTACCGAACGTACGTGCATAGTCCAGTTGCATAGAGTAATATAGCTTACGATAAGTCGCGTTGGTATTGACACTTCCGGCTTGATGCTGCCAAAGTATAGGATTGATAACTGCATCCAAACCGGCATCAGTATCATCTTTTTCCAAGAATATTTCACCAGTATCAGGTTTAACCCACATACGTTGTGAGTCGTGGAACTGGTCATTGATACCTCGTTTATTCTCAACAAAAGTATAATCCATTGAGAAGTTTGCCTTGAACTTCAGTCCTTTGGTAAGCATATCCAAGTCCTGTTCTAAGATAAAGTCCGAAGTCATCTTGGTAGTTGTACGTTTCTCCGTACCTGATGTAGCCAGTGAGTATACCGAATTAGGGACATCCGCTTTCCGAGGTTGATACCATCCCCACATACCGTTTGAATAAACCGGACGCATAGCATCAGGAGCCGACTTGTAAGCAGCCGCCCAATAGGATGCATCTTGGTCATTATAATCCCAAGGTACTGTACGTTGAGCATTTGAGCCAAACAGATTGGTGGAGAACTTAGTTGTTTTAGTCAAATTGAAGTCTAAATTACTTCGTACATTGATACGATTGTAACCGAAACCGGAATTATAACCCCGATGATTGTCATAGGTTTTAAACAGGTCTCCCTCACTTACAAAATCAGCCGCAGCAAAATAGCGAACAAACTTTGTACCACCGGATACGTTGACACTAGTGTTGTATGACATAGCCATATCCTTAAACAATGCTTTCTCCCAATCTGTGTTCGGATAGCGATCCCACTCTTCCGCATTAGCCGGATTACGATACTTATCAATGATGGAAGTCGGTGTATAATCGCTCCATCCTTTTGCATTAATGCAAGCCTCACGCTCAATAGAATTATTTAAGAGGTAGAAAGTATCATAAGCATCATACTTTTCGGGAAGCTTGGATGCAACCTTCGCTGTTACATTGGCCTTGATCTGTATACTAGCCTTTCCTTCCTTACCACGTTTGGTAGTGATGAGGATAACGCCATTCGCACCTTTTACACCATACACAGCAGTAGCAGAAGCATCTTTCAGTACCGAAATATTCTCTACAGATGAAATATCCACCGAGCTCATTTCACGTTCAATACCATCCACCAATACCAAAGGCTCGCTATTATTCCATGAACTTTGTGTACGGATGATAATCTTAGGGTCTTCAGCACCCGGCATACCGGAAGAAGCAGAAGTGATAACCCCAGGCAAAGTACCTGTAAGTGCCGAGCCAAGACTAGTTACACCACCTGCACGTTCCAATGTTTTACCACTTGTTTGTGTAATAGCGCCTACTACACTTGCCTTCTTTTGTTGACCATAACCCACCACAATCACTTCATCCAACTGGACATTGTCGTCAGCCAACGTTACTTTAATTATTTTCTTTCCTGCAACTTTGACTTCTTGTGGAGTCATACCAATAAATGAAACAACAAGGGTTGCCTTGTCATTAGGAACAGTCAATTTAAAATTTCCATCCAGGTCTGTAATTGTACCTACAGTCTTCGAACCTTTCAAGGCAACACTTGCACCGATAATCGCTTCTCCATGTGAATCGACCACCGTTCCACTTACTGTCATTCCATTTTGTGCATAAGCCCCTAAACAGCTAAAAAGCAGAAGCAAAACCAGGTAAGAAATCTTTCGGAATTCTTGTTTTACATTTTTCATTACCATTAGTCTAAGATATTAATAATGTGAAAATCTCGTCTTTATTAAATTATTAGGTTAGTAGGGGGAACGTTCTTTCAACTATCATCTAAATTGTTTCTCATAAACTATTCACTTAAGGTTAATACTGATTTTATTCTTTGTCTTCAAATCATCCAATAGAGTCCTCCTTGAAGCACTACAAAGGTAGAGGGATAATATCGAACCAGCCCGTCTTTTTGTTTCATTCATTCCCTGACATGTAACCTGATGTTACATTCATCATACATACACGTTTCATCCCTCTATATACATACGCTCAAATGCCTATAAACCATGGCTGTTTCATTAAGAACAAACTTCTTATCCATAGTGGGCAAACTTCTTATCTACAGTATATAAACTTACTTTTCATCAAGTCTAATCTATAATTGCAAGTTGCAATTATAAAAACGCAAGTTCCATTTATATAATTGCAAGCTTCATTTATATAATCAAAACTTGCATTTACAGTTTATAAGTAATAGAAAGAGAGTTTGCTCCCTATAGAAAGGAAGTTTACCCATAATCAAAAGGAAGTTATCTCCTAACACATTTGCTCTCGGCTATATATATCTGACTTCAACGCCCAACAGAACTTTGAAAACAGAGACGTTTCGTGAAAGAGAGATGATAGAAAGCCCTTCACCCGCTAATGTCGACTGGATGGGCATTGTGAAGGGTGAAGGGCTTTATCATCAAAAAAAACAAATGACGGAAAAGCGTATAATGCAAACTATTTATTCTTGATATTCTCTATCAGCATATTCTGAAGGAGCACATCCATAGAACTTCTTAAAAGCAATCGAAAATAAAGTAGGATTTGTGAATCCAACCAGATAAGCAATCTGTGAGATATTCACTTTCTTCTCTTTCAATAATTTTGCGGCTTGTTTCAGTCGAATATTGCGAAGAAATTCTGTAGTTGTATTGCCTGTCAGAACTTTCAACTTACGGTGCAGTTGGACACGACTGACTCCAACTGCCTCTGCCAGGTCTTCTACGCTGAACTTCGGGTCTTCAAGATTTTCATTGATGGCTTTCATCAACCGTTCCATAAAGAACTCATTATTGGCCTTAACTTCAATAGGTTTCATCTTTTCTTCTACCTCCTGATCCATGCCGAACCGTCCTTTCAAACGCACTCTGCCAGTAATCAGATTTTCACAAATCAGAAATAGTTCTTCAATTTGGAAAGGTTTGGTTAAAAAGGCGTCAGCTCCCACGTTCCAGCCTTTAAGACGACTGTCAGACTCTGTTTGTGAAGTTAAAAGCACAAAAGGAATATGGCTGATGTTCGCATTTCCTCTAGTCTTTTTCAGCAACTCAAATCCATCCATTTCCGGCATTACAACATCCGAAATAATCAGATCAATCCGCTGTTTCAAAGCTATTTGATAAGCTTCTACGCCATTGCAGGCTGTCACCACTTTATAATAGATTCCTAATTCCTGTTTTAAGTACTCGCGTATTTCCTCGTCGTCATCCACAACCAGAATTCTCCATTGAGTTTTGCTTTTCGATGTTTGCACTTTATTCTCTTCCTCTTCCCAATAGGCTTCTTCATTCAAAGCCAGACGTACAGGTTCCCCATTCGACGCAACTATATTCTCTGCCAACTCCTCCGGACTCAAATGTTCCTTACCTAAAGGGATACGCACAGCAAAACAACTACCTTGTTTATCGGTACGATTGGTAGCAGAGATTGAACCATGATGCAATTCCACGAGCATCTTGGTCAGATTCAGTCCGATACCGAAACCATGAGAGTTAGAAGAAGCCTGATAAAATCTTTCAAATATTCTTTCCAGCTTCTTTTCATCTAATCCCATTCCAGAATCAACAACTGTGATTTCAGCATATCTGGATAGAGGACCGCGTACGCTCTTGTCCTCATTTACAGTAAGCGTCAACTGAATTTCACCACCATCCGAAGTATATTTGAAAGCATTGACTATCAAATTCATCAAGACTTTATCAAAGTTATTACGGTCAATCCAGACAGGTAATTTCTCTGCTGTATGCACAAAAGCAAACTGAATGTTACGTTTGGTAGCCTGATAATCGAACATCTGAAACAATTCCTCTATGAATCCAACCAAATCGGTTTCACGACATTCGATCTTCATTTGCCCCTTATCTATCTTACGAATATCCAGCAATTGATTGATTAGATTAAGAATGCGGTTTGCATTCCGTTGCATGGTTAACAGGGCTTTCTTTCTGCTCTCTTCCTGTTCTGTTTTTATCAAAGCTGCCAATGGGCTAACAATCAGGGTTATTGGAGAACGGAGTTCGTGAGCTATATTAATAAAGAACTTCAGTTTCTCTTCATTCAGCTCGTCCTGGCGACGACGGCGTTGCCGCATATACCATGCGTAAAAGCCCCAGAACAGCAGTCCCGCACATATCAACACATAGCCTATCTTGGCCCATAACGTATCATACCAGGGAGGAGCGATGTAAATAGAGAAAGAACGGACCGGAGATTTGCGTTCATTCTCGCATACACAGACTTCAAATGTATAGTGTCCCGAGGGGAGGTAATTATAAGTGATTCTATTTTCTCCGGAAGATGTACTTCTCCATACTCCACCCAGTTCAACCAAACGATATTCAAATCTGACGTTCTCCCGGTCACGAAATTCCATTGTAGAAAATTCAAAAGAAAAGATATCATTCTTATAAGTCAAGTTGATTTGTCGAGCGTCCATCCAGACATTATCCGCAATCGTTTCTCCACCAAGACGGGTATCTGCACTGACTTCTTCATTATTCAAATAGACATGAGTCAGTTGAGGAGCATTCAGAGGCGATTGCCTTCCTATTGAATCGGGCATAAATCCGGTGATGCCTTGCAGCCCTCCCCAATAGATATTGCCACATTCACGCTGAAAATAGACACTTTTCAAATATTCTTTATCGACCAGTCCGTTACCAAAGAAATAGTTCACGATTTTCCTCTCGGGATCATGCAATCTGCACAAGCCATTGAAGGTGCTGCACCATATATCTCCATTCTTACCTTGCCCTAATCCGCAAACCATATTACTGGGCATTCCTTCCTCTATACCATAATGATTCAGCTTCAATGTTTTCTTATCATATTCGAACAGTCCATTATTGGTACCTATCCAGATATGACCGTTTTTGTCTTCCAGAAGTGCAAAACACAAATACGGATACAAATCCTTTTCGCATTCCAACTTTACAAATTCCTGTTTCATTGGGTCATAACAATTGACTCCCATACAATGTCCCAGCCAGACCAGTCCTTCCGAATCACACATGACCTTATTTGCCCAATTATTGGCAAGTCGCATGGTTGTTCTCAATTTGGTGGTGTCACATATCTGTTTCAATGCACCCGTCCGTTTATCATACTCTGCAAATCCTTCTCCTAAAACTGATATATAAAGCATCCGGTTACGCCCCTCCACAATATTATGGATAGCTTTTCCTTGTAATAAAGGTAGTCTGTGGATGGTTCCTGTGCGTTCATCAAACTGGGAAAGCCCCGAATAACTACCCAGCCAAATTGTTCCTTCGCTATCATGAAGCATAGACAGGATGTCATCTCCTACCTCATAAGAAAGATAATTCTGCATATCTTCATCAATCCGAATGAGTCTTCCATTTGTTATACTAGTCCATATCCTGTGTTTTTTATCTTCATACACAAAAGATAAGGTATTTCCCAAAGAGGGCGAAAAGGTGGAAAAAGGCTTGAATTTAAACTGGGAAGATTCATTCGAAAGCATCACGACGCCTTTCTTAAAGCCACCTATCCACAAATTCTCATCTTTATCTTCCATCAATGCATAAATTCGATCCTTCCCAAGTTCCAGTTGACCGTTAAACGTTTTTAAGGCCAACTTTTCCACATCCACAGAGTAAAGGCCATTATTTACAGTATTGACATAAAGTTCTCCACGTTTAGTGCATATCATTCCCCGCACACCGATAAAGGTATTATCCGGTTGTTCCATTCTGATAAGTCGATGCTCGTCTTCATTCCATAAATAAACACCGGCAACGGCTGCTACCCATGTCCGGCCTTTCAAATCTTCCAAAATGGTATACACTTTGCCCAACGCATCTGATGATGAGCTAATCAATTCAGCATCCTTTAAATCGGAAGTAATGCGAACTATCTTGCCATTGGGTAAAGCAATCCATATCCTATGACGGGAATCCTGATGGATATTATGCATAAAAGTGGAACTACAAAGGTCATTCACATGCACTAAAGAAGTGGCTTCCATCTTTTCCTTATCAATAGAGTAAACGCCATAACCTGCGGTAACCGCCCAAATCTCCCCTGTATGCAGTTCTTGCAGATGCAATACAGACGGCTTGTTGCCATCTACAAAAGTAACATTCTTAAAGGCGTCCTCATAAGGAGAATAGAGTTGCAATCCTTTTCCGGAACCCACCCAAAGATCACCTTGCCGATCACAGAGAAGAGCTTCTATCAGGTTATTTACCAATGAAGTAGAATCCCGCTCATCATGAAAATAATTGGTAAACGTCCATCCATCGAATTTATTCAATCCATTTTCGGTCCCTATCCATACAAAACCATGGGCATCTTGCACGATGTTCTTTATTAAACTACACGACAACTTCCCTGATCCATACGAGCGTATCTGTTGAGCTTGACAAAACCCTACCATCAATAACAGAAGAATAGCGATCGATATTAGATTCTTTTTCATGAGTATTAGTTTATTATGTTTTGCAAATTTAGGAAAAAGCCTGAATCCTTGACAATCTTGCACCTATATTTTATATTAAACTTAATACAACAAAGGTATGGTACCCCGAAATCAAAAGCAAAGATAGCTGATACAGGAATCTGAACCCTTGTAACCTTAAACTGCCATATTGTTTCATTTATACTATCCATTTGTTACATCACCCTTTTATATGTATCGAATGTAACATACACAATAGGATTGGTAACACTTATAAAATCAAAAGCAACTTCCGGCTACAAATCGGTAACAAGAGTCACCTTTCGCTAAAAGACAATAAGCTATCTTTGCTACATACATATTTTCATTATAAATCAAAGAAAAAGAATAATATGAAGAAACTGTTTTTATCCCTGCTTATATGTTCTGCCTCATTGATCATTCTTGCACAAGAAAGCAAAAGAATTCCATTCAATCAACTTAGTTTCACTAAATCCGTATTTAATGAGGCACAGAGTAAAGTGACATTTAAAGGTGGAAAATGGGATAGCTTTATCAAGCTGCCTGCTTCCATCAATCAAGAACTGCCAAAATACAAATACATGGTCATAGATATACCTCAAAGTACAGTAATGATACGTATCAAATTCCAAGATAAAAATGGTCTGTATAAGGAGTTTTACCAACCAGCTGTGAAGTCTGAAATAAATAGGGAGATTAATTTATCTTTAATTCCTTTCATCAATGACGTAAAAAATATCCAGATAGAAGCAGCTCAAAGTGTAGATGAAGTTGGCAATTACCATACTCTACATATAAAATCCATATGTTTAACTAATTAATATATACCATGAAGAAAAAACAATTAACATTATCTCTCTTTTTATTATTGACGGCATTATCTTATGTCACTGCACAAAATAAATTGTATCCCAATTCTTTCTCTCTAAGAGATGTGGTACTACTTGACGGACCATTCAAGCATGCTTGCGATTTGAATGTACAAACTTTATTGAAATATGACACAGATCGTTTACTGGCCCCTTTTCTAAAAGAGGCTGGATTATCTCCCCAAAAAGAAAGTTTTCCCAACTGGATCGGGCTAGACGGTCATCTTGGAGGGCATTACTTGAGTGCACTGGCTATCCACTATGCCACCACAGGGAATACTGAATGTAAAAAACGGATGGAGTATATGATTTCTGAACTCAAACGTTGCCAGGAAGCGAATGGGAATGGCTATATAGGTGGAGTTCCTGATGGCAAACATACATGGGAAGAAATCAGAAAAGGTAACGTTGGGATTGTATGGAAATCATGGGCTCCCTGGTACAACTTACATAAAATTTTTGCTGGCGTCAGAGATGCTTGGTTATATGGAGAAAATGAAGAAGCCAAACAAATGTTCTTAAAACTGTGTGACTGGGGAATAACTGTCATATCTCCTCTGGATGAAAACCAAATGGAAGAAATGCTAAACAACGAATTTGGGGGTATGAATGAGATATATGCAGATGCGTATCAACTCACTCAAGATATTAAATACCTGGATACAGCTAGAAAATTTTCACATAAATGGTTACTCAATAGTATGGCAAACAAGAAAGATAATTTAGACAACAAACATGCTAACACTCAAGTTCCCAAGGCTGTAGGATATCAACGAATAGCAGAATTAACACATGATACAACCTACACAACTGCCGCGGAATTCTTTTGGGACAGGGTAGTTAACCATCGTTCTTTGTCTTTTGGGGGTAACAGCCGTCGCGAACACTTTCCGGAAAAAGATGACTACATCAGTTATGCAGAAGAACGCGAGGGTCCGGAAACCTGTAATACCTACAATATGCTGAAACTTACGGAGGGACTATTCAGGATACGTCCCTTAGCACAGTATTCTGATTATTATGAGAGAGCAATGTTCAATCATATTTTATCATCGCAACATCCCGAGCATGGTGGTTATGTATATTTCACTCCAGCACGCCCTTGCCACTATAGAGTTTATTCAGCACCTAATTGTGCGATGTGGTGCTGTGTTGGAACAGGTATGGAAAACCATGGCAAATATGGTGAATTCATATACAATCATACAGCAGACTCTCTGTTTGTCAATCTGTTTGTAGCTTCCAGACTGAATTGGGAAGATAAAGGTGTCAGCCTTACACAGAACACCCGCTTCCCTGATGAAGAATCCAGTAGAATCACTATTAAAGTCAAAAAACCGACCAGATTTACTTTATTGGTACGGCATCCACAATGGGTGTCAGCATCCGATATGAAAGTTATTTGCAATGGTAAGAACTATGCAACAGGGTCTTCCCCATCTTCATACATCAAAATAAACAAAGTATGGAAAAACGGCGACATCGTTGAAATCAAGACTCCAATGAGAGTCGTTATCGAAGAAATTCCAAATGTCCCGAATTATATTTCCATCCTGCGCGGTCCAATAGTATTAGGCGCCCAAACGGGTAAGGAAAATATGAAAGGGTTAATTGCCGATGATAGCCGTATGGGACACATTGCTGCAGGTCCGCTTGTTCCCTCGTTTGACGCTCCTCTCATTATAGGAACCAAGGCGGAAATAGAAGCCAAACTACATAATCTCCAACCAATAACCGGTAAATCATTTAGTTATACTATCCCCGGACTTGTGTCACAAGATAAATATAAAAACCTGATACTCGAACCTTTCTTCCGGATACATGATAGTCGATACATCATTTACTGGCAAGCTATGACATCAAAAGAATTCGAACATTATCAGACTACCAAAAAAGAAGAAGAATTACAGAAAATACAAATAGACCAACGGACGATAGATGTCGTCATTGCCGGTGAGCAACAACCGGAAACAGACCATTTTATGAAGAATGAGAATTCCCGCACAGGTAACTTAGAAAAAGAGTCATGGAGAGATGCCCGCAATAAAGGATATTTCCAATACAAACTCGCAACTGAAGGAAATGAGAATCTGTCTATGATGGTACGTTACTGGGGAAGGGAAACTGGATACAGAACTTTTGACATACTGATTGACGGTGAAAAATTACTGACTGAAGATATTTCTAAAAAGTGGAACAAGGGCAGTTTCATAAACGTAGAATATTCCATTCCGGCAGAAATGCTAAAAAACAAGCAATATATCAATATTACTTTTCAGAGCCGTGAAAACAGTATAGCCGGTAGAGTGGCCGCCATACGGCTGCTCCGTGCTAAATAAGATATAGTTTATCTACAAAATAGCAAAAAACCATGAGAAACAGAATGTTACTATTGCTGATAATCATTTCCTTTCTATGTCCACTGGCAGCCCAAACTTCATGGACCGCCGACAATGGAAACGGGACATTTACCAACCCTCTATTCTACGATGAATTCTCGGACCCGGACATCATTCGCGTAGGAGAAGACTTCTACATGGCAGGTACCACCATGCACTGTATGCCCGGACTGGTCGTATTGCACTCTAAAGATCTCGTTAACTGGAAGTTCCTTAGTTATGCATTCAACCGATTGGATATGGGAGATGAATTCCGGCTTGCCAACGGCAAAGAAGCCTATGGGCAGGGGGTATGGGCTCCATGTATTCGCTATCATGAGGGAAAGTTCTATATATTCTCCAATATCAACGGACATGGCATGCAAGTATTCATATCCGACAATCCGGCAGGCCCCTGGGAGCATAAAAACATGGGTGGCAACATCTACGACTTATCTGTCTTATTCGACGACAATGATAAAATCTATGCCGTATATAAATATGACGAGGTAAAGATGATTGAGATAAAGCCGGATTTCAGCGGTTATGTAGAAGGCAGCGAACGAGTGATTATCCCTGCCGGAAATGCGATGGGAGAAGGTCACCATATTTATAAGATTAAAGGAAAATATTATATCATCAGTGCAGACTACTCTCCCATGGGACGTATGCAATGTGCTCGTGCTGACAAAATTGAAGGTCCTTATGAAACAGCAGCTATCAGTGTGAAAGAGACACTGGGTACGGAGCGTGTGCACTGGACTGGGAACGTCGGGCTCGGTTCATCAATACCGGAAATGGGGTTCAAGTTCAAAATATCCAAGCCTTTCAAAGATAATATGGGATGTGCCACTCTGCATCAGGGTGGAATAGTCGACTTGCCGAATGGAGACTGGTGGGGAGTTTCGATGCTGGATTTCCGTGCAGTTGGGCGTACTACTTGCCTGTCACCTGTCACGTGGGAAGACGGGTGGCCTTATTTCGGACTTCCCGGTAATTTGGGACGCTCACCTCGCACTTGGATAAAACCGGCTGTAAATGTGAAGGTAGAACCGCACGCTCCTTATCAGCGTAATGACAATTTTAATGGAAAGACATTACTGCCTGTTTGGCAATGGAACCATGAACCGGATCATTCCAAATGGTCACTCACCAAAGGAAAGTTACGTCTTTATACGCTCCCAGCCAAAGATTTCTTACGGGCTAAGAATACTCTTACCCAGCGTGGCATTGGTCCCATTTCGTCTGCAACGGTCACTCTCGACGCTTCTCATCTGAAAGACGGTGACATCGCCGGAATCGGACTACTCAATATTCCCTATGCATGGTTGGGAATCTCCCGAATCAACAAGAATCTAATAATCCGGTGGTACGATCAAGCCAATGACAAATGGATGGAAGCCTCCTCCAAACCATCATCCTCCCAACCTGTTTATCTCCGCATTACCGGGAACTTTGATGAAGATACTGCATGGTTCAGCTACAGTTTGGATGGAAAAACATTCACTAATATAGGAGACAGTGTTCTAATGCCCTATCAGTTGAAGACATTTCAAGGAACCCGATATGCTCTTTTCGCTTATAACCCGAAAGGAAAACAAGGTGGTTATGCCGACTTCGATAATTTTCTGATTGATGAACCTTTGGCCAACCGCTCAAAAAACATCCCAACAGGGAAAATTATCACTCTTTTCAATTGCGGAAACAATACCCGTGTATATGCTTATCCACACGGCATTCTATATTTCAAAGGTAAAGGAGCTAAAGAATATGAAACAGAAGATTGCCGTTTCCGTGTGCATGACCGGGGACAGGGGCGTGTGGTACTCGAAGCAATGAACGGAACAGGCTTTGTGACGGTGGTTGGTGCAGGACTTTCGGCTGACGTACGCCTGATAAAGAAAGAATCGGTAGGAAGCCTGTTTCAATGGCAGGACATGCTACATGGACAATGTATGCTACTATCTTTGAAAACAAATCGCTATGTAGGTCTTGACCCGGCTACCGGAGAACCTTATGCTGCAGACTGGACTGGCAGTTCACCCAGTCGTGGAAATGGAACTGTATTTAACTGGAACGAAGTAAAATAAATAACAAAGACATGAAAAACTTACAGAAAGTAATGGCTATAAGCCTGTTTCCCTTATTGATGAGTCATGTTTGCCAGGCGCAAAACCCTATTGTACAAACATGGTTCACACCAGACCCGGCACCTATGGTGCATAACGACACTGTTTATCTCTTCACCGATCATGATGAAGACGATGCACAATATTTCAAGATGAAAGATTGGCAGTTGTATTCCACTACCGACATGGTAAACTGGACCTACCGGGGAACTCCTATTTCCACAGAAACGTTTCAGTGGGCCATGCAAGGAGATAACGCCTGGGCTTCTCAAGCCATCGAACGGGATGGAAAATGGTACTGGTATATCTGTGCCAATGACACCATAAAAAAGCTGCACGGCATAGGTGTTGCTATAGCCGACAGACCGGAAGGACCTTACTCCGATCCTTTGAAAAAGCCCCTTGTCCCCGGTGCTTTCGGTTATATCGATCCCTCTGTATTCATTGATGATGACGGACAAGCCTATCTTTTCTGGGGAAATAACGGATTGTGGTATGCCAAACTAAATAAAGACATGATATCGTTAGGCAGCGAAGTCATTCCCGTTAAAGAACTGAATGATTCCATCGCTTTTGGTCCATTGGTTATGAAGCGAGACTATCAGCTCAATAAACGTGTGCTGAAAACAAATTATGAAGAGGGGCCATGGGTGTTCAAACGCAACGGGCTTTATTACATGGTATATGCCGCCGGTGGTGTTCCGGAACACATGGCTTATTCCACTGCTAAAAGTATTCATGGTCCATGGAAATATCAGGGACGTATCATGAATGAAGCAGCAAACAGCTTCACCATTCATGGAGGCTCTATCGAATATCATAACCGTCATTTTATGTTCTATCACAATGGGGCATTACCCAATGGAGGCGGTTTCCGTCGTTCAACCTGCATAGAAGAATTTAAGTTTGGTGAAGACGGAAAGATTCCTTTTATCCCTTTCACCAAAGAGGGTGTCCGTACGCCTGTTCGTAACCTGAATCCCTATCAGCGGGTAGAAGCAGAAACAATGGCTTTCAGCTATGGATTGAAGACTGACCGCAGGGCCGGTTCGCAACATTATATCACTTCCATTCATAATGGTGACTGGCTGAAAGTTCGTTCCGTCGATTTCGGAGAAAAAGGGGCGACAAACTTCTCCGCCTGCGTAGCCGGTTTGATGCAGGGAGGCAGCATAGAGCTGCGCATTGATGCACTGGGAGGTTCCGTTATCGGCACATTGAAAGTTTCACCGACAGGCGGACCTGAACAATGGAAAGTACAGACAACCCAAGTGAATGCCGTCAAAGGGGTACATGATTTGTATTTACTATTCAAAGGCGGTGATGAAGAGCTTTTTAACGTAGATTACTGGACATTTAATCACTAATAAATATGAGCAGAATAATATTATTAACAGGTATCTTATGGCTATTCAGTCAGTCTATCCATGCAGAACAGAGTCAAATTACAAGTCCCGACGGGAAACTGTCAGTTCACATAACCGATGAAAATGGTGTACCATCCTACAGCGTTTCTTATAACCATATACCATTTATCCTGGCTTCCCCGCTAGGATTGGATACAAACATCGGTAATTTTACCAAGGAAATGAAGTTATCTACCACTAGTCCGATCCAACTGTTGAATGAAGAATACAATTTACCAACGATCAAACAAAGTAACGTACATTATCAGGCAAATAGAGGAGTATTTACTTTCTCTCAAAATGGAAAAGTAATATATGACGTGGTCTTTCAGGTGAGCAACCGGGATGTCGCATTCAAATATAACATGTATCCGCAAAAGGAAACTCTCTGCTGTGTGATTAATGAAGAAATGACTGGATTCGTACTTCCTTCCGGAAGTACAACTTTCCTATGTCCGCAAAGCAAACCAATGGGAGGATTCGCCCGTACATCACCCAGTTATGAAACCCCTTACACAGTAGATGATGCTGTAGGAAAAAACGGATGGGGCGAGGGATATACTTTCCCATGCTTATTCCGTAACAATGATAAAGGTTGGATACTGATATCCGAAACCGGGGTTAGCAGCGCTTATTGCGGCAGTCGCCTAATAGGAAAACCGGACGGCATGTATCAAATCGGATTCCCGCAAACCGGCGAATACAACGGTAACGGCACTACCAATCCCGGCATCATGTTGCCCGGAGAAACTCCCTGGCGTACCATAACCATAGGTGAGACATTAGCCCCCATCGTTGAAACAACTGTAGCTTTCGATGTTGTAAAACCACTTTATGAGGCTTCGCAGGAATATAAATATGGAAAAGGTTCATGGAGCTGGATTATTGGCGGAGACAGCAGCTGTAATTACAACGAACAGATAAGATATATTGATTTCAGTGCAGCCATGGGATACCAGTCTGTTTTAATCGATGCTTTATGGGACAAGCAAATAGGACGAAAAGGTATTGAGAAATTGGCCGAATATGCAAAAAGCAAAGGAGTCGCCCTTTACTTATGGTATAACTCCAATGGCTATTGGAATGATGCACCTCAAAGTCCGAGAGGTATCATGAATACTACTATCAATCGTCGTAAGGAGATGAAATGGATGCAAAGTATCGGGATTCGTGGGATAAAAGTGGACTTCATAGGAAGCGATAAACAAGTGACCATGCAACTTTACGAAGATATTTTAGCAGATGCCAACGACTATGGATTATTAGTTATATTCCACGGATGTACGCTACCACGTGGTTGGGAGCGTATGTATCCCAATTTTGCTTCAAGTGAAGCTGTATTAGCTAGTGAAAATATGCATTTTTCACAAGGCAGTTGTGATGCTGAAGCGTTCAATGCCTGTTTGCATCCGTTTATACGCAACACGGTCGGTAGCATGGACTTCGGTGGCAGCACATTGAATAAATATTATAACGCAAGGAATGATTCAACTACAAGAACCAGCCACCGTATCACCTCGGATGTATTTGCACTCGCTACGGCTGTTCTCTTTCAAAGCCCCGTACAACATTTCGCACTTACTCCCAACAATTTGACGGATGCTCCTGAATGGGCTATCAATTTCATGAAAGAGGTTCCGAGTACCTGGGACGAAGTACGTTTTTTGGATGGATATCCGGGAAAATTTATCATATTGGCCAGACGACATCAAAATAATTGGTATATTGCAGGCATTAATGCTTCATCCGAAGAGATCAAAGTCAAACTTCATTTACCGATGATTTCTGCGGGAGAAACAATAAGCGTTTATACTGATAATGCCAGACTGGTAGGCAAAACTTCGACGGAGAAACTAAATAAGCATCAACAGTTACAAGTTTCAATACCTTGCAATGGCGGCATCGTAATCGTAAATTAATCTATATTATTAAGTCATACTTTATGATGAACAGAAACACACTCATCTTTTTGCTTCTATTAATAAGCAACGTTAGTTTCGGGCAGGACCTGAAACTTTGGTACAGTCAACCTGCCCGAAATTGGTCGGAAGCCCTCCCTATCGGCAATTCCCGCCTTGGTGCCATGGTATATGGCGGAACCGAGCGCGAAGAACTTCAACTTAATGAAGAAACATTCTGGGCTGGCGGACCTTATAGTAACAACAATCCAAATGCAAAGCATGTATTGCCTGTCGTACGTAATCTTATATTCGACAGTAAGAACAGGGAAGCACAAAGTCTGGTAGATGCCAACTTCCTGACCAAGCAGCATGGAATGAGTTATTTGACGCTGGGAAACTTGTATATAGATTTCCCCGGACATAAAGATGCGTCTGATTTCTATCGGGACTTGAATCTCGAGAATGCGACTACTACCACCCGGTATAAAGTAAACGGTGTGACTTATACTCGTACCACTTTTGCTTCATTCACAGACAATGTCATCATCGTACATATTCAAGCAGATAAAACACAGGCACTGAATTTCAATGTGACCTATAATTGTCCGCTTGAGTATAACGTCAATGCCCAAGATGACAAGCTTATTATTACTTGTCAGGGAAGAGAACAAGAGGGTATCAAAGCAGCCATCCAAGCGGAATGTGTCGTTCAGGTGAAAACTAACGGAGCAATCAGTTCTGCCGGAAAAGTTCTTCAGGTAGAAAAAGCTACGGAAGCTACCCTCTACATTGCTGCAGCTACCAATTACGTAAATTATCAGAATGTCAGTGCCAATGCATCCGAACGGGCAAACAAATTCCTGGAAAAAGCGATTCAAACGCCTTACAACAAGGCATTAAAGGATCACATTGCTTTCTATAAGAAGCAATTCGACCGTGTCCGTTTGAATCTTTCATCAAGTGAAGCATCCAAAGCAGAAACTCCCCAGCGTATCGAGAATTTCAATAAAGGGGAAGATATGGCAATGGCGGCTCTTTTATTCCAGTTCGGACGTTACCTGCTGATTTCGTCTTCACAACCGGGAGGGCAACCCGCCAATCTACAGGGTATATGGAACAACAGTACCCATGCCCCCTGGGATAGCAAATATACCATCAATATTAATACGGAGATGAATTATTGGCCGGCAGAAGTTGCTAATTTAAGTGAGACACACAGTCCGCTATTCTCCATGTTGAAAGACTTGTCTGTCACGGGAGCAAAAACAGCACAAAGTATGTATAATTGTCGCGGATGGGTGGCTCATCATAACACTGACTTATGGAGAATCTGTGGTGTTGTAGACTTTGCTGCGGCAGGAATGTGGCCCAGTGGCGGTGCCTGGCTAGCCCAACATATCTGGCAACATTATCTTTTCACAGGAGATAAGGAATTTCTGAAAGAATATTACCCGATACTGAAAGGAACGGCACAGTTCTATATGGATTTTCTGGTAGAACATCCCGATTATAAATGGTTAGTAGTGTCTCCTTCCGTATCACCGGAACATGGACCGATTACTGCCGGTTGCACTATGGATAATCAGATTGCTTTTGATGCTTTGCATAATACATTATTAGCCTCCCGGATCACTGGTGAAACCTCCTCTTTTCAGGATTCACTCCAACAAATATTGGATAAACTGCCTCCTATGCAAATAGGAAAGCATCATCAACTACAGGAGTGGCTCGAAGATGTAGACAATCCCAAAGATGAGCATCGCCATATTTCTCATTTATATGGGTTATATCCGAGTAATCAGATTTCTCCTTATGCCAATCCTGAATTATTCCAGGCTGCACGGAACACATTGCTGCAACGCGGAGATAAGGCAACCGGCTGGAGTATTGGTTGGAAAGTCAATTTCTGGGCACGTATGCAGGATGGAAATCATGCCTTTCAGATCATCAAAAACATGATTCAGTTATTGCCCAGTGATAATCTGGCCAAAGAATATCCGGAGGGACGTACTTATCCGAATATGTTTGACGCTCATCCGCCTTTCCAGATTGATGGTAACTTTGGCTATACAGCCGGAGTAGCGGAAATGTTACTTCAAAGCCACGATGGTGCTGTGCATTTATTGCCTGCATTGCCCGATGCATGGAAAGAAGGAAATGTGAAAGGATTAGTGGCACGTGGTAATTTCGAGGTGGATATGGATTGGAAAAATAACCAATTAAACAAAGCTGTGATTCACTCAAAGATAGGAGGTACGCTTCGTATCCGGTCTTATGTTCCACTAAAGGGGAAAGGGCTGAAACAAGCGAATGGAGAATGCCCAAACTCATTATTTGCTACTACTCTTGTGAAAAAGCCTTTGATTAGTAAAGAGATAACTCCTCAATCTCCGGAATTAAGAAAGGTCTATGAATACGACATTGCAACACAGGCAGGCAAAACTTATGTGATAAACACTATTACAGAAAAGAAGTAATACACCATTATAGAAAACAAAGTTAGGGGAGGATTGTACGCTACATCCCTCCCCTAACTATATTGATCTCTTTCTAATTTTAAATCCCCGTTGAGTTATAAACAAATCCCCGCTTATTTCACAATTAACACAAAGCCCCCACGAGGGAGACAGTTGATCGTAAATTCTTTTTTCCGCAGTTGTACATTCTCCTCTGTAATCAAATTCCTATCATCCATACCATCTCTGATAATCATTGCCTCTGTTCCTAAATCGGATAATGAATTTAAAGAGAAATGCAGTGTTCTCTCTTCATCAGTCCCATTTATCCCCCCAATATACCACGTATCACCTTTACGCCGAGCTATCACTGCCTCAACGCCCGGATAACCGGCCAATAACTTGGTATCATCCCAAACAGTAGGTAACTGTGACAGGTAATTCTGAATAGGTGTAGGAAATGAATAATATATAGACGGCCGGTCAGGCATATGCTGTAAAGCAGACTCGAATAGTATAGGTAAAGCTATTTCGTGCCCATAAGATGTGATATGAGGATGCTGGGAATCAGAGAATGTTCCAGGAGTATAATCCATCGGACCTACAACATTTCTGGTAAAAGGTAATGTAGCATTATGAGCTGCTGCTTTATTAGTCAGCACCGAATTATTATTATACCATTCTGCACCATATACTCCCTCAACTGACATCATATGTGGATAGGTTCTTTGCCATCCACGAGGTATAGTAGCTCCATGAAAATTAAGAATTAACCGATATTTCATTGCATCTTCCAGTAAATCGAGATAATAATTCATAGTAGAAATACCATCACCTGAAAAGAAATCGATTTTAATTCCTGCCACACCAATTTCACGTAACCATTTGAATTCTTTCTCTCTATTCTCTTTAGTATTCAGTCTGTAAAGAGGTCCGGGAGCACCTTCTCCAATCCAATTGGTACTAGAATTATACCACAAAAGAGGAGTCACTTTTTTCTTTAAAGCATATTCTACTGCGTCAAGAACCGTACCTCCATTTTCCATCATCTCCCACTCCCAATCTATCAAATCATACGGCCACTTCATTTCAGCTGCCAGATCAATGTATTTTTTGACAATCTCATAATCTCTTGAACCATGATTATATGCCCAGTAGTTCCACGCAACACACCCGGGTTTAATCCAATTAGTATCTTCTATCTTAGAAGGATCAGACACATCTGTTACCAACGTAGATTCCACAATATCCGACAATGAGCCGACAATCATCAACCGCCATGGAGAGGTCCATGATTTATAGAACGGCAATTTCTCTTCAGCCAGTCTTACCTGATAATTACTGTTATCAACGCCGTTGTACAACAAAGAGCCACAGTTCCCTCGGCGGATATTGGCTTCTGTCAACAATACGAATAACGAATCCTGCAATTCAATAAGAGCCGGATATCCCCACCGATCGGGAACAGATCCATCTTCCAAGGACCCGTCAGTTGACAAAGGAAAAAATCCTTCATAACCAGGATCATATCGTTGCATCCATCTCTTTGTACCTTGAGGAATATAATAAGTAGTAAGCTCATTTATGATATATTCTTCAGGTGTATCTGTAGTAAGCCCGTATTTAAAAGCTATACCATCATTATACACCCTGAAAATGACCTCCATCTCTTGTTGCTTGTCATTCTCAAAATAATAAACTTGTTCATTAGCTTCATTTACACAATGCCTGCGCTTACCGGTTATCATTTTATAATCATCTACCACCAAGCGGGCCTCCGAGATAGATTTTAGTCTTAAATTACCTGCGTAAATCCGACTATCAGTTTCCAATCCCAATTTTGAATGGGATAAAACACATTTATCCATGTATTCTATTCTAAATTCCACATCACTGTAGGATTTATTTTCCATGGATAAAACCGTAACCTTTAGTTTTCCATCGGGAGAAACCGTAGCATTTATCTCCAAGCTATGAGAAAATAGAACAACAAAGATTGCTAATAATAAAGTGTTCAGATGGTTCATTATACATTTATTTTATGTCATTATTCCTTTATGACAAATTTACGCTGTTCTACATATACTTTCAAACTTTCATGTATCGTTATATGTTTTATACATTACATCCTCTTTATTTATGTTACATAATTCACTCCCCATGTTACAGCATCATATTCCCCCTTTCTAAACAGTCTCTAAATATTCTTTTTTATTAGGATATTCCTCATTTTTTAGTTTCTTTTGTATCGTAAATATTGAATAATGAGACTATGAAAAATGTACTGACAACCTTATTGCTATTTTTTTCTTTATTATGCTATGGACAATCATCCAAATTGTTCACTACAGACAATGAGTTATCCAGTAGTTTAATTAATCAAATATATCAAGACCGAAATGGTTTCATCTGGGTTGCAACAGAGGACGGACTCAACCGTTATGACGGTGCCAAATTCACCATTTACAAACACGATCCTAATAATGAGCACTCATTAGCCCACAGTTTTGTCCGTACCGTTTTTGAAGACAGTAAAGGTCATTTGCTTATCGGCACATACATCGGAATCCAAATGTATAATCCGGACACAGATGATTTCACTCCACTTGCCAGGCGGGAAGATAACGGAGAAATATTTGAAAGTAATATCGTCTCTATTATCGAAAGAAAGAATGGAGACGTATGGATATCGGGAAATGTGTTGTGCAAACTATATATCAAAGATAACCAATTAATTGTTCAACAGATTAATGCTTCCATCGCCTCACCCGGCTATATGATTGAAGACAAAAAACAGAATATCTGGATGTCCAAAGGAGAGGAAGGGTTATATCGACTTGATCCGGACAATCAGCTTTCGCTATACTTATCTAAAGACAACGGCTATATCAACAGTATTTGTGAAGATTCACAAGGCAATATTTATGTAGGAAGCATGAGAAAAGGCTTGTTTGTCTATGAGCCAGAATCCAATACTTTTGTTCCTGCCAACTTTAAAGAAAAGATAGAACTTCCTATCAGCTTTCTTTATGCCGCAAGCCCGAATGAATTATATATTGGGACAGACGGTAAAGGTATGAACATTTACAACAATAAAACGAATGAGCTCTCTGAATACCGGTTTGACAACAGCTATTTTGACTCCAGCAAATCCAAAGTGCATTCTATCCTGAAAGATAATTCCGGCAACTTATGGTTAGCTATTTATCAAAAAGGAGTAATAATGATACCTGCACGCACCAATAGTTTCAAATACATCGGACATAAATCCATGGATAAAAATATTATAGGTTCGAGTTGCATTACTTCATTTTGTAAGGATTATAACGGCATCCTGTGGATAGGAACAGACAATGACGGAATTTATGGTATCTCGAAGAATATGGAACAGATCAAACATTTCTCACATACCAATCACCCGAACTCTGTACCATCAACTGTTACAAGGCTATATGAAGACTCCGAACACAACATCTGGTTTGGTTCTTTCATTAACGGTATGGGAAAACTGGACAAACAGACAGGACAATGCAGCTATCAATACAAACTAGTGGATAAGAACAACAACTATATACAACGTGTATACGATTTTGCAGAAGACAATAACAAACGTCTTTGGGTTGCGACAATGGGATTCGGATTGTTTTACTACGACCTTAAAACAAAAGAGTTTTCATCCGTGCAATCCGAAACTTCGTTAATAAACGACTGGATAAATTGCTTACACTACTCCAGTGATAATAAATTATATGTGGGGACTTATGACGGAGTGAACTGCATAGACCTTAACAGCAGTGATTTTCAGAGTTATAAGATACTACCACAAAATGTCATTTATTCTATTTACGAAGATACTTCCGGAATTATATGGATAGGTAGCTCCGAGGGGTTGTCCAGTTGGAACAAAGAAACAAAAAAAATAACGACTTATACTACCACAAACGGATTACCAAGCAATACTATATATGCGATAGAAGGAAATGATGATTTTCTGTGGATAAGTACCAATGCAGGAATTTCTCAATTCCAGAAGAATAACAATAAGTTCATCAATTACTATGTAGGTGACGGCCTGCAAGGAAATGAATTCTACAAAAATGCTTCGTTCAAAGATTCACAAGGAACGATCTGGTTTGGTGGTATGAATGGGATCACCTATTTCAATCCGCAGGATATTATCAATCCGGCAAAGAAATGGAACATCCGTATTACTGATTTCTTCTTGCATAACAGCCCGGTAAGAAAAGGAATGAAATCCGGTATTCATACAATCATCAACTGTCCCGTTTTCAAAGCAGAGGAGTTTTACCTGTCCTACAAAGACAACGTGTTCAGTATCGAATTCGCAACTCTGGAACTAAACGCTCCCGAACATATAAACTATCTTTATTCTATAAACGATGAAAAGTGGATTAGCCTGCCCAAAGGTGTAAACCGTATATCATTCAGTAATCTGAAACCCGGTACCTATAACTTTAAAATCAGGGCAAAGGATAACACCATCTATTCAAACATAAAAGAAATTACCATTTTTATATCTCCTGCCTGGTATGCCTCGTGGTGGGCAAAAATTATCTATTGCCTGTTATCACTGACCATTATATTTATCATTATTCTTCAGATTAGACACCGATATAGAATGCACCAGGAGATGTTGCAACATATCCATGCCGAGCAAATCAATGAAGCCAAATTACAGTTCTTTATTAATATCTCTCATGAGATACGTACTCCGATGTCACTTATCATCAGTCCTCTGCAAAAACTTATCAAGAATGAGAATAATAATGAGCGTCTGAAAATATACCATATTATTTATAGGAATGCAGAACGCATTCTAAACCTCGTCAATCAACTGATGGATATTCGAAAGATTGACAAAGGACAAATGTGCCTGATGTTTCAGGAAACTAATATTATTCCTTTTATCGAAGATTTATGCACCACCTTCGATCAACAGGCAAATACCAAAAATATTCAACTGCAATTTCATCGCCAGGTTCAAGATTTAAATGTATGGGTGGATACGGCTAATTTTGATAAGATTATCCTGAACATTCTATCAAACGCATTCAAATTTACTCCTGAAAAAGGAAAAATAGACATTACGATCCGTACAGGAAAAGATAATACCCTACCCGAACCATTAAAACAATATGCCGAAATAATTATCTCGGATACCGGAACCGGTATCGACGAGGAGGAAAAAGAACATATCTTCGAGCGCTTTTATCAGATTCGTAACAGCCAGCAAAACCCGAAAGGTGGTACAGGAATAGGGTTACATCTCACCCGTTCGTTAGTGGAATTACATCATGGGGTAATATACGTTGAAAACAACGAGAACCAACCGGGGTGCCGCTTTATCATTCGATTGCCATTGGGTAACAAGCATTTGCGCCCCGAAGAAGTAGAAAATAACGAAAAAGAGGCAACTGTATCCATAACAACCGCTCCTGTCATTTCTCCTATTATAGAAAATGAAGAAGAAAAGAAAGTCAGAGTGAAGACTAAATATCATGTACTAATCGTAGAGGATGATGAAGAAATCCGAAACTATATAGCAAAGGAATTTGCGGATAAGTTCCATATCATGGAAAGCTGCAATGGTAAGGAAGCATTGGAGCTAATATTTAAAAAGACTCCGGATTTAGTCATTAGTGACATCATGATGCCTGAAATGGATGGGTTGACATTATGTAGAAAAATCAAGCAGAATGTAAATCTCAACCATATCCCGGTGATTCTGCTTACTGCGAAAACACGGGAAGAAGATAATCTCGAAGGTCTGAACACCGGAGCTGATGCTTATATCATGAAGCCATTCAATATCGAAATTCTACAAAAGACAGTAGAAAACCTGATTAATACACGTCAACAGTTACGCAAAGTATTTACCGGCCAGCAGAATCAGGAAAGTAAGGTTCAGAAGCTGGAAGTAAAATCACCTGATGAGAAGTTGATGGAACGCATTATGAAAGTAATCAATGAAAATATCAGTAATCCTAACTTAACAATAGAAACGATCACTACTGAAGTAGGTATCAGCCGTGTGCATTTACACCGGAAACTTAAGGAACTCACAAACCAGACAACACGTGACTTCATCCGCAATATACGCCTGAAAGAAGCAGCACGGTTATTGTCTGAAAAACAATATACTATCTCCGAAATAGCTACGTTGACAGGATTTACCGATCCTAATAATTTTTCAACAACGTTTAAGGAGTTGTATGGAATGCCACCTTCAATGTATATGAAAGAGCAGTTGGGCAAAAAAGAAGAGTAGCCCCACTGCTCTCTATATAGCTATTTGCTAAACTTGTACCAATCAAAATTAAACAACTTACAGCCTTTTCGTCCCTTGAATACAAAATAAACATCTTGTATTCCTGTGACTGGTTTTACAATATCAGTCTGCAAGGTCTTCCAGCATTCCCAACCTCCCGTTGTAGGAATGGCCAGTTCTGCAATTAATGGCCCGCTTATACTATCAGTACGCACTTCAAGTACGCCACCACGCAAAGCACTGGCCACAGTAGCAGTGAACCGTTCGGGAGATTTATCACCGAAGTTCACTTCACGTACTTTCGTATAATCACCATTATGAATTTCAGAAATATACACTCCTGTCTTTGCATTAATTTCGGACTTTACACCTTCCGAGAATGCAATAGTTTCAGCTTCTACTCGTTCGTAAGGATTGAGTGTACCTACCGGTGATACCCCTTCCCGGGTAGCATTAATAATGGGAAATGTGCCGTCCGCATTATATTTGAATTGTTCTACCGCCACACTACGTCCGAAACCTCCGCCACCCGGTAACTTACCCGTATGATAAAAAAAGTAAGAATTATCCTTGTAGTCTATCACTCCACAATGGTTAGTAAATGAGCCTGTATCTTGTAAGGGCATAATTTCACCTATATATTTCCATGGACCAAGAGGCCCGTCACTCATAGAATAAGCAATATGCTCGGGTACTCCTCCGGCCGCATAAAGAAGATAATACTTTCCTTCCCGTTTATGAAGCCACGGACCTTCAGTATAAGTATCCTTGTATTTTACATCTTTGACACGCTTTTCCGGATTAGGTGCGCCGAAACTCTCCACTGTTTGTTCCAGTTTAGTAACTTCACCTTTAAGTGAAATCATATCCTCATTCAGTTCTGCATAATAGATATTCGGATTCCCCCAGTATAAATAAGCACGCCCATCATCATCCACCAATACAGTAGGATCAATATAATCCCAACTTCCATCATGAAGCGGTTTACCGATAGCATCCTTAAAAGGACCGAGAGGAGTATCGCCAACTGCCACACCGATTGCCATAGCATTAGTCAGTTTAGAGTGCAGGCAGACATACCAGTAAAATTTTCCATTACGCTCGATACACTGTGCCGCCCAAGCACGGTCGTCCGCCCAATCAAAGGATTCAATGGCAAGGGGAGAACCGTGATCGGTCCAATTTACCATATCTTTGGTAGAATATACACGCCACTCCTGCATCCAGAAAAAGTCGGCTTTATCTTCATCATGCCCTGTATAGACATACAAAGTGCCATCATGTACCATAGGAGCAGGATCTGTAGTATAACAAGTTTGTACAATCGGATTTTGAGCAGATAGACTATCCGACAAAATGCCCCCAAGCAGCAATGTTGCCGCTACAAATCTAAATTTCATTTTCATACTATTTAATGTTTAAATAAATGCGGTACGAATTCTTTCAGACACCGCCTCCATGTCAACCATTCATGTCCGGTACCTTGCGATTCATAATAATCGACCCTGATACCCAGTTCACGGAGTGAATCTACCATTTTCTTTGTCCCCATTTGTTCTTCCGTGCCACAGCCAAGAAAAAGATAATTCACTTCCTTATTGAATTTGTTCGCATCAGCAAACACTCCATTAAAGCAAGTTTTCATATCCAGTCCGAAAATTGCTCCGCTAAAACTTCCTATATAAGAGAATTTATCGAGATGAGGCAGTGTAGTATTGAAAGTCTGGTGTCCACCCCACGACAGACCTGCCATCGCACGACTTCCACGATCCGTCTTAGTACGGAAAGTACGATCAATCATCGGAATCAAGTCTTTCAGGATGACATCATAAAAAGTAGCGCCATACAATGCCCTTTCTTCGTCTATGTTTTTCCCCGGACGTGGCCGAAACGGAGCTTCGACATCCCCACTATCCATCACTACCAACATTGGAACACATTTGCCGGATGCGATCAAATTATCCATAATATGATTCATACGTCCTTGTGTGCTCCAACCGGTCTCATCTTCTCCCATGCCGTGCTGTAAATATAATACCGGGAAACGTTTTTTCGAATGAGTTTCATACTCCGCCGGTGTATATACCATACATCGACGAAACTCTTTTTGTGTCTCCGAGTAATATGTACAAGAGCGAACTTGCCCGTGAGGAACTTGTTGAGGACGATAATAATCCCCCTCTTCGCCTTCAGGAATTTCAATACCACTTGCCATACGGCAACAACCAAAGAAGGTATAACTGGAAGGATCTGTTACCGATACTCCGTCCACTATTAGAAAATAATAATGGAATCCTACGGGTAACGGATCAGTTGTTGCCATCCAAAGTCCTCCGGTATCTTTCCACATATCATACTTCTTTCCGCAACAATCCACTTGCATCTTACTTGCCTGTGGAGCATAGAAGCGAAAATGGACACGTCCTTCTTTATCCACCCGAGGATAATCATATCCAGGGATGTTGGTGGATGCCGACACAGTGGCTATACCCAAATCGTGCTCTTTCTCCAACAAAAGAAGCTGTTTCTCCGCATACCGCACTCCCAACTCCCTATATCCTGCTGCCGTAAAATGCAAATCATCTTCTGCCGCAGGACAACCTGAAGAAGGAATCACATATGAAGTAGGAATCACCTGTGGCAGGGTATTGATTATTTCATTCATGCTTGCACACTTACCATTCTGATCGGCATGTACCACTTCTCCCACCAGCAAAGGCACATCTTTTGCCTGAAGATCCAGATCTCTCAACAGGTTTTCATATACCCTCTTCACCTTTTGAGGCCATTCTTTATCACCGGTGTTAGATTCACCCTGATGTAATAGGATACCTTTAATTACGCCCGCTTTCTGCGCTTTTCTTGCTAACTCCTTTAGTCTGCGGTAAGGGTTATTATCATAGGCTTTTGTACTATTTTTCATCCATTCCGGTTGAGAAGCAATATATTCTTCACAATGCTCTTCATTGAATAATTCAATCCTACAACCACCCACAGCTACATTAATGACACCCACTTTTATATTATCAGGTAATCTTTCTACCAATGTACGCCCGAAATAATCTGCTGGCGTCAATCCTGTATAACAACGCACCAACGGAGGAACCGCCTTATACCATTCTCCTTCGATACGTCCTAAAGATGGACAGTCAACAGCTGCCATCACCAGAAAACGTTCATTGACATTACACGTATCCTGTGCCTCAACTTTTGCATTTCCTTCCATATTTGATTGCCCCAAACAGAGATAAATATGGAAATTCTTGTCTTGTGCAAATGTGAATATGCTTATACATAATAAGCAACTTACTAAAATTATCTTTTTCATATTCATTTTATTAGCTTCGAAAAACCTACGACTTCCCGCAGGTCTGAATTAACAGTCAGTCAAACATATATGCAAAAGAACGCATCTTTTTCCAATGCACCATATTATTATGTTTCTAATACATATCTCCACGTTACATATTGAATAAAGAGGCTACCCACTACGGATAACCTCTTCATTCAAACGGTTTATTTATTTTTCCAAAAGCTATTTCGCCTTTGTATCTGTTAAATAAACTCTATTAATAACTACTTCTTTGCCTCCCATAGACCAAAAACCAATAATCTTAATAGAATTTGGAGAAACTTTTGTTAGTACACCGTCCTTCTCCTTTGACAAATTAGTAAGATCAATAACAGCACGCAAAGTCGTTTTATCTACTTTGACATCCCCAGCTGCCCCATTCCAATAACCTTCATCAAAAATCCGGAAAGCAACATCATCGGTATCCTCCATGCTGACCAATTCGGCTACCAGATATTTGTGAGTAGACAAATCCTTGCCGGCAGAATACTGCCAACCTCCAAAACCATACTGACCGGCAATAAAAGTATGCGTTTTTCTATCAAATGAGCCTGTTTCCCAGATACTAGGGTTGAAGTCATCAAAAGAGAAATCACCTGGTTGTTCTACAATATCCGTCAGATAGACTCTCTTTATAACTATTTTCTTACCACCGCTCGACCAGAACCCGACAATTTTGAGAGATGGATCTACTTTTGATCCATTCTTCGACAAACTCTTCAGATCGATGACGGCAGTACGGGAATTGTTAAATGTGACACTAGCTGCCTCTCCATCCCAATATCCTTTATCGAAAACCCGGAAAGCAACATCCGTAGCTTCCGTTCCTTCACCCAGCTCGGCCACCAAATAGTGATAACCGGAGAAATCAACGGCACTATCGTATTCCCATCCACCAAAGCCATATGAACCAGTAATCAATGTACCAGTCTTGGGTTCAAAAGAACCAGTCGGTTGATTCGGGTCCCATATATTCGGATTGAGGTTATCAAATGAGAAATAATCTTTAACAGGGTTTTCAGCGTCATCATTACTCAAATAGATATCATTAATAATAATAGGCTTTCCTCCATTGGACCAGAACCCAATGATCTTTATTGATTTCGGACTCAATATAGCTCCAGAATCTTCTTTCTTCATCTTCTTAAGTTCCACCACCACTTTGCGTGAATTACCAAAAGCATAAGAAGCAGCTCCTTCCCAGTATCCCTTATCAAATAAACGGAATTTTACATCAGCGGTATTGTCATTTCCTAATTTGACAACCAGGTACTTGTAACCAGACAAATCTACGCCATTAGTATATTCCCAACCACCGAATCCATATGAACCCGTGATTAAGGTATGTGTCGTTTCATCGTATGTTCCAGTTTCCCATATACTCGGATTGAACGCATCTGCCGACAGTGGGAAAGTGGTAGCATGAACTGCCACTGTAGCTGTTTTTATGCCGGATGCCTCTCCATAAGTTACCGTAATGGTTACATTTCCATCTTTGAGAGCAGTCATCTTACCCGTTCCATCTATGCTGATGATAGAAGGATCTGAACAGGAGAATGAAGCTTTGGAAGAAACAATAGAAGTACTTCCATCTTCGTAGTTGGCATAAACCATCAGGTACGAACTACTTCCGGTAGTTAAAGTAATACCCGCTTCGGCTCCTTCAACTGTAATATCTTTCAAAGCACCAGTATCGGAAGTCCCTTTTCTATAATCTTGATACCAATGATAAATAGGCCATGGACAAGCTTGCGGATCATCCAAGAACGTATAAGCTCCCGGTGTACCAGGTACATCTTTGAAGTCGGCCAATAAATGCGGGCTAGTGAAAAGCAACCAACTTACATTGCCTGCGTTATCAACAATATATTTAAAATTGGCACCGAAACCCGGTCCTCCTAACGTTCCAGTAATGGCTTTTCCCCACGAAGCATCATATCTAGCAGGAGCCCAGTCCATCTCCGTAATAATGATGGGTGCAAAATCCGCCACCGGGCCTACTTGCCTATCCCATCCGTTCTGGAAAGGTTGGTAACCACCCGTACTGGAGCCACCGTCACCATTTTCTCCGTCACTGTTCATCCACCCCGGATATAAATGCACCGCATAACCAATGTTATCTCCCTCTATACGATGATTAGCATAACCACTATAATTAGACTGATAACCCAATCCGGGAACCCAAATAATGTTATCGGCATTTGCACGGATAGCATCGACTACCTTCTGGAAATATTTCTTGAGGCTGGTAAAACAAGGATCTCCATCTCCTCCGGCAATACCATCGGAACCAACGATACGTACCGGCTCATTGGCCAACTCGAACATAATATGCGAATTGTTTTTGATTTTAGGATGCTTGGAAACAATATCCCATACAGTTACAAGATATTCATTGTAATCATCATCCACAGCAATTTCTTCCGGACATACTCCAGGAGGACGCATGACTACATACATACCTTTTGAAATAGCATATTCTGCCATCGGAACAAAAACCTGATCCAGATATTTCTTAAAGCGGGCTTCTTCAAAACAATGGATATCATTTTCACCTGTCGCTTGACAGCCCGGCGTATTGCTCCAATAAGGATCCATATGTAAACGAATAAAATCCATCTCCCAACCAGCAGCAAGCATTCTACGAATCAGCCCCTGATTGTATCGCAAGCAAGCATCTACATCATAATTGCTCCACATACTTTCATTGAAGTAAGGACTATATGTCTGCGCAAAACCATGCAAATTGACTATATTACCTTCACTATCTTTCAAATACCGGCCTTCGATATGCAATTTGGGCATTCCTTCCGCCTTATCCAATACAAGTAATTGAAGCATCTTTTGGGCATACCTCTTACCTAATTCCCGATAGCCTTCGGCCGTGAAATGAAGCCCGTCTTCTTTACCGGGGCATCCTTCAGCCGAAATCACATGGGCATTTTTCACCAATGAGGGCATCTTGGCAATGATGCTGTTCATACCATGGCAAATCCCTCCCTGCTCTTCGGTCAGCATTTCCCCAATCAGCAGGGGAACAGTATCACTATTGAGCGTGAGGTCTTTCAACAGGTCGGTATAAATCTTGTTCACCTTCATCGGCCAATCCTCTTGCATATTGTTGGTTTCGCCCTGATGCAGCAAAATACCCTTGATAACCCCGGATTGTTTGGCTATTTTTGCCATCTCTACCAGTTTGGCATAAGGATTACCTCCATAAATATTCATCAACCCTTTTTGCCAGTCATCGGCTTCACCGTAATATTTTTTATAATTTTCCTTATCGAAAGCATCAATGCCCGCACCACCCATAGCTACCATGATAACACCAACTTTCACGTTGTCCGATGTTTCAGCCACCATAGTACGGCCAAAATAATCAATAGGTGTCAGGCCAGTATCCCAACGACAAAGCGGCGGAACGGCTGTATACCATTCACCAGCTATTCTTCCCAGATGTTCTTCATCGTCAGGCGACACAGCCATCATTCGGAAACGGGAGCTAACTCCTTCTTTATCCACATTCTCAATGGCAGCATTACCTTCCATGTTCGACTGACCGAAGCACAAATAGATGTGGAAATTCGGGTCGGACTTGGAAATTTCAAGTTCGTCTACCTGAAATCGTCTATAATCTTCAGTGTCTACACAACTAGCAGACAACAAGATGATAAGGGTAAAAAGATAGATATGTTTCAAATATTTCATAACGTGTTTCTCTTTATCTATTTATTAATTCAAGGGATTGCTACTGGCTTAAATGTTTCTGCCACGACACCCCGGGTAAGTACCACCAACGTATCTTTAATAGCATACGTATTGCTATTACCAAGTGTAAGTGTATAATCGAGGTAAATGGCATCACGATCTTCCTGTCCCCAGCTTTTCTTATCGCCGTCTTTTACAAACTTACCATTACCAGTGATTACATAATCCGCCCCTTCTTTCTGTTTCACAATACAGTTATTATTATCGTCGAATGTCAGTGACATCGTAAATGGAACTTCCAATTTGTTCTTATCATAGGTTTTGAATGAAGCCGTCACTGTTTTCAGATTGTATGTATTTAATGCACATTTTTCATCTTTTTCTACATAACTGGCATGACGGACAATTTCACGCTGTGCTCCATCTTCAGTCACCACTTCCTTACCACGACGCAGATAAGTAGCATCCCAAGGGTTGATATACTTAATACAATAAAGGATATAATCCTTAGGCTGTGTTCCCCAGTCTGCGGCAATCAACCGATTGGGATTTGCTACTGCCGGCTTTCCGCGCAATATCGAGTCAGCATTGGAAACCGAATTAATTACCATCGGAATAACATACTTATTCTGTATTGCTTTCTCATCTTTGAAAAACTCATCAGTGAGCTGTACCTCAATTCCACCCGCTATCTGACCAGATGGAATGGTTAGTTTAGTATTCACAAAGTCATCATAATTATAGTAATGATGAGGCATGGCTTCCACCGTTTCACCACCCTCTCCAAATGTGAATCCTTTGCATAGATTCTCATCCAAGGAAAGATCCAAAACAATATTACGGTTATTCTGATAAACACCTCCAGTAGTAGCCATAATTTTACACTTATGTGCATTGTCCAAGCTTGTATCATAAATATCTTCTCCAAGTACAATGGTACGTACAGGAGTCTGATAAGCAAAGTATACGGTAGTATATTTATAGTCAGGAAACTCCCAATCCTGGTTGTGACAAGCCGTCAGCACACCGGCGAGTAGCATTATGCTTAAGATAGTTAACTTTTTCATATTTTCTGATTTTATTGATTACTTTGACGTTTTACCATCCTTTATTTTGCAAAAGTTGATCCCATTTCAATATTTCCTCATAGGGAAGAGGTCCATAGTTCATATAATTCTGATACACTCTATTTTCCACAGTAATATCAGCATATAGTGTTCCCATGATACGTACTCCTTGTGCTGCTTCCGTTAAGTTGGTCTCCCAACGGCGCAAATCCCAAAAGCGAAAACCTTCGAAACAAAGTTCCAAACGACGTTCGTTACGGATCAGTTCTTCCATCTCATCCATAGTATTTATTGATTCCAGATAAGTATCCGGTTGAGCAATGCCGGCACGTTGGCGGATTGCAGCAATGACATCGCGGGCAGAATATCCATGTTCTCCATTACCATCCGGTCCCCAAGCCCTGTTGGAAGCTTCAGCATAATTCAGGAATATTTCCGTATAACGAATGCGCGGATAATAATGAACTTGCTTTTGGCTGCTTACCGGATTTAGATTCACATCTTCACGCAACAGTTTTCTCATATAGTACCCCGTACGTGTAGAAGTAGAGATTGCATTAATGCCATCATCTGTTTTACCCACCTCTGTGTAAATCTGTGAATCACTTGGTCCCATGGTGCTTCCGTTTGTGACAATATATTTAGCCAGACGAGGATCACGACTCGTGTACGGACGACTTTCATTATACTTTCCATTTACCTTGTCTGTAATAGGATAGCCATTCTGCATAGGAAATGCATCTACTAAATTCTGGGTCGGATTGATACGTCCATTTCCATATAGGCTGGGAGGAAAGTTTTCAGTCTCCAGATTATTAGATTCTTCTACATTAGTTCTCCAAAGGATTTCTTTAGGATTGTTACCATCACCCAAACCACCAATTTCTGCTGAATTTTCCCGGGCATACCAATAAAAACCATTACTTGCCATGCCGGACAAACCGCCATTCAGGTCGAGTACCTCTCCTGCATAATCAGCCGCATCTTTCCACTGTTGTTCCGTACCACCGAAAGCCGGACTGGCAGCAAGTAGCGCAACCTTTGAGCGAATAGCTTTAGCTATGCGTCCCGACATACGTTGACGGTTGTAAGAGCCAAATACACGATTATATTCCGTATAGGAAATGTGAGCATATTTAGACGGTAACTGACTGGCATCAGCGATGTCTTCGTAATCAAGAGGCAGATAACTTTCAGCTTTACTCAAGTCGCTATAAATCTGCTCTACACAATCTTCAAAAGTATCTCTTGGTAAATTGAAATTACTCTCACCATTTTGCGATTCAACCAAGATAGGTACACCCATCAACCGGCCATCCGCAGTTCTTCCCGCATGAGCTTGCAACAAATAATACATATTCAAAGCACGGAGACCATAACACTCTCCTTTAATGCGATCATTAAACAATTCTTTGGTTCCTTCACCAGTAGTGGCCCATTCAATATTGTCTGCATCTTCCAACATCATATTCAAATACTGAATGGAAGTATAGGAACGTTCCCACTGGTTCATCGGATTCATCATGGCCGACCATTGTCCGGTAGCCATCTTCAAATAGTTATTATTTACATCATTGGTTACAGCATCATCTGTAGCTACATCATCAAAAGAATAGTTATTCGGCAATCGGACATATGCATTCAGCAGTAACCCTTCGGCGAACGCGGGATCATTCACCATATCTTCCTTGCCACGATTGTTTTCATCCTCCGGTGCAAACAAATTGCTACAACCGACAAAAGTGAAACACAAACAGCATGACGTTAATATTATTATTAATTTCTTTTTCATGTCAATTCAACTTTAATGGAATTAAAATTCAACTTTTACTCCAAGGTTATAAAAACGGCATTGAGGAGAACCCAGATTCAATTCCAATATTTCCCTGTTTTTGGCAATAGTCAACAGATTGGAACCACTCACATACACCTTAAGATCTTTGATAAAAGAACTTTGGATGATTTTATGCGGCAACGAGTAAGTCAACTGTACTTTAGCTAAGTCAAATCGATTAGTACTATAAGTCCAGAAATCCGAATAACGAAAATTGTTACTACCATTAGTAGTGGTCAAACGTGGATATGATGCACCAGGATTCTTTTCCGTCCAACTGTCACGCACTACAACAGAATACTTCTTATCTCCATTCACCCAATAATAGTCATCCGTTTTAACACCTGTACCGCCGACACTACCTGTTCCCAATAAAAACAAAGTGAAATCTTTCCATTGAGCTGTTAAATGAACACCATAAGAGAAAGGTGCTCCCCATCGGCCAATCATTACTTCGTCTCGTTCATCAATCACTCCATCATTATTTTGGTCTTTATACTTGATATCACCAGGTTTCACCTCTCCAAACTTCTGCTCGATATTGCGCTCGTCAATTTCCGCCTGATTCATAAACAACCCTTCACTCTGCAATCCGAAGATAGCATCAGTGGGTTGCCCCACCCGATTACGATAAGAATCAGCGTACAATTCATCACGTTTCAATGCTTTCGAAGTAACATAAGTGCCCGATACGCCTGCTTGCAAATTAACCTGCCCTACCTTCTTGTTTAAGTCTATCTGAAAATCAAAACCACGATATAGATTGGCATTGAAATTAGTATAAGGAATGAATGAAGTTTTCGGATAACCCGATTGAAAATAACTAGGATATTGAGTTGCCGCAATGACTGGAATATCTTCCAACTTAGTGAAAAATAGATTAGCCTTCATATTAAGCAAGTTGTTAAAGAAGGAACCTTCGATACCAACATTAATCTCTTTACGCTTGGCATACCCTAACTTCAAATTTTCCCCCCGTGTCACAGAAGTATAATTATTGCTGTATTTGCCATCGTGCCATCCATAACCAGGAGCCTCCATATAAACTGCATCATACAGAAAGTACAACGGGCGGCCGGTCTCGCTATCGGTGGGGAATAACAAATCGGTATGTAGAATACCGGCAGAAGCCGTCAATTTTAATCGGTCGATCAAACGGGCGTTTTGCATAAAAGCCTCCTCTGATAAAACCCATCCTACCCCAACTGTCGGAGAGAATGCCAACCGATGAGCACTTGCCAGACGAGTAGAATTGACAAGCGCACCACCAAATGATGCATAATAGGTCTGACTAAAATTGTAGTCCAACTGCAAACCCATATTGGCATTCGTTTCGTATTGGAAGTCACCTGTTTGACGCATACGGGTTGCGGCTGCTAGCAAAATGGCTGACACATTGTGCTTCTCCTGAAAAGTATTAGTATAATCAAAATGCACATTAAAATCGACAGTCTGATGATTCCAAGAATCGCTAAGATTCTGGGTTCCCGTATTCATATCTTTGTTGTACTTAGTCAAACCATTGATTATATCTGTACCTTGCTCACTTTTGCCCCAATCAGCTACATACACAGCGTAAGTATTATTCACCGACTCATTGTACGTGTTAGAGTAGTCGATACTCATGGCACCATGAAAAGATAAGCCTTTCAGCACCTGATTCAGATCAATATCAAGACCGCCAGTAAATTGAAATTGCCGACTTGTATAGGCAATGTATCCCCCGGCATAAGCATCGGCTATTGGATTGGTGAGATATTGCTGCGAACCACCGAGCAAGTATTTGCCATCGATAATATGACGACTGTTCCGTATTTGTAGCTGTAAATTCGGATTATCCGGATCAATCATATCAATAGGAATCATTGGCGAATAACGGTGCGGCTGTATTGTGCGAGCTTTATTCCAAAAGTCACCCAATGCCGAATGGTTATTATAAAAGACCGTAGAAACATTTACATAAGTCTTGATATAATCGTTCAATTTCAAATCGACATTACCACGAATATTCAAACGCGTAGTCCCTTCTTTTTTACCTTCACCAAAATTCAACAAAGAATTATTATTCTGAATGCCTGCCTGTGCATAGAAACGGGCACGCTCCGTACCGCCTGTAAAGTCAGCTTCGGCAGAATAAGAGTTGTAAAATTTACGCAGATAATCAGACGAATAATAGTCTACATCCGGATAACGATAAGGATTGACCTGCGCACCATAGTTATAGATAGTGGCTTTATCATAAAGCGGGTCAATGCCATCATTGATACATGCCTGATTATAATACGTCATATATTCGGCCGAACCGATATATTGGGGATATGCTTTCGGAGTGTTGATACCAGCATGAGCACGCACGTTAATTTGACGATCACCTACTTTCCCACGTTTGGTGGTAATCAGAATCACTCCGTTAGCAGCCCTGCTACCATACAGAACAACCGCATTCGCACCCTTCAGGAATGTAATCTGATCGATCTCGCTAGTAGTGATATTGTCAATAGAACGAGGAACACCATCTACCAAAACCAATGCATTGCCCATTCCCCAAAGGTTACTGCCTCCAACGAAAGCTTCCGCTCCCTCCAGTGCGTATGTACTGTACGATTTGTCCAGGTATTCACTTGGCTTCAGTACGGAAATTCCTCCCGCCAAGTCTTTATTGGACACTGCCGTATAGGCTATGTGTACCAATGAATCTTTACTTTCCGGTTCTATAGCTGTTCCTACCGCCTTCACTGACGGAATCAAAAACATTCCACACAGAACCAATCCTATTTTTATATATTTCATTGTGTTTTCATTTTAAGTGAAAAAATAGACCCACAGATTACCATCCCGGATTTTGACCGAATGTTGGATAATTAGAGACATCTTTGATTCTTAAAGGTAACCACCAGTGCTTACTCTCAAAAGGACGAGTCACAAGCACTTCCTCTCTCATGTTGATCGGTTTTCCATCGGCTCCTCTATCAAAATAGATGGCAGTCTTCTCCCGATATTTCAGTTGGTCGGCAATCATCCAACGACGTAAATCATTATAACGGAATTCTTCTTCAAATCCCAATTCCATAGCGCGTTCACGAATGATTTCACCCATAAACCTCTCTTTGTCGTTCACATATTTTGCTCCAACAGTGCCAGCCCCGCAACGTTTACGAATAATATTAACAGCTGCTTCTGCTGTTATATAATCAGGTCCGGTACTGGTTGCCGATCCATATCCTTGAAGAACAGCTTCCGCATACATCAGATAGACATCGGCTAAACGCATATATGACAAATGCATATAATTGTCATTCCACTGGTCATAGTTATTATTGTCCATAGGAACTAGTTTACGCAATCCATAACCTGTACGGCCTGATTTATCGTTGACACGACTATGTCCTTTCGTTGTCAAATCCGCATAGCGATACTTCTCATCCGCATCCGGCATAGACCCTTTCACCACTTGCACTCCATCATAGATGATATTATGATAGAAACGAGGATCACGATTAGCCCAAGGATCGGTCTTATCATATTGGTGGTTGTCCGGATCATCAATCGGCAGTCCATTCTTTGTTCCATAATTCTCTACAAAACGGGCATTGGGAGAACTATAAGCACCAGGATTAGCCTTACTATCCCCATAGTTCGAACTAGGTCCCCAAGGACATCCCTTCAACCAAGCATTGTATACCGGACATTGAAATATCGCCTCCGGATAACCGGGAATTGCACCATTCTTACCATGACTATAAAACAGGAAACTATAGTTTTCCCAATCGATGAGTTTCACCTGTGTTTCTTGCTTATCTACATATTTCAGCAATTCTGCAAATACTTCAGCTGCTTTCCGGCAATACTCCGTATCGAAATTTTTATTTCCGGTCGACTCGTAGTTAAGCAACGGACTTCCGGCATACAAGTAGTTCTTACCCAAATAGCCTAATGCCGTAATTTTAGATACACGCAACTGGTTTTTGCCGAGTGTTAATTTTCCAGTAGCTGTTTTATCCCAGTCGGCCGGTAACAAGTCGGCTGCTTCGCGCAAGTCTTGTGCAATGCGGTCAGCCGTTTCGTGACAGTTTAAGCGGGGATAGTCCAATTTATCAGCAGAAGAAAACGCTTTGTCGATATAAGGCATACCTCCCCAATAAGTCATTAGCTCAAAATGATAGAAAGCACGGAAAAACAGCAACTGTCCTTTAATAATATCTCTCTGCTCGGGAGTAGCATCTGTAAGATTCTCCATATTCTCGAGACCAAGATTCGCTTTACGAATAGCATACCATGCATTAGACCATAGCCCTTTTCCTGTATCACCATCAGTCTTTATATCAGCTGCAGACAACCATGAGATCCAACTGTCCCAAACCCAGGAATTTCCTTTATCCATTTCGTCATTGACCCATATACCTCCAACCTTGTTCAGTATTTCATCACCCAGTATCCAATCGCAGGCCCAAGTATAAATGGTGTAATCAGGTACACTACTATATAACTCTTCAACAAATCCCTGGAAATTATTAAAGCTGATAAAGGCATCTGTAGAAGAAACCTCTGCCTCCGGACTACGATCCAGATAATCCTTGCAGGAAGATAATGCAGCTATCATTAACAATAATGCGCCGCAAGCTATCAACTTATATATATTTTTTATCATCATACTTTTTCTTTTATAGGTTCACGTTAAATCCCATATTCACACGTCTTACTGTTGGATAAGCGGAAGATGCACCTAAATTTACTTCACGATCATCCGGCATATGGCTCCACATCCACAAATTATCACCATTCACATAAATACGTAAAGACTTGATTCCAAACTTCTTCACCCATGACTGTGTAAAGGTATAAGCCAATTCTACATTCTTCAGACGGATATAAGAACTGTCATACAGATTAATTGTACCTTTATATTCCGCGTGAGAATTCCATCGAGGCATCGGAGCGTCGGCTCCGGTATCATCTGCACTCCAGTAAGTTCCTAACTTATAGGCACGATTCAAGTGATTAGAGAAACTATTCAGATCGACAGAACGGTTACAGTTGTTGACACCATAAAACTGCACGAATGCACTGAACCCTTTCCACTCGAAACCAACAGTTGCGCTATATGTATTTTGCGGTCTCTCCGGATAACCGTAAGGCACTGAATCATATGTATCTATCACACCATCACCATTATAATCTATAAAATTCAAGTTACCCGGAAGTTTTTCCGAATCATATGTATTCAATATCGTACTGCCATAAAGTTCATCCCACGTATTGTAATAGCCATTGGAGATGTGAGCATAGGTTTGTCCAATCTGCTTGTTTGCTTGCTTTTGATATTCGTCTTTCAATACCGGGTCATCCGCTTCTACGACTTTATCTTTAGCGTGTGTCATATTAAAACTACCCCATACCCGCATTCCATTTTCAAATACTTTGGAAGAGCGGAGTTCCAGTTCGTAACCTTTCACCCGAACTTTACCTAAATTGGCAACTCCCGGTGTTCCTCCGAAATAAGGGGGGATAGCACGTTTTGAACCTTCCAGAAGAATATCCGTACGATAATCGTTGAACGCTTCGAAACTACCGGCAAACAAACCGTTGAAGAAAGAAAACTCTACACCGAGATTCTTTTTAGTAACCTTTTCCCAATGAATATCCGGGTTACCGATCTTATCTTCTTTCCACCACGTATAGGGACTGGTATTTCCATCATGTGAACCTAATCCTGAAGTTCCCTCATTTTTCCATTGTGTCACGTACAGCCAACGTTCGGAGATGTTATCATCCCCCACTTGTCCGTAAGTGGCACGTACTTTCAGCATATCCAAAAACTTGAATGATTTCATAAATTTCTCTTCACTAATCATCCAACCGATACCTGCCGACGGAAAGAAAGCAAAACGGTGTTGCGGACCAAATTTTTCAGAACCATTATATGCACCATTAAATTCCACAAAGTATCTGGAAGCATAATTGTAAGTGCCACGGAAGACCCAATCTTCCCGATAGTGTTCAAATTCACTGCCCGTAGCATATTTATCGCGGCTGAATAGTCCCATTACGGTTACGTCGTGATCTCCGAATTTACGCGCATAATCAATCTGTGCCTGATAATACAATTTTCTGGAGTTTTCGTTACCTCCCCATTTATTGACAAAAGTTTCATCTTTACGGATGCTCCAGGGATTCACTACGTAATCGAACTGGTTTGTTCCATAATGTTGTGAAAGCGTGACTTGTCCGGTATTGGGATCAATATACTTGAATTGTAAATTACCGTCATCATAAACACCACCCTGCGTCTTGAAAACGTTATCAAATGAGAGAGTAACTCTGGCATTCAATCCCTTTAGCAACATACCTAGGTCTTGCTTTAATGTAAAGTCTGTATTAATTCTACCAGTGTTGATTTTCCGCACACCATTATTACCCAATGTAGCTGCCGAATTGACTGTGGCTACCTGGTCGGGGGGGTAATATCCCCAAGTGCCATCTGAATAACGCGGTAAATAACAATCGGGCGGATTACTATAAATACTTTGCCAAATACGATATTCCCAATCATCCTGTCCCCAAGCATCTTGTTTGACACCATACGAACCGGAAAGGTTTGCCGTTAATACAGTTGACTTAGTCAGATTGAAATCCAAGTTGGAACGAACATTGATACGGTTAAAACCATATCCCGGATCATACGATTTGTTATTCTCAATCTTTTTCAGGATATCACCTTCATGTAGGTAATCGACTGAAGCGAAATATTTCACAAACTTATTCCCCCCCGATGCACTAACATTAGCATTGTAGGACATAGTAGCTTTCTTAACCATTTCGTCCGCCCAATCCACATTCGGATAACGTTCCGCCTCCGTCACATCTTTCGGATTGCGATACTTATTAAGTATGTCTTGCGGAGTATAGCTATCCCAAGATTCCGGATATAAACCAATCTCACGGATGATTGCTTCATTACGCAAAGCAAGTGCATCATAAGAATCATACTTACTGGCCAATTTAGAAGGAATTTTCACCGTAGCATTGGCTGCAATACGAATATCCGCCTTTCCTTCCTGACCACGTTTGGTAGTAATCAAAATTACCCCGTTCGCTCCTTTCACACCAAAAACCGCCGTAGCAGATGCATCTTTCAACACTGAAATATTTTCAATAGAGCTAATATCCACACTATTCATGGGGCGTTCAATACCATCTACTAGCACCAGTGGGTCACTATTATTCCAAGTACTCTGACCACGAATATAGATTTTTGGGTCTTCTGCTCCGGGTGTTCCTTGTGTAGCAGTGGTTATAACACCCGGCAAGTTACCTGTTAATGCAGCTCCTACGCTGGACACACCACCGGCACGCTCGAGTGTCTTACCACTCGTTTGTGTAATTGCACCAATGACACTCGCTTTCTTCTGTTGTCCATATCCTACGACTACGACCTCTTCAAGCTGCTTAGAATCGTCCTCAAGTACTACTTTCACTGTTCCTTTAGCAGATTGGATTTCTTTTGTTTTCATTCCAATATACGAAATAACAAGTACTGTTTTTTCACTAGGTACAGCTAGTATAAAATTTCCATCAATATCCGATATTGTACCTATCGAATTATTGCCTTTTACAACAATCGATGCTCCAATAACAGGCACGTCCTTATCATCTACGACCACACCTTTCACCGTTACTCCCTTTTGTGCCAAAACCGTCATACAACAGCATAGCATCAATAGAAGCAAATAGGGAATCTTTTGATTTTTCTTTTTTGCATTCTTCATTACTATTAAATTAAGATAAGATATTAATAATTACATTTTCTCTTATTATTAGCGACTGACAAAATTTTGTTATCAACTATCATCATACGTACGTTTCATGGCTAACAGTATTAGATTATTATAAAAAGGTATTTATTTGCAAGTAGCATATAAACCGATTGTAGTACCGGTAAATCCACCTGCCATAGCAGTAGAGAGATAACTGGCATCCACATCCTTACAAAGCAATTTCCAGTTCTTTTCACCATCAATTGAATAATAGAAATCGTAACTAATTCCTTGAGAGACTAATTTCAAATATACTTCATTGGTATTTGCGTCTATTTCATCTGAAGCCAATGTCTGTTCTTTTTCACCGACTTGTTTCAGCGAAATATACTTATTCTCACTCGTTTTACTTAAACAGAAGAAATATTGGTGTGTCTCATCTTTAAACAACAGCATTCCGGCCATTTCCTTGTCATCAGAAGGATCGAACAACATACGGGTTGTACATTCAAATTTATGATGCTGCAAGCGGCGACATACAAATGCCGGAGTTTTCTTTTCCGTAGCGTTAACATCGGCACACTTCAAAGTCAGGTATCCGGGTGTTTCCGACAAAGAATATAGATCGGAAGCAGAAGTCCTTAAAGTCATCCATGACATATCAAGTATGTGAGAATCAAAGTTATCAATTGACTCAAAATTACCATAAGTAACTGTCGTATCACGTTTCACGCCAGTACGTTTCACAATCATAGGTACCAAATCGTCTTCTTGAGTCATGTACGGAAACCCGTCTTCGCTCCATTTCACGGGCATCAAAAATGTTTCACGTCCCAGATTCTCAAACTGATTGTTGATAGGACGGCAAGCCAGGAAAACAGCCCACCAATCACCTTCCTTTGCCTGAATAAGGTCAGCATGACCTGCACAAGTCACTAAATTCGGGCGATCAGAATTCAGGTGTCTTTGCGTCAAAATCGGATTGTTTTTCCAGGGAAGAAATTTACCCATTGGAGAATCACCACTAAATATCACTTCCGAATGCCAGTTTCCTGTTCCACCCTCGGCAGACATCAGAAAATACCTCCCGTTCATCTTATATAAATGAGGGCCTTCTATCCAAATCGGCTTATCCGCCGGTTGAGCTCCTTTGTTCACCAGAATCTTACGGGGACCGATGGTCTTATCCGTTTTCACATCAAACTCTTGTATGCGTATAGTACGGTGTCCGCTATATTCAGGTTTATTGTCCGGAGCCTCATCGTTATTCACGATATATGCTTTACCATCCTCATCGAAAAAGAAAGAAGGATCAATACCTCCGACCTCCGGCAACATTATCGGCTCCGACCATTCACCAAACGGATCTTGCGTTTTAACAAAGAAATTTCCGGCCCCTACATTCGTAGTCACCATATAATAAGTTTTATTATTCGGATTATAAGAAATGGCCGGAGCAAAAATGCCGCCACTAACATTCTGTCCCTCCATATTCACTAATTGTGAAGCACGATTCAATACATGACCGATCTGTTTCCAGTTCACCAAGTCCCTGCTATGGAAAATAGGAACACCGGGATAATACGTAAATGTCGATGTAACCAGAAAGTAGTCACCTCTTCCATTAGTACAAATACTGGGATCGGAATACCATCCCGGTAAGACAGGATTATAAAAATAGTCTTCACCCGACAGAGGATTAGCAATATAAAAGTCATCATTTCCTTTATAAGAAAAATAATCAAAAAGAGCCACAGACTTTCCGATAGTCGGCAATTGTTGTTCTTTCTTTGAACTACATGACGTCGTTACCGCCCCCAACAGAAACAAGAAACATAGGACGACCGAAATTGATTGTAACATCTGCGTATTCTTCATAATACTTTAATTATCTTTATAACAAAAATATGTACTACTGTTTTTTTGCAAAGATATGCTACATTACCAAACTTCAGCCATATTCATGTTACGGGGTTCTTTTCCAAAATAACACCCTTTGTTTCCACTGTTACATCCATCTTTGCTCTTGTAGCACAGCGGATATAATCCTCTAATTTACAACCTATTAATTTTCACCTTTTTGATAATGAAAGAAGTCGACATCAACATAACCACCACTCGTTTTTGTAGCATAATTGAATATGGCAAACCTCGTTCCCATAAAAAACTTGGTATAATCAAATTTCATTTTAAAATCCTGACCGATCTTTGCCCAATGCTGGTTATCCAAACTATAATAAAAAGTAGCCAAGTCACGATGCTGACTAAAATCACAGTCTATTCGTAGATAAATTGTATTCCGAGTCAGCTCTATCCGTTCTTTTTCAATTGCATCCACTTTTAGAATTGTCTTTTCCGGACCATTCAGTTCCACCACATTAGTGGCCATTGTAAGATATTTCTTATCACCGCTCATTACAACAGAAAGCAAACCAGAGTCGCCATTAAATGCACAAAGTCCGGCCACATCCCCATCCTGCATTCTGGATATATCCATAGAAGCGGTAGCGCTACATACAGGTCCCTCCATACGCTGTGTGATAGTATTGGGAGCTGCATACAGATTATCAACAACCCTGTTTGTTTTCAGTCTCAAATAACCCGGACGTTCACTTAAAGACCAATACTCATCCAACGGGTTATGGTTCCATTGCCAATTAAGTTTCAATTTCCGGTCGCTGAAATCATCACTTACCACTAAAGAAGTTTCCGGATAGCCCCGGATCGGCTTCTCCATAGCCAAAGGCACACGCCCTTCTTCATCCCCCAACATCGGCCAGCCATCCACCCAACGACACGGCATCAAAGTAGGTACACGCCCTATCCCATTCCGGTCTTGAAACATCATTCCATACCAGCGTCCATCGGGCGTATCAACAATATTTCCCTGTCCTACTCCACCATAGGTGTCAAAAGCATCTTCCAGAATTACTTTCTTTTCATACGGGCCGGTTATCTTATCCGCCCGATAACACACTTCTCTACGAATGCCATTCCTGGGCCATGAAATCATGAGCAAATAATATTTCTCATTGTGCTTTATCACCTGACTCCCTTCTAACAGCCCGTTCTCCGCTTCATCACGTTCAAAAATCTTCATGTTGACCCCATCCGGTTTGATGCCAGAGAGGTCACTTTTCAATTCTGTAAGCGCTCCCGTCGCATAAAAAATATACACCCGTCCGTCATCATCAAAGAAGAGAGATGCATCATGAAAATGTGGTGTACGAGATACCAATTTCCATTCCCCTGCCGGATCCGTTGCCGAGTAAATATATCCCTTATAAGGCTTGTTATTCGGAGAAAAGAAAACATAAAATTTGCCATTATGATAACGGATAGACGATGCCCATTGTCCCCATCCGTAAACAGTGCCCTCTTTTAAATCATAACCGGGATTATCCGTCAATCGATCAAAAACATAACCTACTATTTCCCAATTTACCAAATCCTTGGATTTCATAACAGGAGCACCGGGCATCAGGTGCATCGTAGTACTAATCATATAGAAATCATCTCCTACCCTAATAACGGATATATCCGGAACATCCGCATTTATGACCGGATTCCGAAATGTAGCGGGTAATGAATCTCTTAAAAGACCTGTATTATCAGGAGCTATTTCCCTAGCATATCCCGTTATTAAAAACAACGATGATAACAATACAACAAAAAAATTTCTCATAAACTATTTCTAATCAGAAGACTAGAGCTCTAGTCTCTATAATATCCATATTATTTAAACTCCCAATAATCCAGATTAAAAAGCTTTTTCCCTTTTTCTCCTTTAAAGCAAAAATAAAGGTCGTGCACTCCCTTAGCCTCCTTGATCCGGCATGACATCAATTTATAGATATCCATTCCTCCTGTAGGCGAAACGCTGACAACACCAACTATCGGACCGTCTACCTTGTCCAAACGAATTTCTATTTTTCCTCCTTTTTCAACACAAGCAGCACTGACACTAAACTTCTTCGCCCCTTTTGTTCCAAAATCAACACCCCGTACAGACAAGTATTCGTCATTATCAATATCTGTCACATATAAACCACCTTTCTCAAAATTTCCGGTTTTCAAGCCATATCCCCAAGCCATTGTTTCAGCTTCCACTCTACGATAAGGATTGAAATTTTCTATTTGATCCAATTTTGTATCCTGCCAATAAGGCACTTCCTGAATTGTTCCATCCGGATTATAATACATTTTTGCCACAGATGTCGAACGGCGTTCCTTATGATCGAAAGTCTCCAGATGAAGTAAATCATAATTCAGTCCAAACACATAAGAATCTCCTTTATAATCAATAATTCCCGGATGATTACCTCTCGTTCTCTCTGTAGGTTTCATGATATATCCTTTTGTAGTCCATGGTCCGGTAGCTTTATCACTCATCGCATAACCAATCCCCTCCGGACAACAAGTCGAAGCGAAAGCCATATAATAATGCCCGTTACGTTTATATACCCATGGCCCCTCCTGATAATGCTCCGGCTTATTAGCCAACTTTACAATTTCTCCTGAATAAGAGATCATATCTTCATTCAGCTTCACATAGTAAACATTCGGATTTCCCCAATACATATAAGCTTGTCCGTCATCGTCGATAAATACGGTCGGATCAATGTCATCCCAATGTTCCTTTTGCCACACCAATGGTTTGTTCAAAGGGTCTTTGAAAGGACCATAAGGAGAATCTGCCACCAACACACCGATGCCGTTACCATGAATCGGACAATACATATAGAATTTACCATTACGTTCAATCACCTGTTCCGCCCAGGCACCGTTATCGCGTGTCACCCAATCAAAGCTCTTCAAAGAAGCAACCGCTCCATGGTCGGTCCAATTCACCATATCCGTGGACGTATAGAGCAGCCAGTCCAACATTTTAAATCCTTCGGCATCATCCTCATCATGAGTGGTATAAAGAAAAACTGTATCATTGTATACCATCGGAGCCGGATCGGCAGTATACTTTGTCTGGATAATAGGATTTTGTGCCACTCCCGAAGTGGCGGCAGTCATAGCCAATAGGAACGACACACCAAGGAATTTTAAGTTTCTCATATTCTTTATTTTAAATGGTTTTAGATTCTACTATTTCATATTTTTATTTTCAGATGTTTTCCTCTATATTCAATGGTCTTTCCACCGACATTTTCTTCTACACTTGTTCCTGAATTCTTATCAACCCTTACCAACTTCAATCTGCGGCATACAGGCATACCAGCATATTCGCCTTTACGATCAGAAAGGGTCAATGTGTGATTTTTATCATCCCATTTCATTTCAAAACTCGATGACTTCCCCTTTTCATAATTATAATTATCTCCCTCATCCTCATATACCGTAAATGAAGAGTCCGCCCCGGGGTAAATCCGTATCTCCCATTCGGCATCCACTTTTTCCGATGTATATTGCATAACCGGCCCCATTGGAATAATCGATCCTTGACGAACCAGAAGAGGAATTTTGTCTATAGCCGCTTCTGAAACAATCCATTGTCCGCCCTTATACTTTTCACCGGTCCAGAAGTCTGTCCAACCGGCTCCGGCCGGTAAATATACACGGCGTATCTTCTTTATATTCTCCAATGGACGGGAATCAACAGAATAATACATGGGAGTAGTAACAGGGGCAACCAACAAAGCCGGACCCAACATAAATTCATCTTTCAAATCGGCAACCCGCGTATCTGCTGAAAAATCGAACGCCAGTGCTCTAGTCATTGTATAATTATCACGATGCACCTTTCCTGCCAAAGAGTAGATATAAGGAAGCAAACGATACCTCAAATGAATCATTTTAATCAGACTCTCATAAAAAGGCTCGCCCGGTTTACCAAAACGCCACACTTCACGGGGAGTATCGGAACCATGACTTCGGAATACAGGCAAGAATGCACCATATTGAAACATTCGGGTATATAATTCCCGATACGCCATATCAGCCACTCCCTTATCGTAATCGCCTTTCCAAAACCATTGAGCACCATTCTTCGTAAAGAAAGCTCCAATATCCACGGTCCAATAGGGACAGCCGGTAGCCATAAAATTCAGTCCTGCGGGAATCATTTGGGCAAAAGATTGCCAGGTTGCACGGGTATCACCGTTCCACGTTATCGTAGAATAACGTTGCTGACCTGCATAACTGGAACGAGTGAGATTTACAACACGCTTATTCTCATTCACTAAACGCTGGTTCTCATAAATACCCATCGCATGGTATAAGGAATACAGTTGACTACGTTCCGCTCCCAATACACTACTTAATAAATTTGTATTCAATTCCCAACGCTGCCGATGATTATCAATCCCATAACCATCCTTCATAAAAGTCCAGTCGGCATCCAACGGTTCTGAAGCATCACACCACCATGCATCAAAGCCGTTACTAAAAAACTCTTTATTTGCATAACTCCAGTATAATTCTCTCGCTGATGGATTAAAAGCATCATACACAGAAGTTCCGTTTAATAATAAACCTTTCCGCTTGAAATCCTCCTGTTGGGGACAGTTCATGGCATTCGGCCATATCGATATCATTAACTTAGCATGCAGGGAATGAATTTCATCTGCCAGTTTTCTTTTATCAGGATAAAATTCAGGATTCATACTCATGCTTCCCCATTGACCTTGCGGCCAATAATTCCAATCCTGTACAATCATATCAATTGGGATTTGCCTTTGACGATACTCTTTTAAAGTATGAATCAAATCATCGGAACTGACATAACGCTCTTTAGATTGGATATAACCGAAAAGATAAAGAGGCATCATGGGAGAATTACCCGTCAATAAACGATAATTGGCTACCACGGCATCCATTGTCCTGCCCTTCATGAAGTAATAATCAATCTGTTTGGCTGCTTCAAGTTCCACGAAACTCCCTTCTGAATTGTCTTTAAACATCATCGCACACCCGGCGTCAAACAATAATCCGTAGCCGGCTGTCGAATTTACCACCGGAACCATAGCTTTTAAATTATGCTGGCATAAATAAAGTTCCTTCCCACGCAGATTCATATAATCTTCCATATGAGCTCCCCATCCATATAAAGCCTCCAATGGTTGCCATTCGAAGTTAATCCTATATTTCCAGGTGTGTCCTATGGTATCATGACGCAAAATGCTTTTGATTTCTTTATCACCATCCGCTGTTTTCTCTATCTGTTTGGAATGCTCGTCATAGATAGCCTGCTCTGTCACTTTCTTTTCTCCGACTCTGGGTATCTTCTGATTTTCCCGTAACAATAATCGTCCCTCTTTGTCCAAATAGGTGATAGAAGCAGTATTCAAACCGACTCTGACCATCAGGCTGTCCGATTTCAACCAGCAACAATCCGCTTTTTTGGTATATGTCAGACGAACAGGTTTATCAGATATACGCGGAACACAAACATCCGTTCCATTTCCCATCCATGTGTTTTCCTTCGTATATTGAACTCTCACAATATCCGGGGTGACGAACTCAACCTTTAACATTCCCTGTTCCAAATCACAAGAAATGCCATTTGTCAGATAAGTAGTCTGCTTGACTTGCGACAAAGCCGTGAAAGCATTCGTTGAGATCATAAAGGCAATCATAAACCATGCCACAAGAGATCGTTCCATTTTATATCGGTTTTTCATAAATAGTGCTGTTATAATTCCATTTTTTGCGAAACATATACGATAGCATCACGCAACGCTATACGCCAATAGTCCCAGTCATGTCCTCCCCCTTTTACCCGGAATTCATACGGAATGTTCTGTTCGCGAAAGGCTTTAATCAAATCCACATTCGCTTCATACGTAAAGTCTTTATCGCCACAATCGATAAACCAATGTATCTTTTTCCATTCCATGACCTTGCTTGCCGTTCCCGATTGTATCGTTCGAATCGGGTTGTTATCATCAATCAATTGCTGACGCCACGAAGCAGAGGAATCATCCTTCAAAAATTCCAGATACTGACTACGCAGATAGCTGCTCATACCATATACAACATGAAACATTTCAGGATGATATAGTCCATAAACAATAGATGCTCCCCCGCCCATCGAGTATCCGGCTATTGAACGATATTTCTTATCCGGCTTTACTCTGTAATGAGTTTCGATATAGGGCATAAATTCATGAAAGAAAAAGTCCTCGTATTTCCAATGCGGGGCATTGAACCAGATCATATTATTTTTATTCCCTTCCGGACACACAATAATCATCTTTGCAGCCAAACCGGCAGCAACCAAAGTATCAACAACGGTTTGCAGGTTCCCTGAATAAACCCAATCGGTATTTGAACAATTTCCCCCATGTAATAAATACAGTACCGGATAAGTACAGGTGTCGGACAAGTTATAGTCATCCGGCAGATATATCGTATATTCCCGTTCTGTAATGCCTTGTAACATGGTACATGGCATTTTCTTAAATTCGATACGACTACCTGCATGGGTTATCTCCAACATACAGAAAACCAATATAAATGCAACAGTATACCTCATATTACGATCAACTCCCATTACCAGATATTACAATTTACTCTCATTACCAGTCACTTTTATTTTTATGCCCTTCTCTGTCTCTGCCCATAAAATCCGGCCTCTTTGATTTAGAATTTTACAGAAATTGCCTTTCCTGTATACTCTACCGTTTTCTGAACTCCATTTTGCAGGCTCACCGTGAACTTACGGCTCTTCAACATACCATCATATCCCCCTTTTCTTGCTCCTATCGTCAATTTACGGGATGCATTATTCCAGGAGATCGGAATTTCCGTATAAGCACCTTTTTCGTAATTGTAATTATCAAACTCATCTTCATACAGGATAAAGTCCCCATTTGCACCCGTATACACCTTCAGCTCCAAATGATTCCAGGGCTTTTCTGTTGCATATTGAACTTGTGGACCAATAGGAATAATACTGCCTGCTTTTACGTATAACGGGATAATAGCCAGTGTAGTCTCCTTCGTGATCTCCTGTCCACCGTCATATTTCTCATTGGTCCAGAAATCATACCATAGCGTTCCTGCCGGTAAGTAAACTTTAGTAGATTTCGCTTCCGTAAAATTCACGGCAACGTCTGTTTTCGTTTTTTTCGCTCCATCCCTGTTCCATCCCTCTTCTTCAGACACCTTCACCACAGCCTCCGGTGTATATTGTGCGTGGGCGATCGGAACCACCAGAATTGATTTCCCGAACATATATTCGTCATTGATATCCCATACCTTCCGGTCATCTACAAAATCCATCATCAAAGCACGCATAAAGCTTGATTGACGGTTGCTTACATCCCAGGAAGTAGAATAAATATAAGGCAACAAAGAGTAACGCAGACCTATCATTTTCTCAATGGCATCATATACAGGTTCACCTTTTTTTCCGAATTTATAAATTTCCCTGTAAACATCGGTTCCGTGCGAACGCATCATCGGATTAAACGTTCCAAACTGCAACCAACGCACATAAAGCTCCTGATACAATGGATTTTTCGAAGCACTATCATCATTCCAACTTTTATTATAATGTCCTGCAAAAAAACCACCGATATCACTGTTCCAATGCGGCATACCGCACAAAGAGAAGTTTAATCCGGCAGGTATCTGGTTCCGGAAGCTCTCCCAGGTGGAAGCTACATCACCGCTCCATACATTTGCACCATACCGCTGCTGTCCTAAAAATCCCGAACGGGTTAGAATAAACACACGTTTGTCCGAAGTCACCGCACGCTGATGATCGTAGACACCTCCTACCGTCATTAACGGATAAGCATTGCGTACCTTTCTAAACGACCCCAAATAGGTTTTTGTATCCATATCTTCCGGTTTCCAATCCAGATGATCGGGTTCGGTAGAGTCCATCCACCAGGCATCCATTCCCAGTTTGAAAATTCCGTCATTCAGGTATTTCCAATAAATATCACGAGCCTCGGGATTGTAAGCGTCATACACTCTTACACCGGAAGGATATTCCATATCAGGAGGCCATGAATCAACTCCCGATTGCGGCCAAGTAGTAAAGTTAAACAACATTCCTTTTTTGTCCAATTCTCTATAAGGCTTGGTCATCGGACCGAATGACGACCAGATAGAAATAGCCATGTGTGCATTCATTCCATGAACGTCCTCAATCATCTTTTGCGGATTATTGAATGTCGGATTCTGGAAATCCATTGCATTCCACAAATAATTATGTCCCCAATATTGCCAGTCCTGAATGATACCATCCAAAGGAACCCCCAGTTCACGATACTTGCAAACAACATCTACCACTTCCTCCTGACTCTTATATCTCTCCTTACTTTGCCAGTAACCATAAGTCCACAATGGAAACATCGGTGCCTGCCCGGTCAGGCTGCGTACCTGCGCAATTACCCCGTCGGCATTCTTCCCGTACATGAAGTAATAATCCACACAGTCACCCACTTCAGAGCGGAAAGATGTTTCAGTCTCGTTATCCGTAAAGAGAGTCGGTGAATAATTATCCCAAAACACGCCATATCCTTTGGTGGACTGGAAGAATGGCGACACATCTTCCACGTTACCCTGTACCAGATTTTTAGTCATGTTCCGCTGAACCATCTTCCCATTCTGCAACTGCCCCAAACCATAAATGGCCTCTTCCTTATCCAATGCAAAAGGCTGATAAACATGATAAGTTTTTGCTCCGGCATCATCGAAAGGAGTAAACTGCACACCGTTCTTTTCTGTCAATAAAGTCTTTCCCCCCTTTGACAGATAAGAAACAACTCCCGTACGGGTGTCCACACAAATACTTAAATCACTACTGTTTAATACAATTCTATTATCCTTTATAGCAGTCTTGAAATGTACCTCCTCCGGTTTAGCAATGACAGAAAGGCTCTGTTTTTCATAAGCAACGCCTTCCGGTGACTTTATCACCCGCACCACAGCAGGTGCCAAAAACTGTACTTCGATATCAACCGTATTCACAGTAGTCCTGATACCGGATGATGTTTTCTGATAATTCTGTGCCGACAATGTACCTATGCCAAAACATAGGCACATAGCCCCCAATAAATGATGTATTTTCATGGTTTTAAGATTAGATGTTTTTCTAATTAATTACCGGCAGATGTTGCATACAAGCCAATCATCGCCCCCGTAAATCCTCCCGCTACATTAGTAGAAAGGATATCACCGGAAACGGTTCCCCCTACATTGGTAAACGTCTTGCCATCAGTTGAATAGTCAAAACGATACTCATCTCCCTTACCTGTCACTTGCAGTGTCAAAGGTTGTTCCGCCTCTACTTTTACTTCACCTAAAACCGTTGTTTGTCCCTTTTCCGTTCTTTCCAATATCAGATAACAGTCTTTTCCTTTTTTAGTCACACCAAAGACATAATGATATTGCTCACTCTGATAGCAAGTGATACCGGCAAAATCTTTCTCGGTTTTAGGTCTGTACTCCATTGTTGTCGTGGCGGTAAAATGATGGTGCTGCTGACGGTAAAACAAGGTAGAAGTCGGTTTCACTTCCTTCAGATTGGTCATGAAAGGAATGATGCGCAAACCTTTGCCTGTCATATCTACGAATTCTTCACGAGGACCTCTAAGTCCGATCCATCTAAAGTCTAACGCCTTCGTTGAGAAATCATCGTCAAACACAAAATTTCCATTAGGCAGATAGCCATTTTTGCCCGTTTGATTCTCTACTCCCGAAGGCATTTTCAAGGTAGGTTTCATAGGCACCAGTCCATTCTCAAAAACAGGGAATGTTCCACTCCAGTCCACCGGCAGGATAAAAGTTTCGCGTCCTGTATTCACTCTGTTTTTCTCATTAGGACGTATTCCCAAAAATACACCGTAATATTTACCGTCCGGTCCCTCCACCAAGTCCGCGTGACCGGCCCAGTCTACTTTATTCTCTCTGTTGGCAGGGAAATAACGTTGAGTCAGAATAGGATTGCTGTTTGCAGGCTGGTAAGGGCCTTTCGGATGATCGCTTACAAAAATCACTTCACTATGCCAGCCACCGGTTCCTCCTTCCGCACACATTAAATAATAACGTCCATTTTTCTTATAAATATGAGGCGCTTCAATCCAGATCGGTTTTTCTTCAATATTGACCCCACCGTTAACAATGATCTGGTCCGAGCCCGGAATCACTTTATCATTCTCCACATCATACTCCCATATCTTTATGACACGATGTCCCGAGTAACGCTCTTCTCCATGAGGAGGAGCATCATTATGCACCACATAAGCCTTACCGTTATCATCAAAGAAGATAGAAGGGTCAATGCCGTCAAACTGAAGTTTGATAGGATCACTCCATCCTTTTTCCGGATTCTTAGTCTTTACCACCATATTTCCAAAGCCACCGGAGAATTGAGTGGTTATCATATAAAATGTATCATTATTCGGATTATATCTTATCGCAGGAGCATATACACCTGCACTGATACCACAATCTTCGACCTTTAATTGCGAGGTTCTGTCCAATACATGACCAATTTGTTTCCAATTCACCAGATCATTAGAATGGAAAATGGGCACTCCGGGAAACATAGCAAAAGATGAGCACACTAAATAATAATCATTACCTTTCCGCGTTATACTCGGATCGGGATAGCAACCCTGTAAAATAGGATTGTAAAACTCACCCGGTTTTAAAGGGTTGTTTTGATAAACAGCATCCTCCCCCTGATAAATAAATTGCGTAAAGACAGGAGCATTTTTCGCTACTTTGCCCTTGCCACTTACTTCCATATTAAAAAACAGCGTAATAAATACAACAAGGCTTACTGACTGCCAGCCTGACAAAATCATTTTTAATGTTCTCATATTATAACTTTTTATTTTCTATAATTTCCTGTTCCATAGTAGTGTTTGCAAATGTATCGATTTGATTTCATCGCATCTGTACAATCACGATACAGGCTTCTATATGGAGGTTACATTTACCACAAGCATGTAACATGATTCTTTTCTGGTGTTACAAAAGGACTCTAAAATAGAAAAATGGTAAGATAAATGACTACACGACCTAATATAGCCAGGCTTTCAGCACTTTTATTTCGTCTTATGTAAAAGGCTGAATATCAAGCATTAGCAAACGCTCATTTTCCTTTAAAAGAAAGACCCCGTTGGTTTTAAAGCAACGGGGTCTTGGTTTAAAAGAAACGACCCGTTCCTTTTAAAGGAACAAGGTCGTTCTTTCTTTATTCATTCAATAAATAAATCCGGATTGTCTATCTGTAAAAATAAACAAAATCCCAAAACGGTATTATTGTACGTTCATTACAATCGTTTTCAACTGATTCTTATCAGAAGATCCTCCATACAATAGTTCATAAGTACCTTCCAACGGACGCATCGTATTCGACTCTACATCAAACCATTCTAAATTCTCACTGGTAAGAGGAATAGCTACCGATTCAGTTTTTCCTGCCGGAATATGAATGCGTTTGAAAGCACGCAAGGTATAGCAGGGTCCCTCCTTATCACCCGGACGTCTCAAATAAACCTGAACCACCTCTTCTCCATCACGTTGCCCGACATTGCTTACCGGAATGGTCAATACTACATTTTCACCTTTGGCGATTGTGTTCTTGCTCAATTTAGCTTCTCCATAAGTAAAGTCAGTATAGCTCAAGCCATGACCAAATGGGAAAAGCGGTTCTTGCTGCATATAGCGATAAGTACGTCCTTTCATGGAGTAATCTTCAAAATCCGGCAACTGACCTGCATTCTTATAGAAAGTGACCGGTAAACGTCCTGCCGGATTATAATCTCCAAACAGTACATCTACAATAGCCGTACCACCTGCCTGTCCCGGATACCACGCCTGCAAAATTGCCTCACAGGTATTTGATTCCGGCACTAATCCGATGGCTGAACCGGAATAATTGATAAAGACCACTTTCTTTCCTGCTTTCTTCAAAGCCTTCAGCAAGTCGCGCTGAACAGCAGGAAGTTCAATATCCGTACGGTCGCCCCCTTTAAATCCCGGCACTTCCACCGGCATTTCCTCACCTTCCAGACTGGGAGAAATTCCTCCGGCAAACAAAACGATATCAGCATCCTTCACTTTCTCTACTGCCAAATTCAAATTAATTTCAACTTGTTTACCCAAATCAAAATCTAATGTAGCTCTCTCATTCCGTTGCTTAAACAGAATCTCAATATGATACTCTTTTCCAGCTTTCGCCTGCAACGTGTAGAGATTCGTCGGATTCTTGACATATACTTTTTCGGCTACCTGTTTCCCATCAACCATCAGGATGACTTCACCATCCAACTGGAAGCGGAAAACAACATCACCAGACTGTGAAGGACGAAAAACGGATTCATAACGAGCCGAGAAATTCGTTATTTCTACACCGGGAGCAAATGTAGTGGCCCCTGTTGTAGCAAAATGGAACGGGGTAGAGATCTGGTCAGTGGCAACCACTTCTCCTTCATGAGTCCGATTATTCCAGTATTCTGCCGAGAAGCCGGGCTTACCATTTATACTACATTCACTAAACAGGCTTTGCAGTGCCTCTCTACTCGTGCGGTCACAACCGGGCTCATACATCACTTGCCCTTCCGGCAATTTAGAACGGACAGCTTCCAGTAAAGTAACCGTATGTCCCGGTATACCATTATAATTTCCCCACTGCATCACAGAATCGTTGGCATTTGGTCCCATAACAGCTACTTTCAGCCCGGTATTCAAAGGAAGAATATTGTTTTTATTCTGCAAAAGCACCAATGACTCACGCGCCATACGCAGGGCTAAATCCTGATGTTCCTTACTATTAAGAGTAGAAGCAGGAATCTCCGCCCAGGCAGGTTGTTCGTCCATCTCTCCCAACTCGAAACGTGCAGTCAACAAACGTTTCAGCGAAACATCAATCTGCTTTTCATCAATCAATCCGGCTCTCACAGCATCTGCCAACGATCCATATTCACCACCACATTCCAAGTCTGTTCCTGATAATACAGCCCCGGCAGAAGCATGTTCTTTGTCCGGATGAGTTCCATGTCTTCCCGGCCTGTAAAAATCGGAGATTGCACCGCAATCGGAAACAACAATCCCTTTATATCCCCACTCATCACGTAAAATCTGCATTAACAGACGATTGCTTCCACAACAAGGCTCTCCCTCAAAACGATTGTAGGCACACATCACCTCTTTTACATCTGCTTTCTTCACCAAGTCTTTGAAAGCCGACAGGTAAGTCTCCCATAAATCCCGGGGAGCAATATTCTCCGCATCAAAACTGTGGCGGTTCCATTCCGGTCCGGAATGAACGGCAAAGTGTTTGGCGCACGCGTGCAGTTTGTCGTATTTACCATCCTCCGGTCCCTGCAAGCCACGAACGACAGCCATTCCCAACTGTCCTGTCAGATAAGGATCCTCACCATAAGTCTCCTGTCCGCGTCCCCAACGAGGATCACGGAATATATTTACATTCGGTGTCCAGAATGTCAGCCCCTGATAGCGTTTTAAAACACCGTTTTCACTAAAAATGCGGGATTTCACACGAGCCTCGTCGGATACAGCGTCAAAGACTTCATACAATAACGAATCATTAAAAGAAGCCCCCATACCGATAGCCTGGGGAAAAACTGTGGCCAACCCTGCGCGTCCGACTCCGTGTAACGCTTCATTCCACCAGTCATACTCTTTGATTCCCAAGCGCGGAATAGCAGGTGAGGCATTCTGCATGAGTGCAACTTTCTCTTCCAGAGTCAATCGGGGCAATAAATCTTCCGCCCGTTGTTCAGCTGTTAAAGAAGTGTCTTGATAAGGTAATTTTTGAGCGCAAGAAAAAAGCAAAGAGAGACTGCATACTCCAAGCGCAAATTTTAGTCCTGTATTCATGTTATTACATATTAGTAGGTTATCTTGTTTCAACGCAAAGTTAACGGATTTTACCTCACAAGACCTATTTCGACGTATCAAAGACTATCACTCACGTTACATTCGGACACAAAAAAAGATGAAAAGCATGAAACCTTTCATCTTTTTTATAATCAATATGGACGAGAGTTTAGAATTCCACCAGAATACGGAATACCTTCCCCGGATTAGCTGCCCATTCCTGCATAGCTTCTAAAGCTCCTTCAGGTTTGGCAACTTTCGAGATCAACTCTTCTACCGGACAATTTCCTTCTTTCATATAATTGATGACTGCACGGAAGTCTGCCGGCAAGGCATTTCTGGAACCACGAATATCCAGTTCTTTCTGAACAAAGAGTTTCGTTTGAAAAGCAACTTCACTTTTAGCGTAGCCGATACAAACCACCCGTCCTGTGAAACCGACTTCATCCACTGCCATTACATAAGTCACCGGACTGCCAACAGCTTCAATCACGACATCAGCACCCAATCCCTCTGTGATCTCCTGCATCCGTTCGTGCACATTTTCTGTCTTGGAGTTAATCACATAAGAAGCGCCTACCTTTTTCGCCAGTTCCAGCTTTTCGTCATCCAAGTCGACAGCGATTACCGTTGCACCTCTCAAAGCGGCACGCACAATAGCACCGATGCCAATCATACCGCAGCCAATCACCATCACAAATTCGTTGTCGATCACTTGTGCACGAGATACGGCATGAAAACCGACACTCATCGGTTCGATCAAAGCACAGTCACGAGAAGAGATATTACCGGCCGGAATAATCTTTGTCCAAGGCAATACAGCATATTCGCACATCACTCCATTGCGTTGCACGCCTAATGTTTCATTATGTTCGCAGGCATTAACACGACCATTGCGACAAGAAGCACATTTTCCACAGTTGGTATATGGATTCAAAGTCACATTCATGCCTTTTTCAAAACCTGCCGGAACATCCGGACCGATTTCCTCAATGATTGCCCCTACTTCGTGCCCCGGTATCACAGGTAATTTCACCATCGGATTTTTACCCAGGAACGTGTTCAAGTCGGAACCACAAAAACCAACATACTTGATTCTTACTAATACTTCACCGGCTCCAACGGTCGGTTTTTCCAGTTCAACCACCTTCATTTCGGAGGGATTGATAATTTGAACTGCTTTCATTTGATATGTATTTGATAAAATTTTATTAATCGATTACTTTATAACCTTTCCAGCCATAGTAGGCACAGAATACAAAACAAATCATCGGCACGCAATAAGCTACATAATAAATATGCTCATGGGCATGCATGAAATAAGCCGTCAACTGCGGGAGACAAGCATTACCAACGATCGCCATTACAAGAAAGGCCGAACCGCTCTTCGTCTGATTTCCAAGTCCTTTTAAAGCCAATGAGAATTGAGTAGGATACATGATAGACATAAAGAACGAGATAGCCAGCATCGCATATAGTCCGATCATTCCTCCCCATATCATCACCACTCCGCACAGGAGGATATTCATCAGGGCATAGAGCAACAGCATATCTTGAGGACGGAATTTCACCATCAAACCTGTACCGATCCAACGCCCCAGAAGAAAAGCCAACATATAGAGTCCGAAGAAAGTGGTAGCCGTATCTTCCGGCAATCCCGCATAAGTGCAGCAATAGACGAGGAAAAGGCTGTTGATGGCTGTCTGCCCGCCATTATAGAAGAATTGCGCAATCACTCCCCAACGAAGATGCGAGTGTTTTAATACTCCGAAGTCTATCAGTTTTTCTTTCTTAGCATCAGTCACCATTGCATCTGAAGAGGTCGTTTCATCTCCAATCTTCGGCAACTTTGAAAAGACAAATACAACGGCTATGGCAATGAGCAGTAACGCCAATATCAGATAAGGAAGTTTCATGGCATCCGTTTCCAGTTGGATATAGGCTTGCCAACCACCCGGATAATCTACAGGAAGCGTTTCCCGTGTGTAATGATTCCCACTAAGGATGAGCTTGCTTAAGAACATGGCAGCAATGAAAGCTCCGAGCCCGTTGAAAGACTGCGCCAGGTTCAATCGGCGGGGAGCCGTTTCAGAGGCACCCAGCACTGTTACATACGGATTGGCAGCCGTCTCCAGAAAGCACATTCCGGTGGCAATGATAAAGAAAATGCAAAGGTAAGCCCAATATTCTTTTAGCATGGCAGCAGGAAAAAAGAGCAGACCTCCGATAGCAGCCAGGATAAGTCCGAATATAATTCCCGCTTTATAGCTGTATCGTTTCATGAACATAGCTATCGGAATAGGGAAAATGAAGTAGGCAAGCCAATAGGCTGTCTCTGTAAAAGAAGCCTCAAAGGTATTCAGTTCGCAGGTCTTCATTAATTGCCGGATCATTGTAGGAAGCAGATTACTGCTTATCGCCCACAAGAAGAAAAGGCAGAAAACCAAAGCTAAAGGTATTGTATATGTATTCTTTTTCATGGCATGAATATAGTTTTACGATAAGGTTGTTTTCTCAATCATTCGGACATGTTCTTGATGTAAGGAAGCACGGGAAGATCTGTAAATCCATAGAAATTCCGGGCATTCTCTCCTAAAAAGAGTCTTTTGTCCTCTTCCGTCAATTCGGAAGACTTCACCACAAAATCATAAGACATTCTGTAGGTGATCGCTGTGATGGTACGCGGATAATCCGAACCCCACATCAGTTTTTTCATTCCTACCAGATCTGCCGCTTCACGGATGGCTTTTATGGCTCCTTTAAAAGGATAGAACTCGTCATTGAAAAGCCAGGTGATTCCACCGGATTCGATCATCACATTAGAATAACGTGCCAGACGGATTTGCTCTTTCCAGTCGGGCCGAGTCACCATTCCGAAGTGTCCGATAGCTATCCGCAAATCCGGACATTCCTGAATAATCTCTTCCATTTCAGGAACCTGTGTGGCTCCGTCAGCTAGATCAATAGAAAGCAGAATGTCCTTATCTTCCATATAATGGAACATTTCCATCATCTCTTCACTGTTCAGCATCACCCTTCCTTCTTTCAGTAACAGCCGTTGTGCCGGAATCTTAATTGCCTTAAAACCATTATCAATAAGTTCTTTAGCATGATTCAGAAATCCCGGCTTACGGAACTCGCACATGCCGCAAACGATAAAACGATTGGGAAAACGTTCCTCTACTGTTGCCAGATAATCATTCTGAATTCCATCAATAAATTCTTGCGTGATGACTGCGGCAGCTACCTGCGCGTAATCCATATTCGAAAGAAACGTCTCCGCATCATTCACCCCATTCACCATGAAAGGAGGAAGCATCTGGCGAATCTCTCCCATAAATTCCGAACGTCCATTCTGTAAAGAGCGAATGGGTAAACCATCGACTACCGTGTTCTGCTCTATCCACAGATGAGCGTGTGCATCAATAATTGTATAGTCCATACAAATGATTCTGTTTTATGAATTTGCCCAGCTTACCCGTTTCTGTTCTCCGATAATCTCCTGCACTTCCCGAACGAGTTCCCAATCAATAGGTTCTTCGATGAAAGCGATGTTCTTTTTCACATTCTCCGGATTAGTCGTACTAAACAAAGTCGTTGCTATACGGGGATTGCTGACAGAGAATTGCATAGCCAGTTTCTCAATCGGATAGTTTTTTGCCTTGCAATGTTCCATGGCTTGACGACAAGCCTCTACTAATGGCAGGGGAGCCGGATGCCAGGCAGGAACACCGCGTTCACTCAACAGTCCCATTGAAAGCGGGGAAGCATTAATCACACCGATTTCTTTAGATTCAAAATAGTCCAGAAAGTCGGCTAATTTATCATCACACAGGCAGTAATGGCAGAAGTTAAGTACAGATTCAATCGTACCGCTCGGTGAATGGTCGATGACCCATTTCAGATTTTCCAGTTGCAGGTCAGTAATTCCTACGTGTCCTACCACACCTTTTTCACGCAACTCGACCAAAGCCGGCAGTGTTTCATTGACCACTTGATTCAAATCGGCAAATTCCACATCGTGCACATTAATCAGGTCGATAAAATCTATATTCAAGCGTTCCATGCTCTCGTACACACTTTCTGTCGCACGTTTTGCAGAGTAGTCCCACAGGTTCACTCCGTCTTTTCCATAACGTCCCACTTTGGTAGAGAGGTAATAGCGATCGCGAGGAAGATCTTTCAGTGCTTTTCCTAAAACAGTCTCCGCTTTGTAATGTCCGTAATAAGGAGAGACATCTATAAAATTCATTCCCGATTCAACTGCTGTGAACACGGCCTGAATGCCCTCTTTCTCTTTCAAATCATGGAAAACTCCTCCTAAGGAAGAAGCTCCGAAACTAAGAGATGACACTTTCATCCCTGTTTTTCCGATTTCATGGTATTGCATACTTTTAGGTTTTAATTTATCTTGTATGCGACAAAAGTAGGTCAGGAATAGTTTCAGTGCAGCAGAAAACAGTCGAAAAACCAACGTAACGGTTTACGTAAAAAATATTGCATCAGATGCTTTTAATTTTCCGGGAATGTGCTTTCTTTGTAAAAAGAATCTAAGTTACAGACTTTCAAATGGAAAACCGGAAACATACTTCACTCAAAGACCTCGCCCAAGCATTAGGGGTGTCGATTCCCACTGTATCCAGAGCACTGAAAGACAGTCCGGAAATCAGTCGTGAACTTTGTGCCAAGGCGAAAGAACTGGCCAAAGAGATGAACTACCGTCCCAATCCTTTTGCCATGAGCTTACGGAAGAATGCACCGCGCATCATCGGAGTAGTAGTTCCGGATATTGTGACTCATTTCTTTGCATCTATTCTGAACGGAATAGAAAATATGGCCATTGCCAACGGATATTTCGTGATTATCACCACGTCGCATGAATCATACGAACATGAAAAGAGGAATATTGAGAATCTGGTGAATATGCGGGTAGAGGGTATTATCGCCTGCCTGTCTCAAGAAACAACCGATTTTTCCCACTTATCCGCCTTGAAAAACATCAATATGCCACTTATCCTATTCGACCGCGTTTGTTTGAGCGACCAATTTTCTTCGGTGATAGCAGATGGAGTGCAATCTGCACAAATGGCAACACAACATCTTCTCGATAATGGCAGCAAACGGGTAGCCTTTATCGGAGGAGCGAATCATCTGGATATTGTAAAGAGAAGAAAGCACGGTTATCTGGAAGCTCTACGCGAAAATCGAATTCCCATCGAAAAAGAGTTGGTCGTTTGCCGGAAGATTGATTATGAAGAGGGGAAGATTGCCACAGAGACACTGTTATCCCTCTCCCAACCTCCCGATGCCATCCTTGCCATGAATGATACGCTGGCTTTTGCAGCTATGGAAGTTATCAAAAACCGTGGACTTCGTATACCGAATGACGTTGCCATTATCGGATATACGGACGAGCAGCATGCCAATTATGTAGAACCTAAATTATCTGCCGTTTCGCATCAAACCTATAAAATGGGAGAAACTGCCTGCCAACTATTAATAGATCAGATTAAAGGAGACAAGACAATCAAACAGGTGACAATCCCAACACATTTGCAGATTAGGGAGAGTAGCATAAAATCTATTTAAATTTTTTACGTACCTTTGACAAACTAAAAATCGAACTACCCAATGAAAGCTCTTAAATCTTTTATCTTGTTCACACTTCTATTACAAGTAGAAGTATTCGCACAAACGCAGTACAAATGGGAAAATCCATGTAATCAGACTTTTCAAGTAGTAAAAGGACAGGCTTTCTGCAATGAATTGAAAGGAACCTATGCACGCCTGCCGGATCGTGCTAAAGACAAAGTACGTAAACCGCTTTGGGATCTGTCTCGCCAAAGTGCAGGTTTATCCATCTGTTTCTATTCAAATGCTCCGGAAATCAAGGTTCGTTATAAGGTCAATGGAGGTTTATCTATGCCCCACATGCCCTGCACCGGTGTTTCAGGTGTTGACTTATATGCGCAGGATATAAATGGCAGACAACGCTGGTGCGGGTTCAGTTTTTCTTTCAATGACACGATCACCTATACTTTTTCCAATCTGACTTACGAAACAGATCCTAAAAAGGGATATGAATATCAACTCTTCCTCCCGCTCTATAATTCTGTCACATGGATGGAAATAGGGGTGCCGACAGATGCTTCTTTCAGCTTTATTCCGGCTTCCAAAGAGAAACCTCTAGTGATATATGGCACTTCTATCGCACAAGGCGCGTGTGCTTCCCGGCCTGGTATGGCATGGGGAAATATCATTGGAAGAATGTTGCAACATCCTGTCGTCAACCTGGGATTCTCCGGTAACGGCAAACTGGAACCGGAACTTTTCGATTTACTTTCAGAAATAGATGCTCAACTCTACATGATAGACTGTATGCCCAATCTCCCTGGTGAAACGGACTCCAAAGTGATTTATGAACGTACATTGGCCGGGGTCAAAAAGCTACGTGAGAAAAGTCAAGCCCCTATTCTCCTGGTAGAACATGCCGGATATACCAATGAGTTCTCTTCCGAACCAACCAAACGTTCGTATCAGCTTGCCAATATTGAACTAAAGAAAGCTTATGATGCATTGCAAAAGGAAGCTATTCCACAGATTTATTATTTGACTAAAGAAGAGATAGGACTTTCTATGGATGCAGCAGTGGAGGGTGTGCATCCCAATGACCTGGGCATGCAACAATATGCAGACGGATATATCCGAAAAATACGCGAGATTCTGCACGAAAAAAGTCAGGGTCCGTCTACTTGTATTCCCTGTAAACAGCACAGAGATCCCTATGACTGGAACGACCGACATGAAGCCGTTCTTCAATTAAATAAAGAAGATGCACCGGAAATTTTAATGATAGGAAACTCTATTACTCATTTTTGGGGCGGCGAACCAGCCGGGCCTCAAAGAGGAAAAGAGTCCTGGGACAAGCTATTCAAAGGGAAACACGTACGCAACCTGGGATTCGGCTGGGACAAAATAGAGAATATGTTATGGCGCATTTATCACGGAGAACTTGACGGCTACCAAGCCAAAGATATTGTCGCATTACCCGGAACCAACAACCTGCAAAGTAATACGGACGAAGAAATCCTCCAAGGCATTTCCACCCTGATCGAAGCCATTCAGCAAAGACAACCCACTGCCAGGCTCTGCATATTGGGTATCTATCCCAGAAAAGACATGGAAGAACGAGTGAAACTCTTCAATGCCAAACTAAAGAAAGAATTGGCAGACAAAAAAGTGATCTATCTGGATCTGGCTTCTTACTTCACCAATAAGGACGGAAGCATCAACTGGAATTTATTCAGCGACGGACTTCATCCGACTAAAGAAGGATACAATCTGATAGCGAAAGGATTAAAAGAGAAATTCTTCAAATAAGTCATATTTCTAAGGAGATAGCTAAAAGTTTTGTTATTCCCAAGAAACCAGAATCCCCCCTAATAAGGTCTGATCTATGAGAATGTACCTGACAAACATATTCAAGAGTTTGATTGCCCTGTTGTTTTTATCCATTCCTACTATGTTGTGTGCCAAGCACTTCAAAGTTTTGGATATCTCCGACGGCCTGGCCAATAATACGGTGAAATGTATCACTCAGGATGCTTTACCGGATATCATTATCTGTGATATGATGATGACAGGAATGACTGTCATTGAGTTCATCAATGAATACCGGATATTCAAAGCCGTACAGTTTTTCAAAGAAGGAGAAACCAATAGCACTGCTGTCAGCGTGAAATGCGGTTTCAATGATCTAAAGAATTTCCGGGATTTGTTCAAACGAAAGATGCAGGTTTCCCCTAAACAGTTTGTGTCGCAATTATAGCCTGTTTGGCAATTTTCACCCTATAATTGACAAATTTCACCCTCTTTTTATCCAACAATCCGCCTACTTTTGTGGCAATAGAAACTGAAAAGTTTCTGTCATACGGCATAGTATCGTTCATTTTAAATTAATATTTTATGAAAAACGAAATCTTCCAATTCTCATCGAAAAGGATTTTGTGTTCGGCCATGATCGTTTCTGCACTCTCTGCAGGAATCTCGCAAAAGACGTATGCCGATACGTGTCACGTCCAAGTCCTGAAACAGACGACGACAAGCGTAAACGCATCACCCCGGCGAACGGTAAACTTCAACAGGGAATGGAAATATATGCAGGGCGATCATATAAATGCTCAGCAGAATGACTTTTGCGATAAGGACTGGGAAACAATAGGTTTGCCACATTCGTTCAGTATCCCCTATTTCATGTCGAATGACTTCTATGTAGGATATGGCTGGTATCGCAAAATATTAAAACTATCGCCGGATGATTTGAAACAATCCTTATTTTTAGAATTCGACGGTGTCTTTCAGGAAGCTGAAGTATTTGTTAACGGCAAGCTGACCGGTAAACATATAGGAGGTTATACCGGCTTTTCCGTAAATATTTCATCTGCCGTGAAAGAGGGAGATAATGTAATAGCCATCAGAGTCAACAATATCTGGCATCCTGACGTGGCACCACGGGCAGGCGAACATGTCTTCAGCGGAGGTATTTATCGCAATGTGCGACTGGTGATGAAAAACCCGGTTCATATAGATTGGTATGGAACTTTCGTAACTACACCCAATCTAAGCAAGAACAATGGCAAATCATCTGTGGTAAAAGTAGAAACCGATATTTGCAATACTTCAGGTCAGAGTGAACAATATAGATTAATGACTCAAGTATTTAGTCCGGAGGGAACCCTGGTAACTGCCGTCGAAAGTACGGAAACAATTGCGGCAAATACAAGCAAAAAGTTCTCACAGACCACCCAATCATTACAGAATTTGCAATTATGGCAACCCGAACATCCGGCACTCTACAAAGTAATCAGCCAGCTTTATAAGGGTAATCTGTTATTAGACCGTGACGAAACAATTTTCGGTTTCCGTTGGTTTGAATGGACGGCCGACAGAGGTTTCTTTCTGAATGGAAAGCATTTATATTTCAAAGGAGCCAATGTGCATCAGGACCAGGCCGGTTGGGGAGATGCCGTGACGGAATCTGCCATGCGGCGCGACGTACAAATGATGAAAGAAGCCGGATTCGAATTGATACGTGGCTCACACTATCCGCATGCACCCGCTTTCTCCAAAGCCTGTGATGAAGAGGGTATGTTATTCTGGTCGGAAGCTCCGTTCTGGGGAATTGGAGGTTTCAGTCCGGATGGTTATTGGAATTCCAGCGCATATCCGGTGGATGAAAAATACACTGCCAATTTTGAAGCGAGTGCCTTACAACAACTGGAAGAGATGATACGTATTCATCGCAATCATCCATCTATCGTGGTATGGAGCATGAGTAATGAAGCATTTTTCTCTGCTCCGTCAGCTATGACAGGAGTAAGCAGATTGTTGACACGAATGGTAGAACGCTGCCATCAACTAGACCCTACCCGCCCTGCAGCCATCGGAGGTGCTCAACGTCCTTTAGGTAATCATAGAATCGACTTGATTGGAGATATCGCCGGATACAATGGTGACGGTGCCACCCAACCGGATTTTCAACAACCGTCTATTCCGAACGTCGTATCAGAATATGGCAGTACAACCGCAGAACGTCCGGGAGAATATATTCCGGGATGGGGTGATTTGCAGGTCAATGACGGTTGGAAAGGATTTCCCTGGCGTAGCGGACAGGTTATCTGGTGCGGTTTCGACCATGGCAGCATTGCCGGAAGCCAACTGGGGAAAATGGGTATTGTAGACTATTTCCGTATCCCTAAGCGTTCCTGGTATTGGTACAGGAATGAATATACAGGAATAAAGCCTCCGAAATGGTCGGAAGAGGGTACTCCGGCCAGTTTGAAGCTCGAAGCAACTAAAACTGTTGATGTATTGGCTGATGGTACGGAAGATGTGCAATTACTGATTAGCATTCTGGATGCAAATGGCAATACATTGAGCAACTCTCCGAAAGTACAGTTAAAATTAATTTCCGGTCCCGGTGAATTTCCAACCGGTACTTCCATTCTTTTTGAACCGGATAGTGATATTCGCATCATGGACGGAAAAGCCGCTATCACTTTCCGCTCTTACTATGCCGGTAAAGCAGTTATTGAAGCAAGTTCTGCAGGGATGAAATCCGCACGTGTAGAAATTACCTTCAAAGGAGCGCCGGCTTACAAGCCGGGAGTTACTCCTGTTACAAAAGAACGTCCTTATATACGGTTTATACGCCAAAAGGATGGAGAAGTGATACAAATGTTCGGACGCAACAACCCGACTTTTGCAAGTAGTCAACAGGGACAACAGGTAGCCGGTCTGGCAGCAGACGGAGATATTCAAACATTCTGGCAGGCGGCCGATAATGACAGGTCTCCTCAATGGACACTGGATACAGAAAAAGGATTGGCTTTGCGTAAAATCAATATTCGTTTCCCTAAAGCGGATGCATACCAATATATAATACAGGTATCGGACAATCAAAAAACATGGTCAACCGTTATGGACAAATCAAACTCCACTGTAACCGAACAAGCTACGGAGATGTCTTTCACTGCACAGCAAAAACCAGTGAATGCAAGGTTTGTACGTGTTGCTTTTGCCAAAAGTTCACCTGCCGCCATTGCAGAAGTAGAGGTTCATGGCGTTGTACTGGAATAATATCAATACGAATTTAAAAACAGCCTACTAATGAAACATCACAGTAAATTTTCTATTAAAACAGTATTGTTGTTATCAGCATGCTTTCTTCTCACCTGCCGCCTTCATGCGGAACAGCCACCGATGAAGTTGTGGTACAATCATCCCGCTACAAACTGGATGACTTCTGCATTGCCAATAGGTAATGGCGAATTGGGAGGTATGTTTTTCGGAGGTGTCAAACGAGAACAGATACAGTTCAATGAAAAAACACTCTGGACAGGAAGTACGACGAAGCGGGGAGCTTATCAGAATTTCGGGAATCTGTATATCGACTTTCCGGGGGACAGCATTGTTACAAACTATCGCAGAGAGCTTTGTCTGGACAATGCTGTTGGCAAAGTGACTTATGAGAAAGAGGGAACAAAGTATTGCCGTGAATTCTTCGTGAGCTATCCGGACAATGTCATCGTTATCCGACTCACCACACCTGGAAAAAAGAATCAGCTGAATATTTCTGTTTCTCTGGAAGATACACATGCTGACAAGGTAATCATGGATGGCAACGACATCAGGATATGCGGAAAACTTGATCTATTGACTTATGATGCCCAGGTGAGAATAGTCAACGAAAAAGGGACAATCTCTAAAAAGGGTGACAAGATTACTGTCAATGATGCGGACGCAGTTACTATATTACTTGCAGCCGGCACCAACTTTAGTCTGTCTTCTCAAAACTATGTCGGTATGGAGCCGGAGCAACTGCACAAAACGATAACTTCCCGATTGAATCTGGCTTCTTCAAAGAAGTATGATACGTTGCTGAAAGCTCACACAACAGATTATCAATCTTTTTTCAAAAGGGTGAAACTCGACCTGCAGACAGAGATACCGGATTATCCCACCGATGAATTGATACGTAATCACAGAGACAGCCGATATCTGGATATGCTTTACTTTCAATATGGACGTTACTTGATGTTGGGGTCTTCCCGTTACGGAAATTTGCCTAACAACCTGCAAGGTATCTGGAATAATAACAACACACCTCCTTGGGAATGTGATATTCATAGTAATATCAATATCCAGATGAATTATTGGCCGGCAGAGAGTGCCAATCTATCAGAGTGTCATTTGCCATTTTTGCAATATATAGCAGTGGAGGCACTCAAAGAAAATGGAAGCTGGCAACAGCTAGCTCGGGAAGAGCAATTAAGAGGATGGGCAATTAAGACACAAAGCAATATATTCGGCTATACAGACTGGAATATCAACCGTCCTGCCAATGCCTGGTACTGTATGCATTTATGGAAGCATTATGCTTATACGCTGGATATGGAATATCTAAATAAAGTAGCTTTTCCTGTTATGAGAAGTGCTTGTGAGTACTGGTTCGACCGTCTGCAAAAAGATACTGAAGGAAAATGGATTGCACCGGATGAGTGGTCACCGGAACAGGGACCTTGGGAAGATGGCCTGGCTTATGCGCAGCAACTAATCTGGCAGCTCTTCAGTGAAACGATACAAGCTACAGAAGTTCTGCAAAAACAGAATATCACGATTGATTCTGAATTTATAACTGAATTAAAAGATAAATTCAATCATTTGGATAATGGCGTCAACATTGGTTCCTGGGGACAGATCAAGGAATGGAAAGAGGACAAAGATCAATTGGATGTCTTTGGAAATGAACACCGTCATTTATCTCAATTAATAGCTCTTTATCCCGGTAATCAAATATCTTATCATCAGGATAAAAAGTATGCAGATGCTGCTAAAAAGACATTAGAATCTCGCGGCGATCAAGGGACTGGATGGAGCCGTGCATGGAAAATTGCTTGTTGGGCACGATTACTCGATGGCGACCATGCATACAGCTTACTAAAGTCTGCACTCAACCTTTCTACTCTGACAGTAGTCAGCATGGAGAATTCGCAAGGAGGGGCATATGAAAACCTGCTTGATTCCCATCCACCTTTCCAAATTGACGGAAACTTCGGAGCTACAGCCGGCATCGCTGAAATGTTGTTGCAAAGTCATTTAGGTGAACTTCACCTGCTTCCGGCACTACCAAGCAGCTGGGCTGACGGAGAAGTAAAAGGATTGAAAGGAACTGGAAACTTTGATGTCAATATGCAATGGAAAGCAAACCGGCTACTTCGCGCGGAAATTATTTCCAATTCCGGAAGCAAGTGCATACTTCGGACCTCTATTCCTATCAAAGTAAATGGAGTTGCTGTATCAACACAGAAAGAGGGAGCCTATTATCTGACAAGTTTCCAAAGTAAAGAAGGGAAAAAGTATCTGATTGAACCACAAAATACACTATAATATATAAGTTCTTCAAGAATAAAAAATGGAGCGTAAATTTAGGTTTACGCTCCATTTTTATATGATATTATATCATTTACAGAATAGCCTTATATATTATAAGGATTATAGTTCTACGATCTTTTCTAATCTAACATTATAAACTAATGCCGAATAAGCTTGGAGATTACCATCATTAGTGCTTGAACCATAACCACTCTGATAGGGAATATACAAAGTCCAAAAATCACCAACTTTCATATACATCAACGTATAAGCCCAGCCGGAAATAACGCCATTCAAAGTAAAATTTGCCGGAGAATCAAAAGCTGTAGGTTCTGTTCCTGTGTAAGTCTGTTGAACTACATCTCCATTGAAATAAGACATACGATAATGTGCACTTACTGTAGAAGTATATTTAGGAGATTCTGTACCCTCTCCCTTTTTTATCTTCTTTACATATATAGTCTGATTATTCGTCGGATCTGGAAAAGCATAAAGTTTCTCCGGATCATCATTAGCCAAAGCTTGATTTTCAGGACTATTACACACACTAGCGATCGAATCTATAAAAGCCACACTACGTGCCTGCCAATTATCATAACGACTCGTCTCTTCCGTCTCACTGCAAGCAGTGAACGCAAGAGCCAGCAATACTAAGGAGAATAAATAGATCTTTTTACTCATTCGTCAAAGGTTTATTGTAAAGTTTTCAATAGAGAAGTGATGCTTACTCTGTCTGCGATGATATTATTCAGTTCAGAGATAGCGACACGCTCTTGCTGCATGGTATCGCGGTTACGCAATGTCACACAGTTATCTTCTAATGTCTGATGATCGACTGTTACACAGTACGGAGTACCAATAGCATCCTGACGGCGATAACGCTTACCGATACTATCTTTTTCGTCATATTGGCAATGGAAGTGGAACTTCAGGCTGTCAATAACTTCACGAGCTTTTTCAGGCAGACCGTCTTTCTTTACCAACGGCATAACTGCCAGTTTCACCGGAGCCAGAGCAGCAGGCAATTTCAAAACGACACGGCTTTCACCATTTTCCAGCTGTTCTTCGCAATAAGATGCGCTCATGATGCTAAGGAACATACGGTCAACACCGATAGAAGTTTCGATTACGTACGGAGTATAAGACTCGTTCAGTTCCGGATCAAAGTATTTAATGCTCTTGCCGGAGAACTTCTCATGTTGAGACAAGTCGAAGTTAGTACGAGAGTGAATACCTTCTACTTCTTTGAATCCGAACGGCATCAGGAATTCGATGTCAGTAGCGGCATTTGCGTAATGAGCCAGTTTATCGTGATCGTGATAACGATAGCTTGCATCTCCGAAGCCAAGTGCCTTATGCCATTTCAAACGGATTTCTTTCCATTTCTTGAACCAGTCAAGTTCTGTTCCCGGTTTTACGAAGAACTGCATTTCCATTTGTTCGAACTCACGCATGCGGAAGATGAACTGACGGGCAACGATCTCGTTACGGAAAGCCTTACCAATCTGTGCAATACCGAAAGGAACTTTCATACGACCTGTTTTCTGTACATTCAGGTAGTTTACGAAAATACCCTGTGCAGTTTCCGGACGAAGGTAAATCTTCATTGCTCCTTCAGAAGTAGAACCCATTTCAGTAGAGAACATCAAATTGAATTGACGAACTTCTGTCCAGTTCTTAGTACCGGAGATCGGGCATACGATTTCTTCATCAATAATGATCTGGCGTAACTCTTCCAAGTCACCGTCGTTCAGAGCTTTAGCAAAGCGAGTGTGAAGTGCGTCGCGTTTTTCCTGATGTTCCAATACCCGTCCGTTAGTTGAACGGAATTGAGCCTCATCAAAAGATTCACCGAATCTCTTGGCAGCTTTCGCTACTTCTTTATTGATTTTATCATCATACTTTGCCAACTGATCTTCAATCAGTACGTCAGCACGATAACGTTTTTTAGAATCCTTATTGTCAATCAAAGGGTCATTGAATGCGTCTACGTGTCCGGAAGCTTTCCAGATAGTAGGGTGCATAAAGATGGCAGAGTCGATACCGACAATGTTCTCGTGCAACAGCACCATGCTGTCCCACCAGTATTTCTTGATGTTATTCTTCAATTCAACGCCCATCTGACCGTAGTCATACACAGCGCCTAGTCCGTCGTAGATATCGCTCGAAGGGAATACGAAACCATACTCTTTGCAATGCGATACAAGCTTCTTAAAAACGTCTTCTTGTGCCATTTTCTTTTCTATATCTATTAATTTGAATTTGCTTTTTTCGTAAAAAGTGCCACAAAGATAGGTATTTATCTCATAAATAAGACAGAGAGGGTATTAATTTATCTTATTTACCCGGCAACTGTCAGCATTCAAATACTTTCTTCAATTTCACTAATGCTCGAATCTCACGTTGGAATGAAATCCCTAAAGAGGACTTTTTCCATTCGACAAGAAACCATTTTTGTAAAACGAATAGCTTTCTTCAATCACTTCCATCTCATCGGCATTCAGCGCATATAATATTTCGCGACAGAATTCCAACTGAGCAGTTCCGTTAGCAGTAACGATATTACCGTCTCGAACGGCTTGTTCTTCGATATAATCCGCGTCACCAGTATATTTCTCACCTGCTATATTTTTCAAATATTCGAGCGCATTGCTCGTATGCTTTACGTGATTGAGAAATCCGTGTTTACCGAGAAAAACCGAAGCATTGCAGATTCCGGCAACCAACTTATTTTCCCGAATCATTTTTTCTACTAAAGGAACTAAGGATTCCGTTTCGGGTGAAAACCAGTTATCTCCGCCTACCAGCACCAATCCGGCATAATCTTCGGGCAAAGTCTGGATGTCGTAATCCGGTAAAACCTTGAATCCTCCAATAGAATTTACAGGATCTTTAGTGAGAGAAAGTGTTTTTGTGATATACTTAACCGGTCTTCCGGGTTTTATACCTGCATTTATGCAAACAGCAATATGTGCGGCTTCCCAATCGGCAAAACCGTTTAACAATACAAAAATGAGTTCTTTTTTCATATTTTCCAATCATATTTTAATATGGTTCTTACCCTGAACAAATATAGCTATATTTCATTCAGTGAATAAAACAATATCACTTTTTATCCAATTATTCGTCGACTCCCAAACCTTCTCCCTCGAATTCCGCCAGTTCCATCTCTTTATCCGCTTTTTTCATCTCTTTGGTGAGCATATTTTCGGGCATGTATATATTAAAAGGTATACGCGTACATTTCATCTTTTTCACTTGCCGGCTAAATTCAGGACAGGCAACGAAATAGACACGTGAAACGGATACCTTTCCTGGAGTTACCTGCTCGGGACGTTCAAATCCCGGACTGGTCAATGATGTATGAAATGTACCGAGTCCTTCAATAGTAACCGGTTGTCCAATAGATAACAAACTACGGATAGCATCAACCATTTCCGTCAATATACCATCTATCTGCCCACGATGGAACCCACTCCGTTTTTCCATATACTCGGCAAATTCTCTATTCCGAATCGGATCTATCATTCTTTTAGGTACACCATACCATAATTCCTTTCTTTCTCCCGATGTTAAATCGGCTTTTTTTCTCACTACATAAGGCACTGCCATCGTCTATACTCCTTTCTTTTTTCGTTTATACTCGCGTTTTATCTGACACCCGGGTGTCAATGCCCTTGAGACCCGGGTGTCAAGCATACCAACACCCGGGTGTCAGTGCTCATGAGACCCGGGTGTCAGATAAGTGTTGGCTGCAACAAAATTAAATCTTTATTATAGGAAAACAAAGGAATTCTTCTATATTTGTGCCATCCCTACAATATACTTAAGAAAAACATAAAACTATGATCAAGATTCTTCTACTGATAGACTATTCCAGTGAGTTCGACAGGAAGCTGCTACGGGGTCTTGTACAATACTCCAAAGAGAACGGCCCCTGGTTATTTTACCGCCTCCCCTCCTATTACAGTGCAATGTATGGAGAACAAGGTATTTTGAAATGGGCCAAAGAATGGAAAGCGGATGCTATCATCGGGCAATGGAACAATGATACGATTGATTTGCAGAAAGAACTGAATATACCTGTCGTATTGCAAAACTACCATCACCGAAGTGTCACTTACTCTAATCTCACGGGCGACTATAAAGGTACGGGAAGAATGGCAGCTCAATTCTTTGCCAAACGGATGTTTCAAAACTTTGCTTATTTTGGTGTCAAAGGGGTGGTTTGGTCCGATGAACGCAGTCAAGGCTACCGTCAGGAAGTGAAACGTATGGGCGGTGAGTATTTCAGTTTCGAATCTGATAAACAGGAAGATGAAATAAGGATGGAAGTCAGCCAATGGTTACAGAAGCTTCCCAAACCGGTTGCTTTATTTTGCTGCGACGATGCACATGCCCTGTTCATTTCAGAGACCTGCAAAATGACGAATATTCCTATTCCGGAAGAAATTGCTTTATTAGGCGTGGACAATGACGAACTGATGTGTAATATCTCCGACCCTCCTATTTCGTCCATAGAGCTCGAAGTGGAAAGAGGCGGATATTCTATCGGCAGACTGATTCACCAACAAATCAAAAAAGAACATGAGGGTACTTTCAATATTGTTATCAATCCTATCCGCATCGAATTGCGACAATCTACGGAGAAACATAATATCAAAGATCCTTATATTCTGGAAGTAGTGAAGTATATAGAGACCCATTACGGTTCTGATTTGACCATAGAGTCTTTGCTTGCAAACATTCCGCTATCCCGCAGAAACTTCGAAGTGAAATTCAAGAATGCACTGAACACCTCTATATATCAGTATATTCTGAACTGCCGGTGTAATCATCTTGCAGATCTACTACTCACAACCGACCGCCCATTGGCCGATTTAGCAATGGAAGTTGGCTTTACAGACTATAATAACATTGCCCGGATTTTCAAGAAATTCAAAGGATGTTCACCTATTGAATACCGGCAGAAAAAGACTAGACAAAGATAAAATAAACGCTTTCTGAAGGCTGTTTTTCGTTTTGACATTAAGATCATTCATGAGAATGACCTACCTTTGTTTTCATACCTTTCGAAATACATTTTAGATATTAATACTATGCGAAGACATACCATAAGAGGAAAAACAAGAACGATTATCTATCCTATTATTATTTATTTGGGGGTCACCTCAATAATGGGGTGCAAAAGATTAGAGATTAACCAGACAAAAAGAAACTGGGAGAAGCTATCCGCTTACTTTACCCCACCACCACTGTACCAGGAAAAATTTGGGACTTACCGCAATCCTCTTTTATTTTACAATGGAGATACAGTCAAAAACGCAGAGGACTGGCTAAAACGAAGAAAAGAAATAAAAGACAAATGGTTGAACCTAATCGGTCATTGGCCGGCCATCATCGCCAATCAAAAACTGGAGATTATAAAAACCACAGAACGCGAAGATTTCAAACAACATTTAGTGCGTTTTTATTGGACTCCTCTGGAACAGACTTACGGCTATTTACTGGAACCGAATAAAAAAGGGAAACATCCTGCCGTTATCACAGTATTCTACGAACCGGAAACTGCTATCGGATGGGGAGGAAAAGCTAATAGAGATTTCGCCTACCAATTAACAAAAAGAGGATTCGTTACTCTCTCATTAGGAACTAGACAGACCACCAAAGATAAGACTTACTCTCTCTATTACCCGACTATTAACAACTCCACTATGCAACCTCTTTCAGTACTTGCTTATGCAGCAGCCAATGCATGGGAAGTATTAGCCAGAGTCGAAAGTGTCGACTCTACCCGAATTGGTATCATGGGACACTCCTACGGTGCTAAATGGGCAATGTTTGCTTCTTGTTTATATGAAAAGTTTGCCTGCACCGTCTGGAGTGATCCAGGTATCGTCTTTGATGAAACCAAAGATAATTATATCAATTATTGGGAACCTTGGTACCTGGGATATTATCCCCCACCCTGGAAAAATATCTGGAGCAACAACGGCAATAACTCTTCAACAGGTGTCTATGCCAGACTATGCAAAGAGGGGCATGATTTACATGAACTCCATTCTTTATTGGCTCCTCGCCCATTTCTCGTATCAGGCGGTTATTCTGATAATGTAGACAGATGGATTCCATTAAATCACTCTGTCGCAGTCAACCGGCTTTTGGGTTATCATCATCGAGTGGCAATGACGAACAGACCCAAGCATGATCCTACTCCCGAATCAAACGAAACCATATATAAGTTCTTCGAATGGTTCTTAAAAAGAAAAACGCCAAAAGAAGATTAACGATGTATTATTCTTCGTTTTTTGAAGATAGTTTTTCGTTTTTGCCACCGCGCATGTCTTTGAAACAGAATACTTTTGTATCATTAACTAGTTAACCGGTCTAAAGAGACTATTGTTAGAAATTAAAATTTCAAATCGACGATCTAATATTTAAAAACTTATCATGCAATGAAGAAAATCAGATGGAATCCAAGGTTAGTAACCTCGTTGTTTATTACTCTTTTAATGTGCACTCTCGATTGTCTTGCACAAGAAGTAATAAAAGGGTTTGTGAAAGATGGTAATGATGAACCATTACCTGGCGTATCTGTAGCTGTCAAGGGTACTACTAATGTTGGTACCATTACAAATGTTGATGGAAAATATAGCATTAATGCCCATAAGAATGACGTATTGGTATTCTCTTATATCGGAATGGTCAGCCAGGAAGTAAAGGTAGGCAATAAGACGAATATCAATATCACTCTTAAAGAAGATGTTTCCTCTCTGGATGAAATCGTAGTAGTAGGCTATGGAACTCAAAAGCGCGGTAGTCTGACCGCCGCTATATCTACTGTCTCCGATAAAGAAATCCTTAAAGCCCCAACCATGGGAATCAGTAATATCATCGGTGCACGTGTTGCCGGTATTTCCGCCGTACAAGCCAGTGGACAACCCGGTGCGGATAATGCCTCCTTGTCCATACGCGGACAAAGTGGTATTATCTATGTTATTGACGGTATCAGAAGAAGCGCAAGTGACTTCAACGGACTCGATCCGAATGAAATAGAATCTGTATCTGTATTAAAGGATGCATCCGCCGTAGCCGTTTATGGTCTGGACGCAAATGGAGCATTCATTGTCACAACCAAAAAGGGACAAACAGATAAAGTCACCATTAGCTATACAGGTACTGTGGGTATCAGCCAGAATGCAGAAGAACAAGAATGGCTCGACGGACCGGGATATGCTTATTGGTACAATAAAGCCCGTCTTCTACAAGGTGATACGGAAGTATTTACCGTCGACATGGTGCGCAAAATGCGCGAGGGTGTCGACGGATGGGGAAATACCAATTGGTACGATAAAGTATATGGAACCGGTGTTCGCCAACATCACAATATTTCAGCATCAGGAGGAAGTGAAAAGGTTCGTTTCTTCACATCTATCGGTTATCTGGAAGAAAAAGGAAATATAGATAAGTTCAAATACCGTCGAATGAATCTTCGTTCTAATATTGATGCACAGTTGGCTAAAGGACTTAGTCTGTCATTAGGTGTTTCGGGGCGTATAGAAAAACGGGATGCTCCCAAATTTTCTGCCGATCCGGATGATTGGATGAATATTCCCCAACAGGTATGCTATGCTTTGCCATACGTACAGGATACTTATGAATATAATGGGAAAATATACGATGTTTCAACCCCGACTTCCGGCTCTCCGGTAGCTCCTATCGCATCCATATACGATTCAGGATATAACAGGTCCAACCAATCATATATGCAGTCCAATTTCAGTCTGAAATACGACACACCTTGGCTTAAAGGATTAAGTTTAAAATTTCAGGGAGCGTACGACTTAGTTCATGGGATGACTAAACAGTTAACCAAGCCGAATGAAGTCATGATTATGGATTTACCTAATGCAGCCACTACCACACTCACCTACCATAAGGACTACAGTGTTTTGAAAGATACACCTATATTATCCGAATCGGCATCACGCGCCCAGGAGTTCACTACGCAAACCAGTATTACGTACGATAACAAATTTGGAGATCACTCGATCGGAGTATTATTACTGGCCGAAACACGGGAACGTAATAGCAACAATCTCGGTGTAACGGGAACCGGATTAGATTTTATTCAGTTGGATGAGTTGAACCAAATCACAGGATTCACCAAAGAGGGGAAAGAGCAACCTGCTATACCTTCGGGTAGCAGCAGCCAAACACGCGTAGCCGGTTTTGTAGGTCGTTTGAACTACAATTACGCTGACAAATATTATTTGGAAGCCTCACTACGCCACGATGGTAGTTATCTGTTTGGTGGTATGAACAAACGCTGGGTCACCCTGCCCGGCCTCTCTCTTGCCTGGAGAATCAATAATGAAAAATGGTTTCATGCTACTTGGGTAGACAACCTGAAATTAAGAGCAGGTATTGGAAAAACTGCAACCAGCGGTATCCAGCCTTTCCAATGGAGAAATACGATGAGCACATCCCCCAATTCTGTAGTAATAGGCGGAGCCAGTCAGACAGCTATCTATCCGTCCGTATTGGGAAATCCCAATTTGACATGGGCGCAATGCCTCAACTATAATATCGGAGTAGATGTAACTTTATGGAATGGATTATTAGGAATGGAACTGGATGCTTTCTATAAATATGAATATGACAAATTATCTTCCGTAACCGGTTCACACACTCCTTCCATGGGAGGCTATTACTTCTCAACTGCAAACGTTAATAAAGCAGATTATAAAGGTTTTGACGTCACCTTTACACATCAGAACAGAATCGGAAGTTTCAGCTATGGAGCTAAATTAATCTGGTCATACGCATACGGAAGGTGGCTCAAATATGCAGGTGATTCTGAAAACACACCGGAATACAGACGACTGACCGGAAAGCAAATCGGTTCGAAAATGGGATTCATAGCCCAGGGATTGTTCCAAAGTGAGGAAGAGATAGCCAACTCCGCTACTATGCCTGACCGACCGGCTTATCCCGGATATATCAAGTATGTCGACAGAAATGGAGACGGTATTATAACAGTCAATCAAGATCAGGGGTATGTAGGTAAAAGCTCAAGACCGACCCATACAGGTTCTTTCAATTTATTTGGTAACTGGAAAGGATTCGATTTCGATATTTTGGCATCATGGGGACTTGGTAGCGATGTTGCATTAACCGGGGTATATACGGCAAGTGGTTCATCCGGAATCCAAAGTGCTACGGCCTTCACGCGTCCTTTCTATCAGAATGGTAATGCACCAGTCTATCTGGTGGCAAACTCCTGGACACCCGAGAATACAAATGCAGAGTTTCCTTGTCTGGAAATCAATCCGAGAAGTTTGAATAACGGGCTGGCCTCTACATTCTGGTACCGTAACGGAAACTATTTGAGAATAAAAACAGCGCAAATAGGATACAATTTCCCTAAAAAATGGTTGAGTCCATTGGGAGTGGAAGCTCTTCGCCTCTATGTCGAGGGATACAACCTTCTGACTTTCAGCGCTGTATCCAAGTACAACATCGACCCGGAATCTCCAGCTGTAAACAATGGATATTATCCGCAACAAAGGACTTATACACTTGGAGCTAAAATCACATTCTAAAATATACGCTATATGAAAAAGTTATCTATTAATATATCACTCTTCTTTGTGTTGCTGACTTTAAGTTCGTGCAACGACTGGTTGGATGAAGTAAAACAAACGACTACCGTTAGTGATGAAATCATCTGGCAAGATGAAACCCAGGTTGACAAATATGTGAATAGTTTCTACCCCCTCCTGCATGATTACGGTCAATTCGGAGAGGCCCAATTCTACGGAAGTTTTACAGAAAGTCTGACTGACGCATTTAAGTATGGTTCATATACGCTGGGACACAGAGCCGGCCATCCTAATCTTTATGTGCTAACACCGGATGCTATCTCTCCGGATAACTGTCTATACAGTATCTGGCTACGTTCAACAGCATACAAACAGATTCGAGAAACAAATCAATTTCTATCTCTACAAAGAAAATATTCCGAATTTTCAGCAGACAGAAATAAGCTCTGGGAAGCTCAAGTACGCTTTTTCCGTGCATTTGTATATTTCCAGTTAGCCAAAAGACATGGAGGCGTCATCTTATATGATGATCTGCCGGTATCAACTAATAAAGCTCGCAGTAGTGCTGAAGAAACCTGGCAATTCATAGCCGACGATCTTGATTTTGCAGCCAATAATTTACCCAAGGAGTGGGATGCGGCAAACAAAGGGCGTATCACTAAAGGAGCAGCTTATGCACTGAAATCGAGAGCAATGTTATATGCCAAGCGCTGGCAGGATGCCTATGATGCTGCTAATAATGTAATTGCGCTCAAGCTATATGGTCTGACAGACAAATATGAAGATGCATGGAAAGGGAATAATAAAGAAGCGATTCTGGAGTTTGATTATGATGCCGCCAACGGACCTAATCATCTTTTTGACCGATATTATGTACCACAATGTGATGGTTATGACAATGGTTCAACAGGAACTCCTACGCAGGAAATGGTAGAATGTTATGAAAGCAAAAATGGAGAAAAGATAGACTGGACACCCTGGCATGGCATTACTGATGAAACTCCTCCATACGACCAACTGGAACCTCGCTTCGCTGCAACTGTAATCTATAGAGGATGTACCTGGAAAGGGAAAAAGATGGATTGCAGCCTTGACGGAAAGAATGGTGTGTTTATGCCTTACCGGGAACAGGGTACTTCATACGGAAAAACCACAACCGGTTATTTTTTAAGGAAATTGTTAGACGAAACGCTGACAGACGTCAAAAATGGGAAAAGCGCCCAACCGTGGGTTGAAATTCGCTATGCCGAAGTTTTATTGAACAAAGCGGAAGCAGCTTATCGACTCAATAAGATCGGGGAAGCCCAAAGTGCCATGAATGAGGTACGCGCCAGAGTAAAAGTGAATTTACCGGGTAAATCCTCTACAGGCGAGGTTTGGTTCAAAGATTACAGAAATGAAAGAAAGGTTGAACTAGCCTATGAAGGCCATTTATTCTGGGATATGCGTCGTTGGGAATTAGCTCATATTGAATATAACAACTATCGCACACATGGCTTCAAAATTATTGGTGCTACCAATACATACGAATATGTTGATTGCGACGGACAGGACCGCAAGTTTATAAAGAAATTATATGTCCTTCCTGTACCGTCTGAAGAATTGAAGAACAACTCATTGATTGAACAGTATGATGAATGGAAATAACAATAAAACTCTTAGAACAATGAAAAACAAAATTATATCAATCATCCAGGCATTAGTTCTTCTATGGGGAGTAACTAGTTGTCACAGTCCTGAAGAGTTGGGTTCTGACATTCAACGCGAAGGTATCAACAGCATCACTGCATCGTTTCCGAACGATGACAGTAGCGAAAATAGTTTCAAAGGTGAAATAGATTATACCAATCATTCAATCACATTTGTTTTCCCATACAATTATCCCAAATTGTCGGATAATGTATTGCCGACCTCTGCACTAAAACGAGTAAGATTGAGTGCCAGCCTAGCGAATAATGTCAGTGTAACTCCGCCATTACTTTATATGGATCTTACCCAAGACAACTACATCACAGTGAAAGATCAGACCTCTGGGACTAGTATCGAATTCAAAGTAATAGGTGAAATCCGCAAGAGCAACGAATGCAGCATCACCAAATTCGATATTCCTGCCATAGGGCTACTGGGAGTCATTAATGAAAATGAAAAAACAATTTCATTAGTAACCATAGATAATGTAGGGGAGCAGATAGCAAACATTGATATCTCGCATGGAGCAACTTGCAATCCCAACCCCGAAACAGAGGCACTAGACTATGAACAAGAACAGACTATTGTCGTTACAGCACAGAATGGCATAGATAAAGCGACATATACGGTGAAAAAAGATATTCCGCAAAAAACTGTTGCAGGTATCCGCCAAGGAAGCGGTAAGTTATTATGGTCTAAAAGACTATCTGAAATCAGCGGTATTCTACTACCGGGTAAAGTAACCGGACTTGCAGTAGTCGACAAATATGTTGTCATCAACGAACGTGCCAATGATCGTGCCATTTACTTAAATAGCCAAACCGGAGAAATAGCAGGTTCTATGGATATCAGTCAATTTGCCGGTGATAATTCAAACTTCCATGCAACAGCAGACCGGGGAAATAACATTTTATTCTGCAGCTATACTCCATCAGGAGGTACTTTCACTGTATGGAAAGCTAATGGAGTGAATGAGAAACCACAGAAATATATTGAATATAAAACTGGCACTAATATAAGATTCGGCTGGAAGATTTCTATCCAGGGGGATTTGGACGCCAATGCCCTTATCACAACTCCTGTATTCCAGAAAGACAGTAAAGTGCAGTTTGCCCGCTGGCGTGTCGTAAACGGTGTCTTACAAACGCAGGATCCGGAATTTGTCATTATGAGTTCCTCTCTACTGACTTCAAACTGGATTAAATGGGCGGATGTGATTTATACCGATGACACCGACACTCAAAGTGACTATTTCTTGGCCAGCCATGTCACAGACACTTCCGCCAAACGCTATTTCTACTGGTTTAAAGGAACAGACAATAGCATAAAAGCTGCAAATACAGGTGCTCCAGGTAACACAATTATCAATGCTGTAGACTATGCTGTGTTCAACAAAGTTCCTTATGTCATTTACAATCAAGTAAATAGTTTCAACTATGCCGTAACAGGTTCTGATGCTGTCCGTATGTATGACCTTAGCAGCGGTTCATTCGATAACCAGATAGTAGTATGCCCGGACAAGATATATGGAGGTCTCGAGAATTCTGGTCAGAACACCGAAGGAACAGGAGATGTCGTATTCAAAGCAGCCAAAAACGGTTATTATCTATACGTCTATCTCGTATTCTCTAATGGAGGTATCGCCTGCTATCAATATGACTGTATTGATATGTAATATAAACAATCAGTAATCAACCTTATAATATATCACTAAATATGAACTTGAAAAATATATGGATAATAGCAGTTGCAATACTTGTATATGCTTGCAATGCAGAAGAAACAAGATCATGGGAAGTCACTTTTGATCCAAACAAGCCCAAAGATCCAAGTGAACAGAACATTATTAATGTGGCGGCAGGCAAATTCTATAAAATGAATGTTATAGCCAACAGTGCCTACGCTGACAAGGCCCCTCTCGCCCCCTGGACATCCGGCACCAAACTGACGGATGAGGAGACTGGTACCCTTTCAACCAAAAACAGAGGGGTTGGTTGGGATGTACAAACTGTAGAAGTAATAATTGATTTGGGATCATCACGCAGTATCACAGAAGTATCGGTACATGCTATTTCCGATCCGACATCACAAATTGCATTCCCTTCTCAAATAGAAGTATCAACCAGCAAGGACAAAAGCCAATGGGAAAAAGCAGCCTCACCAATTAGCTATTCCGACAGTAACGGAAAGTCGGACGCTTGGGGAAAAACAGACTTTAGTAATGTAACATGCAGATATGTGAAAGCGACTCTCAAATCTTCAGCTTCCACCAGTACGATGATGCTTATCGACGAAATCAAGGTAATGGGAGAATTTCATAATGATATGAAGTACGTCCCCCAAAAAGGATGTTATCATGGAGCATTCCCACCATTATACGGATTCGATCCGGAAGATCGCGAAGGAAGTACTGACCAGTGTGCCGTTGCCTTATTCGAAAAATTGGTAGGAAAGCAACTATCTATGATCTTATGGTATCAGAATATGGAACCAGGACGAAATTTCAGCGAAATGCAAACAGTACGTGAGAAATACTGGGGAAAAAACTATCAGGGCAAATATCGATTCTTCCTTTACGGATGGCTGCCCGTCATTCCCACCCAGCAAATAGCAAATGGTGAACTTGACGATTTTCACAAATCATACTTCGCCGAAGTAGCTGCCCAAAAAGTACGTGACATGGGACCTATCTGGTTCAGGCCAGCCAATGAAATGAATGGAAGCTGGACTCCGTATTACGGAGATCCCACAAACTATGTCAAGGCTTGGAGACGTATGTATAACATTGCAGAACAGTTGGGTGTCACTGCCTACAATGTCTTCGTATGGTCACCCAACAGTGTAAGCATGCCGGGTACGGAAGCAAATGCAATGAAAAACTATTACCCAGGAGATATGTATGTAGATTGGCTGGGAGTAAGCTGTTATCCACCGTCGCTTAGTGCCACTTATCCGGAAGAAAGAAGATATCCGCTCACGCTGATGCAAGGAATCAAGCAGGTATCGGCAGACAAGCCTATCATGATTAGTGAAGGAGGATACTCCAATACATGCGACCACCAGAGATGGGTAAGAGAATGGTTTAAGCTGAAGGATGAAGAGCCACGCGTCAAGGCCGTCGTATGGGAGAATCACGAAAATGCAGAGAATGGTGACCGCCGTCTGCAAAGTGATCCTCTGGCACTTGAACTGTACAAGGAACTCGTCCAGGATCCTTACTGGCTTGATTTGATCCCGGATGCTGTGTACAATGAAATTGAAACAAGAAAGAATAATTCAAAATAATCAAAGACAACAAGTATTTTAGTATGAAAAGACTAACTCCATATAGCTGGCTGATTCTGATTATATTCTCCTCCTGCCTGACCGGTAATAAAGTAGCAAGTACTGATAAGCAGATAGAAAGTTTATTATCGCAAATGACTTTGGAAGAGAAAATTGGAATGTTGCACAGTAACACGATGTTTTCAAGTACCGGTGTTCCAAGGCTTGGCATCCCCGACCTGCACTACTCCGACGGACCTCACGGAGTAAGATTTGAGGGAGTAGCCAATGGGTGGGAATCCGCCCAATGGGATAACGACGCATGTAGCTATCTACCTGCATTAAGCGCCTTAGCATCTACTTGGAACCGTGATCTGGCACAGCTATATGGAGAAGTTCTTGGAGCTGAATGTAAAGCACGCGGCAAGCATTTGAGTCTGGCTCCGGGAGTCAACATTCACCGTTCCTTACTTAATGGACGTAATTGGGAATATTTCAGCGAGGATCCCTTCTTCTCCGGTGAACTGGCTGTTCCATATATACAAGGAGTACAGTCACAGGGAGTAGCCTCTTGTGTGAAGCATTTTGCTCTAAATAGCCAGGCATACAATCAGTACAAAGTGAGTGTAGAAGTAGACGAACGTACCTTACATGAGATTTATCTTCCGGCTTTTGAAGCTGCCATACAACGAGGTGGAGCCATGGCAGCCATGGCGGCATATAACAAGGTTCGAGGGTTGTGGTGTACGGAAAGTCCTTATCTTCTTGATACTTTACTTCGTGATGAACTAGGGTTTGACGGATTAGTCGTATCAGACTGGAATGCAGTCCATAACACAGAGCGAACAGCTCTGTGTGGTATGGATGTCGAAATGGGAACAAGCATCAAAGAAAATGGGAAATATGCTTTCAATAAATATTATTTGGCCGATCCTTTATTGAAGAAAGTACGTAATGGAGAGATTCCGGAAGAAGCTGTCAACAAAAAAGTACGTAATATTCTGAAATTGATGATTCGACTTGATTTAATAGGACAAGCTCCTTATGACACCACAGGTATGGCAGCTAAACTTGCAATACCAACTCATACCAAGGCTGCCAGAAAAATAGCGGAGGAATCATTGGTATTATTGAAGAATTCCAAAGATATGCTACCACTAGACCCGGCACAATACAAGAATGTCGCAGTGATTGGCGCAAATGCAACCGAAGTATTTGCAGCAGGAGGTGGCAGTACAAAACTTAAAGCTAAATATGAAGTTACTCCTTTGGAAGGGCTACAAAATCTTTTAGATGGAAAAGCCCGGATCGAATATGCACCCGGCTATCAATTGAATAAAAAGGCATATAAGGTTGGCCATTGGTTCACGAACGAATTTGATAAATTCGATGAAGAGTTATATAAGAAAGCAATCAATACAGCTGCTCAAGCAGAATTGGTAATCTATATAGGTGGAACCTCCCACGAACATGGTTCTGACTGTGAAGGGTATGATAAACCGAATTTAAAGCTTCCCTACCAACAGGACAGATTATTAAAAGGTATCCTGGAGGTTAATCCCAACACTGTAGTGGTACTAATCTCCGGCGGCCCCGTCGAGATAGGAGAATGGTATAATGATGCTACGGCATTACTGCATGGCAGTTTTCTAGGGATGGAAGGAGGAAACGCACTGGCACGTACATTGTTTGGAGAAGTCAATCCTTCGGGAAAATTGACTACTACCTGGTGTAAGCGTCTGGAAGATATGCCCGATCACGTATTTGGAGAATATCCGGGTATAAACGACACCGTCCGTTTCAAAGAAGGGCTTATGGTCGGCTACCGCTACTTCGATACTTACCGTGTAGTCCCCCAATTTGAATTCGGTTATGGATTATCCTATACCACTTTTACTTATTCAGACATAAAGATGAAACCTGTATGGAAAGACTCGGACACAGAATTTGCCGTATCATTCACCATTACTAACACAGGAAAACGATATGGCCAGGAAATCGCACAGTTATATTTGCATCAAAACAAATGTTCTGTAGAACGCCCGCTTAAAGAATTAAAAGGGTTCACTAAGGTTGGCTTAAAACCGGGTGAATCCAAACAAGTCACTATCAAGTTACCGCGCCGCGCCTTACAATACTACGATACCGAAAGTAAACACTGGAAAGACGAACCGGGTATATTTACAGTATTAATAGGCGCATCGTCACGGGACATCAAATTACAGAAAGATTTCGAACTGAAAAAATAAAAACACATGGGAAACAATAACCTTATAAGCAGCAAAAAGACATACTACATATCAATTGCAATTCTGGCAGGGATGTTCTTTATCTTTGGATTTGTATCGTGGGTCAATGCCATACTGATTCCATACTTCCGCATATCCTGCGAACTGACACATTTCGAATCCTACTTTGTCGCCTTTGCATTTTATATCGCCTACTTTGTAATGGCTATCCCCTCGGGAGTACTTCTCAAGAAAGTAGGATTCAAGCGAGGTATTATGTATGGTTTTATGCTTACCGCCTTAGGAGCTTTCTTATTTGTCCCGGCAGCATTGGCCCGTCAGTTCGAGATATTCCTGGCCGGTCTGTTTTCCATCGGCACCGGATTAGCCATATTGCAAACTGCTGCTAATCCTTATGTCACTATTATCGGTCCTATTGATAGTGCCGCCAGACGAATCAGTATTATGGGAATATGCAATAAATTCGCTGGTATCGTCTCACCACTCATATTTGCTGCATTGATATTAAATGTTACCGACAAGGAGCTTTTTGCCACTATAGAATCGGGGACTTTAGACATAGTCACAAAGAACGCTATGCTTGACGAATTAATACAACGCGTCATTGTGCCTTATGCTGTTCTTGGCGTTATTTTACTGCTTACCGGTATCGGTATCCGTTACTCCATTCTGCCTGAAATCAATACAGACGAAGAAAACAGCACGGAAGATACAGGTAGCCACCATCACACCAGAAAAAGTATTTTCGACTTTCCTTACCTTATCTTGGGAGCAGTGGCTATATTTCTTCATGTAGGAACACAAGTTATCGCAATCGATACAATCATCAATTATGCCAATTCAATGGGTATGGACCTGCTCGAAGCTAAAACATTTCCCTCATATACATTGGCCTGCACTATGATTGGTTACCTGCTGGGTATCCTGTTAATACCGAAATATGTTTCACAGAAAAATGCACTTATAGGTTGTACCATCATCGGATTACTCCTTTCATTCGGAGTTGTATTTGCAGATTTTGAAGTAACTCTGTTCGGTCATCATGCCAATGCCTCCATTTTCTTTCTGAATGCATTGGGTTTCCCGAATGCTTTAATCTACGCAGGTATCTGGCCACTTTCCATTCATGGACTGGGGAAATTCACCAAAACCGGTTCCTCTCTTCTTATCATGGGATTATGCGGCAATGCCATTCTGCCTCTGATATATGGTCATCTGGCAGATATGTATAGTCTGCGTTTCGGCTATTGGGTATTGATTCCCTGCTTTTTATATTTGGTTTTCTTTGCAGTTAAAGGTCATAAAATAGACTCCTGGAAATAAATTAAAAACGAAATAATATGGAAAGACTCATCATAACAAATGGAAAACTCATTCTGCCAACAGGCATAGAAATGGGCCAAATATTGATATGTGAAAATGGAAAAATTGAGCAGATTATTCCCAATGAGAGCTATCAACCGCTCGTCGGTGACAAAGTAATAGACGCCCGTCAGAATTATGTCTCACCAGGATTCATCGACATGCATATCCACGGAGGAGGAGGACATGACTTCATGGATGGCACTGTCGAGGCTTTTCTCGGAGTGGCCGAGACACATGCCAAGTATGGTACCACTGCAATGGTTCCCACCACACTTACCAGCACTAACGAGGAGTTAATGACGACGTTTACCGTATATCGGAAAGCTAAAGAAATGAATGTCAATGGTTCGCAGTTTATCGGTTTACATTTGGAAGGACCTTACTTTTCACCGAAACAATGTGGTGCGCAAGACCCGAACTTCCTGAAAAAACCGCAAGTAGAAGAATATAATGCCATTCTGGAAGCCTCAAAAGATATTATCCGTTGGAGCATAGCTCCAGAGTTGGAGGGTGCTCTAGCACTAGGGAAAACTCTGCAACAACATCATATTCTCCCTTCCATCGCTCATACCGACGCGATTTATGAAGAAGTTGAGGAAGCCTTTACAGCAGGTTATACACATGTGACCCACCTTTATTCGGCTATGTCATCAGTGACTCGCAGAAATGCTTTCCGTTATGCCGGAGTAGTAGAAGCCGCCTACTTGATTGAAGATATGACAGTGGAGATTATTGCCGATGGCATACATCTTCCGAAACCTCTGCTCCAATTCGTATACAAATTCAAAGGAGTTGATAGAACAGCCCTCTGCACTGATGCCATGAGAGGAGCGGGTATGCCGGACGGTGAATCGATATTAGGCAGCCTCAACAACGGGCAGAAAGTCATTATCGAAGACGGAGTGGCCAAAATGCCGGATCGGACAGCTTTTGCCGGTAGTGTTGCAACAACTGACCGACTGATTCGAACCATGGTATATTTAGCCGGTGTTCCTCTCATTGACGCTGTTCGTATGATGACCCTGACGCCCGCCCGTATTCTTCATATTGACAAAGAAAAAGGTTCTTTAGAAATCGGTAAGGATGCCGACATAGTCATTTTTGATAATCAAATAAATATAAATAATACAATATTAAAAGGCCATGTTATCTATACTAAATGAAACTAAGACCAAAGTTTTTCAGCAGGAACAATTAACAGTTCGAATTTTTCCATCCATTCAAGAGATGGGCAGTGTAGCCGCAAAAGAAGTCGGCGACCAAATTTGTCGCTTATTGGAAAGTAAACCGGAGATAAATATGATTTTCGCCGCTGCCCCCTCACAAAATGAGTTTTTGAGTCATCTGATTCATGACAAACGCATCGACTGGACCAGAATAAACGCTTTTCATATGGATGAATACATCGGTATACATCCGAAAGCCGCACAAAGTTTTGGACATTTCCTTAGAATTCGCATCTTTGACAAAGTTCCTTTCAAGAAAGTCAACTATCTGAATGGCCTGGCAGAAAACCTTGAAGAGGAATGTCAGCGATATGCAGAGTTGCTGACTAAGCATCCGGTTGACATCGTTTGTCTGGGAATTGGAGAAAATGGGCATATTGCTTTCAATGATCCGGATGTAGCAGATTTTAATGATCCCAAACTTGTGAAAGTAGTTGAACTGGACCCAATATGTCGCCAACAGCAAGTCAATGAAAAATGCTTCAAGACACTAGACTTAGTACCCAAAGAAGCTTTAACACTCACGATACCGGCTTTACTAAAAGCTGAATGGATGTTTTGTATCGTCCCGTTCAAAAATAAAGCTCAAGCAGTCTATCAGACTGTTTATGGTGAAGTTTCAGAAAAATGTCCGGCCAGCATATTGCGAAGAAAAGAAAATTCTTCGTTATATTTGGACCCGGAAAGTGCAGAAAGAATTAATTTATAAAGGATTATGAAAAACAGAATTTCACTTCTTCTTATACTACTGGCTATCAGCTTCAGTATACACGCACAAAAAGTTATGCGGATCGGAATTATTGGTCTGGACACATCCCATTCCACCGCTTTCACCGAATTGATTAATAGTGGTTCGGATGAGACCTTTTCCAAAGGATTTAGGGTAGTGGCAGCGTATCCGTACGGTTCAAAGACGATTCAATCCAGTTACGAACGAATCCCCGGATACATTGAAAAGGTCAAAGCAAATGGTGTGGAAATCACCTCATCAATAGCAGATTTACTGGAAAAAGTAGACTGTGTCCTTTTGGAAACCAATGACGGCAGAATACATTTGGAACAAGCCGTCGAGGTATTCAAATCAGGTAAGATATGCTATATTGACAAACCTATCGGAGCTACTTTAGGAGATGCAATCGCTATTTATGAAATGGCAGAAAAATACAATGCACCTGTTTTCTCCTCTTCTGCTCTTAGATTTACTCCTCAAAACCAGAAATTAAGAAATGGAGAATTTGGCAAAATCCTTGGAGCCGATTGTTATTCTCCTCACAAGGTGGAACCAACGCATCCGGATTTCGGTTTCTATGGTATTCATGGAGTAGAAACATTATACACAATTATGGGGACAGGATGCGAATCGGTCAACCGGATGTCTTCAGATAGAGGGGATGTAGTAGTAGGACGATGGAAAGATGGCAGAATCGGAACTTTCAGAGCGATTATAAAAGGACCGCAAATTTATGGTGGAACTGCTTATACTTCAAAAGGAGCAGTAGCCGCAGGAGGTTACCAAGGTTATAAAGCGCTTCTTGAGCAGATTCTTACATACTTTCAAACAGGAATTTCACCTATCTCCAAAGAAGAGACAATCGAAATATTCACTTTCATGAAAGCATCCAATATGAGTAAAACAGAGAATGGAAGAATTGTTACATTGGAAGAAGCTTATCAAAAAGGTTGGAAAGATGCCCGAAAACTAATCAAAACTTATAAAAAGTAAGAGAATGAAATCTATATATAAAGGGACTGGCATTATAGCAATTTTATTTATAGTCGTTTCTTGTTCTTTCTCGAAAAAGCAAGCTGCGAATAGGATGGAGACAAATGATATACCCCAATTGGAAATAGTAGTACTCGATCCCGGACATTTCCATGCCAGCCTGCTTCAAAAAGAGACATTGACAGATGTCAGTAACACCATCCGGATATATGCCCCTGAAGGAATAGGCGTCAATCAATATCTGGAAAGCATTGACTCTTATAACCAGCGGGCTGAATCTCCTACGACATGGAAAAAACAAGTATATACCGGAGATGATTATCTCCAGAAAATGCTTGCCGATCATAAAGGTAATGTAGTAGTATTAGCTGGAAACAATCAGAAAAAGACGCGCTATATCATGGAGTCTATCAAAGCCGGATATCATGTCCTTGCCGATAAGCCACTGGCTATCAATCCACAGGATTTCAAATTATTGACAGAAGCCTATCAACTCGCCAAAGAAAAGAATCTTCTTTTATACGATCTGATGACGGAACGATATGATATCCTCAATATCATAGAAAAAGAGCTTTTGCATCAGACGGAATTATTCGGAGATTTACAAAAAGGTTCACCGGACAATCCATCTGTCATCATGGAAAGCGTACATCATTTTTTCAAGACTGTTTCCGGCAAACCATTAATTCGCCCGGCATGGTATTATGATGTAGAGCAACAAGGAGAAGGCATTGCAGATGTTACAACACATCTGATCGACCTCATCAACTGGCAATGTTTTCCTGATGAAACGATTCATTATCTATCGGATGTCATTGTGAATACTGCCAAACACTGGCCAACTCCAATTACATTAGCAGAGTTCAGTCAATCGACACAGGTCGATTCTTTTCCCGCTTATCTTAACCGATACATAAAAAACGATGTATTGGAGGTGATGGCAAACGGAAGTCTCAACTATACCGTTAAAGGGATTTGTATAGGAATGAAAGTCACATGGAATTATACTCCACCCACTAACGGAGGAGATACATTTACTTCCATAAAGAAAGGAAGGAAAGCCACTTTAAAAATCGTTCAGGATGAAAAAAATGGATTTGTAAAAGAGCTATATATACAGAAAGAACCGGACATTGACAATCGGACATTTGAAGCTCAATTGCAAAAAACAGTGGAACAGCTTCAAATAACTTATCCGTTCTTATCTGTCAAAAACAAAAAGAATGGAACTTATCTGATTGACATACCACAGGAAAAACGATTAGGACACGAAGAACATTTCAGCAAAGTGGCAAAGGCTTTCCTGCATTATGTACACAATCAGGATATGCCGGAATGGGAAAATGAAAATACACTAGCCAAATATTACATTACTACTACTGCTGTAGAAATGGCAAAGAAAGGAAACAAATAAACAAAACAATAGGTGTTAGAAACAAGATGCAAATATTATGAAAATGAAGCCATGTTTCATGGCTTCATTCCTCATATCATGGGGACCCGATTCGATATCCTGCTCATTCATTCCGATATCGACCGATTGAATACACTTTGGGCAGATATCACCTATGAGCTGGAGCGATTGGATAAAATATTAAATCGTTTTGATCCTCATAGTGAAGTTTCCAAGATTAATAATCATGCTTCTCAAAGCAAGATTCAAATCAGCAAAGAGATGGAATCAATCTTACAGCTTTGCTCATACTATTATGAGACCACTTCACACTTATTCGACATTACATTAAAAGACTTCTCCAGAATACAACTTCATGAACATTCATGCATCTCCTTTATATCTCCTGATATTTCACTTGATTTTGGAGGTTTTGCCAAAGGATATGCTTTGAAGAAAATAAGAAAATTCATTGAACAGGAGAATATTAGTGATGCATTTGCTAATTTTGGAAACAGTTCGATCCTGGGTATGGGACATCATCCTTATGGAGATTGTTGGAAAGTCAGTTTTCTAAACCCATACAATCAGTCTCTTCTAAAAGAATTCGATCTGCAGGATACAACATTATCCACTTCCGGTAATACGTTACAATATACCGGACACATTATGAATCCGCTTACAGGCATATTTAATGAACAACGAAAGGCAAGTTCTATCCTGTCCCCCGACCCGTTGGAAGCCGAAGTTCTTAGTACGGTCTGGATGATTGCCAATGAACAGGAACAAAAAAAGATTTCAGAAAAGTTCAATAATATACAAGCAACCCTATACAATTTATGATATGAAAGAACATAAAGAAAAAGGAGTAGACTTAGGACTCAGACAATTCATCAAAAGCCTGGGATACGTTGCCGGAGGAACCGCATTATTGGCGACCACCCCTTGGCTGACTTCCTGTACTCCGGAGAAACTACAAGAGATCAAGCATGAGAAAGCACGAATCGCTTTGATTGGTACCGGGTCCAGAGGACAATACCACATCCATAACCTCAAAGAAATACCTCATGCACAAATTGTTGCCGTATGTGATAATTATGCACCCAATCTTCAACAAGCATTGGAACTTTGTCCGGATGCAAAGTCATATACGGATTACCGCAAACTACTGGAATCGAAAGACATCGATGGAGTCATCATATCCACACCACTAAACTGGCATGCACCTATTGTATTGGACGCATTAGCTGCCGGCAAACATGTCTTTTGCGAGAAAGCAATGGCACGTACCCTTGACGAGTGCAAGGCTATCTATGACACTTACAACCAGTCAGACAAGGTTCTCTATTTTTGTATGCAGCGAATGTATGACGAGAAGTACATCAAGGGAATGCAGATGATCCATTCCGGTCTCATCGGAGATGTGGTAGGTCTTCGCTGTCACTGGTTCCGTAATGCAGACTGGCGTCGTCCGGTTCCTTCACCAGAGCTGGAACGCAAGATTAACTGGAGATTATACAAAGAGAGCTCCGGAGGATTAATGACGGAATTAGCATGCCATCAGTTGGAAGTTTGTAACTGGGCAGCCAAAAAAATACCGGAATCCATTATGGGAATGGGTGACATTGTATACTGGAAAGACGGACGAGAAGTTTATGATAGCGTCAATGTCACTTACAGATACTCGGATGGAGTTAAGATCGCATACGAATCATTGATTTCCAATAAGTTCAACGGAATGGAAGACCAAATTCTGGGAAGTAAAGGAACCGTGGAAATGGCAAAAGGTATTTATTATCTGGAAGAAGATCATTCAACTTCGGGTATCCGGCAACTGATTGACCAGGTAAAAGACAAGGTCTTTGCCGCTATCCCGACAGCAGGTCCTAGTTGGCGACCAGAAACAAAAATGGAGTATACACCACACTTTATCATTGATGGAGATATCCACGTAAACAGTGGTTTGAGTATGATCGGAGCAGACAAAGACGGTTCGGACATTATCCTGTCTTCTTTCTGCCAGTCATGTATCACCGGAGAGAAAGCACAGAATATAGTTGAAGAAGCATATTGTTCAACGGTTCTTTGTTTACTTGGAAATCAGGCCATGGAAGAACAACGCCACATATTCTTTCCTGACGAATATAAAATACCTTATATGAAATTCTAAACCATGAAAGATATTATCATCACATCCCAAAAGCTGAAACGAGAAAGAAATATCTATCTTCTAAGTTTCATACTTGCGTTTATCGTCAATGTTATTGCAATCATTGTCTATTCCCGACCATGGATCGAAGTAATTTCGCAAATCGGATATGTGATTGTCATCAGCATTTTCATTTATTTCATCCTATGGATTCCCCGGGGAATTCTTAGCGTCCTGATCCGTCTTTTCCGAAGAAAAAAATAAGAAATTTACGTTTTTTGAGGGAGAATTGACGGAAATACTCATTCATATATCCTAATAACAACCTAATTTTGAAGAAAAATAGATACTATGACAACAAGAAGAGATTTCATCAAAAAAACAGTAGCAGGTACAGCTGCACTTTCTTTAGGAAGCATACTTCCAGGGTTTGGTTCCAGCCGATATCAAGATATTCTGGGGGCTAATGAGAAAATACGTATCGGAGTTATTGGCGTAAATTCCAGAGGCAGTGCTCTCGCGCAAGGATTTGCCAAACAACCCGATTGTGAAGTAACTTACATTTGCGATGTAGACTCAAGAGCACTTGAAAAATGCCAGGCTGCGATTCACAAACTGACCGGACGGACTCCAAAAGGAGAAAAAGACATACGCAAAATGTTAGAATCCAATGAGTTTGAGGCAGTAGTAATCGCCACTCCGGACCATTGGCATGCTAAGGCAGCCATTATGGCTATGCAAGCCGGCAAACACGTTTATCTGGAAAAACCAACCAGCCACAATCCGGCAGAAAATGAAATGTTGGTTAGAGCCACTTTAAAATACAATCGAATCGTTCAGGTTGGCAATCAACGCAGATCATTCCCGAATGCAATCAAAGCGATGGAGGAAATCAAGTCCGGCACCATCGGAAAAGTGAGATATGCCAAATCATGGTATGTCAACAACCGTCCTTCTATCGGAACAGGTAAAGTCATTCCCGTACCGGATTATCTGGACTGGGATTTGTGGCAAGGCCCTGCCCCTCGTGTACCCGATTTCAAGGATAACTTCATTCATTACAACTGGCACTGGTTCTGGAACTGGGGAACTGGAGAAGCTTTAAATAACGGTACTCACTTTGTCGACATGCTTCGCTGGGGACTAGGTGTGGATTATCCAACCAAAGTAGATTCGATCGGAGGACGTTATCGTTTTCAGGATGATTGGCAGACGCCGGATACACAGCTTATCACTTTCCAGTTTGGCGACGAAGCATCTTTCTCCTGGGAAGGACGTAGTTGCAATACGATGCCGGTAGACGGATATGGAGTTGGTACTGCATTCTATGGAGATACGGGCACTCTTTTTATTGGTGGCGGTAACGAATATAAGATAGCAGATATCAAAGGCAAAACGATCAAGGAGGTAAAGAGTGATTTGAAGTTTGAAACCGGAAATCTCCTAAATCCTTCAGAAAAGCTGGACTCTTTCCACTTCCGGAACTGGTTTGATGCTATCCGCAAAGGTACTAAGTTAAACTCCGGAATTGTAGATGCCTGCATCAGTACCCAGTTAGTACAATTAGGTAATATCGCTCAGCGCGTCGGCCATTCATTACAAATCGATCCGGGAAGCGGCCGTATTCTCAACGATTTGGAAGCTAATAAGCTTTGGGGAAGAGAGTATGAAAAAGGCTGGGAAATACGAGTTTAAGTCAGTTTATCCCTCTCACTTTTAATAAGTTATTTAGAGATATGGTGTTCAAATACCATATCTCTTTCTGTTATACAAGTAGCCTCCCTGCAGTCGCTACAGCCTCATTCAAAGGAACCACCCCACAAAAAGAGCAAAGAAACTCCCCAACTGTTCTTTAAAAGTGCGAAGAGCCAATTCTATATGCTTCTCAACGGTACGAATAGAAATACCGAGTTTATCAGCAATCTCTTGGTTAGTCAGGGATTTGAAACGGCTAAGACAAAACACACTCCTACGTTTAGGCGGCATCGTATCAATCACACTTTGTACTGCTTCACGCAATTCACGATAGTCCGTAGTTGGCTCATCCATACTTGAAGATTGCTCCAATGTCATCATGTCTTCCGTTAACACAACATGGGTATTGTATTTGGCCCGAAGATAATTGAAAACCTCCCGTTTGGAAAGTACATAAATATAGTTCTTGATTGACATCGTTTCATCCAAAGCTTCACGATGTATCCAGATCTTCATAAATACATTCTGGATAATATCTTCTGCTGCCCCTGCATCCTTCAGCATACCTCTGGCAAAAGCAAAAAAGGTGGGATAATAACGATGAAACAGGGTCTCATAGCTCCCTATATCCCCTTCTCTCAACTGCCGTAACAACAGTTGTTCTTCAGTAATAGAAGATAAATCAGTTTTATTCATCGTTTATTTCGAAAAAGATTTCTAGGCAACAAAGCTATAAATAATATAGAAGATATACCAAACCCTATTTAAAATCACATCATATTGTAATATGTAAGGGAGGAGTAAACAGGAAATAGTATGCTTCTGATGACAAAACTATGAAATTAATATGAAAAATTCAAGTCTTATTGAAAATAGTGATGATTAAAAAAAAAAGTTCAAATCCGATTACGTACCCCCTCCAAGTGATGTGTTCTTCATTATAGAAACGAGTTATAAATAGCGCGCTATTAACCATTGAATCAAATTATTTAAAAAACATGAGAAATTTTCTACTTTTATTCTTGCTACTCATGCCTGTGATTGGCAGTTGCACCGATGACTATGATGACTCGGCTGCCTGGAAGGACATTGATGGAATCTACAAAGATCTCGATCAACTGAAAGAGAAGCTAAACAGTTTGCAACTACAAGCGAATGCGTTGAGCCAAATTGTGAAAGGAGGAGCAATCACCTCTGTCACAGAAGCTGCTAATGGCGGTTATGTCATTTCTTATAAAGGAAGTGACAATGTAGAGCATAGCTTCACCATCGCTACCACCGATCAAATGGTTTCCAGTCCGATTATCGGAATACAAGAAGAAGCCGGAACTTATTACTGGACTACTACCACCAAAGGACAAACAACTTTCCTGTTGGATACCAACAAACAAAAAATCCCAGTATCGGGTAGCGCTCCTCAAATACGAGTGGATGAGAATGGATATTGGGTTATCAATGGCCAGCAGATTCTCGACAGTAACCAAAAGCCGATTAAGGCCGAAGGTAAAACGGCTTCACTGATTACTAAAGTGGAAATGAACGATAACGGAACTGCTTCAATAACACTAGGCAACGGAGAAATTCTATCGGTCAGTACCTTTACGCTATTTAATGTAGAATTTAAGAATGCAGATCAACCTGCCATTTCTCCTATTATTATAGAGGAAGGAACGAAAAGCCTTACCTTAAATTATAATATTATCGGGAAAAAGGCAGCACAAACACTGGTGCTCATCACACGTAGCGACGATGGAGTAGAAGTCAAGTTGAATAGCAGCAATAAAACACTGGCTGTTACCTTTACCGATGATTTTGAAGAGGGAGTAACCATGATTATGCTCTATGATACTGAAGATAATGTATTAATCAAGCCGGTACGCTTTACTCTACCAATCGTCGAAAACGGAGGCATTGCTACTGCAACAGACTTTAAAGCATTTATAGATGCGGTCACGAATGGAGGTAGTTTACGTAAATTCAAAGACACAGAAGGAAACGTAATCCTACTGAATGATATCGATATGAAAGATATTACACTGACGAGCGGTGCAGGAAGTAAAGTTACAAGTAATACTACCAGTGCTAATACAAAAGTAGTTTATACAATCGGCGAGCAAACCTTCAACGGGGTATTTGACGGTAAAGGACATTCAATTAACAACCTAACTTGTACGTATAATCTTGAAGACGGCAATATCGCCCACGGATTATTTAATTCACTCGGCAGTTCGGGAATTATCAGAAATTTAGTGGTTTCCGGTAATGCCACCATTACGGGTAAAGCTCCGCAAGGGGCAGCTATTGGCGGATTGGTAGGCTATTGTGAAGGAAGCATACTGGCATGCACCAATAAAATAGACTTATCCTTTGAAGGAACAAACGCCGCTAATATCGGTGTTCGAATGGGAGGTTTGGCTGGCGTACTGTATGGAAATAAAATAGGCGACACTACACAAACAAATGGCTGTATAAATGAAGGCAACCTGACTTGCGGCAATATTGTCAACACGGCCTCCGGGGCCTATTCCGCTTTCAACCAGGGAGGAATTGCGGGATATATAGAAATTGATGAAGCCTATATCGGATATGCAATCAACAAAGGAAATATCAGTGCACCTTCCGGACGTGGCGGAGGAATCGTAGGAACTTTACAGGAAGGAACGATTGAAAACAGCACTAACGAAGGACTTATTCAGGATGACGTGAACGATGTATTTGCCTCAAACTCCAAACGATATAATGTGAAACGTATCGGAGGACTTGCAGGGGGAATCAACACAGATAAATACCTCAAGAATTGTATTAACAACGGAAACGTCTACTCTCAAAATGGAAGTCGTGCAGGCGGATTCGTCGGACACAACGCCGGATTTGTGCAATCATGTACAAACAACGGAATCATTCTGTCGGATGCAACCGCAGACGGAGCCAACAAACATGGAGCCGGATGGGCTTGTGGCTATAGCGGTACAAAAACTGGCACAGACTATATCACAGACTGCCACATCGGAGGCAAAATCGGAGATTACAGTGTTTACAAGAACAATCCGGAAGATGCTCCGGTTGCCACTTACAGCAATGCCGTCCGCCACGGAGCTTTCTCCAAAGAAGCTAATAACTTCTCTAATCAGGATGAAGCATACTATGACTGGCAGGTGACCGAAGACCGCGAATTGGCATCGGGTATCGTATACAAACACTATTCTTTCACCAATTTCAATCAGAATATCTATGCTATCGAAATTGATATGAACAATCCGAAAGTGACGTTCGAAACAGCCATGGCAGATGAGATCTGCCCGAATCCTAATGGTAACAACAACTCTAATAATGGTAAAATTCTTCGCGAAACATTGTCGGAGACTTGTGTCAGACGAAGAGGAGAAGGAAGAAATATCGTCGTAGGTATCAATACCGGCTTCTTCAATTCTCACGACGGCTTCCCCAGAGGAATGCATATTGAAGAAGGAGAACCTGTATTCGTCAATAATCCGTATGTGCGTTCCACTTTGACCAATCATGTCTGGGGATTCACCTTCTTTGACAACCGTTCCATCAGTTTCGAAAAGAGAGACTTTACAGGTAAATTGAAAGTCGGAACCAAAGAATATGAATATTATTCAGTCAATGACACCATTGTCCGCTTGAGTGGCAAGCCATCATACGATGCAAATTTATACACTTTCAGATATGTGAAAGAGCCTCATCCGGGGTTGACCAACCCAATAGGAACCAAAGCTTTGTTTATCATAGGCAAAAATAACCAACCATTGAAGGTTAATTCCGGTGATTTTGAAGCTACAATTACCCAAATCATTGACGGGCGAAGCACTACTGTAGAAGCTCCATACGTAATAGATAAAAATGAATGGGTATTGCAAGTGACAGGTGACAAAGCCAATAAGCTGGCTCAAAGTCTGAAAACAGGAGATAAAGTACAAATTAGTGCCGAACTTAAAATAGGCAGTTCTACCGATCCGATTAAAGTACATAATTCCAGCATGTATCGCTACGTGTACAATGGTATATACTCCGCTCCTCCCAAGAAAGAAGATGCAGAGACAATCAACCCGACTACTAATCTTGGAATGACACAAGATAAATCGAAGGTAATTATATTCTGTGTAGACGGAAGAACAGATAACGACAGAGGACTTGATTTTTATGAAGCTTATCGTGTCTGCAAAAAGTTGGGGTTATATGATGTAATCCGTTTCGATGGAGGAGGTTCTACGGTAATGTGGACTTATGAAAATGGTATCGGAAAAGTAATCAATCATGTGTCGGATGCGAATGGTGAAAGAAGCTGCATGAACTATCTGCATGTCAGAGTACTTGAATAATGAATCAAACGAATGTTAATCACTGAATATATGAAAAAGTTTATAAGTATATCATTATTTATATCTGCCTGCTTTCTAGGAAGTTGTAGTTCTTACGACGACGAACGAATTTGGCAGGACCTCAACGAAATAGAAAAAACGATTGGAGATTATGAAGCTCAAACCGAAACATTGACTGCACAAATGGCCTCACTGTCCAAAGTGCTCGGAAGTTCGTTTATCACTTTAATCAGTCAGGATGCTGATGGTAACTACATAATATCTTACAGCGACGGTGGTGGGGAAACCCACACCGTTACCATCGCCACCCAAGGAGATGTTATCAAATTCCCAATCATCACAGCAAAGCAAGATAGTGACGGTAAATTCTACTGGGCACAGACTACTGATAAGGGGAAGACTTACACATTCATCCTTGACGGTGACGGAAAGAAATTCCCGATTGGCGGAACGATGCCTGACGTTAAAATAAACGAGAATGGTTACTGGAGTGTGAACGGTAGTAGTACCGGTGTATTGGCTAATGATTTAAGTAATATGTTATTCAAATCAGCCTATATCGATGATAAAACAGGAGAAGCCGTATTTATTCTGGCAGACGGCCAGGAATTGCGGATGAGTTTGCAGGAAGCACTCGGCATCCGCTTCAACAGTCCGGCATACAACGCAGTAACAGACTATACCACTCCCGTAAGTATCCCATACGAAATATATGGTACACAGTCGGAAAATGCATATGTAGACTTGTTTACTGCCTACAATATGGAAGTCAAAATAGACAAGATCTCTTCCACCCTTATCGCCACCATGAAAGAAGGGGCAACTGAAGGGAATATCCTGTTACTGGCAAGTGCTGGTAATAATACCGTATTGAAACCGATATACTTCACATATGGTACCGCTATTCTGGACGAACCAATATACCAAGGTCATGTAGGACCTATCCAACTTAAAGGTACACAAATGAATATTGAGATGCAAATATCTGCGAACATATCCTATCAAGTCAATACAGAAAATGAGTGGATCACCTACAACGGGACCCGCGCACTGGTTACAACCACACACGCTTTCACCATTCTGGCCAATGAAACAGGTGACGAACGTACCGGAAAAATAACATTCTCCAACTCGCTGTATAATATTTCTTCAAGCATTGATGTGATACAGGAAGCAAAAGAAGTGGAAGCTAAGGGAGGAATCAGTACGGCCACTGATTTGGTTAACTTTGCGAAAGCCGTTAATAATGGAACAAGTACTTCCCGTTGGCAGAATGATGCCGGAGAAGTAGTTTTGCTGAATGACATTGATATGTCATCCGTGACCAGCTGGACACCGATAGGCGACATAGATGCTTCCAACTATACAACTGCCGAACCTTACGTTTCCGTACATCCGTTTACCGGAACCTTCAACGGACAAGGTTACGCCATCAAGAATCTGAATTGCAGTGCAGATATAACGAACGGAGGGCTGGCATATGGCCTGTTCGGTTCAATAGAAAACGCAACGGTCAAGAATTTGGCTTTAGGAGATGCTGGTACCACTACTATTTGGATCATGAGCGGAACAGCACCTAAATATACTGTTATCGCTCCTCTTGTTTGCTTCGCCAAAAATTCAGTAATAGAGGGCTGTACTAACTATTATAATATCGACTTCACAGCCGATAATAAATCTGGAGAATTTAACGCACTTTCCGGTCTGGTAGGTGCTATTATAAATACGACGATTGGAGGAGAATCCAAAGCACAAGGTTGTGCCAACAGAGGATTTGTCCGCACAGGACGCATCAGTAATACAGGCAATGGAGGTACGGGCATGCAGACTGCCGGAATCTGCGCCTTCATGGCTAAAGCAGAAGGTGGCAAACTGAATTACTGTACTAACTATGGTGATATTAGTTGTCCGAGTGGAAGAACAGGCGGAATTGTAGCAACACTGATGTATGGCAACATTTACAACTGCGACAATAGAGGAACCATCGAAGATGATAAGGTAGGACAATTCGAAGGTAAAGAAGCGAGCATAACCTACAATTACAAACGTATGGGTGGAATTGTGGGAGGTACGGATGACCTGAAAACGAAACCAGAATGTACAGTAGAGTCCTGCACAAATTATGGAAATGTCATGACTCACCTAAGTGTCCGCACCGGAGGTATCATCGGTCACTCCAACATACAGATTATCGGCTGTGTAAACAAAGGGGCTGTTCTGGGAGATGTATTTACCGAAGGAAATGGAACCAACAGACATGGTCCGGGGTGGTTATGTGGTTATTCGGGTGCTTCTACTGCAACCTGGACTAATTGCAAAGCTTGTGTATGCGGAGGTTATGTCGGTGATTACAGCAAGTATAAGGACGATCCCACTTCTGCACCGGATGCCACCAACGAGAATGCATTCTGCCATGCAAACCAGAATTTCGATCCCAGTATTAATTTCTAAAAAACACAAGATATGAAAAGAATATATTTTTTCTGTTCGTTGCTTCTTTCCCTCCTGCTAACCAGTTGTGGGGATTATGACGACTCCGCGATTCAGAATAAGCTCAATGATTTCAAAGAGCGAATAACTGCTCTTCAAACAAAAGCGAATAAACTCAACGAAGATATTTCAAAGCTGAGCTATCTGACGGAAGGAAATGTTATCACCTCCGTTACTCGGAACTCGGATGGACAATATGTCATTACCTACAAAGATAGCAATAATGAAGAAAAAGCAGTCGTCGTAGCAACCCAGGAAGATGTAATAGAAGCTCCGATACTAGGTGTACGCCTCAGCGATGATGACCAATTGTATTATTGGACTACAACCATTGACAATGAAACAAACTGGCTCACTGATGATGCCGGGAAAAAAGTCCCAGTCTGCGGCTATACCCCCGAAATGGGGGTAAACGCCGACGGTTACTGGACAGTCAACGGTGAAGTCCTTAAAGATAGCAAAGGCACTCCTATTACAGCTACTACCGACGCGACTGCCATTTTTAAGAATATATCCAAAACTGACGATGGATATCTCAATATCACATTGGGTAACGGAGAAACCCTTACATTGGAAGTATTCAATTCACTGAATCTCAATTTGAAAGCTGAAGCGGTTACCAAGGTGACTGACCTCGCCAGTCCTCTGAAAATTGAATATGAAGTGACGGGAACATCAGCAGGAGACGCGATAATTACTATTGCTCAGGCAGTAAACGTTAAAGCAACACTCGACAAAGAGACTCATACTCTTACAGTGACATTCGAGAATAATTTTGACGAAGGTCATGTCATCATCACAGCCTACGATCTTCAACATCTTGTGCTTCGCCCTCTTTTATTCAAAAAGAATTAATCCTTAAAATGATATGAATATGAAAAAAAGAATTTTATTCGCCGGACTTCTGCTCTTGCTGACTCTAAGCACTTTTGCAGCCACTCCTGTCACTTCGGGCAAGACAAATGCGCAAAAGATAGTAGAAGCCATCCACAACCCGAAAACAGACTATGTAGTAGTAGTGTCTCACCGGGGAGACTGGAGAGATTACCCGGAAAACTCGATCCCCGCCATTGAATCAATTATCCGAATGGGAGTTGATGTTATGGAACTGGATCTGAAGCTAACAGCCGACAGTGTACTTGTCCTCTGCCACGACGGTACCATTGACCGGACTACTACAGGAAAAGGCAGAGTCAGCGACGTAACTTACGATTATATCAAAAACTGTTTCCTGAAAACTGGACATAACTGCCCTACCAAATACAAGATGCCGACTTTAAAAGAAGCATTGGCTGTTTGCAAAGACCGTATAGTGGTTAATATAGACCAAGGGTATCAATATTATGATTTAGTGATGGCTATTACAGAAGAACTGGGAGTCACAGAACAAATCCTGATTAAAGGCAAAAAACCGGTAGATTTTGTAGATGCACAGGCAAAGAAGTATAAGCACGCTATGATGTACATGCCCATTATTGATATTAACAAACCAAGCGGACAGGAATTATTCCGCCAATATATGGACAAAAAAATCGTCCCTTTGGCTTATGAAGTATGCTGGCAACAAGAAACTCCGGAAGTAAGAAAATGTATGAAGGATATCCTTGCCCAAGGTTCCAAAATCTGGGTAAACACCCTTTGGGCCTCGCTCTGCGGAGGTGAAGAAGCTGGTATATACGATGACTACGCTTTTGAACACGGGGCAGAAGTTTACCAAAAGGTGCTAGATTTCGGTACATCCATCATACAAACCGACCGACCAGAGTTATTAATCAGCTACCTGAAGAAAATCGGACGCCACGATTAGCCTCTCGAAGTTATTACTCTATTTATCAGATAAAGAAACATGAGAAATTTTATATTGCTCCTTCTGACTTCACTATATTAAATAAAAACAAGTGCTTATGAATATGAGATCAGATTAAGAATACGAATCTATCCCCAATAGAATATCTTATTCGGAAATAATCAACATAATATACTCACAGATAAAGAAAAAAAATGCATTTTTGTACTTTAAACAAATACGCTATGAAGATAACTAACGACATATTAAAAGATTATTTCTACGATAAGTGTTCTCACGAGGAAGAAATAGAAATCCAAAAGTGGTTGACAGAAAATGACAATAACCTGATGGACCAGAGTTTCCGTGAGATTATCTCTGAAATTCAAATAGAGGACCGTGAGTTATCTCAAAAAGCCTTTCAGAAATTTCAAAAAGCTATTCAACCCAAACAGGTTCGTACACTACACCCAAGGCTTCAGCACTCAATCCGCTGGATGCAGCGTGTAGCAGCCGTCCTTTTTATACCACTTTTGTTTTTAGCCGGATATTTACTTCTTGACAAGAAGGCAAATACACACTGGAATGATATCACCGTACCACACGGTATGCATCAGACACTCACTCTTTCGGATGGAACGAAGCTCCACGTCAATTCAGGCACGCGGGTTATTTATCCTTCCGACTTCACAGAAGATAAAAGAGAAATCTTTGTCAGTGGAGAGCTCTTTGCCGATGTGGCAAAGGACCCGGACAAGCCTTTTATCATTTCTGCCGGTGACGTCCATGTGCAGGTACTGGGTACAAAGTTCAATCTCCGTGCCTACGAGAATATTGAGACGGTAGAAGTCGCACTCGTAGAAGGTTCGGTACTGTTCAAAACTCCGACTCATCCTAATGAGATTCTGAAAAAAGGAGAAATGATCCAGTACAACCGTGCCTCACAGAAAATTGTTCGTGAAACATTCCTTGCCAATCTGTACAAGTGTCCGTCAAAAAGCGAAGGATTCTATTTCAGTAATCTTCCCCTTAGTGATATTGTGAAGGAACTGGAATATTATTTCGATACCAGAATCATCATATTAGATCAAAAGTTAAGCGACAACACGTACATTGCTTATTTCACTAACGGGGAAACTCTTGACGAGATTTTATCCAATCTCAATACAGACGGACAAATGTCCATAACCCGGAGTCAGGAAGTAATCATGATTACTTCTGCAACTCCATAAATTTAGCAGTAGTATAACCTGATATGAAGCAAACTAATATTTATAAAATATATATATCGACAATCTGGTTTGCTTGTGTGATGATATTTTTCTCTCAACCTATTCTAGCACAAGACATAACCTTACAATTAAAGAATGTTACTGTAAAAGAAGCGATAGAAGCTTTACATAAGACCAAGAATTATTCAGTTGTAATCAAATCTTCCGAGATCAACATGAGTAAAAAGGTGTCAATCAATGCCAATAATGCGCCTATCAAGGTCGTTTTGGATCAGATATTCGTGGGACAGAATGTTAGCTATACCATCAACGGACATAGCATCATCATCAGTAAAAAGTCCGATGCCAGCCAGCAAAAGTCCGATGAGAAAAAGAAGCAGACAATCACCGGGGTTGTCTATGACGAAGAAGGAAATCCCGTTATCGGTGCTTCGGTGATGAACAAAGAAACCGCACAGGGAGCAATTACCGACTTGGATGGAAAGTTCTCTCTGGAGACTTCCATTCCTTCGACTATTGATATTTCGTATGTAGGCTATGAGGTAGCGACAGTTCATATAAAAGACGGTCAGCCTAAGACAATCCGTCTGGTACCTTCCAGTCTGATGATTGACGAAGTAGTTGTAGTGGGCTATGGTAGCCAACGCAGAAGTAATCTGACAGGTGCTGTATCCACCATTTCAAGCAAAGAACTGAACAACCGCCCGGTAGTATCTGCCGCCAATGCATTACAAGGAGCCGATCCGTCTGTAAATCTGACTTTCGGCACCGGTTCTCCCGAGTCCGGCTATTCATTAAACATTCGCGGAGGGATCTCTGTCAATGGCGGTACGCCATTAGTACTTTGCGACGGTGTAGAAGTTCCGCTGAACCAAGTCAATGCAAATGACATCGAGTCGATTTCCGTATTGAAAGATGCATCTTCATGTGCCATTTATGGAGCAAAGGCCTCTGCAGGTGTGGTACTTATCACCACCAAATCGGGAAGTGCTGCAACAAAAGGAAAAGCCAAAATCAGCTACAACGGTCGATTTGGATGGACACAGAACACGACTTCCACTGATTTTATCCGTACCGGATACGATTATGTCACTTTCGCCAACAAGTTCTACCATGCATACAATGGCGTGAATATGTACTTGTACGAAGATGAAGAGCTCCAGAAACTCTATGACCGCCGGAATGATATGACTGAGAATCCGGAACGTCCATGGGTGGAAATCGGAGAAGACGGGAAATATTATTATTATGGAAATACGGACTGGTATGGATACTTCTACAATCGTACCCGCCCACAGATGGAACACAATGTCTCTATCACCGGAGGTGGCGAAAAGGTGAATTACTATATCAGTGGACGTTACTACCAGCAATATGGTATGTTCAACATCGACAAAGACCTTTATAAGGATTATTCGTTCCGTGCCAAAATGGATGCTCAACTAAACAAATGGATCAAATGGTCGACAAATATCGGACTGGATAATAACAATTACAATTATAACGGTACTTCCAACTACGCAATGACTATTGCCCGCCTAGAATCAAATATCAGTCCCTCATTCGTCCCCTTCAATCCGGATGGAACGATTGTGCAATATACCAACCAACTTTATGCCAACTCTCCCTTGGGAGCCGGTGACGGCGGATACCTAACGTCACGAAGAGGTCATAACAGCAAATCCAGAACACTCTTGTCCGTTGTCAATCAGATTGACATTACGTTACTACAGGGACTGACTCTGACCGCCAACTACAGTTACCAACAAAGAAAGCAATTGTACCGTTATCGCAACAATTCATTTGAGTATTCACGCAGTCAGGGAGTGACACAAACTTTCACTTCCGGAAGTATCTTTAATAATTATGAGGAAGACGAATCTTTCCCTGTTACTCACATGTTGAACTATTATGCAACATTTGAACATTCATGGGCAAAGAAACACAATCTTAAAATAGTGGCAGGTAGCCAGTATGAGACTTACCGCAATGTCAACAAAAACACTTCTATGACTAACCTGTCCAATGATAACCTTGACTCCTTCTCGGCAGTAACTCCTGAAAGTGTACTCACCGTATCACAAGATATCAGCGCCTATAAAACGCTTGGTTTCTTCGGCCGTATCAATTATGATTACATGGGTAAATACCTGCTCGAAGTATCCTGTCGTGCCGATGGTTCTTCCCGGTTCGCAGAAGGAGACAGATGGGGAGTTTTCCCTTCAGTATCTGCCGGATGGAGAATCTCCGAAGAGAACTTTTTCAAACCGGTAAGCAACTGGTGGAGCAGCCTGAAGTTACGCGCATCCGTCGGTAGTCTGGGGAACCAGCAGGTAGATTATTACGCTTATCTGCAGACAATCACTTCGGACAATCAGTTCAGCTATACTTTCGACGGAGAAGGCAAAGCATATTACGCAAAGATTTCCAACCCGATTTCTTCCGGACTGACTTGGGAAACCGTTACAACCTACAATGTCGGATTGGATATGTCATTCCTTAGAAACCGTTTAAGTATGAGTGCCGACTATTACGTTCGTAAAACAACAGATATGCTAACTACTTCATTGACGTTACCGGATGTATACGGTGCTTCCACCCCAAAAGCCAACTGTGCCGACTTACGGACAAACGGATGGGAATTATCCGTTTCATGGAACGACTCGTTCAAAGTGGCCAACAAACCTTTCAGGTATGGAATACAAGCTACATTGGGAGATTACCAACGGACAATCACCAAATACAATAATCCGGACAAACTGATCTCCGACCATTATGTAGGCAAGAAGATGGGAGAAATCTGGGGATACCATGTAGACGGATTGTTCAAAACAGATAAGGAAGCAGCAGAATATCAGGCAAAGATCAATGACAAAGCCGTGAACGGACGTGTTTATAGCAGTAAGGTCGACGGTTATCTGCGTGCCGGTGACGTACGCTTTGCCGACTTAAACGGTGACAATGTGATTGGGGCCGGAGCTGGAACAGTAGACGATCCTGGTGATAAACAAATCATTGGAAACACAACTCCCAGATACAGTTATTCTTTCCGTCTGGATGCGAGCTGGAACGGTTTCGACGTATCCGCTTTCTTCCAGGGAATTGGTAAAAGAGATTGGTACCCATCTTATAGTACCACCTCACAGGGAGCAAATTCATTCTGGGGACCATATTCTTTCCCTTCTACCTCATTTGTAGAAAAATCATTTCCGGAAGACTGCTGGACAGAAGACAACAGAAATGCTTTCTTCCCACGTATCAGAGGTTATCAATCCTATTCAGGCGGTTCACTCGGCACCGTAAACGACCGATATATACAGAATATCGCTTATCTGCGTTTCAAGAATCTCTCTATTGGATATACACTGCCTATCAGTAAACGTATTTTTGAAAAGGTTCGTGTTTACGTATCGGGAGAAAATCTATACTATTGGTCGCCTCTGAAGAAGCATAACAAAACTATCGACCCGGAATTGGCAATCTCCAGTAGCACTTACTCATCCAACACGGGTTCGGGATATGCTTACCCGCGTGTTTACACTGTTGGAGTAGATATAACTTTTTAATTAATGACTAATCAGATATAGTATGAAAGCTATCAACAAAATAATAATTCTGGGAATGGCCGTAGCCCTATTCAATAGCTGTGACCTGACACTCCTACCGGAAAATGCAGTGACACCAGAGAATTACTTTCAAAACAAATCCGATCTGGAATTATGGACCAATCAATTTTATACCTTGCTGGACGAGCCAGATGCTTCAGCCGGTACAAATGCAGATGATATGATCGACAAAGGCATGGGACAGGTAATTGAAGGAACCCGTTCGGCTGCCAGCGAAACCGGATGGTCATGGACCAAACTCCGCCACATTAATTACTTCCTGCAACATTCTTCCAACTGTGATGATGAAACCGCCCGCAATCAATATAATGGAGTGGCCCAATTCTTCAGAGCTTATTTCTATTTCGTAAAGGTACGCCGTTATGGAGATGTACCCTGGTACGATCAAGTGCTGGGTTCGGAAGATCAGGAATTATTAGTCAAAGCCAGGGATTCCCGCGAGTTTGTGATGGATCAAGTACTCAAAGATTTCCAAGATGCCGCTACCAGTTTGCCGACCAAAAGCACAGAAACTCGGAACACAAGAGTCACTAAATGGGCGGCATTGGCATTTGCCAGTCAAGCTGCACTTTATGAAGGGACTTATCGGAAATACCATGGACTGGATAATTATGAGAAATACCTGGAAATTGCAGCAAGCACTGCCCGGCAGTTTATTGACGAAAGCGGCTTCAGCCTGTATAAAGAAGGAACGGAACCTTACAGAGATATGTTCTGTGCCGACAACGCCAAAACCACAGAAGTCGTACTGGCAAGAGCTTATAACTTCGAAGGTTTGCAATTATCACACTCCGTACAATTCAGCATCGCTAACCTGCAAATGGGATTTACCCGCCGGTTTATGAATCACTACCTGATGGCGGACGGAACACGTTTCACTGATAAACAAGGATATGAAACAATGTTTTACACAGACGAGGTGAAAAACCGCGATCCACGCCTGCAACAAACCGTACTTTGTCCGAACTATATCCAAAAAGGAGAAACAACCGTGACCGCCAATGACTTAACTGCTTATTGCGGCTACAGACCTATCAAATTTGTAGGTACCAAAGATCATGACGGAGCCGCTAAAAGTACCTCCGATTGGCCTTTGATGCGAGCAGCGGAAGTCTACCTGAATTATGCCGAAGCCAAAGCCGAACTGGGAACACTCAAACAAGAAGACCTGGATATCTCTATCAATAAAATTCGAGAACGGGCTAAAATGCCGGATCTGAATCTTACGGATGCCAACAGTAACCCTGATCCTTATCTGGCAGCTTGCTATCCAAATGTTGAGCAAGAAGCGAATAAGGGCGTCATTCTCGAAATCCGTCGCGAACGTACAATTGAACTAGTAATGGAAGGGTTGAGACAATGGGATTTATTCCGTTGGAAAGAAGGTAAACAAATGTTCAATCATTACGTACCTTACTACGGTATTTATGTTCCCGGAGTAGGAGCATACGATATGGATGGTGACGGGAAGCCTGATCTGGAAATCTACGAAACCACAGCGACCTCCCAATGTGATAATAAAAAGAAACTGGATAAGGATATCTATCTCTCCAACGGAACATCCGGTTATATTATCGGATTCCCCAAAGTTACTTATGGCAAAGACTGGAAAGAGGAAAGAGACTACTTATGGCCTATCCCTGCTGACCAGCGCGTACTTACGCAAGGCATTCTAACTCAAAATCCGGGTTGGGAAGATGGATTAAGCTACTAACTAACTCTTTATTTATTTCTTCATCAGAAGGTGTATCGGAAGATAATCGATACACCTTCCCATTACTATCGCCTTTCACTAGGCTATCAAATCCTACCATCATGTTAAAACAACTTATCAAATTTTATCACATCAGCACTCCTGCGACTCCTCTTAAAGAAGACAAGAAAAAACTTAAAAGATTGCAGTGGGCTACCTTTCTTTCCGCCACTGCCGGATATGGTATTTATTATGTCTGTCGGCTAAGCCTGAATGTAGTAAAGAAACCGATTGTTGAAGAAGGAATCTTTTCAGAAACAGAGCTCGGTATTATCGGAGCAGTGTTATTTTTCACCTATGCTATCGGAAAATTCACTAACGGATTTCTGGCAGACCGCAGCAATATCAGGCGTTTCATGTCCACCGGACTGCTAATTACAGCCCTGGCAAACTTATGCCTAGGATTCACCCACTCTTTCATTCTATTCGCCATATTATGGGGAATCAGCGGATGGTTTCAGTCAATGGGGGCTGCTTCTTGCGTAGTCGGATTATCCCGTTGGTTTGAAAATAAGAAACGGGGATCGTTCTATGGCTTCTGGTCGGCAAGCCACAACATCGGGGAAGCAATGACTTTCATTATTGTCGCCTCCATTGTCAGTGCTTTAGGATGGAGATACGGTTTCATTGGAGCCGGCAGTATCGGAATAATCGGGGCATTAATCGTCTGGAGATTCTTTCATGATTCTCCGGAAAGTGAAGGGCTGCCTGCCGTCAATCATCCACAAATGCAAAGTGAAACAGGTGATGCTGCCGATTTCAACAAGGCACAACGGCAAGCTCTAATGATGCCCGCAATTTGGATACTTGCCATTTCGAGTGCATTGATGTACGTCAGCCGCTATGCCGTAAACAGCTGGGGAGTCTTCTATCTGGAAGCCCAGAAAGGATATTCTACACTGGACGCCAGTTTTATCATTTCTATCGGTTCGGTTTGTGGAATTATCGGTACAATGTTTTCCGGTGTCATCTCCGACAAGTTTTTCAGTGGGCGCAGAAATGCTCCTGCACTCATCTTCGGTCTGATGAATGTAATGGCACTTTGTCTGTTTCTATTAGTTCCGGGTGTCCACTTTTGGGTAGACGCGTTATCCATGGTACTGTTCGGTACTGCGATCGGAGTACTCCTCTGTTTCTTGGGCGGATTGATGGCAGTTGACATTGCTCCCCGGAACGCTTCAGGTGCAGCATTAGGAATCGTAGGTATTGCCAGTTACATCGGGGCAGGTATACAGGATATTATGAGCGGTATTCTCATAGGAGGGCATAAAAGCATTGTCGATGGCAAAGAAATCTATGACTTTTCTTATATCAATATTTTTTGGATCGGAGCCGCATTACTCTCCGTCTTTTTTGCTTTATTGGTATGGAATGTGAAATCAAAGGATTAACAGAACTGTCAGTATCATAAAAAACGTGAGTTCTTTTCGTCCTCATATGAATTTATTTCGTATTTTTGCGTGGACATCCCCTTTTTTGATGTTCAGGAAGATAATTTGTTGTTAAAGCAAAGCGAAGATTGATATATGAGTGACGAAATCAACGAGATAACGGAAGGACATTCAGACTACAAACCGGCGGACACGCGGGACGAAAACGTAAAGCATCAGTTAACAGGCATGTACCAGAATTGGTTTCTGGACTATGCTTCATACGTTATACTGGAACGTGCCGTGCCTCATATCAATGACGGTTTAAAGCCTGTGCAACGACGTATTTTACATTCAATGAAACGTCTGGACGACGGACGGTATAATAAAGTGGCTAACATTGTGGGACACACCATGCAGTTCCACCCTCACGGTGATGCTTCTATCGGAGATGCCCTGGTACAGTTAGGACAGAAAGACCTGTTGATCGATTGTCAGGGTAACTGGGGTAATATCCTCACCGGAGACGGTGCAGCTGCTCCCCGTTATATCGAAGCACGCTTGTCCAAGTTTGCGCTGGATGTTGTCTTCAATCCCAAAACTACCGAATGGAAACTTTCTTATGACGGACGAAACAAGGAACCGGTCACTCTTCCTGTGAAATTCCCGTTATTATTAGCACAGGGAGTGGAAGGTATCGCCGTGGGACTTTCTTCCAAGATCTTACCGCACAATTTCAACGAACTTTGTGATGCCTCTATCAGCTATCTGCGCGGAGAGGAATTCCAACTATATCCTGATTTCCAGACGGGAGGTTCTATCGATGTAGCCAAGTACAACGACGGAGAGCGTGGCGGAGCCGTGAAAGTACGTGCCAAGATCAACAAGATTGACAATAAAACGCTTGCTATCACAGAAATTCCATACGGAAAGACAACTTCGACAGTAATCGACTCTATCCTGAAAGCTGTTGATAAAGGAAAGATCAAAATTCGTAAGGTAGACGACAACACGGCTGCCAACGTAGAAATATTAGTACACCTCGCACCCGGCACCTCATCAGATAAAACGATTGATGCTCTGTACGCTTTCACTGACTGCGAAGTAAGTATCTCGCCCAACTGCTGTATCATCGATGATAGTAAGCCGCATTTCCTCACTGTGAGCAAAGTCCTGAAAAAGTCGGCAGACAATACGATGGATTTGCTGAAGCAGGAGCTGGAAATCAAGAAAGGAGAAATTCTGGAATCCCTGCATTTCTCTTCTCTCGAAAAGATATTTATCGAAGAACGCATCTATAAGGATAAAGAGTTCGAGCAATCCAAAGACATGGATGCAGCCTGTGCACACATCGACGAACGTCTGACACCTTACTATCCGACATTTATCCGTGAAGTTACGAAAGAAGATATTCTCAAGTTGATGGAAATCAAAATGGGCCGTATCCTGAAATTCAACTCAGACAAAGCGGATGAACTGATTGCCAAGATGAAAGAGGAAATTGCCGAGATTGATAACCACCTGGCTCACATCGTGGATTATACAGTCAACTGGTATCAGATGCTGAAGAACAAATACGGCAAGAATTTCCCGCGCCACACGGAATTGCGAAACTTCGACACCATCGAAGCAGCCAAAGTAGTAGAAGCAAACGAGAAACTCTATATCAACCGTGAAGAAGGATTTATCGGAACGACCTTGAAGAAAGATGAGTTCGTAGCCTGCTGTTCGGATATCGACGATGTCATTATCTTCTTCCGTGATGGTAAGTATATCGTCACCCCCGTTGCCGATAAGAAATTTGTCGGTAAGAACGTTCTTTATGTCAATGTATTCAAGAAGAACGATAAACGTACGATCTACAACGTAGCCTACCGCGACGGAAAAGAAGGAACGACCTACGTAAAACGCTTCGCCGTAACTTCCGTGGTCCGCGACCGCGAATATGATGTGACACTGGGAACTCCTGATTCACGGATTACCTATTTCAGTGCCAACCCGAACGGAGAAGCCGAAATTATCAAGGTGACATTGAAGCCGAACCCACGTGTACGCCGCATCATCTTCGAGCATGACTTCAGCGAAGTCAGTATCAAGGGACGCCAGGCACGGGGGGTAATTCTCACCCGCTTGCCGGTACACAAAATATCCCTGAAACAGAAAGGCGGCTCTACTCTCGGTGGACGTAAAGTCTGGTTCGACCGTGACATACTTCGCCTCAACTATGATGGACGCGGCGAATATCTGGGAGAATTCCAAAGTGACGACTCCATACTGGTTGTGCTGAACAACGGTGACTTCTACACCACTAACTTCGACTTGAGCAATCACTACGAAGACAATGTGAGCATCGTTGAGAAATTCGATCCGCACAAGATATGGACTGCCGCACTTTATGATGCCGATCAGCAGAATTACCCGTACCTGAAACGTTTCTGCTTCGAGGCCTCCAACCGCAAACAGAACTATCTGGGAGAGAATAAGAATAATCGCCTCATCTTGCTGACCGACGAATACTATCCGCGCCTGGAAGTTATATTTGGCGGACACGACAGTTTCCGTGATCCGTTGGATATCGACGCAGATGAGTTCATTGCCGTCAAAGGGTTTAAAGCCAAAGGAAAACGTATCACGACCTATGCCGTAGATACGATCAACGAACTTGAACCGACCCGCTTCCCCGAACCTGCGCAAGAGCAACAGGCCCCCCCGGAAGAGGAACCGGAAAATCTGGACCCGGACAGCGATAAGAGCGAAGGCGATATTATTGATGAGATCACCGGGCAGATGAAATTATTCTGATGAAGAAAAAACTAATATACCTAGGGCTGACAGGATGCATCCTGTTCGCCCTTTGCACCAGATTACAAGCGCAGATTGACAGTCTGCAAACCCATCGGTATGTAACACGTGCCACCATGTACGGTGTAGGATTTACCAACGTATTCGACACCTATCTTTCGCCGCAGGAATACAAAGGAATCGACTTCCGTATTTCCCGCGAGACGATTCGGATGACCAAGTTATTCGATGGAAATGTGTCTGTACAGAATTTCTTTCAGGCAGACATCGGTTATACCTACAACCGTGCCGACAACAATAATACCTTCTCCGGATTAGTCAACTGGAATTACGGATTACACTACCAGTTTCGGCTGACGGAGAATTTCAAATTATTAGCCGGAGGATTGATAGATGCCAACGGAGGCTTTGTCTATAATCTCCGGAACACCAACAATCCGGCATCCGCACGGGCATACGTCAACCTGGATGCCTCCGGAATGGCTATCTGGCATTTGAAAATCAAACGGTACCCGATGGTATTACGCTATCAGGTCAACCTACCGGTGATGGGAGTGATGTTCTCACCGCACTACGGACAATCTTATTACGAGATATTCTCTTTAGGAAATTCGAGTGGAGTGATAAAGTTCACCTCCCTGCACAACCAGCCTTCACTGCGTCAGATGCTCTCCGTCGACTTACCGATAGGATATACCAAAATGCGATTCAGCTATCTGGCCGATTTGCAACAATCCAATGTAAACAATATCAAGACACATACCTACTCGCACGTATTCATGGTAGGATTTGTGAAAGACCTATACCGTATCCGAAACAAAAAAGGAACAGCTTTGCCTTCATCGGTCAGAGCCTACTAAGAGAACAAAAATTTAATGTTGAAACTTCAAGTGAGATCAATTAAGAATGAGAAATAAGATTAGACAAATGCTTTGGCTGCTCTGTTGTCTTCCGGTATTGACCGGTTGCATCGGAGAAGAAGACTACGCCAATGATCCTGTAGGAAACTTCGAACAACTATGGAAGATCATCGACGAACAGTATTGTTTTCTGGAAGCAAAAGGTATTGACTGGGATGCCGTTCACGACAAATATAGCCCACTGATTATTCCGACAATGTCTAATGACGATCTGTTTGACATCCTAAGCCAGATGCTATACATTTTAAAAGACGGGCATGTCAATCTATCCTCTGCCAAACGTACTTCTTTCTACGATGAATGGTATCAGGGTTACGACTGGAACTACCGGGAAGACATTCTCTATCAAACTTATCTGGGCAGTGCCAGCACAGGATACTACACATCCGCCGGTTTAAAGTATAAAATATTCGATAACAACATAGGATATATTCGTTACGAAAGCTTCAGCTCCGGAGTCGGAGACGGCAACTTGGATGAAGTTCTTCTCTACCTGGCCACCTGCAACGGATTAATCATCGATGTACGTGATAACGGAGGCGGAAACCTGACCAATTCCACCCGGATCGCCGCCCGGTTTACCAACGAGAAAGCGCTCACCGGATATATACAGCATAAAACCGGACCGGGACATAATGATTTCTCCAAGATGGAGCCGATCTATCTGGAACCATCCAACAGTATCCGGTGGCAAAAGAAAGTAATCATCCTGACCAATCGTCGCTGTTATAGTGCTACCAATGACTTTGTGAATGCGATGCGTAGCTTAAACAAAGACAATAAAGATAAACGAATCATCCAGTTAGGTGACTGGACCGGAGGCGGTTCGGGACTTCCTTTCTCGTCGGAATTACCTAATGGATGGAGCATCCGTTTCTCCGCCAGTCCGCATTTCGATAAAAACAAGCAACCCTTGGAAGAAGGTATTGAACCGGATATTGCTATCAATATGTCTGAATCAGACCAACTTAAGCACAAAGACACTCTGATTGAAAAAGCATTCGAAATCTTAAGTGAATAACTTTATTGTCGAATTATTTGCCAAATCAGAAAATCTTCCTATCTTTGCACCGCTAAACAAAAAAGCTACACATGCGGATGTGGCGTAATTGGTAGCCGCGCCAGACTTAGGATCTGGTGCCGTGAGGCGTGTAGGTTCGAGTCCTATCATCCGCACACTTTCTATAGTATAAATAGACAAAAAAGCCTCTAAATGAATATTTAGAGGCTTTTTTATATCCTTTTCACAGGTTATTAAAAAAATGCGGTAACATTCTCGGTGACGTGCGGGTCCCTTTCATGGTTACTTCTTTGTTTTATTCGCATGTTTGGCTATAAACTCCTTAGGTAGAATACCATAAGCTTTCTGGAATACACGAGTAAAATAGGAAGCTGTACTAAAACCTACACTATATGCAACCTCATTTACCCTCATATCGGTCTCCAACAATAATTGACAGGCTTTTCGCAGACGGTAATTCCGTAAATAATCGCCTGGTGTTACACCTCCTATGGCCTTAAGCTTTCTTTGTAGGTGAGAACGGCTGATATTGAAAATATCAGTTAGTGATTCTACCGAGAAATTTTCGTCTGCGATATGCTTTTCTATTTCTTCATTTAACTGACTCAGAAATAGCTCGTCATTTTTACTGGTAACTAATGCAGAGTAAGAAATAAAAGGAGAACGATTAAAGGCGTCAAGCACAGTTCTGCGATTCTCGAGTAAACTTATGATTTGCGCCTTCAGAAATGACACAGAAAACGGCTTTTCGATGAAAACATCCGCACCGGAGTGTAATCCTTCTATCTTAACTGCATTTTCAGTTTTAGCTGAAAGTAGAATAATTGGTATATGGTTATAATTGAGATCCGACTTCAATTTCTTAGTAAATGAGATACCGTCTATCCCTGGCATCATAATATCTGAGATTATAATATCATAGCTATTCTCTTCTAATAATAACATTGCTTCCTCGGCATTGAAAGCGGTATCTGCAGCATAGTCTTTGTGCAAAGAGTTCTTTATAAATGATGCCATTTCGATATTATCCTCGACAATCAGTATGCTGTTTTTGTTTTCTGACACACTTCTATCTTTTATTATTTCCTTTTCGAGAGGAATACTATCAAGTTCGGATTTATGCTGGCATAGAAGTGGTAAATCGGAAAAATTGAATATAAATGTAGCCCCCCCAGCTTCATTGTCTTTTACAGTAATATTACCATTTAACATCTCTGCTAGTTTTTTAGCCAAAGATAATCCCAGGCCGGTACCCATTTTCCCACTATCATTTTGTACTTGATAAAAAGGATCAAATATCAGCTTCTTATAGGTATCAGAGACACCATTGCCATTGTCTTCGACAAAAACAGAATAAGTTGCATCTTTATTCTTTACGAGAGATAAGACTATCTTATCTTTAGTATATTTGAGTGCATTTGTAAGCAAATTCCCTATTATTTTGATTAATGCATCTGTATCTGAATTTACTATAAATTCATCTTGAGGGAGCTGGAGAATAAAATCAATATGCTGCTTCTGCGCTGTTTTACTGATGCGTCCGTACAAATCCGTTAAGAGATGGCGCAAATCTACTCTTGCCGGATTTATAATATATTGAGTTGAGTCCATCTTTCTAAAATCCAGTAACTGATTAATCAAATCAGTCAACCTGTCACAATTCTTTTCGATTATCAATATATTCTCTTTAGTCTCAGGGCTTCCTTCTCCTGAATTAACAACTTCCTCCAAAGGCGCAGAGATTAAGCTCAGCGGAGTTCTTATTTCGTGAGCTATAGTAGTGAAGAAATCTATTTTCGATTTAAAAGATAAATTTTCCTGTTCGGTCTTGAATGCTTCCAATTGCTTTTCTTGTTTTGCCCGACTTTTCTTTATGTAAAATGAGATAATCAAATAAGCCATAACCAAAATCAAAACAACATATACAATCTTGGCAGGAATGGATAACCAAAACGGGGGTAATATCTCTATCTCCACTTTTGCCCCTTCTTCATTCCATAATTCGTCATTGTTAGAACCTTTCACTCTGAATAAATATTTACCGGGAGATAAATTTACATAAGTCACACTTTGTTTATTTCCTACATAATTCCACTCAGTATCCGTTCTTTCCAACTTATATGCATATTTATTTTTCGAGTGTGCTATATAGCTTAAGCTTGTATAAGATATGGAAAAAGAGGACTTGTTATAGGGTAATATTATCTTTTGCTGCTTGTTTAATTTTTGCTGTATGGCTTCATTCAGTTCCGAATCTCCATTACCTAGAATATCAATCTGAGTTATTTCGATTGACGGCAAAACTGTATTCTTATTTTTATTGAGATCTTGTGGATAAAATGAACTGAACCCATTAATTCCGCCAAAGTAGAATTTTCCATTTAAAGCCTTATAACTTGATTTATAATTGAACTGGTTACTCTGCAATCCATCGTCCCTTGTATATAGTTTAATATTATGCAGATCTGATATGTTCATCCGGATTATTCCCTTATTCGAACTCATCCACCAATTGCCTTGTGGATCATCTAATATGCCATATATTACCCCATTGGGCAAACCATCAGTTTCGGATATATTCTTAAAACTATCGGTTTTATAATCGTAAAAGAAAATACCTTGTCCCTCGCTTGCGAATAACAACGTTTTTTTAGAGTCAATATAAATATTAGTTAATTTACTCTCTTTTAATGGATTACTATTATCGCATATTGAATCGTAACATATCCACTCATTAGTTGGTATATGATATCTTATGACTCCTGAACCGTAAGTTGCTAACCATAGATTACCAAAATCATCCTCTTTTATGTCGTATATAAATTTCGAAGCCTGCTCTATGTTAATGAACTCATTTTTATACCTATCGTACTTATTCAATCCAGCATGAGTTCCTACATAAATATCTCCATTTTTAGTTTTACATAAGGCGTATATTCCATCATCATTAATACTGTTCTTCCTATCAGAACTGTGTTTGAATACAGATAGAGACTTCGTTTTAGTATTATATACATGAATCCCTCTCGCATAGGTACCTATCCATAGGTTATCTCCATCTATCAATAAAGCATGCACGTTATAGTACGATCCTTTTATCGGTTGAGTGATAGTTTGATCTTTCGTATTAAAGTAATTTACACCTCCATTTTCCGTAGCTATCCATAGATTCTCATTTTCATCTTCACAAAACTGTCTGATTGTCTTTCCCGATAAGGATCCGGACAAGATGTCGGGATAATAGGTGTCTATACTGAATACACTTGGACTTAAGTAATTTACTCCACCCGAATATGTACCAATCCATATTCCCCCTTCCCTATCTTTGTAGATTGAACCAATAGCCTGATCGCTCAAACTATGATAAGAATTAGGAATGTCGATTCGCTTGGATGTTCTATTTTCAATATCGAACATATATAATCCATTGTCTGATCCTACGAGCAGAGCATTGTCCCGATATTGGCAAATAGCCATAATACGTGTTACGGCAGAAGACTCTTTATTTGAACTAAGAAAAGTAGTATATGCATTTGACTGTTTTTTGTATAAACGCAGACCTTTACCCCATGTTCCAAGCCATAAGTCACCATTGGTATCTTCGACGATTGTTTGTGTCTCATGCTCGGAGTTATCATAGAGACTATATAATCTTTCTATCGGATCAAAAAAGCCTGTATTTGAATTATACCTGAGCAATCCAAGTCTAGTACCTACCCATATATTATCAGAGGCATCTCCGTATATAGACCATACTATATTTGAGTCGAAATCATATCCGTTTACCCTCACCCTCTTCAACTCATTCTTTTCGGGATTATAAGTATAAATACCTTGCGAATTGGTCCCTATCCATATATTTCCTTTGCCATCCTTAAAAATAGTGGTTACAGTATAGGTAATTTTAAAATTATCGGCAGTTGTATTTTCCACTTTTTCAAAAGTCTCGTCGGCTATGTCCATTATATAAAGTCCTGCTTCTGTACCTACATAGAGCTTATTATTATCACCCTCTATCATACAATGTATAATATTATTCCCTATCGTCTTCTCTTTCCGAGGATTATGTCTGAATACCTTGAAACTATTCCCATCGAATTTATTTAAACCATCTTTTGTCCCAAACCACATAAAACCTTTCGCATCTTGCATGATACAAAAGACAAAATTTGCAGAAAGTCCATTATCCACCTGCAACTTCTTGAAATGAAAATTAGAGTATCCCTGCGAAAAAGAGGCAATGCTACAAAGAGAGAGGCAAAGCAAGATGTACAAATAGTGATTTTTCATATAAAGAATGGTATAACGTGAAAGTTTCGACAAATATACGCTTTTATCAGTAGTGGAAAAATATCAATTATTATTTATTTATATCACATTTTAGTCAATATAGCTACAGAAACCTTTTATTGCCATTTTTTTACCCAAATATATCACCTCTGCAATAGTGAATTTATCTATTTTTGCCATCAATCAAGTTGAAAGCTTGTTAACCCTATTTTAATATAAAGATAAGTTTATAACCATATATTCAATACCATGGAAAAACTGACAAACAAGAAAATACCGCTTATCAAATATGCAGTAATCTTCCTTTCTTTTGGAAACAGCATTCAGGCTTCGCATTCCCTACAGCCTTTAAATATTTAAACTAATTACATACAAAAATCTATTATCAATGAAAACATTTCTTTTATTAATTATTTTACTCTTTTCTTCCGTATCATCATTTGCGCAGTGGAAACCTGCGGGTGATAAAATTAAAACGGTTTGGGCAGAAAAAATTGACCCTAATAATGTTTTGCCAGAGTACCCTCGTCCGATAATGGAACGCGATAAGTGGCAAAATCTGAATGGTTTGTGGGACTATGCCATTTTGCCTATGGGACAACAGGAACCTCAGACGTTCGATGGAAAAATTCTTGTTCCTTTTGCAGTAGAATCAAGCCTTTCAGGTGTCCAAAAAGAACTGGGTAAAGAAAAAGAGCTATGGTATAGACGTACGTTTACAATTCCCTCCGATTGGAAAAGCAAAAATGTAATACTACATTTCGGAGCAGTGGACTGGAAAGCAGAAGTTTACCTTAACAATATTAAAATAGGAAGTCACACTGGAGGATATACTCCTTTTTGCTTCGATGTAACCCCATTCCTTACTTCAGGAAATCAAAAACTGGTAGTTAAAGTATGGGATCCTACAAGCGATAGCTCTATACCAAGAGGCAAACAAGTGACTAATCCTAATGGAATATGGTACACACCTGTTTCAGGTATTTGGCAAACTGTCTGGTTGGAACCAGTAAATAACAAGCACATTGTCGGCATTACCCCCATTGCCAATATAGACAATAACAATTTAAAAGTGAAAGTGTGTACAAAGAATACGGAGTCATCTGATATTGTAGAAGTAAAACTAAAGGATAACAATAAAGTGATCGCTTCGGCAAAAGGCGTTGTAGGACAGACATTGGATATCGCTATTCCGAATGCGAAACTTTGGTCGCCCGAATCTCCATTCCTCTACGATCTGGATGTTACCCTCATCGAAAGGGGAAAATCAGTAGATAAAGTCAGTAGTTATGCCGCAATGCGCAAGGTGTCGAAAAAACGCGATGCAAATGGCATAATACGTATACAATTGAATAACAAGGATATATTCCATTTTGGACCATTAGATCAGGGATGGTGGCCTGATGGACTTTATACAGCACCAACAGATGAAGCATTGAAATATGATATTGTGAAGACAAAAGACTTCGGATACAATATGATTCGCAAACATGTAAAAGTAGAACCAGCACGTTGGTATACTCATTGCGATCGTTTAGGTATACTGGTATGGCAAGATATGCCAAATGGCGACCAAGGACCTCATTGGGATATGCACCACTACTTTGATGGAAAAGAGGTTACGCGCTCTATCGAATCAGAACAAAATTTCCGCAAAGAATGGAAAGAAATAATGGATTATTTGATGCCATATCCGTCTATTGCTATATGGGTTCCGTTCAATGAGGCATGGGGACAGTTCAAAACGCAGGAAATTACAGAATGGACGCAGTATTATGACCCATCACGTCTAGTAAACCCGGCAAGTGGCGGCAATCATTATCTTAAAGTTGGAGACATTCTCGATTTCCATAAATATCCTTCACCAGAGATGATGATGTATGATAACGAACGAATTACTGTTATCGGTGAATATGGAGGAATAGGTATGCCGCTTACAGATCATTTATGGCAACCAGATAAAAACTGGGGATATGTACAATTCAAGAGCGCAAAAGAAGTTACAGACGAATATGTGAAATACGGACGACAATTACTGAATTTGGTAAAAAGTGGAATATCCGGTGGTGTATACACACAAACTACAGATGTCGAAGGAGAAGTAAATGGCTTAATAACTTATGACAGAAAGGTTATTAAAGTAGAGGAAGATCGTATTAGAAAGATCAACCAGGAAATCATCAATTCACTGTCTGAATAAAGAAGGTATCAAAGGGATTAGACGAAGCAGAATAGTATTTCAAGTATAATAATAAATAACTAAAACTATGTAAAACAACAATTTACGAATAAGTACAATCGAAAAATCGAACTATTAAATCACAATTTATTATCAATAAAAATAGTTATAATATGACTAATAGAATATGTAAACTATTAATGTTAACCGGTTTAATACTGCTATACGCAGGAAACACCACAAAAGGATTTGCTCAAACTGGTGTCACACAACAATCCCGAACAGAGAAAACTGTAAAAGGCACTGTGAAGGATGAGCAAGGTGAACCGTTGATTGGCGTAAGTGTTGCCATAAAAGGCACAACCAATGGCACAATCACAGATGCAGATGGAAAATTTTCCATCAGTTGCAACGGTGATGATATGTTAGTAATCTCGTATGTAGGTTTTAATACCATTGAGAGAAAAGCTGGAAACGCATCATTGCTTGCTCTTGTTATGAAAGAAGACTCGAAATTATTGGATGAAGTTATCGTTATCGGTTATGGTACTACTACCCGTAAACATGTGATAGGGGCAGTCGATCAGGTAAAAGATAAGCTCATTAAAGATCGTCCGGTGGCCAATCTTACTCAGGCATTGCAAGGAGCATCACCGAGTCTTACTATCCAGCAACGTAGTATGAATCCGAATGACAACACGATGAATATTAATATTCGAGGCGTCAGTTCTATGAATAACAACGATCCTCTGATTGTTATAGACGGAATGATTGCCGACGATGTTAAAGCAATGAATATGCTTAACCCTAGTGATATAGAAAATGTTTCCATATTGAAAGATGCCGGTACAGCCGCCATTTACGGATCACGTTCATCCAATGGAGTCATACTGATTACCACAAAGAAAGGTCATTTGGATATGAAACCACAGGTATCTTTCAGTGCCTCCGTCGGATCACAAAATCCAGATATCTTATTGAAGCCGCTACCGGGTTATCAAAACGCATTGTTGCGCAATGACTCGTATGTAAACGCAGGAAAAGATCCTATTTATACTGCAGAGGAAATACATCAGTTTGCCAAAGGAGATAGTGAGTGGGGATATAAAGCTATACTGAAGAATGCTCTGCAACAAAGTTATAATTTAGGCGTACAAGGAGGCTCCAAATCTACCTCTTACAATATTTCTTTCGGATATTACGATCAGGAAAGTAACTATAAGGGACAGGACTTTGGTGTTAAGAGATACAATTTCAGAAGTAATATCGTAACTGACATTAAACGTTTGAAACTGACTGCATTATTGGCATACGACAGACAAGAAGGACGTTCGGACAGAGGTGGCTTGTGGTTGTCAGATGTAATGCGTGTACCAACATACAATACGTATGACATATATCCCGATGCAGATGGAAAATATTACAATACAGACATAACCACTGGAGGCAATTTCCTTGCCACCTTATATCATGGCGGTCTTACAACAAACAATGACGACCATTTTCAAGGGGTTGTATCCGGGGAACTAAACATTTGGAAAGGATTGAAAGCGAAAGCTGTATTAGGCTATGACCTAAGGTCGGAACACCGCCTTATAAAAAGACGTTATCACCCGGTATATGATTATATCGACAGGGATAAAATAACGAATGAGAGTGATAAGAAAGATTATAGTATTGAGGACTATAACGGAAAAATAACAATGCTGAATACCCAGTTCCTACTAGAATATAACCGTACTTTCAACAAAGTACATAATGTTACGGGGGTATTTGGATATACAACAGAGTCATTCCGCAGAGAAGCTAATGAGATAAAAAGAAAATATGTCGACCCTGATCTCTATACAGATACAGATGATACCGAAATAGATCCCGGCAGCTACAACACACCTGGTGGAACAGTAGAACGTGCTCTTCATTCGTGGTTAGGTCGTTTGGGCTATTCATATATGGACAAATATTATGTTGAAGTGAGTGGCCGTTACGACGGTTCATCATTGTTGGCAAAAGGACATCGATGGGCATTCTTCCCATCAGCGACTCTTGGATGGCGAATCTCAGAAGAAGAAATTTTCTCTTTCTGGAAAGAAAAAATAGGCGACCTGAAAATTAGAAGTTCGTATGGTTTGTTGGGAACGCAGTCTGTGCCAGACTATCAGTATTTCACCACATACGATATTTACAAAAATCAATATGGATTTAATAAAACTCCGGTAACAGGTACAGGATATACCTTTGGCAATGAATCATTGTCATGGGAAAAGACAAAGACATTCAACATCGGTTTTGATGCTACTTTGCTGAAAAACACATTGAGTCTATCTTTCGACTACTTCAATAAATACACTACCGATATTTTATTAGTTCCACAAACTCCGAGCACTTTAGGAGGAGCTGTACCCTATAAAAATATTGGAGAAATGAGAAACAGCGGATGGGAATTGTCTATCAACTATCGTCTGAATCATTCCGACTTTACTCATAACTTCGGATTCAATATAGGCGACTCTTTCAATAAAGTAATCAAATATGGCAAACAGGATATTTTTCAAGTCGACGGAATAGAACGTATTGTTCGCGAAGGCGTTCCTCTGCATAGTTATTACGGATTTAAAACAGATGGCCTATATCAGAACGAAGAAGAAATACGGAATTCAGCAGTGTTTATTGGAGCAAACTTGTCACCCGGAGACGTGAAGTATGTAGATCGCAACGGAGACGGAGTTATAGATGACAACGACCGTTATATCTTGGGCAATGCTTTCCCTCGCTATATATTTGGATTCAACTATTTACTCAACTGGAAAGGGATTGATTTCAATATGCTGTGGCAAGGTGTAGGCAAACGTGATATGGCATTACGTGGCGAAATGGTTGAGCCATTTCATGGAAGTTATTATTTTGTCATGTTCGAACACCAGTTGGATTATTGGAGTCCGAGCAACACAGATGCCAAATATCCACGGCTGATAAATGATTATGCAACATCCTCGTATGCGAACAATTACCAGCATTCATCCGACAGAAACATTTATAATGCAGCATATCTGCGATTGAAAAACTTACAAATTGGTTATACTATTCCGGAAACTATAACAAGGAAAATAGGTATGAGCAAAGTACGGGTATATGCAACCGGACAGAATTTATTAACAATCACAAAAAATAAATTTATCGATCCGGAGTCTTCTGAATTTGGTAACAGCATGAATGCCGGTGGTGCAAACAGTGGACGTAACTATCCTACATTGAAATATTATGGTGGTGGTATTGAGATCGTATTTTAAATACAATAATCAGATATAGTATAATATATGAAAACAACAATAATTAAATATTTTTCATGGTGTCTGTTTATTTGCATATTTTCATCCGGTTGCGTCGATCTGGATGTATCCCCTACAAATAAATTTACTGACGACAACTATTGGACATCAGAAGAAAAAGCAGCCTCGCTTTTGCATATGGCATATCGCCAGATGAATAGTACGGAATGGGTATTCCGTGACGAACGATTGAGTGACAACCTCTATAACGGATACGGTGGTGATGATATCAAAACAATCAGTAACGGACAGGCTACATCCTCGACAGGTCTTTTCGATAAAGTTTGGGGTGAGATATATGGTGGGATAAAAACAACCCATACACTTTTAGCCAATATCGATAGAGTAGAAATGGATGAAAATCTCAAAAACAGGATGAAAGCTGAAGCCCGCTTTATTCGTGCTTTCCTCTATTTCCAATTGACAAATTGGTATGGAGATGTACCATTCTTTACGCAGGATATTGACGAACAAACTGCAAGAACCATTGGACGAACCAAACAGGCTACCATCGTAGAATGGATACATCAGGAGTTGGAAGAGATAGCAGAAATACTGCCGACCAAAGAACGGTATGCAAGAGCCGATAGAGGACGGATTACATGCGGAGCGGCAGTAGCTTTTAACGCCCGTGTAGCCTTAAATTTCAACGATTGGGAGAGAGTGAAAAAGTATACAGAAAAGTTGATTGACAAAGCTGACTATGGAAGATATTCACTTCATTCTAATTATCAGGAAATATTTTATAAAGCAAATGAATATAATAACGAAATAATTCTGGATATCCAGTATGTGCCTAAAGTACGTACATGGAGTGATATATCCGTATATGTTCCATTCAATCTGGAATCGGTGCAATACATAGTCGCAAGTCCTGCTCAAAGCCTTATAGACACCTACCTCATGAGAGATGGGAGCAAATGGGATGAAGCAAAAAGCGCTTATGAAAACCGTGATCCGCGCATGGACATGACAATCGTTCGTCATGGCAGCATAGTGCAAAAAAGAGACGGTTCTTCCTATACAGTAAATGTAAATCCCAACGGTGCATCAAAAGAGAATAAAGACAAGATTGGTCATGCCAGTGGTTCGCAAACCGGATATTTCTATAGGAAGTATTATGATCCGAGTCCAAGTGCGTGGACAGTAGGTACTTCATGGAGTTGCAACATCAATTTTGTAACACTGCGCTATGCCGATGTTTTGTTGATGTACGCAGAAGCTATGTACGAATTGGAGAAAATGACTCCCGAAATTTGGGAGCAAACAATAACACAGCTCCGCCGCCGTGCCGGATTCAATGAAACACCTGCGGCAATGGACTATCCAACAAGTGGAGATATTCGTCAAATTATCAGGGACGAACGACGCGTAGAGTTGGCACTGGAAGGAACGCGTATTTATGATATACGCCGTTGGAAAATTGCAGAAGAAGTTCTGAATGAACCATTCAGAGGAGCCAAATTTAAGTTGAGTGGCGGTGATTTGACATACTTCTCATACCATGAAAACTCATTCAACAGGGATCGGGATTATCTATGGGCTGTGCCGAGGCAACAATTTACGATCAATCCCAATCTGGGTCAGAACCCCGGATATTAATCATGACGCTTATTTTTAATCATTTAATATATAAAAAGATGAAAAACAAAATATTATTTACGTCCATAACATTCCTGACATTAGCATTAGGAGTATTTACAAGTTGTGAGAAAGTGAAAGAATTTGAGAGTGTATCTGTCACTTCAGTTCCTAAATTATACGAACCGGTTGAAGATCGATATGCAGTAATAGAAGATGTATCAAACCTGTACTTTGAATGGGAGAAAGCCCAAGCGGAAGATAACAGCGTGGTTTATTACGATATATTATTCGATAAACTCGACGGGGACTTTTCTAACCCTATATATATTTATCAGGCAGACGGCAATGGTTTGAATACCGGAGCTACCATTACGCAAAAAGGCTTGAATAGAATAGCCCGGCTTGCCGGTGCAAAGTCTGAAGAAGAAGCAGTTGTAAAGTGGACCGTGCGCTCAAACAGGGGAATGAACTTCGCTTTGGCTCAAGAATCGAGAACAATAACCTTACTCCGTATGGCAGGTCTCGAAGATTTGGACGATGGAGAAAGATTGTACATTGGTGGAGCAGGTTCGGAACAAGGACAACGTGTGAAGATGATAGAAGCTGAATCGGGCACTTATTACGAAATATATACCAAACTGGAAGCTGGCGAACCATTCTATTTCTACACCAGATTACAAGCCAACTCTGACAGAATCATATCAATAAAAGAAGATGGAGAATCTCTTGAAGAAACTGCCGGAGGCGAAGCACTTACTTATGCAATAGATAAAGCAGGTGTCTATCGTATTAAACTTGATTTCAAGAACAAGAAGATTTCTTTCGAAGAGATTAATAGGGTTGCCATACGTAATTCATGGACAAATGTGCGCGGTATTTTCAATTATACCGAGAAAGGTGTTTGGGAACTCATGAACTATAATGTGCAACTACAAAAGACAGACTGGGGCTTTGACGAACGTTATAAGATTGAATTTACCGTAGATGGCAAACAAGAAGACTGGGGACAAATTAAAGACAAGTTCTTTGATAACAGGCCTAGCATAGATAGAGCCGGATACCGTGATATGGCTCCTACCGATAATGGTCAATGGAATGGTAGCCAATTCAAATTCCCGGAAGAACTTTGTGACAGAAATAATCTCAGCAAATATTTTACAGATGTTACGATATCTATGACTGCAGAGAAAAATTACACTCACGACTTTACTAATATAAATACAGGTGACTAAACCATACGTAGTCTGTTTCTCGTAAGGGAAACAGACTGCTAAAAACAGAAGCAATTATGAAAAATATATTATTCGGGATTTTCCTTACATTTTCATGTTCTCTGATGTCGTGTGGCTCATACGACGATGAATATATAGAAGTAAACCAGTTTCCTAAGTACTCATGGACAGCAGCAGCCGACAGCGCTTCAACGACTTTTGTAAACAGGTATTGGAACACATCTGTGGGATGTTTCAACAACACATTCGACGGACAAATAGCACAAAACGACTATTGGCCCGAAGCTCATGGTCTGGATGTGGTAGTGGATGCTTACTTGCGTACCCATGATGAAAAGTATAAAAAAGTAATCTGGGATTTTTATGATGGAGTAAAAAATAAAAATGGAGGCAAATGGAGACACGATTTTTATGACGATATGGGTTGGCATGCAATGGCTCATCTACGTGCATACTATGCAACCAATGATGACCGGTTCTTAAAATCATCTCACGATCTGTGGACATGGATCACCGAAGGTTGGAATGATTACGACGGTGGAGGTATCCAATGGAAAGTAGGAACTGATGCTGAAAGTATGGGGAAAGGTATACCATCAAACGGACCTGCAGCTATTATTGCAGCCAGATTTGCACAAAAATACCCAGATGAGACCATAAACGGATTCACTAATCTACAATGGTCACTACGGATATATGAATGGATGAAATATCACCGTACCGTATTGTCTACAGGCCGGATATTTGAAAATTATGACACTACAAATGGAGACTATTCGTATGATGTAGGAACATTTATGGGAGCAGCTATCGAGTTATATAATATAACCAAAGAGAAAGTATATTTTAATGATGCAGTGAAAGTAGCCCGTTATCATATAGCAAACAATGTAAATACCGCCTACAAGGTTATGAGGGATTATGGCGAACAAACCGGTGATGGCGGCGGACACGACTGCAACCTCTTCAAAGGTATATTTGTACGCTACTTTACCATACTTATACAGCATCCGGATCTTTCGGACGGTGACAGGATGCGTTTTGTTGCTTTCCTGAAGAATAATGCAAACTATTTATGGACTCTTGGAACCGAAAAACCGGATATTAAAATGAGTCCTACGTGGTGGCAAATGCCGAAAGGGGATACAGCATGGGGCGACTTACGTTCAGCCATAAGCGGTACAACAACAATAGAAGCTATGGCCCTATTGGAGAAAAATGGATTTGTAGAATAAGCAAAATCTATAATAAATAAACCACCCATCTATTTATTACCCTGCAATCTTGGCTAATTGCAGGGTAATAGTATCCCTGTTATATCCAATCATAAATAATATCAGATGAAACAACACATTAATTTTAAGTCCTTACTCACTTTAGCAATAATAAGTCTGTTGGGAATCAGTTTTATTGCTTGTAACGACAAAGATGAAATAGAAGATGAGCAACTCATTGCTGTTAAGAGCCTTAACGTCCCTGTCAATGATGAATACATTGTATTACAATCTGTTACAGATCTATTATTCGAATGGTCAAAAAGCGAAACTAAAGATGTTAATTATACGATTCTATTCGATAAAGAAAATGGCAATTTTTCAGCTCCTGTATATAAGGCTTCATCAGATAATGCAGGGGCAAATACCAATATCAGACTAACACAACGCAAACTTAAAGATATCGCAACCTCTGCCGGAGGTATTGCCGGCAACAATATAAAACTAAAATGGGCTATACAGACCACTAAAGGTTTAAATACCATTCTATCTGAAGAATTTCGAAGTATCACTTTCGTTCTGCCAGCCGATTTAGGTGGCATCATCAAAGAGGGAGAGAAATTATACATCACCGGCGAGGGAGCAGAAGATGGTCAAGAAGTGAAAAAAGTAGAATATAACAGCACCACGATTTATGAAATATATACGAAACTGGAAGCTAACAAACCCTATTCTTTTTATTCGCAACTAGGTGAGCAAAAAAGAACGTTCAACCTGAAAGAAGATGGTATAACATTGAACGAGACTACCGGACAGCAGTTCTCTGGAACAACAGTAACACAGACAGGGACTTATCGCATCCGTTTGAACTTCAATACCTATCAGGTTACCACAGAGAGAATAAATAAGGTAGCAATTCGTTTTAGCTGGACAGGACGGAAAAATGAATTTAATTATACCTCAAAGGGCTGCTGGGAACTAAAAGATTATAATGTACAATTATTCGCTACTGACTGGGGCTTTGACGAACGATACAAAATAATCTTCACTATTAACGAACAAGAAGAAGCCTGGGGACAACTCGGACCTGAATTCGGACAAAGGCCGGCCATTGACAGACCCGGCTACAGAGACATGGCCCCCACTGCAACCGGACAATGGGATGGAGCACAGTTTAAATTTCCAGCCGAACTATGTGATGAAAATGACTTGAACAGGTATTATACCACTATTTTGATCTCAATGACAGCCGAGAAGAATTATACTCATGATTTTCTGGACATCACTTCTCATGGAAGTTATACCGCCAAATACCAAAACCCTGTATTTACAGCCTTTTCCTTACCCGACCCCGATGTGATAAGGGGAGAGGATGGCTACTTCTATCTGTATGCAACGGAACACTCTCTGACAGATCCCAATATGAAAAATGCACCTATTATGAAGTCGAGAGACCTTATTAACTGGACAAGAGCTGGCTCCATCTTCACAGATGCAACTCATCCTCAAATAACAGGAATGAATGATGCTGGTATCTGGGCACCTACTGTAAGTAAGGTGAATGGCAAGTATATGATATACTACTCACAGCCTGCACCCGAATGGAAGCATGCCATCGGTGTAGCTACTTCATCTTCGCCAACCGGTCCTTTTACCGATCATGGAAAACTAATAGACAGTAATGAGCAGGGAGTCGATATTTCCATTGATGCTTATCTTTATCAGGAGGATGGCCGTAACTACCTGTTCTGGGGCAGTTTTCGCGAAATTAGCGTGATAGAATTAACTGCCGATGGAATGTCTATCAAGAAAGGAGCAGTAAGAAAGAAAGTTGCCGGAGGTCAATACGAAGCCGCCTATGTTATCAAGAAAAACGGAGTATACAATCTGATATTATCTACCGGCCAATATCATAAAGGTGGTACATACAGTTTAGTTGTCGGACAATCGAATAACATCATGGGTCCATATACCAATAAAAAAGGGGAAGATATGAACGATGTCAAGCATGAGTTAATGTTGAAAGGCAATAACCGATTCTCTTCAACCGGACATTGTTCGCGCATCATCACAGACGATGCGGGTCAGGACTGGATTCTGTATCATGGATATGTTGACGAGCTCGATTATCGTTGCCTGATGCTTGATAAAGTAAATTGGATAAATGGATGGCCGGTTGTGAATAATACATATCCCACTTATACCGGATATAGCGCTCCTGTATTCAGATGAAAATTGATTAAATAGAAAATATATGTTTGGAAAAATTAAAGCGACTATCATTCTCGCCCTTCTAGCCATTGTGGCAGGATGTGCAGTTCAGAAGGATAAGAACAAACGTTTGACCGATTATGTCAATCCATTTATAGGGACTACCACCTTGTGGGACAGTATAGATTTAGGGTACAATCCCACTCGCAGGGCATGGGGAGGGGAGACTTTTCCCGGTGCATCCTTACCTAACTCTATGGTACAAGTCACTCCCGTCACCATGTGGCGAAGCGGCTCGGGCTATCAGTATGAAGATACTATTATCCATGCTTTTGTTCATACCAGCAAAGGGCATTGGAATCTCTGCTATGTTCCATTTATAGCGGTAAGCGGGAATGTTGATCCAAAATCTTACTATACGGGGTATAGTCACGATAACGAATCGGCAAGTCCCGGATATTATCAGGTCTATCTCAAAAAATATGATATTAATGCAGAGGTGACTTCATCATTACGATGTGGCTATCACAAATATACTTATAAAAATGGGAAAGGCAAAAAACTATTGGCCGACTTATCCCATTCCAATGAACATATAAGAGGCTGGAATATAGAGAAGTCGGGCGATAACGTATTCAGCGGCTATCAACAAACAGGTCCTACTTTCTATTTCTATGCAGTTACCAATCATAAGATCAAGGATATAGAATCATTGAAAGATGGAGATGCAGAAGTTCGCATTATAAACTTTATCGACAATGAAAACATAGACAATCCTCTCGAAATGAAGGTCGGCTTCTCTTATGTTAGTGTTGAAAATGCAAAGAAAAACCTGGAGGCAGAGATACTCAATAAAGATTTCGAGCAAGTAAGAAATGAGGCAAGCGACACATGGGAAGGATTGTTATCTAAAATTCAGGTGTCAGGCGGTACGGAGGAGCAAAAAGAGACCTTCTATTCTGCTCTTTACAAAGCATTTTTATGGCCCATATTATTGAGCGATGTAAATGGAGAATATGTTAATGCCAAAGGCGAGGTGGTAAACAAAGGATTTCGTTACTATAGTGAACCTTCTTTTTGGGATGATTATCGCAATAAGTTGATTTTGCTGGGTATGGTTTCTCCTGATGTCACGGCGGATGTCATAAAGTCTATTACCGATTATGGAGAAATTAAAGGATTTATGCCAAGATTTTTCCATGGAGATCATGCGTCTGCCTTTGTTACAGGGAGTTATTTAAGAGGCATCCGTGATTTTGACGTGCAGAAAGCATATAAAATACTATTAAACAATGCTTTTGCAGAGGGCGAAGGTAGCAGACCTCATATTAAAGAGTATATGGAACGAGGATGGATATCCGAAATGGATATTAAAGATCCCAAATTGGAAACAGTAGCAAAAGCAGCCGTGACAAAAACACAGGAATATGCATACGATGATTATGCCACTGCCTTGCTGGCAAAAGAATTGGGCGATATGCAAAATTATGAAAAGCTAATGAAAAGAACAGATAGCTATAAACATTTATTCGATTCTACCACACAGCAGATGCGTCCCCGGTTGGAAAATGGAGAATGGGTTACTCCATTCGACCCTAAGAGACCATTCTATGAATATATGTATCGTGAAGCTAATGGATGGCAATCCACATTCTTTGCTCTCCACGATCCTCAAGGTCTCATTAATTTATTCCCCAGCAAAGAGGCATTTGAAACGAAATTAGACTCATTATTCATGATCCCATGGGAGGGATATGAAGCACATAATCTGACTACTTTTATCGGTCAATATTGTCATGGAAACCAACCTGGACATAGCATTCCTTATATGTACTATTTTGTAGGCAAACAGGAAAAGTCACAGAAAATATTAAATAAGATCCTGAACGATTATTATCGCATGGGACCCGAAAAATTAGCATATTGCGGTATGGACGACGCAGGAGAGATGTCTTCGTGGTATGTATTGAACGCCATAGGGTTATATACATATTCACCTGCTGACCCCAAGTATATTATCACTGTACCCTTATTCGACAAGACAACATTTAATTTGAATGGCAAAGATTTCACTATCAGCAAAAAAGGAAATGGAGAAAAGATAACAAACATAACTTATAACAACGAAAAAGTTGAAAGTTACTTCATTACACATGATAAGTTGAAAGAAGGAAAAGAGTTGATAATTAGCGTGGAATGAATGGTAAATCATAAGAAACGGACGAATTTCAAAAGGATTAAGGTATGAGATCTGGTGTTTTTTTGTCACTTTAACTAGGTTTATCAGAAATAAAAAATACCTTTGCGAAAGAATTAGAAGCTCATTGATTTAAGTAAAATAAACTAGAAGCCTTCAGGATACTATCTTGGAGGCTTTTGAATTGATTTGATATGAATAAACATCAACTTTGCTGCATCGGTCACATCACATTAGACAAAGTAGTCACTCCTCAAAACACTGTCTACATGCCGGGAGGAACAGCTTTTTATTGCTCACATGCCATCCGTCATTTTAATGATATTGATTATGCGCTGGTAACGGCAGTAGGCGCCACCGAGATGAAAGTTGTAGAGCAACTACGCGAAGCGGGTATTAACGTAACCGCCTTACCTAGCAAGCACTCCGTATACTTCGAAAATATCTATGGTGCCAATCCGGACGACCGTACCCAACGTGTATTAGCGAAAGCCGATCCGTTCACCGCCAGCCAGCTCAAAGAGATAGATGCACAAATCTACCACCTCGGTTCTCTGCTGGCAGATGATTTTTCATTAGAAGTCATCAAAGCACTATCCCAGAAAGGTTTGATTGCAGTAGATTCGCAAGGTTACCTGCGCGAGGTTCGTGACACCCACGTTTATCCGGTGGACTGGACAGATAAGAGAGAAGCCTTGCAATATATTCATTTCCTCAAAGTCAACGAGCATGAAATGGAAGTGCTGACCGGTCTTTCCGATCCGCGTGAAGCTGCCCGTCAATTATATAAATGGGGAGTAAAAGAAGTATTAGTCACCTTGGGAAGCATGGGCTCACTTATTTTCAACGGAAAAGAATTTTATCGCATCCCGGCCTATAAACCCAAAGAAGTGGTGGATGCAACAGGATGTGGAGACACTTATACCATCGGCTATCTATACCAACGGGTATCAGGAGCCGACATTGAAGAAGCAGGACGTTTTGCTGCAGCCATGTCGACTTTAAAAATAGAGAAATCCGGTCCTTTCAGCGGAGATAAGGAAGATGTCATTGAATGTATCAGGACTGCAGAACAGATGTTCTAAAGTCCTGATCTCATGTATCTACTTTCTAATCTTAAACACCGGTGCAATCGCGTTCACCCGTTTATCAGGCATATTTATAACAAGCCCCTGTTCAGAACGGGTGAACGGAACTTTCCCGTAGCCCAGTAATTCAACTTTACTGATCTTACCCGGATGCAACTCACTTTTTGCTGCCAATGATTTAATCGTGATTTGTTTCTCTTCCGGCCATGCCAATACGACAGCATATAAGCTTTTATCCGTTTGTGTAAATCGAATCTCTTTTGAAGTTGCCTTGTCATAAGCACCTTCATTAAACCCTTGCGCATTGATAGGGATAGCAGATTCCGCTATCGGACCTTCACCGAAGACTTTCCACGGACGAGTATCGATGATAGCTTCTTTATTGACAGTCATCCAGTCACCCAAATCATTCAGAATCACTTCTTCTTTTTCGTCAAACGTTCCATCTGCCCGTAAAGGGACGCTAAGCAATAAATTACCATTCTTGCTGACAATATCAACCAACAGCTTTACGACTGACGCAGCCGACTTATAACCATTATGCTCATAAATAGAGGTGTTGTAATGCCAACCTCCGATACATGAGCACGATTGCCAGGGCTCTTCAATAATCTTGTTGGGAGCACCACGCTCTACATCCCAAACCAAAGCCTTACGCTGCTGCTCATCCAGAATCTTACCAAACATCACAGCTTCCAGTTCCCCCTTATGAGTCGCCATATTATGATTATAGAAATGTGCGGCAATCTTCAACCCGGCATCACTGATAGGATAAAAAGGAAGTACGGTTACATCAAAATAAATCAGATCAGGATTATAGCGGTTTATTGCGTCCAACGTACGGTCATAAAAATTCGTACAATACTCCACTGTTGGCTGGCAAACTCCATTTCCCCATCCCCATTGTCTATGAATCATGCCATTACTCCAGCTACCTTCACTCATCGGATGATTCTGTGCATACAAATCTTGGGGATCATATCCTTCCCACCACTTACCTTTACCATCCTCTTTAGTGAGCTTTCCATCATAAGGAATACCTGCTTTCGCCCCCTCTCTATCATAACGCTGTGAAGGCTCATACCAGGTCCAGGCATGATCGGCATGGAAACTAATACCAAAAGGAAGCTCGTATTTACGCGCAGCCTTCTCCCATTCTGCAAGAATATCCCGCTTAGGTCCCATGTTCACCGAGTTCCACGGTTGGTACCGGCTATCCCAGAGATCCATATTGTCATGATGATTACCCAAAGCAAAGAAATATTGCGCCCCTATTTTCTTATATAATGCAACTAACTTATCAGGATCCCATTTCTCTGCTTTAAACAAAGGAATAATATCCTTGAAACCGACCTCGGATGGATGTCCATAGTGTTCCACATGATGTTTATAAGCTCCCGAACCTTCAAAATACATCTCACGCGCCATCCAGTCACCGGAACCTTCCACACACTGGGGTCCCCAATGAGCCCAAATACCAAACTTGGCATTTCTAAACCATTCGGGAACTTTGTAATTTTTCAGGGATTCCCAAGTCGGTTCAAATTTCCCTCTCATCATTTTCTCATTCTTTTCCGAAACCGGAACAGGATAATTTTGAGCTATTACTGTCTCTCCGCATAATAATAAAACAGAAATCAATAATAAGTGTGTTGTTTTCATGATATAACTATTTATAATTTCTCTATATTTGTGACGATACAAAAATAGAACAGCAAATTGAGATTTTCATTATCCAAACACGTCATCATATAGGATATTATCGATATTTGTATGTTAAAACAATTAATTCACTAAAGTTATGACACAATCCATCGACCAACTACATTTGTTGATATTAAACGTAGGACTAGCCATCCATAACGCAGATTGGAACTGGAAAAACGTCAGCAGTCCATTCACCAGACTGTACTATGTGACCGAAGGAACCGCACGTATTATCTTACCGTCAGGAGTACAGGAGTTACTCCCCAACCACCTCTACCTGATTCCGTCATTTACAACTCACAGTTACTCATGTGAGGCTCATTTCTCGCATTATTACCTCCATATATACGAAGACCATCAATCGGAAATGAGCATTCTGGAAGACTATAACTTTCCTGTGGAAATACCGGCAGGCGACTTGGAGCTGCCACTCATAAAAAGATTGTGCCAGATCAACCCGACCATGCACTTGCCCCAATCTGATCCGACAAGTTATGACAACAATCCGACATTGATTAAAAGTATCATCAAAAACAAACAACGAGACTTCTATGATAAGGTAGAGTCAAGGGGAATAGTTTATCAACTCATGGCACGTTTCCTAAAAAATGCCAAGCCTAAAATTGAAACAAATGACGACCGGATTCAAAAAGCCCTATCTTATATCCGGAAGAATATCTATCAAAAAATAGAAATAGATTCGCTGGCAGAAATCTCCTGCCTGTCCAAAGACCATTTCATCCGGCTTTTCAAAAAAGAGGTAAACAACACTCCATTACAGTATATCAACCAGAAGAGAATTGAAAAAGCACAGCTCATATTGATAACAGATAACATGTCGATTAAGAACATTGCTTATCTGCTAGGATATGAGGACCAGTCTTATTTCAACCGCTTATTCAAAAAATTGACAGGACTTACTCCACAACAATACAAAGATACATACAAGTCATAAAGCATAATTCTATCCCCACACACTGATTCCGTATTAAATCAATGGAGGCTCTATTTATTTCAGCTTCCACTCTCCCCCTCTGCCTTTACTATTGTGTTAAAAACAAGCATTTCCCCTTTTTTCCTAAATCTTTTTTGAATTTCGTTTGTTCCCTTTGTTACTCTCGCCAAAAGACGGCAGAAAAAAGACTTCAACCTAAATAATAACAAATGGAAAAATTTAATGCAATGAGGACTAGACTTTTACAACATCTTCAGAAAAAAGCCATCAGGTCAAGGAGCATCATGACGCTTGTTTGCCTGCTACTGGCCTCTGCATCAGTCTTTGCACAGACAAAGACGGTGACAGGAACAGTGACGGATGCTGCCAATGAGCCATTGATCGGCGCATCGGTACTCGTACAAGGAACTTCCACCGGAACCATCACGGATATGGACGGTAAATATTCAATCTCTGTCACTCCGGAGGACGTGCTGGCATTTTCATACGTGGGAATGACTTCGCAAAGCGTCAAAGTGGGAACACAGAGTGTAATCAATGTCACTTTAAAAGAAGACTCGCAAGTGCTAGCCGAAACAGTCGTTATCGGATACGGTAGTGCAAAGAAAAGAGACTTGACAGGTTCTATCACCAATGTCAAAGGAGAAGAAATAGCCAACAAACCGGCTATGAATCCGCTGTCTTCCCTTCAGGGAAAGGTAGCAGGTGTGCAGATTGTAAACTCCGGACGGGCCGGCTCTGATCCGGAAATCCGTATCCGCGGAACAAACTCCATCAACGGATATAAACCGCTTTACATTGTCGACGGACTATTCAACGACAACATCAATTTTCTGAATCCGGAAGACATCGAGTCTATGGAGATTCTGAAAGACCCGTCATCTCTGGCTATCTTCGGTGTTCGCGGTGCGAACGGTGTAATTATCATCACCACAAAGAAAGCCAAAGAAGGACAGACACTGGTGAATATCAACACTTCTTTCGGTTTCAAAAAAGTAGTGGACAAGGTGAAAATGGTGAATGGTTCACAATTCAAGGAACTATATAGCGAACAACTTGCCAACCAGGGAGACGCTCCGTTCGATTATACCGGTTGGGATGCCAATACAGACTGGCAAGACGAAATTTTCCAAACTGCTTTCATTACAAACAACAACATTAGTATTACAGGGGCTTCGCCCAAACATAGCTTCTATCTGGGTGTAGGCTACTCTTACGAACAGGGAAACATCGAGCATGAGAAATTCAGCAAGGTGACCATCAACGCCAGCAATGATTATAAGATTACAGACTTCTTGAAAGTCGGTTTTCAGTTTAACGGAGCACGTATGCTTCCTGCTGATTCCAAGCAGGTACTGAATGCTCTCCGCGCCACTCCTATTGCTCCGGTGTATAACGAAGAATACGGATTATATACCTCTCTGCCCGAATTCCAGAAAGCACAGATCAACAACCCGATGGTAGATATAGGCTTAAAAGCGAATACTACCAAAGCCGAGAATTATCGGGCATCGGGCAACATTTACGGTGAAGTGGACTTCCTGAAACATTTCAAATTCAAAGCTACGTTCTCAATGGATTATGCATCCAATAACGGACGTACCTACACACCGATCGTAAAAGTATATGATGCCGCAGTTAGCGGAAACGTCTCTACGTTGGGAACAGGAAAGACAGAAGTCAGCCAGTTCAAGGAAAATGAGACGAAAGTACAGAGCGACTATGTATTAACCTATACCAATAGTTTCGATAATGGCAATCATAACCTGACTGCAACCGCCGGTTTTACGACTTACTACAACTCGTTGAGCCGGTTGGACGGAGCACGTAAACAAGGTGTAGGACTGGTTATCCCCGACGATCCGGACAAATGGTTTGTCAGCATCGGCGATGCCGCCACAGCCACCAATGGAAGTACCCAATGGGAACGCAGTACGTTATCCGTGCTTGCACGTGTCATCTATAATTATAAAGGCAAATATCTGTTCAACGGTTCATTCCGCCGGGATGGTTCTTCCGCTTTCTCCTATACAGGCAACGAATGGCAAAACTTCTTCTCCTTGGGTGGAGGTTGGCTGATGTCTGAAGAAGAATTCATGAAAGATATCAAATGGCTTGACATGTTGAAAATCAAAGCATCCTACGGTACACTGGGAAACCAGAATCTGGATAAAGCCTATCCTGCCGAACCGCTATTGACCAATGCCTACTCGGCAGTCTTCGGAAAGCCGTCTATCATTTACCCGGGCTACCAACTGGCCTATCTGCCTAACCCTAACCTCCGTTGGGAAAAAGTAGAAGCATGGGAAGCCGGATTCGAAACGAATGTTCTTCGTAACCGCTTGCATTTTGAAGGAGTTTATTACATGAAGAACACCAAAGACTTGCTGGCAGAAGTTCCCGGTATTTCCGGAACAATCCCCGGCATCGGTAACTTGGGACAGATTCAGAATAAAGGAGTAGAAATGGCAGTGACCTGGCGTGACCAGATCGGCGAATGGGGGTATTCTGTCAGCGCTAACCTGACTACCATCAAAAATGAAGTGAAGAGCCTCGTTCAGGATGGATATTCCATCATTGCCGGAGATAAGCAACAAAGTTATACAATGGCGGGGTATCCTATCGGATATTTCTACGGATATAAGGTAGCAGGCGTTTATCAGTCACAAGCCGACATCGATGCATCTCCGGAAAACACACTGGCAACAGTTACCCCCGGTGACTTGAAATTTGCCGATGTCAACGGTGATGGTAAAATCACTCCGGAAGACCGTACCATGATAGGTAATCCGACTCCTAAAGTAACTTACGGTTTATCGCTCGGAGTAGATTACAAAAACTGGTCGTTAGGCATCGACATGATGGGACAAGGCGGAAACAAAATTTACCGCACATGGGACAATTACAACTTTGCCCAATTCAACTACCTGGAGCAACGTCTGGGCCGTTGGCACGGAGAGGGTACTTCCAACACGCAACCCTTGTTGAATACCAAACATTCCATCAATACGATGAACTCCGACTATTACATTGAAAACGGAAATTTCTTCCGTATCCGTAATATACAGTTGGCTTACGCATTCGACAAGAGCCTGCTTGCAAAGATACGTTTACAGGCACTCAAGGTTTATGTGAACATACAGAACCTGAAAACATGGAAACATAACACCGGATATACACCGGAACTGGGAGGTACCGCTACTGCATTCGGAGTAGACAACGGCAGCTATCCCGTACCGGCAGTCTATACTTTCGGAATCAACTTAACATTCTAGTGATAAGGTGTCACTGCCAGTTTTCCATGCGGGACACCACTTTAATCTTTAAAACTATCATTATATGAAACTGAATAAATATATATTTGCAACCCTTATTACTTCAACTACCTTATTTCTAGGTGGTTGTAGTGACTTCCTGGACCGTAGTCCACAAGGACAGTTCACGGAAGATGATAATCCGAACGCACTGGTCAACGGTAAGATTTACAACGTCTATACGATGATGCGTAATTATGATGTCACCGCCGGACCTCCTGCACTTGCCATCCACTGTTTCCGTTCCGAAGATTCGGAAAAAGGAAGTATTTCCAGTGACGGTTCTGATGTAGCCGAAATGTACGATGACTTCCTTTACACACCGACCAACGGTTTGCTGGGTGCTTATTGGGGGAAAAATTATGCCATCATCTACCAATGCAATGACATACTTACCGCCATCGCAGATAAAGAAACAGCCGGACAGACAGAGGCTGAAGACATTATCAATAAAGGAGAGGCCTCTTTCTTCCGCGCCTATTGCTACTTCAATTTGGTAAGAGCCTTCGGTGAAGTACCTCTGGTAACTTATAAAATCAACGATGCTTCGGAAGCCAATATCCCGAAAACAACGGTGGATAAAATCTACGAGCAGATAGACAACGACCTGAAAACAGCGGAGGAATCATTGCCGGAAACATGGAGCACCGAATACACCGGACGCTTGACCTGGGGAGCCGCCCGTTCTTTACACGCGCGTACTTATATGATGCGCAACGATTGGAACAATATGTACACGGCCTCTACCGACGTTATTAAAAAAGGATTGTACAACCTGAAGACTCCCTACGACGAGATATTCACGGACGACGGCGAAAACAACGGCGGTTCCATATTCGAACTGCAATGTACAGCTACTGCCGCTCTTCCCCAAAGTGATATTATCGGTAGCCAATTCTGTGAAGTACAAGGAATACGTGGAGCTGGTCAATGGGACTTAGGCTGGGGATGGCATATGGCAACAGAGTACATGGCACAGGCTTATGAACAAGGTGACCCGCGTAAGAACGCTACCCTACTCTATTTCCGCCACTCGGATGATGATCCTATCACCCCGGAAAACACCAATGAGCCTTATGGCGAATCTCCGGTTTCTCCGGCAATAGGTGCTTACTTCAATAAGAAAGCATATACCGATCCGGCTTTGCGTAAAGAATACACCAACAAGGGCTTCTGGGTAAACATTCGCTTGATTCGCTACGCTGATGTATTATTGATGGGAGCTGAATCAGCCAACGAAAAAGGAATCCCGGGTGAAGCAATCGACTATTTGGAACAGGTCCGTGCACGTGCCAGAGGTACCAATACCAATATATTGCCAAAAGTGACAACCACCGATCAGGGAGAATTGCGTGATGCCATCCGCCACGAACGCCGTGTGGAACTGGGAATGGAATTCGACCGTTTCTACGATCTTGTTCGTTGGGGTATTGCAAAAGAAGTACTGCACGCAGCCGGTAAAACTAATTATCAGGACAAAAACGCATTACTGCCATTGCCTCAAACAGAGATTGACAAGTCTAAAGGAGTACTGGTACAGAACCCCGACTATCAATAAAAAAGTTTCTCGATGCCGAACGGTTGTTTCCTCGGTGCCGAAACTACTGTTTCTCGGTGTCGAACAATGTCCTCCTCGGTGCCGGATATTCAACATATAGGGAGGACTTTATAGTAACGGATATAAAAGTAGGAATAATATCATGATATACAAGAAGTTAAGTCTATCCGTCCTGTTGTTTGCCGCAGGTTTTCTGACCGCATCGGCACAGAAGTCGCCACAGGATATGGATCGCTTCATCGACGTATTGATGAACAAAATGACTTTGGAAGAAAAGATAGGACAGTTGAACCTTCCCGTCACCGGAGAGATTACTACGGGACAAGCCAAAAGCAGCGATATTGCCGCTAAAATCAAGAAAGGCGAAGTGGGAGGACTGTTCAACCTGAAAGGAGTGGAGAAAATACGTGAAGTACAAAAGCAGGCTGTGGAAGAATCCCGTTTAGGAATTCCATTACTGTTCGGTATGGACGTTATTCACGGATACGAAACGATGTTCCCCATCCCACTCGGATTGTCTTGCACTTGGGATATGACTGCCATAGAGGAATCTGCCCGTATTGCAGCCGTAGAGGCCAGTGCCGACGGTATCTCATGGACTTTCAGCCCGATGGTGGATATTTCACGCGACCCTCGTTGGGGACGTGTGTCCGAAGGTAACGGTGAAGACCCGTTTCTCGGAGCCATGATTGCCGAAGCGATGGTGCGCGGCTATCAGGGGAAGAACATGGAACGGAATGATGAAATCATGGCTTGTGTAAAACACTTTGCACTATATGGTGCGGGAGAAGCAGGACGTGACTATAACACCGTAGATATGAGCCGTCAGCGGATGTTCAATGATTATATGCTGCCGTATGAAGCAGCCGTTGAAGCAGGTGTAGGTAGCGTAATGGCTTCTTTTAATGAAGTGGATGGTATTCCGGCCACTGCCAACAAATGGTTGATGACAGACATTCTCCGCGGACAGTGGGGATTCAACGGTTTTGTGGTAACCGATTATACGGGTATTTCAGAAATGATCGATCATGGTATCGGTGATCTTCAAACAGTATCCGCCCGTGCCATCAATGCCGGAGTGGATATGGATATGGTAAGCGAAGGCTTTGTAGGAACATTGAAGAAATCCGTTCAGGAAGGAAAAGTCTCTATGGAAACGTTGAATACGGCTTGTCGCCGTATTCTGGAAGCCAAATATAAACTGGGATTATTTGATAATCCTTATAAATATTGCGATCCGAAACGTCCGGCACGCGACATCTTTACCAAAGCGCATCGCGATGCAGCCCGCAGGATTGCAGCAGAAAGTTTCGTTCTCCTAAAGAACGACAGTCCCGACGGTAATCCGAACGGAAATCCGTTGCTGCCTTTCAATCCGAAAGGAAATATTGCAGTGATCGGTCCGTTGGCAAACAGCCGGAGTAATATGCCGGGTACATGGAGCGTAGCAGCCGTGCTCGACCGCTGCCCTTCTCTCGTGGAAGGACTGAAAGAGATGACTGCCGGAAAAGCGAATATCATGTACGCCAAAGGAAGTAATTTGATTAGTGATGCAAGTTACGAAGAACGGGCAACGATGTTCGGCCGTTCCCTGAACCGCGATAACCGCACCGACCAACAGTTGTTGGATGAAGCGTTGAACGTAGCCCGCCGGTCGGACATTATCATCGCTGCCTTAGGCGAATCTTCCGAAATGAGTGGTGAAAGTAGCAGCCGCACGGATTTAAACATTCCCGATGTACAGCAGAATCTGTTGAAAGAGCTTTTAAAGACAGGCAAACCGGTAGTACTGGTATTATTTACAGGCCGTCCGCTTACGTTGAGCTGGGAACAGGAACATGTACCCGCCATTCTGAATGTATGGTTTGGAGGTAGTGAAGCAGCTTATGCCATTGGCGATGCCCTCTTCGGCTATGTCAATCCGGGTGGTAAACTGACTATGACTTTCCCGAAGAATGTAGGCCAGATACCTCTTTATTATGCGCACAAGAATACCGGACGTCCTTTGAAAGAAGGTAAATGGTTTGAGAAATTCCGCAGTAACTATCTCGATGTGGATAATGATCCGCTTTATCCGTTCGGTTATGGTCTTTCTTATACTACTTTCTCTTACAGTGACATCGACTTGAGCCATTCCAGCATGGATATGACCGGATCATTGACCGCAGCAGTGGAAGTTACCAATACCGGAACATGGCCCGGCACGGAAGTGGTACAGCTTTACATCCGTGACGTTGTAGGCAGTAGCACCCGTCCCGTCAAAGAGCTGAAAGGCTTTCAGAAAATATTTCTGGAACCGGGAGAGATGAAGATTGTCCGTTTCAAGATTGCACCGGAAATGCTACGGTACTACAATTATGACCTGCAACTGGTTGCCGAACCGGGCGACTTTGAAGTGATGATCGGTACGAACAGCCGGGATGTGAAAACTGCGAAATTTACGTTGAACTAAACTTTTAGGCACGGATTACACGGATTACGCTGTTGTTTTATGTAACCACAATTCCTAAAACCGTGAAATCCGTGTAATCCGTGCCTAATCCAATAAATTATAACCTTGATTATGAACGATAAATATAAAAGAATCGCAGTGATGAGCGCACTTCCGCTCATGTTACTGTTTCTATCCGCCATCGCCCTGACTTTCCAGAGCTGTAAAGGGAAAAGCAAGAATGACAACCTTTCTGCCGCTACCGACTCGCTGTCGGACGACGCATTAATGGACACCGTTCAGCGACGGACTTTCCTCTACTTCTGGGAAGGTGCCGAACCGAATAGCGGTCTGGCTCCCGAACGGTATCATGTGGATGGCGTATATCCTGAAAATGATGCCAACGTAGTCACCTCCGGCGGTAGCGGTTTCGGCATCATGGCTATCCTTGCGGGAATCGACCGCGGTTATGTCACCCGCGAAGAAGGACTGACGCGCATGGAACGCATCGTTTCTTTCCTCGAAAAAGCAGACCGTTTCCACGGAGCCTACCCCCACTGGTGGTATGGTGACACCGGAAAGGTGAAACCGTTTGGCCAGAAAGACAATGGAGGCGACCTGGTAGAGACAGCTTTCCTCATACAAGGTCTGCTTGCCGTACACCAATATTACGTCAACGGAAATGAGAAAGAGAAAGCACTCGCTCAACGTATCGACCGGATTTGGCGGGATGTCGACTGGAACTGGTACCGGAAAGGCGGGCAAAATGTCCTTTACTGGCATTGGAGTCCGACGTATGGCTGGGAAATGAATTTCCCCGTACATGGTTACAACGAATGTATGATTATGTATATTCTTGCCGCCGCTTCTCCTACACATGGAGTACCTGCCGCTGTTTATCATGACGGTTGGGCACAGAACGGAGCCATCGTCTCTCCCCATAAAGTAGAAGGAATCGAATTGCATCTCCGCTATCAGGGCACGGAAGCCGGACCGCTTTTCTGGGCTCAATATTCTTTCCTCGGACTCGACCCGGTAGGATTGAAAGATGAATACTGCCCCAGCTACTTCCACGAAATGCGCAACCTGACATTAGTCAACCGTGCCTACTGCATCCGCAACCCCAAACATTACAAAGGTTTCGGACCGGATTGTTGGGGACTGACTGCCAGCTACTCCGTTGATGGATATGCAGCTCATTCCCCCAACGAGCAGGACGACAAAGGAGTTATCTCCCCCACTGCCGCACTTTCATCGATTGTCTATACACCGGAGTATTCCATGCAGGTAATGCGCCATTTGTATGGTATGGGAGATAAAGTGTTCGGTCCTTTCGGATTCTATGATGCTTTCAGCGAAACGGATAATTGGTACCCGCAACGATATCTGGCTATCGATCAGGGACCTATCGCTGTAATGATCGAAAATTACCGGACAGGATTGTTATGGAACCTTTTCATGAGCCATCCTGACGTGCAAGCCGGATTGACCAAACTTGGTTTTAACACCAACAAGCAAGATGTGAGACAGAAATAAGTGGGAACCACGGTGCGTGGAAGTGGTCTACTGACCACCTCCGCCACCAGTGTTTCCACCTCCTCCGCCACCTTTCACATCATCATTGTCGATGCTGCGTGCAGCTTTCTTCACACTGGCTTTCAACTCTCCAATCCGATAGCTGACGCTAAAGCCAAAATACCGGCTTGGATACTTGCTCGAACTTTTCGAGATAAAGTTGACTCCTTCCGTGTGATTATTGTAAGTTCTGTATTTCTCTACGATATTGCTACAATAAATATTCAAAGAAAGACGTTCCTCTTTCAGGAAAGAACGGCTCAATCCCAAGCTATAATAATTGTATCCCGAACCTCTTCCCTGCAAACTGATACGCGGTGTACTTCCACCTCCGTTCAAGCTCAAACGGACTTTTCCCGGTAAAGTCTGCTGAATTCCTCCATACGCAGAAGCATTCCATCCATAATTATGCAACTCTTGAGCAGGACTCCGCAAATCACTGTAATTTCCACGCCCATTGATATAAATCCTCGTTTTGGGAGAAGCATTCCAGTTCAAATAAAAATTCAATCCTGTTTCCCGGCTTTTACCGATATTATCATACGTGCTATACAAAGCACCATAAGGAGCTTTATGACCACCTTCAAATATTTCTCCGTCTTTATCGGTTATTAAGCGACTGACTCTTTCAATTCCATTGTTATTGAAAGAATGGCGCAAAGAGAGGTTGATGTTGAACTTGGCCGTGAAACTGCTGTAAGACAAATCAAACGAATGGCTCTTTTCACTCTTCAGGTTCGGATTTCCCTGATTGATAAACATCGGATTCTGATTATCAAAATAAGGATTCAAGTTCCAAATGCCCGGACGCCAGATACGCATATTATATCCACCGCGGAGGTTTTGCGTCTTGCCTAGTTTTATTCCCAAAGAGACGGAAGGAACCAGATCGCTAAAGTTCGAATTAAAATTCTCGCCTGCACCGACCAGATACTTCACTTCCTGTATGGTTTGCTCATAACGAAGTCCCGGTTTGAAAGTAAAATCCTTGTATTTCAGCGTATATCCGGCATAAGCGGAAATGATATGATTCAGATGGCGGTACTCGCTGCTGCGTTTCTCATTATATGCATAGTTTTCGCTTTCCCCTTCGGCTTCATAAAACCGATTATCACTGGAGTTGCGCCGGAAAATATATTTGGCACCCGTCTCAATCGTATGCAACTTTCCAATCGGAGTAGTATAGTCCACCTGGAAGGTTTGTTCCATCGTATTCGTCTTTCCGTCCGAATGGAAATTCTTCAATGCCAGTTCTTTGATGATATCCAGTTTATTCTCATCAGGCTCGATGTCCAGATAGGTATTATAGGAATCATTCGTTTGAGGTTGAGAGTTGATCTTATAAGAAAGGGTAATCATCCGTTCTTTGTTCTTTCGGGAAGTACGTTGATAGTCTATATTTCCGTTGATGGAATACCATGATCCTTTTCCGTGATTGTCCGTTCGATAGCGATATGCAAAATTCTGGCGGTCGGCTCCGTGCATAATCGTATTTCCGTCACTGTTACTCTTGTCATTGCTACCATACATTCCGAAAGCCACAGTCAGCAGCCTCAACGTATCAATCTCGTAACTGGCTTCCAAATTGCCATATTGGAAATTACCCTTCGATTTGGAACTGCTTTCCGACTCCAGGAACTTTTCATTCTCCTTATCAGGTTCATAATTCTCCCGGTAACTGTCGGAATAGCTGCGCGGACTATTATTATAATTATAGTTGTAGTTGGCAGAAACCGTCAGTTTGCCCTGTTTTACCATTGCATAAGTGCCGGCACCTACCCCGTTATTGCTGGCATTTCCTCTGAAAGTAGCCGTATATCCTTCAAATCCGGTACCCACTGTGACGATATTCAGAATACCTCCGATACCTTCCGCATCATATTTAGCTCCCGGTGAAGTAATCACCTCAATATATTTAATCGTATTCGCCGGCATACTTTTCAGCACTTCCTTCGGATTATTGCTCATCATATTGTTGGGCTTTCCATTCACATGAATCTTGAAACTGCTACTGCCGTTCACCTGTACATTGTCTTCTCCATCCACCGTGACCAGAGGAACCTTTCGAAGCATCTCCAATATACTGTTTGATTTTGAATCCGGATCATCTTCAATATTATATTCGATTTTATCCACATCTACCTTTACCAAAGGTTTCTGTGCAACAACCTCCACTCCTTTCAACACATTATTGGCTTCTGAAGAAATCATCGTTCCCAAATCAATCTCCCTGACCGAAGGTTTTAAAGTGAATTCTTTTACTATAGGCGACTTGCCAATGGAAGAAATCGTGATTATATAACTACCTGCAGCGACATTCAGTTTTTCCTGAAATTTACCATTCGCCCCTGTGACCGCCATCTTTACAGCTTTGTCCGGAGCATTTTTAGGAGTTATCTTAATCGTGGCATACGGTTCCCCTTCTTGTGTTAAAGAATCAAGAAGTACTCCTTTGATAGTATAAGAAAGAGCCGTGGATTTTTGTGCCCACCCAGTCATAGATGTAGCGAACACGAATAGCAATAGTAGTAACAGTCTGTGTTTCATGACTAGAAATATTTAGCTTATGTTTATTATACGTGGTATATTCAAAAATGATGCAAATTCAGAGGCCAAAAGTAATTGGTTTATCTACGCTTACGAATTTTTCGGAGTTAAGAATATAAAACGAATGGATAAAATATCTTATTACAGTATATTTCTAGTATATTTAAACATTCCCGTTTAAGGGTAACAAATCTTCTTTATTTGAAATGAAATAAAGATGATATATACCGTTGTATCGGTCGTTTCAGACGCCTCAAGTTAGCGCAGACTCTTCCAATCCAGCAGCCATCGAATTCTTGTTCATATTTCGTGAGTACTTTCTTACAATCCCGGAGCCGGACGTCTTGCCTTTCCATGGCCGATAATATCTCGCTTATCCGGGCAATTTGTTCCCTTTGACACAAGAGTTCTTTATCCTGACAACCGATAATTTCAGCATATAAATTACAGATATTTGCCTTTTCAATACACAGTTCTTCCAATGTATCGATATACTCGGCTGTAATTCGGTCTTTATTCTGAAACAGGAATCCTTCAACACTTTCTTCATCCACAACAGTGATCCCTTCTTCATACGACATAGGAAATCTTTTCATCTCCGCCCAAAGCCAGATAACTTCTTTGTTAATTCCATACTTGACCGCCGCTTCTTCTACGCTAATCCATTTCGACATAATGCTCTTGTTTTAATGTGTTCCACAATAAAGATTGAATATTATTTTGTTTATGTGGAGCAACGGGCATTCACGTTTTCTGTATTTCGGGCGGACGGGGAATTGTTTAGGTTAGACTTTTTGGGGTAATCATAACCGACCGGACACAAGAAAGACGTGAATGCTGTTGCACCATTATCTACCTCTAAGGCTAGCAATACCCTCGTAAAAGACAATGATAACAACAGACACCCACGTCAATCGTTTATATATAACACATCTTTTACGGATATGTTGATATACAGCCGTTCACGTGGAGTATCTGTCGAATCATCTCTCTTTACTTAAACTTGCTATTTTTAGAGGTGAGAGATAATACACATATACTCAATTTAGTAATATATACTGCTTCCCGCTAATTTCATCACGCTGATGAGCAGAAAGCACATGGCAAAGATATACATATTTTTTTTAATGTGGTGGAAATTTAGAAATAAATGCTGGAAGTTATGTATATCCATCAAGCTCTCTCATACATAAAAATGAAAATCCTCTTTCAACCTATCACCGACTTCCTAAAACTCCCTATTTATAATACTTTCAGCATGGTGACAGGTTGTTATTAACCTATCACCTCATCTATCACCTATCACCGCCTATTTTTTTGAAAAAGCAGATAGCAAACAGTCGTTTTAATAAGGGGTAATTCTTGTTTCAGCATACGATACTCTTATTTCCAAGGCTTGAAACACTTATTTTCCCGGTACGAAACTTTAGTTTCAAAGGCTAGGGAACTTTAGTTTCCTACCGATGAAACCAAAGTTTCCCCATGGTGGAACTAAAGTTTCAAGGCGGGGGAACAAGAGTTTCCCGCCTTGAAACCAAGTGTTTTGAGGCATGAAACATTTTTTATCCCGTAATGTGGCATTCTTCCTTTTAGTATATTAATGCGATTAACTCTTTCCACAATAGAATTTTGTGACCACATAAAAGAACAGAATCCCCCATAAAATAAACAATAAATAAGTACGATATAGCTTGGCAGACCGGATAATAAAGCCTACCTTTATGAGCCTTTAATAAAAAGCATAAACAATAATCACTTTTAACATGAAACTTACTTTGATGCGGGACAACGACGGAACATCAACCATGCGGACGTTGGACATAAACCTACAAATAGAAGCGATGAAGCATGAAACAAAAGCCCGCCCGATAAGTAATCTACGGACAAGCATACGTTATGCCTCACCGGACAGTAAACTGGAAGCAGCTCAAAAACTACCCAAAGTCATCCCTGCGGCTAACTTCCGCAAAACAACAAATGGCACACAAATGACCGGATATAACGGCATTATACAAATAGAAGTGAATCATCTGGCAAACCGGACGGAAGTAAATCGTATCAAACAAGAAGCAGCCGAACTTACACAGACTTTTGCCGCTTTTATGGGTTCCAGCGGTCATTCCGTAAAAATATGGCTACGCTTCACCCGCCCGGACAAATCACTCCCCAAAGACCGGGAAGAAGCAGAAATATTCCAAGCTCACGCCTACAGAAAAGCCGTCAGCCTTTATCAACCGGCACTCTCCTACTCCATCGAACTCAAAAATCCGACATTGGAGCAATTCTGCCGGCAAACGTGTGATCCGGAACTTTACTATAATCCCGATTCCACCATCATTTATATGCGTCAGCCACTGGAAATGCCATCGGACACAACCTACAAAGAATCCGTACAGGCAGAAACATCTCCTTTCAAACGACTGATTCCCGGTTATGACAGCTTTGAAACTTTGTCCGCACTCTTCGAAGCAGCCCTGAACAAGGCTTACCATTCATTAAGCGAACTTCACCCCAACATACACCTACATTCCGACGAAGATCTCAAGCCATTATTGGTTCACCTGGCGGAAAACTGTTTTCAGGCAGGCATACCGGAAGAAGAAACAGCCCGTTGGGCAATCGCTCATTTCTATACCAAGAAGAAAGAATTTCTTATCCGGCAAACCATACAAAACGTATACACAAGAGCAAAAGGATTCGGACAAAAATCACCTTTATCGACAGAGCAGGAATTGGAATTCCGAACAGAAGAGTTTATGCAACGCCGGTACGAATTTCGTTACAACACAATGACGACTGTTACGGAATATCGCGAACGGAACACCTTTTGTTTTTGTTTCCGCCCCATCACCAACCGTATACGCAACAGTATTGCCATGAACGCACGCCTGGAAGGCCTCAACTTATGGGATCGGGACGTGATCCGTTACCTCGATTCCGACCGCATCCCGATATTCAACCCTATTGAGGATTTTCTTTTCGGAGTAGATGTCCGTTGGGACGGACGCGACCGGATTCGTGAACTGGCTTCCCGTGTTCCTTGCAACAACATTCACTGGCCGGATTTATTTTACCGTTGGTTTCTAAATATGGTGGAACACTGGCGTCACACCGATCGCAAGTATGCCAATTGTACAGTACCGTTATTAGTCGGGCCGCAAGCCTATCGAAAATCGACTTTCTGCCGAAGTTTGTTGCCACCGGAATTACAGATATACTATACCGACCGCATTGATTTCAGTAACAAAAGGGATGCCGAGCTGGCTCTAAATCGTTTCGCGCTCATTAACATGGACGAGTTCGATCAAAACAGAGTGAGTCAACAGGCTTTTCTGAAGCATATCCTGCAAAAACCTGTGGTTAATATCCGTCGTCCTCATGGCACAGCCACACAAGAGATGCGCCGTTACGCATCATTTATAGGAACAAGCAATCACAAGGATTTACTGACTGACACTTCCGGAAGCCGACGCTACATTGTTATCAATGTGACCGGTCCGATTGACTGTTCTCCGATTGATTACGAACAACTTTATGCACAAGCAATGCACGACATTTACAGGGGAGAACGTTACTGGTTCGACACTGAAGATGAAAAGGTTATGACCGAAGCCAATCAGGAATTTCAAGTGATCCCCATTGCGGAGCAGTTATTCCACCAATTTTTCCGGGCTGCTAAAGAAGAGGGGGAAGAATATGAGTTACTTCTTGCTATTGAGATACTGGAACAGGTGCAGCACGACAGTAAAATTCATATATCTGATTGCAATATTATTCAATTCGGGAGAATATTACAAAAGAATCAAGTGCCTTCTATACATACCAAGCGCGGGAATGTTTATAAAGTGGTCCGAATCAAGCCGAAAAGAGCATAAATATACACCTCTTCGTTCAGGTGATAGGTGAAAGATACGGTGATAGGTTAGGGATGACCTATCACCGCTCTGTAAACACGATGAATAAAGAGTTTCAGAACGATGGTGATAGGTTGAAAGAGGAATTGACGAAATCAACAGAGAGAGAGAAATTAGAATATAAGATATCCTTTCACCTACTATATATTATAGCCCCCCAGTAATTAAACCCGCCGACAATCAAGTTCCCATAAGTGAGGCTAAAAGTCTGGTTAATTCTTCTCGTGCTTCTTTATTAGGACAAGCAAGAGTATAAAGTTGAAACTCGGAGTCATATTCATTAATGGTTAAATAACCATTTTGATAAAGTATCGGCAAAATGTCTGCCATCGAGGTAATTGGTGTATCAAGCTGTCCGGCAGCAACCATTGTACCCTCTAAATTAGTGATCTCCATCTTATGCTGTCGCAACATATCAATTAGAAAAGCCGGCATTCTGTCCATAAAGTTTCCATAAACCTTTTGGTCAAACGCACGGAATAAACTAAATAAGTTATAAATTTCCTCACTATGTTCACTAAAACGATACCCACCATATTGTTGTTTCAAATGGATACAAGCCTCATCATAAGTTTCGTTATTAACTTGAGCCATTAATGTAATATCTGTTTTTAGTTGACTACTCAATTCTTTTTCTGTAATACCGCAAATAGAACTATACCCATCCTGCATACTAAGATTTTGCAAACTATTCAGACCACCAAAAATGCTGTTCAGTTGATTAAACGCGCTAATACCTGTCACAAAAAGAAAACGAAGATATTTTCCTTGTGCTTTCAAAGGGCTGAAAAACTTACCCATTTCTTTACGGAGTTCATTTTGCAGTTCCGGCAAATGGTTACTGTCTAATAAGGGAGCATCGTATTCGTCAATAAGTACTACTACCTGTAAACCAGTCTGCTGATACGCCCTTTTTATTATCCCGGAAAAACGAGCCGCATAACCTTCCTCCTCTGGATATTACCATAAATTCGTTCCCATTCACGAAGTTGAAGATTCAAACGTTCTTCCAAATCAGACATAGCCGTATACTTTGTCATGCTGAAATCAAGATGCAACACCGGATAGACATTCCACTCTTTCTCCAAACGCTCCATTGCCAAACCTTGAAACAGCTCCTTCTTCCCCCGAAAATAAGCATCAAGAGTGGATACCAGCAGACTTTTTCCGAAACGACGGGGACGACTCAAAAAATAAACCTTATTGGTATTAGCCAAACGATAAATCAACTCCGTCTTATCTACATAGACATTATTATTATTGCGTAAGTCTTCAAAATTCTGTATCCCTATCGGGTATATTCTGAAAGTAGTGTCCATAATGTCTATCCTATATAAATGAAATGTAGACAAATATAGGCATTAAAATATAGACATCAAATAGTATTTCTCCTTTTCTTAATTTCACTTCAATAAAGACAAGAGCAAAACTTTCAAAAAAGCAATAAACACCTCCAAAATCTTCCACAATGTTATATATTACAAATAAAACAAATCAATCTATTCATGAATATAAGAAATCACCTAATAACCGATTTATAAGTCATTAAAATTTAACACAATTGTAACACGAAAAAGACGTTAGAAACTTTGCATATTTCATAGAAAAAAATAACTTTGCTAATCTATTTACTATTGAGAGAGAGTGAAACTATAAATGATTCACAATAAATTTTATTAATTAATTAACAAAGCAATAAAATGAGAAAATTGAACTTTCTGAAGTTATTCTACGGGCTTATGCTTGTAGTGGTCGGCACAGCTTTCGCAAGTTGCGTTGATGACAATGACGACACCGAGGCTCCGTACCTCAAAGTTACGCCTACAACCTTGATTTTCGGCTTAGATGGTCAACCAGCCAATGGGAGCCAAGCTTCTTTTGACATTTCAACCAATCGTAGTTGGAAAGCTACAGTAAAAGATGATAAATCATGGGTTACTCTATCAAAATATGAAGGTGAAGGTCCTGCTACTATTCAGGTAAGCATACCGGAAAATGTTAATGACGAAGCCAATGTTGTCATTGAAGTTTCTAATAAAGTAGGTGTACTGATGTCGGAAACTGTAAAAATTACGAGTGGAAGCGTAGAACCATCTGTAGTTATCTATAATGACAATGTGGGAACTATTGACCTTGACAAGAATAACTGGCCTTATGTTGACAAATATGAAGGATGGAATAAAACAGGGGTCGGTTCAGAATCTGTAACCTACACAGGAGAAAACGCTTCAGTCCGCAATAGTGGATTAGCTAACACTGACGCTTATGCAGGCGCATCAGGCCCTAACATTGTATTCTTTGGTAAAACACCAACAAGTTTTAACGTCAATAAGATCACACTCACTTCTGGACAAAAGAATCTACAACTAACATTCGGAGCCAGCCGTTCTGTAAATAATAACGGAACATACGACAATACTTTCGATATCTCCAAATTTGAAGTTGCATTAAGTGCTGATGGTACAGCTTGGGCACCAATTTCATATACTAAAAATAATGGCGATGCCGATTACCCCTATTGGGTTTTTGCAACAGCAAACTTTACATTAAAAGAAGTTCCAGAAAATCTATATATTAGATTCACAGCCTTAGATGCTTCAGCTATTCGTTTAGATGATATCACATTGTCAACCGGTGCTGGCGGCACCGAAGTTGATTTAGGAACTGCAGGAGAGCCAAACGTTACGACTACAGATGCAAAAGCGATTACAGGTAGTTCTGCAACCTTAGGTGGTTCAATAGCTAATCTTGAGATTTCAGGAACTACTGAAGTTGGTGTGCAATATATTAAGTTCAGTACTGGAACTGTAGCAGATATAGATTGGACAAAAGCAACCCAAGTAGCTGCATCAGTAAAAGAGACCCCTTGGACCGTTACAGTTACTGACCTGACCAAAGATAATCAATACGCATTCCGCGCTTATGCTACGACTGCATCTAGTACTATTTATGGTGAGCCGAAAACATTTGTCGCTATGGAATCTACTGCAACTCAAATATCTATTGCAGATTTAGTAACCAAAATGACAAGTACTGCCACAGCTGTAGATGAAAACTACGTTATTCAAGGGGTAATTTGTGGTGACCCTGCTGGTAAAAACTATTCTTATGGTACTCTTTATCTAATGACCAAAGGAGCTACTACGGCAGGTAATGCACTTTCTTTATATAACACCCAAATAGATGTAACTCAATATGCATTAGGACAAGAGATTAAAGTTACATTACAAAAAGATGTAGCAAAGATATATAAACGTTACGATGTACCTCAAGTTGAAGGATTTACTGCTGAAAACATTGAAGTTGTTTCTGAAAACAATGTAGTAACACCTATAAAGGTTACCCTATCCCAGTTAGCAGCATTTGTATGTATGCCTGTTGTAGTTGAAAATGTCAATATCGCAACCGGAGGAATATGGAAAGATGGTGATGCAGCCAAAAATCATACATTTAATGTTGCAGGAACATCATTTACTGTAAATATAAACAAGAATGCAACCCCATTTGAAGATCAGCCATATACAGCAACAACAGCGTCGATGACAGGTATTGCTTCCATCTACCAAAGTGCAGGGCAATTAATGCCCCGTAACCTTGAAGATGTTAAAAATTTCCATTCTTCTACGCCAGCAATCATATCAGCTAATCCAGCATCATGGAGTTTTCCGTCAACAGGAGGTACTAAAGACATTGAAATAGGTGTCGTAAACATAGGAAGTAACACCTTATCTCACAGTGGATTAAGCAGTCCTCTCTCTGCAACAATAAATGGAACTAAAGTTACAGTTACTGCTGAAGCTAATTCAACAACAAGTGATGTTAAACAAACTTTAAAGGTAACATTAACTAATGGAAATAGTATTGATATTCCAATTATAGTTGAAGCGCCATCGACAGGTAATAAAACTGTAATATCTGTAGATTTCACTATAGCAGACAATTATCCAAGCACATTCCCCCAATTATCAGCCAACAAACAAGTGGATGCACAAACATTCTCATTTGGAGGTTATGATTTCGTGTTTGCAGGTGCAGGTACAGGTAATGGTTATTATCAAGCAATGGATAAATCAATTCCTTATATAATTAATGGAAAACAAGGAGCATATATTGAATTACCAGCTATTGCTAACAAGAAATTAACCCAGGTAACAGGAACAACCCGGAAAGGTGCTTCTACAGCCGTTATGATCGGAATTACGAATCAAAGTAACGAAGAAATAACTGGTGGTACTGCAATTAAGTGGGCACAAATAGATGATCAAATGGAGTATACATACAAGTTATCTGGAACAGCTGTCAATACCAAATATAGAATCTACATATCAAGTAGTCATAATGCACAATTTGCAAAGTTAGAACTTACTTACGAATAAAAAAGATTCTAGTCAACAACGCCCTTGGAGGATACGCTAGAGCATACCTTCAAGGGCTTCTTTCCTCTAATAACTGATACAAGGAACAAATTTAAATGACAGAAAAATATAAATATTACAAGCTTCTTTTGCTAACAGCTTTTATACTATGTATAGCTGCATGTAGCAATGATGACTCTGACGGTGGAAGCTCGTCACAGCCAGGTGATGCCTACTGGAAAATCTCTTCCACAGTAAAATCAGCATCCGGATCATCTGCAATAATCATCACAGGTACTCCTGGTACAATATGGAATGCAGAAATTACTGAGGGCACAACGTGGTGTTCTTTCAGCAGCAATGACCTAACCTTATCCTCTAAGTCCGGAGAAGTAAAAGACGGACTCAATGTTTTATACGTGTATTATAGTAACAATACAGGTAAAGAACAGCGCATAGCCAAGATTTCGTTCCAGTTAGCAGGACAAGAAGCAAAGGTCTTTGATTTAGTACAATTGTCTGAATCGCAACAGAACCTACCGGCCTTTAAATTATGGGCTGAAGTTCCTGACTTCAAAGAGAATGCAAATTATCAATATGTGACTCATTACGCTCTGCTGAATGATAAAACAATACGTAATTATTCTATTTGTTTTGATAAAACAAAAAAAGCAGCTTTATGGGTAGCTTATCCGATACATACAGCATACCTCAAAGGATCAGGTGAGCGCACAGACCGTTGGGCTTTCGACCCTATTATTCCTCAAGGCTACCAAGCAGATTGTACATTAAGATCTTATGGAGGCTCTTATGATCGTGGACATCAACTGCCATCAGCCGATCGTTTGGGAACAGACGAGATGAATGCTCAAACTTTCTATATGTCCAATATGACTCCACAGCTTAATCGTTTGAACCAAGATATGTGGGCCAAGCTAGAAACAAAAGTACGAGCTAACAATTGTTCTGATACTTTATATGTAGTCACTGGTGCATACTTTGGAGCAGGTGCAACGTCTACAACAGATGGTGCCGGCAAGACAGTTCCCATTCCCACAAACTATTTCAAAGTACTCTTGCGTACCAAAACAGGAAAGACTGGAAAGAATATCAAAGATTGTTCAGAGAGTGAACTGATATCAATAGGATTTTGGGTAGATCATAAATCATATGGAAATATTGAGCCTCCTAAATCCATTTGTACGACTGTAGCAGATATTGAATCCAAAACTGGATTTAAATTCTTCCCACAGGTATCTAGTAGTGTAAAACAACAAAATAATCCAACCCAGTGGGGGATTAACTAATACGCTAGCTTATGAAAAAACTTTTATTTGTAACCGTACTCTTTGCATTACTGATATCTTTCAGTTCTGCACAGAAGCCATACAAGGTCGTATTTTACAATCTTGAAAATTTCTTTGATACGATTAATGATCCGGAAGTTCATGATGATGAATTTACTCCAGAAGGTCCAAAAAAATGGAATTCTGCCAAGTATTACAAGAAACTAGCAAACATTGAACGTGTTTTTTTTGATATCGCTGCTATCAACAAAGATTACCCAATAGTTATCGGAGTATCAGAAGTGGAAAACCGTAATGTACTAGAAGATATCGTAGCAACTCGTAAAATGGCTCCGGGAAACTATCGAATTTCACACTTCGATTCTCCTGAAGCGCGTGGAGTAGATGTAGCATTCCTGTACCGACCAGACGTCTTCAAGATTGAAGGAGAAAAGGCCGTTAAAACAGTGATACCTTCATTACCAGACTTCAAAACCCGTGATATACTAACAATGTGGGGAACCATAGAGAATGAGCCCTTTTTCTTTATGGTAGCGCACTGGCCTTCACGTCTAGGAGGCAAAGAGGTTTCGGAGTTCAAACGTATTGCCGTAGGCGAACAGATGCGCAGTATCGCAGACTCTGTAATGAAAGCAAATCCTGCAACAAAAGTAGTTATGATGGGAGACTTTAATGACGACCCAATTGATAAAAGCATAGCCAAAGGATTAGGAGCCAAATTTAAATTAAAAGATTTGAAAGAAGGTGACTTCTTCGCTCCTTATGCCGATATGCTCAAGGCAGGATATGGAACATTAGCTTATGGCGATGCATGGAATATATTTGACAATATTGTAGTTTCTGAAAATTTAGCAAACGGATCAACTGGAAAGTTGAAATTAGAACAAGCCCCCGGCTCTAAATTCTATGGAAACATCTTCAAGCAACATTACATGGTGCAAAAAGAGGGACAATACAAAGGATATCCATTACGCACATATGTGGGTAACAACTTTCAGGGAGGATACAGTGATCACTTCCCTGTATATATCTATATAGGTAAATAAAAAAATAAGTTTATATGAAAATCAGAACATTCCTATTCATGGTGCTATCTTTGATATCATTCACTGCCTTAGCACAAAATAATGGTGGTGTCAAAGGTAAGGTCGTTTCCCGTACAACACGTGCGGCCATAGACGGCGTAAAAGTAACATTAACCCCGGGAGATGTAACAACCAGAACTGATGCATCAGGCATCTTCGTAATCGAGAATCTTGCAAAAGGGGAATATACACTTACATTTGAAGCTGCAGAGTTTGAGCCATTGACTCTTGCAGTTCGTGTAGATAAGATGATTAGAGACATTAACAATGTTATCATGATACCAGACAACGTTTCACCAACTATGGACGATGCGATCTTCGCCGAATTCGACACAGAAACGTTAGACGATGCCCAATCGCTTCCTTCATCATTATCTGCCTCTAAAGATGTATTCAATAATATCGCTTCTTACAAATTCAGTGAGATGCGTTTTAATGTCCGCGGTTATGATTCGCAGTATTCAGATGTATATATGAATGGAATCCAACTGAATGATGCAATGACAGGGTACACTCCTTGGTCTCTATGGAGTGGATTGAACGACGCAACTCGTAATCAGGAAATTACTTCCGGATTAAATATGGGTGAAATTGGCCTTGGAGGTATTGCAGGAACAACAAACATCAATACACGTCCTTCGCAAATGCGTAAAGGGCTTCGTGCCAGTGTAGTAAATGGCAACTCCATGTACCGCTTCCGTGGTATGCTGACTTATGCATCCGGTTTACTGGACAACGGCTGGTCGTATGCTTTCTCTGTTTCTACCCGTCAAGGAGGAAACTCTTATGTACACGGGGTTTATTACAATGCATTCGGATATTTTGCTGCTGTAGAAAAACAATTCAATTCACAACATCGTTTAGGATTAACAATTTTGGGTGCTCCAACTGAACGTGGTGCACAACAGGCTTCTACACAAGAGGCATATGACCTGGTCGGCAACAATTATTATAATCCAAACTGGGGGTGGCTGAATGGAAAACGTGTTAATGCCCGCGTGCGTAACTATCACGAACCTATCACCATGCTTAACTACACGTTCGATATCAGTGATCGTACACAATTAAATGTAGCCACTTCTGTACGTTTTGGACAAAACGGTTATTCTGCACTAACATGGTATGGCGGTCCTGACCCACGTCCGGATTATTACCGTTATCTGCCAAGTTTCTATAATAATACTTATGTCGGAGCTCAACTATATGAGGCATGGATGGGAAATACAGACAACATCCGCCATATCAACTGGGACAATTTGTATCACATCAACCAAAGTCAGGAAGAAAACCCAACTTACGGAGCCGGGCACCGTGCAATCAATATGATTGAAGAGCGCCATGCAGATCAGTTAGACTGGAACCTTTACACACAATTTTCACATAATTTCCGTGATAATTCTAAAATTAATGGTGGACTCAACTTTCGCCGTAATCGTACAGAATATTATAGTGAAGTGAAAGATTTGTTAGGTGGAGATTACTGGGTAGACGTTGATAAGTTTGCAGAACGTGACATGGGTGGTATGAACCCAATTCTTTACCAAAACAACATGGAGTACTATGAGAAGTACGGTCATGCACAGGCTGTAAAGAAAGGCGACAAATACAGTTATGACTACTACGGAAATACCATCAATGCACGTGCATGGGCGCAATACAGCACTAACTTCGGAAAACTTGGAGTTAATCTGGGGGGAGAACTTGGGCATACCACTCTATGGCGTCATGGCATCTGGAAAAAAGGTCTGTTCCTTGACAATTCCCAAGGAGACTCTGAAAAGCAAAATTACCTGACTTATAAGTTAAAAGCTAATTTTAGCTATAAGTTTTCCGCTATTCATTCTATTGACGCCAATATTATCTATATGCAAGATGCTCCTGCTTTCCAAGCTTCATTTGTATCTCCGCGTACTCGTAATTCTGCAACTCCAGGTATTTCCAGCGAGAAGGTATTCGGTATAGACGCCTCTTACAATTTGCGTTGGGGAGATATCAAAGCACGTATCTCAGGATATTATACCAAGTTTATGGATCAGTCTAAAGTTCTTTCTTATTATGATGACGTAGAAGCAACTTTCTCTAACTTTGCTATGAGTGGTATTAATAAACGCCATTTCGGACTTGAAGCAGCAGCTTCTGTACCAATCTATGCAGGACTTTCTCTAAATGCGGCCATCAGCTGGGGGCAATTCACTTATGACAATAACCCGGATTATGTACAGATTCAAGACAATAGTGGAGAAATCAAGAACCAAGGTAAAGTATATTGGAAAAATTACCGTGTAGAAAGTACTCCACAAACTGCACTAAATGTAGGGCTGTCATACCGTGGTCCTAAAAACATATATGCGTCATTAGATATGAACTATTATGATAATATGTACTTATCAATGAGCCCGCTTTACCGTACCGATGCCGTTCTGACACCCGGAATGACCACAGAAGACATCGCAACTTTGCGTAATCAGGAGAAGTTCAATTCAGCTTGCGTATTTAATGCGAGTGTTGGTAAAAATTGGTATATCAACCGTGCTTACACTCTTGGTTTCAGTTTAGAAGTAAAGAACCTGCTTAACAATCAGAATATCAAGACTGGTGGTTATGAACAAGTTCGCCTGCTAAAGAACAAAGATGAAAGCTATCAAACTTACCAACCATTTGATTCAAAATATTTCTATATGTTTGGTACAACGTATTACATGAACATTTATTTCCGTTTCTAAGTACATCATAAGTTAAAAAGAACAGTTATGAATAAAATATTTAAATTATGCATGCTCTTAGTTGTGACACTCTGTTTCAGTAGTTGCTACAACGAGTTCGAAGATCCTGCCCCAGCCAAAGTCTGGACGAAAGAAGACTTCTCTGAAAGCAAATTAATCTCCATTAAAGACTTTAAGAACCTTTTCTATAAAGAATACGGAAATGGTGCCGCTAGTCTGGGGAAAACTCTGGAAATCACAGAAGACTATGTCATCAGTGGAAAAGTAATTTCAAGCGACCAAGCCGGTAATGTATACAAATCAGTATATATATATGACGAATCATCTAAGTCAGCAATCGAACTGAAATTAATGGTTAGTAACTACGTTTATTTCCACGTAGGACAGACTCTGTTTGTTAAGACTAAAGGGCTTGCTATCGGTAGCTATCGCTATATGTTAAGCGTAGGTGGAATGCCGACAGCAGAAGACATCTCAAAAGGTTATGCAAACCGTAACCTTGAGAGCACTTTATTCGTAGACCAACATGTATTCAAAGGTGAGCTCGGCAGTCTTACAGAAGATGATACACTGGTTATCAATTCCACAAACTTTGCAACAGCGTTAAATGATGATGCATTAGGACGTTTGGTACGTTTCGAAGGATTGACTTACAAAGAAGGAACATATGACGGAGACAAATATCCTCAATATCTGGAAACGACTTATCCGAATGGTTCAACGACTGCTGTATATGAAAATAAATATTATACAGAAGAAGGATTGACCCCAACCTATGCTTACAGCTATGGAGGTAATCGCTATTATGGTTCTTCCTGGTTTGCTTATGATAATGCTACATCTTCAGGTGGAAACTATATCTTGCGTGTCAGCGGATATTCTAACTTTGCACTTCAACCTCTACCTGCAGGCGGTGCTAAAGGTAATATCACCGCTATTTATACCAAATATTCTTCTAAAAGTGGAGGATATATTAAATATCAGTTATTGGTTAACAGCATGAACGATATTAATTTCTAAGTAAACATATAAGAGGGGACACTTCAAAAGTTCCCTCTTTTTTTGTACAAAAGAGAAAATCTGGATGCCCTTATATAAAAAGCTTTCTTCCTACAAATTATAAAACACCTCTTCATCATCCAACAACCACCTCCACACCGGCACAACCCGAATCGTCTTCCCTCCTTCTACGATTATTTCCTCTTCATCTCTGGTAATTATACACAAATCATCCACTGCCACATTTTCTGCAAGTTTCAGTAAGGCATTCACTTCTCGTTTTCGAGTCTCCGGATCCTTTAAACTATATGATACTTGTATTGCCTTATGCACTTCATCCAGATAAAAGTCTACTTCTATATTCCGATGATAAAAATATAAATCATCGCCATACCGTTTCTTTAGTGTAACTGCCACGAGATTTTCCAATAAAGAAGTTTCCGGATCCATTAAAAACAGACTCAGTATTCCATTATCCATAAAATAATATTTTTTATTGGACACTTTATCGGCCAACTTACTAGCGTAGTTTTCTAAAGAAAACATGATCCAAGTATCTTCCAGATAATTCAAATAGTCTATAATAGTATCGGTGGTAATCTTCTTTCCTGTAGAAGACACTAAATTAGCCAGACGAGTGAAAGAAGAAGGCTGCTTCACGCTTTCAGCCAGTTTTCGAATGAGTACCTTTAACGCCATATCATTTCGAATGGAATAACGAGCCACTAAATCACCGAAGAATATCTTATTAAAAAGACTACTCAGCCATTGTCGTTTCTCTTGTCCCTCGGCCACTAACAGCTCAGGCAAACCACCAAAACGAAAGTAAGTATCGAAATGTCGGACTACCTCCGAACGGTTCTTATAAATCCAAAGCTTATCTAATTGAACACCGTTAGATGACAAATACTCACGGAACGAGAAAGGATAGACGTATTGAATCATAAAACGTCCCCCCAGAGTAGTAGCTATATCCTTACTCAACATCTTAGCATTGCTACCTGTTACATAAACCCTATACTTCTGATCGGCAAGCCGTCGGACAAATTGCTCCCAATGCGGTACAATCTGTATTTCATCTAAAAAGAATATAGGACGATGAGAATACATCTCTTCATAACATCTCTTTATCATATCAAGATGTTCTGTATCCATACCAGCTATTCGCTCATCCTCAAAATTAAAGAAAAGAATCTCTTCCGGTGAAATACCTGTCTCTATCAGATGATGTATCTGCTGATACATTAGATAAGACTTCCCAACCCGACGTAAACCTACAAAGACATAATTGAAGTTATCAGATAGAGCCACCGCACGCTTCACGAATGACACTCCCTTTACAAACTGCTGATATTCAGCCATCAATCCTTTTATCAGTTCCTTTTCCATTTCACGTTATCGATTATATTCGACAAATATAGGTTATTTTTGTCGAATATAGTCGATAAAAATAAGTCTATTTTATCGATCATATTCGACAAAACAACAATTTACTAGAATTTGAGCCTATGAAAAAGAACCTATCACTCTATTTTTAAACATAAAAGAATAGCAGCAACACAAGATTACAGGCAATCACCACACCGAATCCTCCCAGAATCCAAGGACGAAGTTTACTTCCTTTCCCAGCAAAGAATAAAGCATAGAACATGTTTACCATTATATTACTGATGATAGCTTGCATACTACAAGCAGTAATTATCAATGCAGCAACACTGCCCGTATTTTGCAATAAGTTTAATATGAAAGGAGTGATATCACTAAAACCGGATACAAAAGAAAGGAGATTCAATCCGCCTGTACCTGCATAAACAAGTGTATAATGAGTTAAGAAAGTAAATATGACAAAGAGTACGGCAAAAATCAAAGCAACTTTAAATTCCAACGGATTGCTGCTATCATCCTCTTCCTCTTCAACAGGCTGGTCGTTGGAACGCTTTTGACGGGAATGAATAAACCAGGCCACAATAGCTGCCACCACTGCCATAGTCAATAGATACGGATAAATAGACAAGAAGATTTCTCGACTAAAAATAAGTATCAATATCATAAAGCGCAGAAACATCATGCTGATAGCCAGCAACATGGCAGCAACATAATCAGTGGCTTCTTGCTCCGAGGCTTTCCGGCTTTTACGGGCAAGCACCGAGATAGTAGCCGTACTGCTATATAATCCGCCGATAATACCGGAGACTAATGTTCCGGATTCATGGAATACATATCGCTTTAATAAATAAGAAAGATAAGAAATACCGGATACCACCACTGTTGCCAGCCAGATAGAATAAGGAGTGAGATTTACATCCGGGATCAAATTCTTATGTGGAAGCATCGGCAAGATAATGCCACTGATAGCCAGGAACTTTGCCAACGTAATCATTTCATCATTCTTCATTCGTTGCGCAAATTCCGTAAAAGTATGTTTGAGCTCGGTCAGCAAAAGCACTGTCACGACCACCATGACATAAAACCAGGAAGGTTGGGTAGCTACGATAGGCGCCATACAATAAGTAATCAGAGCTATAATAATGGTAGTCACGCCAAAGACGTGAAATTGCGATTGCTTTACATAGTAGTTTAATCCCAATAGTAATCCCAACACGGCTCCGCCTCCCATAAATAAACGCATATCCGTAGGGTCGAGTATATAAAGCAAGTAACCCAGTATACCGATAAAGGTAAAAGTGCGGTCGGTTCCGAAAAGAGTAGTCTCACCCTCACGCTTCAGACTGATTCGACGCTGCGAAAGTCCGATTAGTAATGAAAACAAAGTAACTAAAACAAAAGTAACCAATTCACGCGGCACATAACCGTATAACTGTTCCATATCCATACACTGCTCTCTTTTTTATATAAGAACAAATATACGGTTTATTTGTTAACGCTCACCACGTTTTATACGGTTTTTTCATTAGCTGTGAGTTATAGTAGCGTATATCTCCGGTTACCTCCTCACCAATAAAACCGGATTTCACAAAGACCTCATCTTCTGACTCAAGCTCTACTTCAGCCACGATAAGACCTTCATTCTCACCATAAAATTCGTCGACTTCAAATATATGCTTGCCACTGCGCACCAAATAACGGGTCTTGTCAATGATCCCCGGTTCGCAAAGTTTCATCAATTCTTCTGCTTCTGATAAAGGCAGTTCCTTTTCCCACTCATAACGGCTCGTACCGGAAGCATTAGAGGCTCCCTTTATCGTCAAATACCCCTTGTCATCCCGAATACGAACCCGAACAGTACGCCCACGAGCACTACTGATATACCCTTGTACAATGCGACTCTGCGCAAAAGCCAAAGATTTGAATTCACCGGTAACCAAAAATTTACGTTCTATTTCTTGTGCCATGACACAAAGATAATTAAAATAGTTGATAGTTGATAAATGATAGTTGATAGATACAAGCTAATAACTATCATTTATCAACTATCAACTATCATTTATATCAGAATCTCGTCATGAATTCAATCACGATTTTATCCCGTTCCGATTCTTTAGGGATTCCGGAGTTCTTATAGAAATATTTTTCGAAATTCAGCCGGAGGTCGGCAATGAAGGCTTTGGAAAGACTTAGTGTGATTCCACCTGTCACACGATGGCGAGCATAATCATTTATAATCAGGGCTTTTGTCGCTTCATCCATTTTGCCATCACTATGGTCGGTCATCATATCATAGCGAGCCAGGAAAGAAATTTTATTGAATACCTTTTTCAATGGCAAATCGTAATTAATAAAGCTATTCACTGCATGAACATCTTTGAATGTTTCATGCCCGTACATTTTATATAAATATTCCGCTTCAATATGAAAACGATCATTCTGATAATAGATACCGGCATCATACATATTAATACGCACATTTTCCGGTTTTATCATTTGGGTGCTGAGTGTCAGATTCCAGTTCTTATTAGGTAATAGCTGTGCTTTTATGGAATAATTCAGCGTTTTGTGCCATTCCTTTTGATTGGTCAAACCGGAGCCATTGAATAATCCTCCTTCAAGGATAAAAGGGAAGCCACCTTTATTCGTATAGCCAGCCGTAAAACCAACGTCACGCACATTTCCTACTTGTTTAGCTATGAATGAGCGATTTGCAAAATACTGTTGATGTGGTGAACGGTGAGCGTCTATTGTGAAAGGAACGCGCATCTGACCAATCGTAAAATTCAGGTCTTTCACCGGAAAAACACGTGCATACGCATCGAGCATCTTGATAGAGCCTTCATCGGAAAGGTCGATTTCCGCTTTATAAGCAACTATCGGATGTACATTTCCCGAAACACTGAAGCGTGCATTACGTACTTCAAAACGGCTTTCACTTGTTTCTGTCTGGTATTCGTACTTTCCCCGGATTGTTCCGTGAATCTCCGGCAGATAATCCTTAAACTCCATGGTCTGCTTATCCAGCATCTTACCATCCCCTGCATCTTCTTTTGCCTGTCCAAAGGCCATTGTCGCCAGCAAAAGCATAACGACGGTTGTTGTGATTCTACTCATTTCAGTTGTCTGCTACTAAATTCACGGCAAAAGTACAACTGTGAGGATACACGGAGATGACAAATTAACTACGGGAAAATGACAGAAAAGTTACATTTATATTACAGAGAACACAAATGCATTACAAAACAAAGAGTTCGCCACAAATTATGCAGATTAACACAGATCGGATTTGATATTCATCCTATCAATAACCAAACAATCTGGGTTGACCGTGTAATTTGTGGTGAACTTATCAGCCGAAAAAGGAAAATGCGATCAGCATAATCAATGCCAAAATAATTAATGAGACGAACACTATTTTGACAACCCTCTGGGCTTGTTCTTCTTCTTTCTTACTAATTGCTACTTTTTTCTTCACCTTACCCATAATAGTTAGCTTTAAAGTTCAACGCTAACAAAGTAAGTACAAATCTATTAACTTTCCAAAAATAACTCTTGCTAATTTTATTTTTTATGATTCTTGTGAAGAAAACTCCATCAAATAAGCTTTGATAAAACCATCTATTTTGCCATCCATCACGCCGTTCACATCCGAGGTTTGATAGTTGGTACGGTGGTCTTTCACACGACGGTCATCAAATACGTAGCTTCGGATTTGAGAACCCCATTCGATTTTCTTCTTACCGGCTTCCACCTTCGCCTGTTCTGCCATACGGTGCTGCAATTCCTTATCATATAAGATAGAACGTAACTGACGCATTGCATTCTCACGGTTCTTCGGTTGGTCACGGGTTTCGGTATTCTCGATCAGGATTTCTTCTTCCTCACCGGTATAAGGGTCTTTATACTGATAACGCAAACGGACACCGGACTCCACCTTATTCACATTCTGTCCACCGGCACCACCGCTTCGGAACGTATCCCAAGAGATATTGGCAGGCAAAATATTAACTTCAATACTGTCATCTACCAACGGAGTAACAAACACAGAAGCAAAAGAGGTCATACGTTTACCCTGCGCATTGTAGGGAGAAACACGGACCAAACGGTGCACACCGTTCTCTCCTTTCAAATAACCATAAGCAAAGTCACCTTCGATATTGATAGTACAGGTCTTGATTCCGGCTTCATCCCCTTCCTGAAGGTTGGCAATGGTAGCTTTATAACCATTCGTCTCGGCATAACGCAGATACATACGCATCAACATGGAAGCCCAGTCCTGACTTTCCGTACCACCGGCACCTGAATTGATTTTCAGCACACAATCCATCTGGTCGGCTTCATCACGAAGCATATTTTTGAGTTCGAGTGCCTCTACCGCCTCACTGGCTTTTGCATAAGCAGCATCTACATCTTCCTCAGTCACCAGTTCCTCTTTATAGAAATCAAATGCCAGTTCGAGTTCGTCTGCCAGCGTTTTGAGTTCGTTGTAACCCTCAATCCACTTTTGCAGGTCTTTCACCAGTTTCATTTGAGCTTCGGCTCTCTTCTGGTCATCCCAGAATCCCGGAGCTTGTGTTCTTAATTGCTCTTCTTCGACTTGAATTTTCTTCCCGTCGATGTCAAAGATACCTCCTCAGCGCATCAGTGCGCTCTTTCACGTCTTTAAGTTGTTCAATAGTAATCATTTGATTTACAATTTTATTATTTACAAATTTCAGATATCGGGGACAAAGATAAGCAAAATTCTGCTACCTTTGTTTTTGTTATTAAAATGTTGTCATATTATGAACAAACGATTGAAACTTTCTTGCTTGTCACTCTTCCTGGCATTAGTGATTTGCAGCTGTAGCTCACAAAAGAAGTATAGCTATGAAACAGTGCCCAATGACCCGCTAAAAGCCCGCATTTACACACTGGACAACGGACTAAAGGTTTACCTCACCGTAAACAAGGAAACTCCGCGCATACAAACATTTATCGCAGTAAGAGTGGGCGGGAAGAATGACCCGGCAGAAACGACGGGACTTGCCCATTATTTCGAACATCTCATGTTTAAAGGCACCGACAAGTTTGGCACACAAGACTACGCGACCGAAAAGCCTCTGCTGGATGCAATCGAACAACAGTTCGAAATTTATCGTAAGACTACGGATGAAGCGGAACGTAAGGCGATCTACCATACCATCGACAGCCTTTCTTACGAAGCTTCCAAGTATGCTATCCCTAATGAATATGACAAATTAATGGCAGCCATCGGATCTACCGGCAGCAATGCTTATACCTGGTATGACCAGACGGTCTATCAGGAAGACATTCCTTCCAACCAGATAGAAAACTGGGCGAAGATTCAGGCAGATCGTTTTGAAAACAATGTGATTCGTGGTTTCCATACTGAATTGGAAGCTGTATATGAAGAGAAAAATATGTCACTCACCCGTGACAACAGCAAAGTGCAGGAAGCTATTTTTTCTTCTCTTTTCCCCAAGCATCCTTATGGAACGCAGACTGTGTTAGGTACACAGGAGAACCTGAAGAATCCTTCTATCACGAACATTAAGAACTACTATAAACAGTGGTATGTGCCTAACAATATGGCAATCTGTATGTCCGGCGATTTAGACCCGGATGCAACGATTGCATTAATCGATAAATATTTTGGTGGATTGAAACCCAATCCGGAACTTCCGAAACTGGACTTGCCGAAAGAGGCGCCAATCACGCAACCTGTTGTAAAAGAGGTGTTAGGTCCGGATGCCGAAAGCGTTGCATTGGCTTGGAGATTCCCCGGTGTATCCGACAAAGACTTTGAAATCCTGCAAGTCGTTTCGCAAGTATTGTACAATGGAAAGGCAGGACTTATCGACCTTGATCTGAACCAGCAACAGAAGGTCTTGAATAGTTACGGTTACCCGATGGGACTGGCAGATTACTCTGCATTGCTGTTAGGAGGACTTCCTAAACAAGGACAAACACTGGAAGAGGTAAAAGACTTGCTACTCAGCGAAATCAAGAAGCTCCGTGCCGGAGAGTTCGACGAGAAAATGCTGGAAGCGAACATCAACAATTTCAAGCTCGGTGAACTGCAAAACATGGAAAGCAACGAAGGACGTGCCGATATGTTTGTCAACTCATTTATTAACGGCACAGACTGGAAAAATGAAGTTACTGCCATCGACCGCATGGCCAAACTGACCAAAGAAGACATCGTAGCGTTCGCCAACAAATACCTGAAAGAAGATAATTATGCCGTTATCTACAAAAAGCAAGGAAAAGACCCGAACGAAAAGAAGATGACGAAACCGGAGATTACTCCTATCATAACCAATCGTGATGTAGCCAGTCCGTTCCTTGTGGAGGTACAGGAAAGCGCAGTTAAACCGATTGAGCCTGTGTTCCTCGACTATCAAAAGGATATGAGCCAATTAAAGGCAAAATCGGATATTCCGGTTCTTTACAAGCAGAATGTAGCCAATGACCTGTTCCAATTGATTTATGTCTTTGATATGGGAAACAACCATGACAAAGCTTTGGGAACAGCATTCGATTATCTCGAATATCTCGGTACTTCGGACATGACACCGGAAGAACTGAAAAGTGAATTCTATCGCCTGGCTTGTACTTTCTATGTTTCTCCGGGTAACGAACGCACGTATGTCGTACTTTCCGGACTGAATGAGAATATGCCTGCTGCCGTACAATTATTCGAAAAGCTACTGGCAGATGCGCAGGTTAATAAGGAAGCCTATACTAATATGACCGGCGATATACTGAAAGCCCGTTCGGACGCCAAACTGAATCAGGGACAGAACTTCTCCCGTTTGATGAGCTTTGCCATGTACGGTCCCAAATCCCCTGCCACCAATCTACTGACAGAAGCGGAACTGACAAATATGAATCCACAGGAACTGGTAGACCGGATTCACAATCAGAACAGCTACAAGCACCGTATTTTATACTACGGACCAAGCAGCAGCAAAGATTTACTGGCTACCATCAACCAATATCATCAGGTTCCGGCAGCCCTGAAGGATATTCCTGCCGGAAACGAGTATTCTTATCTCGAAACTCCCGTCACTAAAGTTCTAGTAGCTCCTTATGACGCCAAGCAAATATACATGGCACAGATATCCAATCTCGACAAGAAGTATGATCCGACCATTGAACCTATCCGCGCATTATATGATGAATACTTCGGAGGGGGCATGAACTCTATCGTCTTCCAGGAAATGCGTGAAACACGTGGATTAGCTTATTCCGCCTGGGCTAGCATAATGCCGCCAAGCTACTTGAAGTATCCCTATGTGCTACGTACACAGATTGCCACGCAAAACGACAAAATGATTGATGCCGTCACTACATTTAATGACATCATCAATAACATGCCGGAATCCGAAGCTGCTTTCAAACTGGCTAAAGACGGATTAACCAACCGTCTGCGCACCGAACGTATCATCAAAGGTGATATTATCTGGAGTTATATCAATGCACAAGATTTAGGGCAAAACGTAGACCCGCGTATCAAGCTCTACAATGACATACAGAATATGTCGCTAAAAGATATTGTCGATTTCCAAAAGCAATGGGTAAAAGGACGTACGTATGTTTATTGCATCCTGGGAGATAAGAAAGATTTGGAGCTGGATAAATTGAAAGCTGTAGGTCCTATTGAAGAATTGACCCAGGAACAGATCTTCGGATATTAAAAGAAATGATCCGGCCATAAATAATAAGCAGGTGTCAAAGCACCCCTAAACACAAAGTTTACCCCTGTTACAGATTGAACTGTAACAGGGGTAATACTTTTAAAAAGAGCTCCAATACACTCTTTTTTATTTCTGATTTATCATTTACGGTTTACCGTTTCATTTTTAACGATAAACTGCTTATCGCCTATTTCTCACTTTCTTCGTACATCTTCTCTATCTGTTCACTATAATTCTTGGCAACCACCGCCCGTTTCAGTTTCAGTGTATTCGTCAATTCTCCACGTTCCATGCTGAATGGTTCAGGTAGTAAAGTGAAACGTTTGATTTGTTCATAGTGCGCAAATTGTTGCTGAAGTGTATCGATCCGCGCACGGAACAGTCCTACAATCTTTGGATGCTGCAACAGTTCCGTCATATCCTTATATTCAATACCCTTTTCTTTGGCATACTCTTTCACGAATCCATATACAGGAACAATCAGAGCCGAGACAAACTTACGTTGATCGGCGATAATGGCAATCTGGTCGATATAACGGTCAATGACCAACTTCGTTTCCAAAGCTTGCGGAGCGACGTACTTGCCGTTTGATGTTTTGAATAAATCTTTAATACGTTCCGTCAGGAAAAGCTGTCCATTTTTAAAGTAACCGGCATCACCTGTATGGAACCAACCATCCGGCTCAATAGCAGCAGCTGTGGCTTCCGCTTTTTTGTAATAGCCTTTTGTGATCGTCTTACCCCGAAGCAGGATTTCATTGTCTTCGCCAATCTTCACTTCAAGTCCCGGCAATACAACGCCTACCGAACCGATGTCATAACCAACCGGCAGCGTACAAGATACAGTAGCCGTAGATTCCGTCAGTCCATATCCTACCACCATATTGATTCCTACCGAATGAACGAATTCATTGATTTCATCGGGAACGGCAGCACCGGCAGTCGGGAAAAAGTTACCATTCTCAATACCGATTGTTTTTTTCAGCAGAGAATAGATAGTCTTTTCGTAAAACTTATATTTCAGTTGATTCATCACCGGAGGAGTCTTTCCCAGACGCAGATAATCCAGATTATGGATTCTACCTACCCGGATAGCATCCAACATCAGTGCTTTCTTCAATCCTGTTGTTTCGTTTATTTTTTCCTGCACCCCTGCATACACCTTCTCCCAAAAACGGGGAACACTGCACATCAGTGTCGGGCGAATTTCCTTAATGGTTGTCTGTATATCTGCCGGACGGAGATTGATACAAATCTGCACTCCTTTATGAATACAGAGATAACACCATGCTTTCTCAAACACGTGTGTTAATGGAAGGAAGTTCATCGATACATCCTTATCCGACATCGTCGTCAAACGATCATCATGTGTATGAAACTGTTCCAGATAACAGGAATGATGAAGCATAACCCCTTTGGGTTCCCCCGTTGTGCCGGAAGTATAGAGAATATTTGCCAAGTCATCATAAGAAGCCCGCTCCGTACGTTCTTCTACCGTATCATTATGAGGCAATCCCTCTCCCGTCGCCATAAATTCATCAAAATAGATAGACGATACGTCACGAGGGTCTTTTACCACCGAACGGTCAAAAATTATCAGTTGTTGCAAAGAAGAACAGAAACCAAAGATACTGAAAGCGGCATCATACTGGTATTGCTCACCGACAAAAAGAAAACGAATCTGCGCATCATTAATGATATATTGCGCCTGCGCAGGTGAACTGGTTGCATAGAACGGAATGGTAACCGCCCGGTTGGCAAATGCACCAAAGTCTACATAGAACCATTCGGGTTTATTCTGTGAAAATATACCGATATTCTCTTGTTCTTCCACTCCCAATGCCACGAAAGCATTAGCTGCTTGCCGTACTGTTCCGGAGAACTGCTTCCATGAAATAGGAATCCATTGAGCTGTCTCATAGTCGCGATATTTTAAGGCTACCTTGTCGCCATATTTTTCGGCCTGACGATGGACCAGGACAGATAAATGATGATAAGTCATACTCTTTGTATTAGTAAATATGGCACAAAGGTATTAGTTTTATTTGAAACTATTGCTCAAAACGACTATCTTTGTGCAAAGATTAAGATATAGATAAAAGATTTGCACTATGAAATATGATATTCCGTATATGTCGACAGAGGCTGTAAGCCTACTTAAATCGCTGATTAGTATCCCTTCAATCAGCCGGGAAGAAACCCAGGCTGCGGATTTCCTGCAAAATTATATTGAAATGGCAGGTATGCAGACCGGACGTAAAGGAAATAATGTGTGGTGCTTTAGCCCTATGTTTGATTTGAAGAAGCCTACTATTTTACTTAACTCGCACATAGACACAGTGAAACCTGTTAATGGTTGGCGGAAAGATCCGTTCACTCCACGTGAAGAGAATGGTAAGTTATATGGGTTAGGAAGTAACGACGCCGGCGCCAGTGTTGTCTCCCTATTACAGGTGTTCCTGCAACTATGTCGTACTTCACAAAAATACAATCTGATTTATCTTGCTTCCTGTGAAGAAGAAGTTTCTGGAAAAGACGGAATTGAGAGCGTATTGCCAGGACTTCCTCCTGTTTCATTTGCCATAGTGGGCGAACCGACGGAGATGCAACCTGCCATTGCCGAAAAGGGATTAATGGTATTGGATGTTACTGCCACAGGTAAGGCGGGACACGCCGCACGCAACGAAGGAGACAATGCTATTTACAAGGTATTGGACGACATTGCCTGGTTCCGTGATTATCGTTTCGAGAAAGAATCACCGTTATTGGGACCTGTGAAGATGAGTGTCACTGTCATCAATGCCGGCACACAACACAATGTCGTTCCCGACAAATGTACGTTCGTTGTCGATGTTCGAAGTAACGAGCTTTACTCAAATGAAGAACTGTTTGCGGAAATCAAGAAACATATTTCCTGCGAAGCTCAAGCTCGTTCATTCCGCCTCAACTCTTCACGAATCGACGAGAAGCATCCGTTTGTCCAAAAAGCTGTGAAGCTGGGACGTGTACCTTTCGGTTCTCCAACCTTGTCCGATCAGGCATTAATGTCCTTTCCATCGGTGAAAATAGGTCCGGGACGCTCGTCACGTTCACACACGGCAGAGGAATATATTATGCTGAAAGAGATAGAAGAAGCTATCAGGCTATATCTGGAATTATTAGATGGACTTCTTATTCAATAAAAGTCATTGGTGAATTGATAGTTGAAAGCTATTAGTATGATAACAACTATCAATTCACCCATACAATAAGAACAAAACAACAATTATTCAAACAACTTTGATAAAGCTTCCTCCAGCTTTTCACCCCTTAAATTTCTGTCTATAACAATCCCCGTAGGATCGATAAGAAAAGTTCTGGGTATAGCATAGATACCGTATATATCAGCAGCATCCACATCCAGTAATTGTGTCCAGTTCATTCCAAGTTCTTCAATAGCAGCTCTCCAAGGTTTCAGTTTTTGATCTGTAGATATACTAATCACCTCAAATCCTCTAGAAGCATATTTTTCATAGACGGCTTTCACATTGGGCATTTCACGTCGGCAGGGACCACACCATGAAGCCCAAAAGTCAATCAACACATACTTCCCCTTACCCACATAATCAGACAAGAGTTTCATGTTGCCAGCATTATCTTTCACTTTAGCATCCGGAAAACGTTCGCCAATCTTTATCTTAGCGTCCATATCCTGCCGCTTTTTTTGAGCCTCCATTCGTTCTTTGGACATTGTCTTTTCCACTTCCGCCTTTATGCGCAACTGCGCTTGGTTCTTCTTTTCCACTATGTTTTTCACCAGACCATTTTGCGAAAACATAGGCGGAGCTTCTTCCATCAAAGTCTTCATATCATCAAAAGGCATCATCATACCTCCAACAGAGAATAGGTATATACCCACTATACTATTCTTATAATCCTTTATGCAACATGATATTGAATCTATTTGTGCAAAAAAAATCTTCTCTATCTTATCATATCTTCCTCTAAATATAGTATCATTCATCATCTTATCAGCAAATTCCTCAGGCTTCATTCCAGTCATTAACTTAGAAATATCCTCTGATGTTTTTACCATATTGTCCATTATAGGCTGTATACGATTTAAAGCTATATTCAATGAATCATTTAAAGGTGTTCCCCCTCTCTCATTCGCACCAATATTGATTGAAATCTTTCCTTTTTCGAGAATCAACGGATAGGTTTCTCCATCCATATCCTTGATGATTGCAATATCAGGCATCTGATGTACACCGGAAAAAGAGAACAAACCTTTTTCCACTGTTGCACTGTCCAAAACAACCTCTTTGGCTTTTTCTCCATTTCCCATCAGGCATAAATTCAACTGTTGATTATTTAATTCCTCATTAGCAATGCCTTTAATTAAGTATTTCTCTTGAGCCGAAGAAAATAAGGCAATAGCACAAAAAGTGCATAAAATCATAATTTGTTTTCTCATACAAAATCAGTTTATATTAGAAATAAACCTTCTTGTTTCCCTTACCGGAAGCAACCTGATAATCCTTCACCTTTACATTAAAATATGACTTAGACTTGCCATTGTCATTGGAAGGTAATTGCTCTTTATCCTTCTCATGCGGCAATTCAAGAATATCAACTTCTTTCACACTTTTCTTTAGTTTGGGGAATAAGAGACTGATATAAATATATTTATGATTAAATCCTTTGACAGCCAACAATCTGCCTATCGGAGCTCCCCCATCATATCCCCTCACAATATATTCATCACCACTTTTCTTATCAATAATCTTGAATCCCGGACTAAAATACAGCCATTGCCAATCCCAATAAATAGGCTGTATGAATGTTACTTTAGTATCATTTTTTCTCCTTTCAATCGAATATAAGGAAGGAGTTGTTGACATCCCATCTTCATAAACTTTTTCGGGCACTACAACTACGCTATCACTTGGAAGCATATAGGCTTGTGCATACAATTCTTTATCACGTTTCTTCTTTTGCTCATATTCTTTTATCCGTTGTTCCCCTCTTTTTACTCGTTCACTTTTCTCTGGCATTACCTCTTTGAACATCTCTGTCTGGAGTTGTTGCACCAACAATGGCATCGCCTCATTCATAGCAATCAATGAAGTCTCCGCATATCTCTTGCCAACAGGAGATTCATAAAATGCTACAACAGCTTTCAAATCTTCCAATGTTAAGTGTTTCTCATAAATAGGCATATACATTTCAAGCACCTTATTTTCTATTTTCTCTTTCCATTTTTTAGTAAATTCATTCCAATAAGCTTCATCCTTTTCCGGTGCATTGAATTTCATCATAGACGACAGTTTTCGTGAAAAGTCGTCCGTAGTTGTCGAAGCACCGGAAAGCTTCATTATCTTCTTCATTGTTTCTTTATACTCATCTGTCGCGTTTGTTTTTTGTGCAGAAACGGGTAAAGTCAAAGCAAACAGCATAACCATACATGTTACTACCCAAAAAGAAAAATGTTTCTTCATTGTCTTTCAGTTTTAATTATACTTATTAATTTATGAAACGAGGTTTATTAGCATCCAAGCTATCTCTTAGAGCTTTAGTCTTTTCCTGATATTCCTTCAATTTGATCCTGTATTCTCTCCAAGCTAAAAGAATATCCCGATCAGCTTCAGGCATTAGATCTACAATATGCAGAAATCCCGGCAGATTAGTTTCCTTTGCTACCGAATTAGTTGGATCTATATACAAAGCCAGCCAGTACCGAATAACATCTGGATATTGGGCATATTTTTCCAGAAAAAGAGACTTGCCTTCTTCGGCATACGTGTACGCATTTATGAAAGATACGCTTTTGTCATCCTTTGTATGAATATTCCTTTTCGTTATATCCTCTCGTTCAGTTCCCAACAAACACATCATCCTTTTTACTTGATTTCCCCGTTCAATAATATACGTGTTGTAATCATCGTTTATAAGAGTCCCTGATACTTTCCCCTCACCTTCCCAGTCGACAATGCGAAGTTGAATATCACCTGGTTCCACAACGAGAGTTGTGTTATATCGAAAATGTCTGCCTTTACTGCAAGAGAGCGATGCCAAAAAAGGTTTTCGATGAATCGTCCCTTCATAATGGAATTCCTTATTAACCACTAATATACTGTCTATAAATGCCTGCTTCATACGTTCAGACTCACCTAAAAGAGCAGATTGCTCATATAACAATATATATTCATTATCTAAAGAATGATCCGGAAACTCACCCCTGATTGTATATCTTTCCTGCCCATAAGATAACTGAACAATAGAAACGAATACGATAATCAGTAATATACCACTATTTTTCATCTTTGCACATATTAAATTTAGACTCTTACAACATTACTTTTTTATACAAAAATACGGGTATAATAAATACGATTCAAGAGAGCGTTACACTTCTATCCCCGTCATACAGGCATTTATCGGGCATATACAATCGAAAAAATATCATTTTATATCCGGATTGTAACATTTACATATTAGTTATCATGGCCACCAAACAAACAGCTGAACTAATTATTTCATTTTTTGAGCAAATAATTCCATTTATTTGCTTTAAAATCCGTTTCTTTGTTTCTTTAATGTAAAGTATAAACAAGACATGAAAAGCAGAAACAAGAAACAGAGTAGTATACGTATAATCACACTACTTGGAATATTGTTGACTACATTCTTTATTTATAGTTGCAGTACTGATGGGTATAGCCATACAGATAAGATAAAAACAGAAAAAAAAACGATTGCCCAAACACGTAGTTTTGCCCCTCAAAGATGGAATACAGGCAATGTATTAATAGATTCCGTAGCCAATTCAGACGAGTTTTATGAATTTGAAAGATGCAGTGAACAACTAGCCGACAAATTCAGCAGTTATACCTCAAACTTAAACGACCAAGAGTATGACAAACTCATGGAGAAACTGAATAATGAAGAGTATGTAGAAGACTTTATAAAAAAAGCAAAATTAGAAAACGAACTGCAACAGATGGATGAAGCCAAAAGAGGCTTACTTGAACATACAGTATTCTTAAGATTGAGTGAGAACGAACAGACGTTATTATTCAGGACATGGGCTGAAAATCATGAATTAACCAAAAGAAAGGTCTTAAAGACCCGTAACGCAAGAAATGGCAACAGTAAATGTGAAGAGTTGAAACAAGCAGCGTATACAGAGGCAGAAACAAATTATAATAATGCTATTGCTGAATGTAGAAGAACTGCCGCCTCATATTTATATTACATACAAGCATCTTCAAGGTATGCCAGAGATAGAAGGATAGCTGATAGAGAATATGAAGCATGCATAAACAACAAGTAAAAAGGATCATTCGATACATTATCTTATATAATATAATATGGGGAATTAGTATCGCCATGTGTTATTTAGACTGTGTTATAGATAACATCAGTTATACCGTACAAGCTTTCCTCATTGATTTTTTTATCTTTCTTTCGTGGATAGTAATTATAATAGGTGCCATCCGGACACTTCCCCAAGAGTCGTACTCCAACAAAAGGATCTGGTTCTATTATGCCATCATGGGAGGAAGTTTAGCAGCAATTAAACATCTTGTTAAACTGATAGAAATACTAAATAGATAAAGGACATTCAATATTATGAGTGAATCTCCTGCAAAAACTCCTCCAAATCCACTTCTCCAATGCCCAAACGTTTCCGGGCACGAGACTTCATCGTACGGTAAGTACCATCACTAATACAAAATATAGATGATATTTCCTCTTTTGTTTTACGCATTCGAATAAGCACACATAGTATAATATCTCGGGGTGGAAGTTGACAACCTTGTTTCTTCAACCAAGCAAAGAAATCAGGATCGATCACCTGACACCCTTCTACTAATAAGAGATAATCTTTGGCAGAGAATTGAGCGATAGACCGGTTCTCAATAAGCATACGAAGATAAAAAATGTTCTTTTCTGCTGCTGGAGGAGCATCCAGTAATTGCCGGATCTTTTGAGTTTGAAGAATGGTGCGTTGACGCTCGTCTGCCAATTTCCGATATAACACAATGGAGACTTTAATTGTGCCAGCTACCATTATACCAACGACCACCAGCACAGGAATAGTATAACCCGACAATACAGGAGTCATTTCTATATGGATTTCTTTGGGCATAATCATATAAATCTGGTCTGCCGTAATCAAAATAAAAGCAGCAATAAACTGCCAGTCTATTATTTCAGAAATACCCATACGTTCCCCCTTTGTATGAAATGTCCATAGCAATGCTCCCACAAAAAGAGTCAGCCACATCAATAGATATATGGATGATGAAAATGCATCAACATACATTTCAGGGAAAAAAGCTTGAAATATATAGGCTGTCAGCAGAATCAAACAGCAAAGCAAACCTCCCGACAGTAATTGCTTAATAGAATAAGTGGACTGTTTCATCATTCTCTTTTATCTTGTGCTCTTGAGTCACAAATATAAGAAAAAAAGTATGTTTACATTGTCAATCTACTTCAATATTCTTACTATAAAACGAAAAGTTCTGCATTATCCAACAGAATGATTACGCCCTATCGCCGTACCACATCACCCGACACCCCATAGTGACCTGCTGCAGCCACGTAAATCGGTTGCATACGCTTACCTATATTTCGCAACTTACCCTCTTCCAACAGTCGGCGGAGATGCCGGTTTGCTGTAGTTCGTGTCATGTAGCATACCTCCTGAAAATCGTAGCGAAGCATTACATCATGATCGGTAAAGTATTCCTTCAGCCGCATATCGATCTCTACCTCCGACAAAGACTCCGAGTGGCGTGCATACTTAGTCCGACTGACTTTGACACCCACAAGCTCACCTTTCAAACGGGCATCGGGACGGAAACCTATTGTTTTCAATTCCATCTTTGTCGATTTGTTCTTAGTACTGCGGGTTACTTTCTGCGTACTCTTCAAGATAGGAGCAAAATAGCCAAGTCCTTCAATATGTACTTCACGCCCTTCACGTAGTTCTTCACCACAAATTTGAGCCAGCATTTCGAAGGTGTTTTTCACATCACCCACAGAAAGGGAACTGCGTCCGTGAATCATCCGGCACAGTTTATCTGTCCCTACCTTACCATTCAAAAAAATGCGGGGATGCAAGCCTTTCTCTTCCGAATCATCGGACTCACCGGGATTCTCATACCAATCGTATAGTATAGCCATTAGTAGTTAACGGTTTAATAGTGAATACTTTTCATGCAAAACCTTTAGATTTATCAACGAACCACATTGGTGGTTCATTTAAATCACTCCTGTTATTCAATCGAATAACGCTTGTCGTTTATTTAAATCACCAAGGTGAATCATTGATAGATCTTCAACAAAGATACGATAAAGCATAGAGAAATAGCATAAAAGAGCTATAAAACATTCTACAGTTTATTATGAAAAAATTACCTGAAAGCTATCGCTGATTTACATCCAATATTAAAAATAGCAAGGGACCCTTTATATTATATTTTCCCGCATATCTCGCTCATCTTTAATAATTAACGCTACCTTTGCAATAAATCGCAGATTCTAATACGTTTTTCAAGAATGCTAAAACATAGTTCTTTTAGTTACAATAGTTTAATTACATGAAATGAAAAGACGAATATATTGCATTTATCAGCAACAAGCGCAAAGACAAAAATACATAATATATGAATATGAAAAAGATTTTATTTTTTTATGCCATTTATCTAGGGGTTGCTCTGCAGCCTATACAAGTTCAGGCTTGCTGTCTCGACAATGAAACGCCTCCCGCCAACAAGACTACTGCTATTCTGCAATCGCCTAAGGTGGACAATGCTAAAGTAATCCAATTCATTAAAGATTTCTACGCAAACTACGTCTTTGGGGAAAAGAATTATATTCCGGCTGTGAAGAAACATTGTACAGCCAAATTGCAGAAACAGTTGAAAGACAACTACGAGTATGACGGCGAAGGGTATGCAATATGGGATTTCCGGACAGGTGCGCAAGATGGACCAAGCGACGTATGTAAAGTGACATCAGTAGCCGTATTAGCCAATGGCTTTTACAAAGTTGATTTCATTGATATGGGAATTAAAGGTAACCGCACTTTGAAAATAGTCAATGAAAATGGTACATTGAAATTCGATTCCATTAAATAGTCAGTCTTTAATCAGGCACTATATTTTTGATTACCCGAATATAAAACCTTATTCCGTTGATAATTGAAGATGTAGTTTCAATTCAACAAGCATAAAAAAGGGTATCACTTTCACCGATAGGAACAGTGAAAGTAATACCCTTATTTGATAGGATATTTATTTTATCCTATGATCCATTTACTACCCGGTATATACGAAATGATCTTCGTCGTTACGAAACAACTGATAAATGTAACCACTGCAATACATGGGATAGCGGCAACGGTAGGTAATCCCAGTGTGTCCTTGAATACAGATACCCACAATCCGAGCCAGAAGATATGCATAAGATACATACCATAGCTGAGTTTGGATGTTTCTGTCACCAGCACCGGAGCTTTCGGGCCCTCTATGCATGTGAACAAAAGGAACGTACCCGATGTGAGAAGCACACAGTTGATGGTACAGAAAGCCCATCCTATTTCTATTACAGGTGTGGAATGGAGTTCGCCCGGTACAGCCTGAACGTAGAATGAATAAATAGTCCATGCAGCACCGATCACCATTAGTATGGCTCCTATGATGAAACGTTTGGAACGATTCCATGTGAGGTGTACACGTATGTAATGTGCCAATACGAGGTATCCGAGGAAGCCGGAGAAGTACCACAACATGTGATATTCATTCCAGAAACATTGTCCCCACACTTCACCGCACCAACGGTTAAGATAGGGCATACAGGTTGACAATACAAACAGTCCTATGAAAAAGAGTTCCTCTTTTGCCGTGGCTTTACGCAACCAGGGAGATATAATAGGAATAAACAGGTAAAGACTAATCAGAGGATACATAAACCAGAAATGTCCGGCCAGCGTGGGGAAATTCAGGAATATTCGTGATAAATCTTTGATGGATGTTTCCGCGTCCAGCTGTCCCCATAACATTGGCAGGGTGCTGTATAGTATCATGAATATGAAAAACGGTGGCAGGATGCGGAGACAGCGCTGGCGATAGAATTGCCACATCGTCTGTTCCTCTTTCATCGGTGCAAGCAGGAAGGCGGAGACTATCATAAACAGCGGCACTGCCATACGCGAGAAACCGTCGTAAACAGCTACCCATAAACGGTCTGCTTCATTAGCCAAAAAAGACTGCGGTCCTGCCATATCAGTGGATCCGGGAGCACCGTAGAAATTCTCACTGGCATGAACAACCATTACGAGAAAGCATGCAAACACACGGACATAATCTAAAAAAACAATACGTTTCATTTTTCTAAGTTTTCTAGTTATTAATTTATTCCCTTGTATTCGGGAAGGCAGATATTCTCAACCGTGCCGCCCCCATAGGGATCAACGTTATTTCTTCTTTATTACCTTTCACTGCATCTTCTTCCGGCAGTACGCCACACAATCCGGTTTCGTCTATCTTCCATTCAGGAACCAGGCGGCCGGTAGCTTTTACCTCTAAAGGTACACTGGCTACTGTGAAAGGATAATTATCGGCAGGCCAAGATTTACGGATTACCTTGAAGTTTTTCAAAGGTTCTGTCTTGTCCAGTACCAATGAATAGTTCCAGGGACTATCCGGATAGATTTCAGTAGTAGGCCATTTCTGGGGATCAGCGCCTTTCTGCCATTTAGAATCACCGATAGCAGTCTCGCGGCTATCTTTCTCTACATATTTCTCTGCAATCTTGAGAGACAAAGTGAGGGGGCCATAATCTACGCTTACGCTATTTTTATTAACCTGCCAGGTACGCATAGACAAAGACATTGGTAACGTCAGTTCCACGCGATCTCCATTCGACCATTCCCGATGGATGCAAAGGTATTTTCCCGCTACGGGAGCTACATTTACCTTCTTACCATTCACGTGCACTTCTGCTCCTTTTGTCCATGAAGGAATGCGGAGATAGAACGGAAAAGTGACCTTTTCACCGGTAGAAACAGAGAAAGCGATACTTTCCTCAAAAGGATAATTCGTCTCTTCGTGAAGAGTGATTTCCTTTCCGTCGCCCACCTTAACAGTAGCTTTGCAAGCTGCATAAATAGCAGTTGCCACTCCGTTGTCGGGAGTTGCCAATACCAGATGTTCGGTAAAGTAAGGCCAGCCCTGTGCATGATTGTGTTGGCAACAACGGCTGCTGAAAGGATTCATCGAAAGGAAGGGGCCACGATTGTCAATGCCCGGATGATGATTCTTGGAATCACTGATGGCATGGTTCGGGCAGGTGATATAGCGCAATGCTTTAAAGTCCGGCATCACGGCAGCAGGATAAGAGTTGAATGCTACTTCTTCACAGTGTTCAGCCCACATAGGGTCTCCCGTCATGCAAAGCATGATTTCATCGGAGGCCATCTGTTCAACCAGTCCGCAGGTTTCCACTCCCTGACGGGGATCGATGTATCCCAAACGGGCATTCTCATCCGCACCGAACATACCACCGGGCACTTGTCCGAAAGTACGGCGAATCAGATGATGAACATTATAAGAGGCTTTCAGCATCGCTGAATCTCCGGTCTGCATATAATAAGTGGCAGGTTCACGGAAACATTGGGCGATATTGACATTGTGCCAGTTGGGTAAAGAGGTAGATTTAGTCCAGTCGGCAGTGTTGCGATGAATCTTTTCAGCCAATTCTAACAAGAAAGCATCTCCGGTATGGTTGTAAAGCCAATAGATACTGATGATATTATCACCACCGCGGCTTTTCTCCCAGTAATCTTCCAGAAGCTGGTCATCGGGAACAGTCATCTGCCATTTAAAGTAGTTCGTCATCAGGTCAATGACACGCTGATCTTGAGAATACTCGTAATAGGATTGCAGACACCAGAGCATAATCATTTGTGCCCAAAGTTCACGTTTTCCGTTACGTTCGTTGACAGGACCGAAGTAACCATCCGGCTGGCGGCTGGCAAATACGCCTTCAATCCAATACTTGGTTTCCTCAATCATCTTCGGGTCGTTCAGGATATATGCCAGATTGCCGTAGCCTTTGAGCCAATAGGGAACTTCTTCCCAGCCGTGGTCACCACCGGTTGTCAACCAAGCATTATTATCTTTTTCCAGCCAGGCACTGATCTCTCCCAAGTGTCCGGTCAGACCGTCACGCTGCAATTCGAGATACTTCTTCACCCAACCTTCAGGTTGAATACTGCCTACCGGCAACTTTATAAAATTCAATGGACGAAGCGGAGCGCGATACCCTGTATAATTGGTATTGGTAGACTGTATGTCCGGTCGATCCACTACTGTCACCGTACCACTGGAGGGTGCAGATGCGCAAGCTGTAACCGCCACCCCAAGCACTATCGATACAAAAACACTTTTAGTCTTTATTTTCTTCATATCGTCTATTCTATTCTTTTTTATTTATCCCATTATCCAATGAGCTTTATTAGGCATCAACTTGTACATCAGCGCTGTAAACGCCCAACTACAAAGGAAAATACCTGCCGCCATCAACGGAACCTGCAGAGGAATAGGGATGGACGACGGACCGATTAACAGGAAGAATGGACCTACAACGAAATAATGCACCATATAAATACCAAATCCGCACTTCGTCATATTTGCCAGTGCCTTGATAACTATGCGGTTAGTAACCGTCACTTTCTGAAGCAAGAGGAACACGGCCAACGTCATCAGCACGACATTCGGACTGCAGAAAGTGAAGAACAATTCCATATCCGATTCCGTATGATTGGGGTCGGCTGCCGCCGCACTGAAACCGGAATAAGTGACATAATAACCTATGGCAAAAAGCACGGCACAGATAAGCAGCGTTTTCCATATTCCCCAGTCATTTCCTTTCTTGACGTAATGCCCCAGTAATAAATATCCGTTGAATCCGGCAAAATAATAGAACATGCCAAATGCATTCCAGGTGCTTGTACCGAACAGATAACCGGAGATGTATTCCGCCATATAAGGCAGAAACAAAGAGATGAACCAAATCAGCAGATAAGTGCGTTTCATCTTCTGATCTGCCCGCTCTATCCATGCCGAGAAGAAAGGCATATACAGGTAAAGGCCGATTAACAGATAGATATACCACATATGATTCTCCTTAAAACTGAAGTTAAAGGGAATCATCGCCACATCTTTCAGGGAATCCATCAACTCTTGGGATTCATTTCCCTGCACATAACAAAAGAACTGCCCGATAATGGATTTATCAAGCCCCACTACTCCCGTAAACCATGGAAACATATTGTAGAGAACAGACCAGATCAGAAACGGAAACAATACACGAAAGATACGTTTCTTATAAAACGTTCCCAAAGGTTGCTGTTTGACAGGCAGCAATAACAAACCGGTCATCATCACAAACAAAGGAACGGAAGGACGCAACAAAGATCCGTAAATAGCCGCCCAATGCGTATATTCGGGAATGACGCCCAACGTAGGAGAAATATAAAAAGGATCGATGCAATGTACACCAATCACCATTAACATGGCCACAGCACGGATTACGTCTAACCAAACTATCCGATGATCGAGAGCAGGGAGCTGATTCATACTTTTATTATTTATCTACAGAAAACTTAAAGATACATTGACTTGTATATTTCTCACCCGGACGAAGTACAGCCGACGGCCATTCGGGTTTGTTCGGTGTATCCGGATATTTCTGTGTTTCAAGACATACGGAAGCACGTTGGTTGTAAGTGATACCTTTCTTTCCTGTCAGTGAGCCATCGAGGAAGTTTCCGGCATATACCTGAATACCCGGTTCGTTGGTATAAACATCGAGTACGATACCCGTCTTCGGTGATTTCAGAGAAGCGCATTTACGAGTTACGTCACCTTTTGTATTCAATACCCAGTTGTGGTCGTAGCCGTTGCCGTTTTTCAGTTGTACGAAATCATAGTCATTGATACGCTCGCCTACCGGAGTCGGGGTACGGAAGTCCATTGGAGTACCTTCTACTGTAACAATTTCACCCGTAGTCATAAAGGTGCTGTCCACCGGAGTGTAATAATCCGCATCAACTGTCAACAGATGACCGGCGTTGTTGCCTGCGTCTCCCTCCAGGTTGAAATAAGAGTGATTGGTCATATTCACAATAGTCGGTTTGTCTGTTTCTGCCTCGTATTGAATGTCGATAGCGTTATCATCTGTGAGTTTCATTACCACTTTACAAGTGATATTTCCAGGGAAACCTTCTTCACCGTCTTCTGCCAAATAGGTCAGTTGTAGTTCCTGCGGATTGGGTTGAACAGCATCAAACACACGATACTGGAAGCCTTGCGGACCACCGTGCAGGCAATGGCCATAATTGTTACGAGGAAGCTGATATTCCACACCGTCCAATGTAAATTTACCCTGATTGATACGGTTGGCATAACGTCCGATAGTTGCACCGAAATCCGACGGTTTACTGATATAATCCTGAATAGAATCGAAACCGAGCACGACATCGCGCATCTGTCCGTCTTTATCGGGAACCATCACTGAAACAATACGTCCACCAAAGTTCGTGATACAAACTTCCATGTTGTTCTTGTTGCGCAAAGTAAACAAATCGGTTTTCTTTCCATCCACTTCCGTCTGGAAATTACTCTGCAATAAACCGGAATCCGTAGTTTTTTCGGCTTTCGGCGTACAAGATGCCATTAAAAGGGCGGCAACTGCCCATACACATAAATTTTTCATGATACAACTTGTTTTTAGATATTCATTTTCAGATGCAGACGACGCGGATAACGCGTTTTTTCTCATTTTACATCAGAGAAAGAGCCGCATCATCCGCGTTATCCACGTCTAATTTAGTATGTCAGCATATTATTGTATACTATTCAATAAATCTACCTTTCCTTCATTAATCAACTTCAAAATCAGCTCACCGAAAAGAGTATTCTGCCAAGCGAACCATGCACGGGTAAATTTCTTCGGAT